>Ga0268264_10000672_pt1 | contig 39982 bp, 38 predicted proteins | sample KBSSwiS32_FD_190357 | JGI IMG/M metagenome (GOLD analysis project Ga0268264, IMG submission 190357) | Switchgrass rhizosphere microbial communities from Kellogg Biological Station, Michigan, USA - KBS Switchgrass S3-2 (SPAdes) (version 2) | ecosystem: Host-associated > Plants > Roots >...
GTTGCCATGCCACGAGGCCAGGCCTTTCCCCATGAGCAGTCCCGCGCAACCAAATGCCGCCAGCAGGAAATAATAGGCATCGCGGAAAGATTGCCCCGGCAGTTCATTCCCCGCAGCGCGCCACTCCTCCCGCCGGGCCTCGAGCCAGAGACGGATTTTGCCACGGGCATCCAACGCCGGTCCCGCAAGATATGGGCGGATGCCCTTTGCATAAATCGCCCTGTCGCGGCTGGCGAGGTCGCTCTCGCTCCGTGCCTTGTCCTCGCCAAGAAAAAACTCGAAGTCGATGAGATCATCGATCCGCCAGTCAGTCGTTGGGTTCGCAGGGGTCTTCACATTGCTGTTGGGGGTGGGACGCGGGATCAGCCCTTGAACTCCACGCCCTGTTTTGCAAGTTCGTTGAATACATCCTCAAGCAACAGGCGGTAGTGTTCGCGGAAAACCTCATCCGGCGGCTCCTTTGCGAGTTTTTCAAATTCACCGTGCACTTCCTTCAGCTTGATTCCGAGCAACGCCCTGAGTTGCTCAGCTTCATTTGAGATCGGAGTCTCGGAATGTGCATCCATACTCGCGGCGATGTCCTCGTGATCGGCGGCGAGGTCTTCCAATTGCAAACGCAGTTCCTTGATCGTCTCCTCGAGCTGCTGGTTGTGACGCTGGAGCGCCTCGATCTCCACGGGATCGGATTCCGTGGGTTCCGGACGCCGCCTTTCGCGGTCGCGCCCGCGTCCACGTGGCTGGTCAGGTTGCTGGGAAAGACGCGCATTTGCCTGGTTCAGCTCCGAGCGCAGTGACTGCACATGGGCCTCGATCTGCCTCAATGTGGCGTTGAGATCGAACCCGCCATGCCCACCCTTCGGCGGACGCTGGGATTGCGACCGGGGCTGCTGCTCCTGCCTTTTCTCCTGTCGTGCGGGCTCGCGACGTTCCTGCGCAGGAGCACGCCCGGGCTGCTCGCCTCCGCGATCCTCTTGCACGGTGGTACGTTCCTGCTGCGCGTTGGCGCGTTCAGGTTGTGGCGGCGCGGCGTTGAGCGTTTCCTCAATCGCGGGAGGAAGCTCGAGGACGTCTGCCTTGAGTTGCGCACGCATTTTCGGGTGCCAGCGCTTGATTGCCTTCGTGATGGATTCCATCAGCGGCTCTGGAAGCGTCGCAAGCTGCCCGGCCTGCGCGATCCATTTAATCACGGAAAGCTGGGTGAGTGGCGGGCACTGGCCGGGAAAACAGGCGACGACCACGCACCGGATGAGTGTCTCGGCCTCGCTCTTCTTGAAGTCCGCCAGCGGCAGGCGCAGCAGCCACGGCTTGCCTTTGCCGATGAGGACGTTGGAAAGAATCTGCGCGTCCTTCAGCGAGGGCTGGCCGTTTTCGGTGGCGGTCATTTCCGCGCTGGTGGCGGCGATTAGTTTCAGGGCCGCTGGGGCATCGTTGGCCAGCAAGCCACGGGCGAGGCTCAGCCGGAACCTGCGTCCCTGCTCGGTCTGTGCCGCAGCCAGGTCGCCGAGCAGATTCTTGCGCGAGGTCGCTTTCAGTTCCGGCCAGGTTTCAGTGATCGCCGTGACGCCCACGATCCATGGCAGGTTCAAAATTGATTCCACGGCTGATGCGATCGCAGCCTTGCCGGCCAGCAGGCACACTTTTGCAAATCCCACGGCCTCGGTCTCCTGTGCGGGCGTGAGACGGGTGGATTTCGCGGTCTCAGCCATGGCGGCGAGCGACTGTATTTCAGCCAATTCGGTATTCTTCGTTGTCATTCGCAGCATCTTGTACCGATTTTCCGCGCAAACGCACCAAAAGTTTTACCGGCTCCCCGTGCAAATGAGATTGCCACACCGCTTATTCCACCTTCATCACGCGATATTTCCCGGGGGTGCCGCCGAGCTTCAGTTGCAGAATGTCGCCCTGTTTTTTGCCCTGCAATTGTTCCCCCAGCGGGGATTGCGGGGTGATGACGAGCACTTCCTGCTTTTCATGCTCCACCTCCATACCGCCAGCTCGCGTTGCGATGAAATAAAAAATCCGCTCCCCGTCGTGCTCCAGTTCCACCAGGGCACCAATACCGATTGCCTCGCCAGCAGCGAACTTGCGACCGTCCATGTTTTCAAACACGGCTATGGCAGCCTCCATCTCCATCATCTGCCGTGCCTGGCCGTGGGCAAGGTAGGAGGCCTCCAGCCCGCGTGTGTCGTATTTGTTCTCTGCCTTGCTCTGCTCGTGCGTGGCCTCGGCATGGGCGAGGCGCGCCGCTTTGTGCGCGCCCTCAAGCTCCGCAGCCAGTTGGGCCACGATTTTTTTGATGAGCGCCTGCTTGTTCATCTCCGCTTGCAGGTGAGCATGATCTCGTTGCCCTCGGTATCCGCGCACATGGCGAGATGCGCCGGCTCCTCGGGCGTGTCTTCCGGCTCACGGAGCACAAGTCCCCCGCCCGCCTTTAACGCATCACACCCCGCAAAAAGATCGGCCACCTGAAAACTGAGCCCAGTCCACGTTCGCTTTCCCTCGCCACCCCCATGAATGCCAATCAGCGATCCCGCAATGGACAACTCCGCCATGACCTCGGACTTTCGCACTATCTGCGCATCGAAGACCTCGCAATAAAACTTCACCGCACGCTCCATCTCCTGCGCCCAAATAATATACTTCAATTTCTCAACCTGCATGCAGCACCGATAACAGGCCCCGCTCTTTTCCGCAACAGACTCCCCCTCATTTAATATCCCTCGCTAACGCGCCATGTTCCGTTACAGTCCCGCATGTTTAATCTTTCCACCGTTACCGCGCTCAACATCGAAATGGAGCATGCCGATTTCGAGCGCACCCTTTCCAACACTGAAACAGAGGCGGCGGGAGAGCATTATCTTTTTGATCTCGTGGTCGATGCCATCACCCACGGCGTCAAAGTTAAGGTCGTGGACAAGGGCAACCAGGCCAGTCGCATTGTCACCCTGCACGACCGGAAGTTTGCATTCGCCTCAGTCGGCGAATAGCAGTCACTTCAGGCAGGCGACAACATCCGCGTTTCCGTGTATGGTCACGCCTTTGTGAGACTATGCCTGTCGTTATATCCAGCATTAATGCGCCATTTTTTCTTCGCAATGGCCACGCACAGACACTGGTTTCGGCACTGATTCCACGCAGTCGGAGCACAGTAATGAAATCCGACCGGCTGGAGCTTGAGGACGGCGACTTTCTCGATCTCAACTGGCTGCGAAAGGATCGTAATCGCGTGGCGATCCTGTCCCACGGGCTGGAAGGTTCCAATGACGATGGTTACATCCAGGGCATGACGACTGTGCTTGACCGGGCCGGCTGGGATGTGCTCGCGTGGAACTACCGTGGCTGCGGCAAGGAGCCAAACCGGCTGCCGCGTTTCTATCACAGCGGTGAGACGGGCGATCTTGGCAGGGTGATCAGCCATGCGGCAGCGTATTATTCGTGCATCTCCCTCATCGGATTCAGCCTCGGGGGAAATTTGATCCTCAAATACCTCGGCGAGGCGAAGCCGCATCCTGCGATCACGGGCGGTGCCGCGATCTCAGCCCCCGTCGATCTCGCCTCAAGCGCCCGCGCCCTCGACCAACGGCCGGGCAACCGACTGTATCTGCAACGCTTCATGAAAACGCTCGTCGCAAAAGTGGAGTCAAAAGCGCGCCGCTTCCCCGGCCAGCTCGACGCGAGCCGCAGCCGCGGGATTCGCACCTTTGAGGAATTCGACAACCGCTATACCGCGCCCTTGCACGGATTCCGCGATGCGGAGGATTACTGGAAACAATCCAGCGCGCGCCAGTATCTCCCCGGTATCACCGTTCCCACCCTCCTCCTCAACGCCCTCGACGACCCATTCCTGACACCGCAGTGTTTTCCATACGACGAGGCAAACCGGAACCCCCTGCTCTTTCTGGAAACTCCCAAGTCCGGCGGGCATCTTGGCTTCATCGATCTCGTGCACGGACTCCAGCCGTTCTATGAGAGGCGAATCACAGAATTTTTTGAAGAGTCATCGACATCCGGCACGGTATTTCACGGCACGAAATAGAAATAGATCACGCCGCAGATCACGGTACACGCGATAAGAGCCGCCACACCGAGTTTCCGCCACTTTGGGACTAAAAACCACAGGATGAGACCGGTGAACGAGGTGATGGTGAGGAGCACCGCGCTGATGTCGATGACGTAACTCCATACCGGCCCGGAATCGACGCCGCGATGCAGTTCCGCGATGCGACCGGCCACGCCGTAGGTTTCAAACGTGATCTCCATGTGGCCGCCGGGGCGGTGGATGACGGCGTCGAATCGGCGTGCGGGACTCTTGAATACGAGGGCGAGCTGGTCGTCCTGCACATCGAAGGAATTAAGCGCGCCAGTCGCGCCGAAGTCCTTCCTGAGTTTTTCCACGATCGCCAGCTTGTCGGGCTCCTTGAGCATGTCGGCGGGGAACTCGGCTTCAGATTTGTGCGTTACTGGCTCGGAGAAACCGAACCATTCCTCATGGTTCAGCATGATGCCGGTGATGGAGAAAAAGAGGATGGCCAGCAGCCCGAACATCGAGATGTAGATGTGAAGATTGCGCGTCCATACCCGCACGAGGAGCCGCAGATGATGTCTGGTTTCCTTGTTCATGGCGCGCCAGGGCCGTAGGTGAGCTGCGTCACGTCACTTTCCGTCGAGGCCGGGATGGTGCCTTGTGAAGGGGCCGCGCCGCATGTGATCTTCCCGCTCTGCGTCTTGTGATCGCCACCCTCGCGATTGACCTCGAGGAAGATCGTATAAGTGCCCGGGGGAAGGCCTGCACCTTTGTCGTCGAGGCCGTCCCACTCGATCTTGTACTGGCCCGCCACCCGCGTGGCGCGTGTGACCGTGGCGGCCCATGCCTGATCCTGCTTCGCCACCTTCCACCACTCGGAGAGTTCGGGAACCCACTTTTTCTGGTTGCCCCATACGGTAACGGTACGGACCCGTTTGCCATCCGTTGTCTCCACCCAGACGGCGATGTAAGGGTTGTGATCCTTCCTTTTTTTGTTGCCGTTCGGGTTGTTATGCGAAGGCTTGAGCAGGGAGAGCGCAATCGTGACTTTGTACCCACCGGGCCATTTCGAGGCATTGCCCGGCGCAGCCGGGGCCTGCGGCGTGACGGTGGTGGGCGGCGGGGTCTGGGCGATCTCAAGTGAGGCAAAATGGCCCGTGCGCAATTGCCGGCCATCCGCGGCGACAATGAGGCATTCCACATCCGGTATTTGTTTTGCGAGAGCGAGGCCTTCGTCAGGCTTCAGCACGCATAGCGTGGTCGCGAGTGCATTGGAGTTGGCGGTGTTCGCCGCGATGACGGTGGCGCTCGAAACGCCTTCGGCGGGGAGTCCAGTGTGCGGATTGAATATGTGCGAGTAACGCTTTCCCCCGATGGTGTAACCCCGCTCGTAAGCCGCGCTGGTGGAGACCGCGTGGTTCGTCAGGCGCACCTGTGTGAGCGGCGGCGCGTTGTCTGCGCTTTGCGCAGGATTCGCCACGCTGATTGTCCAAGGAGTGCCGGGAGCCTCGACACCGTAAGCATAGATGTCGCCGCCAATGTTAATGATAAACCCCTGCACTGCGGGTGCCTTCGCGCGGGCGGCAACCACCGCTTTGCTGATGATGTAGCCTTTGCCTAGCGAATCCACATTGAGCGGCTGCGGGGTGAGCTTCGTGACTGTCTTCGCCTTCAGGTCCAGCTTCCAGCCTGGCAGCGTGAGCCGCTGGACGATCGCCTGCAGGGTTAGCGAGTCCGGCACCGTCCCGGCTTTTTCCGCATCCTTCCAGGTGCGAATCAACTCGCCCAGGTGCCCATTGTAAGCGCCACCGGATTTCACATTCCACCAGTCGTAAAAACCGAGCACGTCGAGCAGCTCCTGCGAACAGGTCACGGGATCATTGCTCGCATTCACCTTGCTGATTTCGCTGGCCGGGTCATAGGTGCTAAGGATTTTGCGAAGTCGCTCTATCTCGTCCAGCACGGCGGTTTCCACAATTCCAGCCTCCTGCGCGCCGGTGGCGTACACCTGGAGGTCCAGCGATGTGCCGAGGATATTGTCGTGATGAAAACGGAACACCTCCGCACCCACAGCCGTCGTCACAGCAGATATTTGCAGGACAAACGTCAGGAGGATTGACGCAATCAAGGTTGCCCGGAAATGCGATTTCAATGTGCCGGAGGGGAAATTCGGAGGCATAGGGGCGAACCCTATTGAAGGAGGAAATAGAGTCAAAGGCAAACGCTTATACAATTTTCACAAGGACTTTGCATTCAGTTTCTTGCGACTCATTCTCAATTTTTGCCGCTTAAATTCCCTGTTGATTTCAAATCAACGACTGTTTTGCTTTGTTTAACTTCCATGTCATTACAAACACAGCAACAGTTTGTAAATGACATCGTGCTGCGGTTCCAGTTACATCCACCCAACTGAATGCCGCCTCCAACGAACACCCCATGAGTCCATTGCTCAACCATATCACGCCGAACCTGCCGTTTTACTTCTACGCGCTGCTGTTGCTTGCCCTGGCAAAGCTCTTCTACCAATGGACGAGCAATTTTAATTTCAGTGCCGAGTTGCTGGAAGCGGATAATCCCGCCTTCGGCGTCTGCATGGCGGGCTATCTCCTGGGCAGCAGCATTGCGCTCACCGGTGCGTTCCCCACGGCTGACGGCGCGCCTTTCCTTCAAAAACTATGGGACATGACATGGGGTGGCGTGCTGGCGGTTGTACTCATACGTGCGAGTGCATGGATCAATGCGCGACTGATTCTGGACCGGTTCAAGCTCCAGGATGAGCTGATCAATGATCGCAATACGGGTGCCGGCCTCGTGGTGGCGGGCAGTTTCATCGCCACGGGTCTGCTGCTCGCCGCAGCCCTTACCGGCCAGAGTGCTTCGCTGCTGCTCGCATTACGCGACACGTTTGCCTACTGGCTTGCGGGGCAGCTCTTCCTCGTGGCAGGCGCACGTGTTTTCTACCGCATATCCCATTACGACTTGGAGAAAAGTCTCGCGCAGGATAATAACACGGCGGCCGGGTTCAGTCTCGGCGGTTTCCTCATCGCGATGGGTGTGGTTCTCTGGGCCTCGATCAAGGGCGCCGGAAGCAATCTCTCCGCCGAATTGATGACCACTGCGGGGCTGGCCCTCGCGTCCGGCATCGTCCTGATCTGCTGCACTATCCTCACGGAGAAACTGATCCTGCCGCGCATGAATCTGGCGAAGGAGGTCTCCATCGACAAAAACAGCGCCGCAGGTGTTGTCTCCGCTGCTGCGGCGATCGTGACCGCCATCTTCATCGCTGCTGCGATTGCCCCACGCTGATCCCGATGCCATGAAAACACGGCCCAATTTTCACGTATTGTTCCTCGGCATACTGCTGCTCGCGCCGCATATGGGTTGGTCCCGCGGCTCGAGCGGAGGCAGTTTCAGCAGCGGAGGAAGGTCCAGTTTCTCGTCCTCGTCATCATCACGCTCTTCTTCGTTATCATCGTCATCGTCCTCGCGCTTTACCGCACCCTCTTCCAGTTCATCCTCGTCTCGCCCATCAAGTGGATGGGGCGTGAGAACTTCCACGGCCACCCCCCACCACCCTCTTAGCACCACCGATACCCAAATGGGCAATAAGGTCGCTGCTGGCGGAAGCACCACCTCGCGCGCGGGAACCACCACATCCTCCAACCCGCCACTGCAACCGGCCGGCAATAATACGCGTCCGTCCGGTCAGCAATCGAGTTACTTCGCCACGGAGCCGGTGCAACGTCCCTCGTACATTCCGTGGGGGTTGAGCCTGGCACGCGGGTATTACGCACCCATTTATTATGACATGGGTTACCACTCTTACGGTTACTGGGACGATCTGGGCCGTTGGATATTGTGGAATGCTATGATGAACCATCACCGCGCCTACTACTCCACAGGCTGGGTTAGTAATGACTACTATCCGCAGCAGCCCCAGCCTGTGCAGAGCCCGTCTCCATACTACACGCCGGCCCCGGCCAATCCCGTTGCTTATACACCCGTAAATCATGAATCACTTTTTTTGAAATTACTGCCTTTTCTGTGCATCATCGGACTGATCGCAATCGGTGTCCTTTTCATGAGACATCATGCCATGTCGGTGGCTGGGGTCAGCCACAGCTTCGATTCAATACCACCACCGGTTTCACGACTCGCCGCGAATGTGAGTCCTGCGGAAACGTCCCATGCGGGCATGGGCGTGCCTGGTGGATTAACACCGGGATCGATCATCATTCTCACCGACCCGCAATCGCTGGAGGATTCGCGCAAACGCGGCCTCGGATCGAACGGCATCCACTTCACCGTGGAACGTACCGCCATCGCCACAGACCGCGAGAATTTCGGCAAATGGATCTTTTACTGGATCAATGACCAGGTGCAGCCACTGCTCCTCATGGCAAAGGTTTGCGACGGCGCGACCGACTGGCGGCTATACTATCGCAGCATGGATTTCGCAACGGCACGCCGTGAGGATGTGATCACGCGCGGTGACAAATGGCTTTTCGAGGCACCCGCCGATGAGAATAATTTTGTTCCGCGCCAGCTGACATACACCGCCGAAATCGATTACCAGATCGACGGCAAAAATATACGCTACGTGCGCAAACCGCAGGGCGAACGCCAGGCTACTGCTGTGGAAAATCCGCCGCCCGGCACTGGCGATCTCCTCGCAACGATCGTCGAATATTCCAGCGCCGATGAAGTCGAAAATCCGGAACTGCTGGTTTTGGAGTTCGGTCCAGGGGATGCCACAGGCGAGATTACGTTATACTCCGGTTGCCCCATCAACACTTCGGACATTCACATCATGCAGGCATAGCAGCGCTGCTAGTTCTTCTTTTCCGCGCGCAGCACTTTTTCCACGGCATCGAGTTCCTTGCGCTGTTCATCGCTCACTTTCGGGTATGCGAGGTTCAGCGATTCCAGCGTATCGATGACCGTGGAGGCGACCACAAGCCGGGTGAACCACTTGTTATCCGCAGGCACCACGTGCCAGCGCGCGCTTTTGGTGCTCGTATGGCGGATCATGTCCTCGTAGGCCGCCATGTAATCGTCCCAGCGCTGCCGCTCCTTCACATCGGCAGCGGAGAATTTCCAGTTCTTTTCCTTCAGGTCCAGCCTGCGGAGAAACCGCTGCTTCTGCTCCTCCTTTGATACATTGAGGAAAAATTTGAGCACTACGATGCCATTGTTTGAGAGGTAACGCTCGAAGGCATTGATGTCCTCGAAGCGCTGCTTCCAGATGTGTTTGTTGACAAGTTTTCCGGGGATTCTCTCATTGGCGAGATACTCCGGATGCACCCGCACGACCAGCGTCTCCTCGTAGTAGCTGCGGTTGAAAATACCGATGCGACCGCGCTCCGGCAGGCACTGCATGCAGCGCCAGAGATAGTCATGATCCAGTTCCGTGGACGTAGGCGACTTGAACGAATAAACCTGGCAGCCCTGCGGATTCACGCCGTACATCACATGCTTGATCGTACTATCCTTGCCGGCGGCGTCCATCGCCTGGAAGATGAGCAGCACCGCCCATTTGTCCTGCGCGTAAAGTTTGTCCTGCAGCTCGCTCAGGCGCGCGACACCTTTTTCAAGCAACTCCTTCGCGTGTTCCTTTGTCTTGAACTCCCCCGTGTCGCCGGGGTCGGTGTGCGCGATGCGGAATTTCTTCGGGTGGTCGATGCGATAATGGCTGTCGAACTTGTGGATTTTTTTGCTCATGGAAAAATTCGAATTGCTGTCATTCCGATATTCAGTCACCGATCGCCGCAGGCACCCCTTCCACCACTTTCACTGCGGGCTCGCTAACGATCGTATCAAGCATTTCAACGAAATGGTGCGTCTGGAGGTGCAATTCCAATGTCAGTCTTTGGAGATCATTTCCGTCCCCCACTCGCGCCCATTTGATGTCCCTTCTCGGCACGTTGAACTCCACCAGTATCCGCTCCAGCCGGATTCGCGTCTTGCCATGGTCCGGATCAAAATCGATCACGATGGGGATGGGGCGTGTTTTGCTCAGGCTGCGCGATTCCCATTTGTAGATTCCGGTGAGCACCACACGCACGAGCACGCTCAATCCCACCGCCGCACCCGCATTTCCCGCGCCGACGACCGTGCCGATCGCAGCACTCATCCAGATGGTCGCCGCAGTGGTCGTGCCGCTGATGGTGTTGCGCCCCCGCATGATCACACCCGCGCCAAGGAAACCGATGCCGGTCACAATCTGCGCCGCCACCCTGCCCGAGTCGCCGGTGGTGGTGGTGAATGCGAATGAAATCATCGTGAACACTGCCGCGCCGAGTATGACAAGGATGAGTGTTTTCATCCCCGCTGCCTTTTCCCGCCTTTCGCGCTCCGAGCCCACGATTACCCCACATACCACCGCGGCAAACGCCAACGCGATGGAACACCATGAGACGGGAAGCAGATCCCGCCAGTTTTGAAACAACCACTCCTCCAGGGAAAACATAATCATTCACATCCGCCAGACGGGTCAATCCGCCACCTGTTCCAGCCGGAAATTCCTTGAAACAACCGGCTTAATATAACGTACCAGTCGCAGGAGGCACAGCAGAATCCGTGAAAACATATAGCGCAGGAGGGTCTGTGTAACCCGCTTATGAGCAGACAATGCCAAAATTTTCCTCTTTGTCTACCCGCGTCAATTACGCTAATAAACATGCACTCCAATGGCACACCCCGACTTCCTGCACGACGATTTTCTCCTCACCAACGACGTCGCCCGCGAGCTTTACCACGAGCACGCCGCGAAGCAGCCGATCCTCGATTACCACAACCACCTGCCTCCGGACCAGATCGCAAAGAACCACAATTTCCCGACGCTGTACGACATCTGGCTCGCGGGTGACCACTACAAGTGGCGCGCCATGCGCACGAACGGCATCCCGGAAAAATATGTCACCGGCGACGCCAGCCCTTGGGAGAAATTCCACGCCTACGCGCTCACCGTCCCCTATACGCTGCGCAATCCCCTCTTCCACTGGACGCATCTGGAGCTGAAGCGCTTCTTCGGCATCCACAAAATCCTGAACGGCGACACCGCCCGCGAAATCTGGGACACTGCAAACGAGCAGCTCGCCACACCCGAGTTCGGTGTGCAAAACCTGCTTATCCGCCAGAAGGTCGTCGCCCTGTGCACCACGGATGACCCCACCGATTCGCTCGAGCATCACAAGGCGATCGCCGAGGCGAATATTCCGCTGCGCGTATTCCCGACATTCCGCCCCGACAAGGCGATGGCGGTGCAGGATTCCGCCGCGTTTAAAAAATACAACGCCGCGCTCGCGACCGCCAGCGGCGAGGAGTGCAACAAACTCCCGAGCTTTCTTACCGCGCTAACGAAGCGCCACAACTACTTCAATGCGCTCGGCGGCAGGCTTTCCGACCACGGGCTGCAATCCTGCCCCGCCGCGGATTGCACCGAGGCCGAGGCCGCCGCGATCTACGATTCCGTGCTCCAGGGAAAAAATGCCTCGCCGGAGGATACGCTCCGTTTTGCCTCGTTCATGATGGTGTTCTTCGGCAAGCTCGACGCCTCGAAGGGCTGGACGAAGCAGCTCCACCTTGGTGCGATGCGCAACAACAACACCCGCCTCCACCGTGCGCTCGGTCCCGACACCGGCTTCGACTCGATCGGCGATTACCGCCAGGGTGAATCCCTCTCCCGCTACCTCGACAAGCTCGATTCCACCGACGAGCTTCCCAAGACGATCCTCTACAACAACAACCCCACGGACAACTACCTGCTAGGCACCATGGCCGGGAATTTTCAGGATGGCAGCGTCGCCGGCAAGATCCAGTTCGGCACCTCGTGGTGGTTCCTCGACCAGAAGGAAGGCATCGAATGGCAGATCAATGCCCTCTCGAACCTTGGTCTCCTGCGCCGGTTCGTCGGCATGGTCACCGATTCGCGCAGCTTCCTCTCCTACTCGCGCCACGAATATTTCCGCCGCATCCTGTGCAACCTCATCGGACGCGACGCCGTATCCGGCGAGCTACCGTGCGACATGCCGCTCCTGAGCGCCGCTGTGCGGGAGATTTGCTTCGATAATGCGAAGAGTTTTCTTGGGTTGATTTGACCTTGCGACAGACAGTTTGGTCACGGGATTTAAACAAGAGGCGATGGCGGATATCCGCCCTCCGCCCTCATCCCTCCGCCTTTCCTTTACCCCTCCGCCGGAAATAGACATTGTCCCCGCTTCGCATCCGTGCATTAGTAATCCTGTTTTATGTCAGAAATTAAGAAGAAGCCGTTGTTACAGCGTTTGACCCAGGAGTGGAGGGAAAACAGGGAGCCGCTCATGGAGTTGCTCAGCTACGTCAAGCCCTACAAGGTACGCTACATCCTCGGCATCCTTTGCGGCGTCTGCTTCAATTTCATCAACAGCACGATTCCGCTTTTCATCCTGTTTGTCGGGCGGGTCGTCTTCGGCGATACGGAGGAAAGCAATATCGCCGCCATGATCCCCAATCTCGGCCCGCTGGATGGCCCTGTGCGGCACGTAGCCGTGAATATGCTTCACCTCGACCATGTTACGCGCCTGGAGGGGGTGATCACGGCATGCCTCGTAATTCCGGTGGTGATGATGATCCGCAGTGTCCTGGATTACATGACCAACTACAGCGGTATCTGGGTCGGACAAAAGGTGCTGATCGACATCCGGGGAAAGCTGATGGCCCACATCAGTTCACAGTCGCTCGATTATTTCAATGAAACCCGCGCAGGCGACCTCATCCAGCGGGTATTCAATGAGACCCTCGCAATACAGGGCATCTTTTTCATGATCAGCTCGCAGATTTCCCAGCCGGTGGCGCTTATCGGCGGCATCTTCGTGCTGCTGAAGTTGAACTGGGTTTTCACCATAGGAGCGCTCGTCCTTTTCCCGTGCTGCATCATCCCGGTGATGCGGCTTGGCAAGAAAATCCGCAATGCCGCGCACATGGAACAGCTCGAGCGCGGTGAGATGATGGTGATCCTCCACGAGATGATTTCCGGGATCAAGGTCATCAAGTCCTTTGCCCGCACGGAGCACGAGGTGAACCGCTTTAACAACTCCAGCCGCTCGCAATTCCGCCAGATGATGCGCGTGCAGCGGACCATCGAGACAATCGCCCCGGTGGTGGAAAGCCTCGCCGCGTTCGGCGTCGCGCTCGGCATCTACTACGCCTACTACATCCACATGTCCGGGTCGACGCTCATCGCCCTTTGCTTCGGCATTTTCATGCTCTACCAGCCGACCAAGGGCCTGAGCAAGACACACCTGAACCTGATCCGCTCGCTGGCGGTGGCGAAGCAGGTGTTCTCGCTGATGAAGCGCAAACCGACGATCGAGGACAAACCCGACGCCGTGGTGCTCACGGATAGTAATGGCGAGATCGTATTCGACAACGTGAGTTTCTGGTACAAGCCCGACAATTTCGCCCTGCAGGAAATCAAGCTCCGCTTTGAGAAGGGCAAATATTACGCGCTCGTGGGCCTGAGCGGCTCCGGCAAGAGTACGATCCTTTCCCTGATCCTCCGGTTTTACGCGCCACGCAGGGGCAACGTCCTCATCGATGGGCGCGACACGCGCGATGTCACGCAGGATTCGCTCCGGCGGCAGATCGGCATTGTCACGCAGGATACATTCCTTTTCCACGAGAGCATATTCAACAACATCGCCTACGGGAAACTCGATGCGACCCGCGAAGAAGTCATCATCGCCGCGAAACAGGCGTACGCGCATGATTTCATCATGGCGCAGGACAAGGGCTACGACACCATCGTCGGCGACCGTGGTTGCCAGCTTTCCGGGGGCCAGCAGCAGCGCCTTTCCATCGCCCGCGCCCTTCTGAAGAACGCCCCCGTATTGTTGCTCGACGAAGCGACCTCGGCCCTCGACTCGGAATCGGAGAAGCAGATCCAGGAAGCGCTGGACATCCTGAGCAAGGGCCGCACGGTCATCGCCATCGCGCACCGGCTCTCGACGATCCTGAAAGCCGACCAGATCGTGGTCATGGATGCCGGGCGCGTGGTGGAGATGGGAACGCACCAGGAGTTGATCGACAAGGGGGGGCACTACCGCCGCCTCTACAATCTGCAATTCAACAAACATGCCGACGAACCGGCCAACAAGGCCGCCGAGGGTTTGAAAAACGATTACCAGACGGAATTCTTTAATCAGGTCGTTTGAAAATCGAATCGGGGCTGTATGATAAAAATACTCGCATTTGGTAATAAATGCGCTAAATTCCGCCGCTAACATATAAATGAAACACTCTATGCTTCAAAGGGTAAGCAGCGAAACGGAGAAACAGGGATCGTTGAAGGGACCAGCAGTGGTTTTTTATGCGTTGTCGGTGATCGTTGCTTTTATTGCAGGCGGATTTTTCGAACGCGCCAAGGCGCCTCCAGTTCCTGTTGAAGAACGTGTGACCATGGAGTCCACTCCGGAGACGACACCAGCTTCTGTGATGCAAGGCGCTCCTTCCCAAACACCTCTGGCAATCACTTCCAAACCCGCCGCCACAGCAGCGCTCATTACCGTCCCTTCTGCCACGCCGGCCAGGATTGAGAGGGCAATCGCCGTGGCCCACGCCTCCGCGCCTGTCGCGACTCCGGCGATGGCTGCCACTCCAGCGGCGGTTGCAATGCCCACACCGGTGGTCAGGCAGGCCGGACAGGTGGCTGTAACGAAAGACATCGAGGCTCCTGTGAAACAGGGCAGCAAAATCACCGGCTATATTTATTTGAAAGCGGGGCAGTTCATCAAACCCGCGTCTGTTGATCATGACCAGATCAAGGTCGTGTCCGGTGAGGGCTATGCATTCGTGCCCGTCAACGCGACGGACATGTCGCATTGATCCTCCATTAGTAGCTTATTACAAGTCGATCCAATAGCGCGAGGTCAGCCTGCCCACCCGGGCCACGGATTCGCTGGCCAGCCTGCCGCCATTTTTCAAGACAACACGAGCCGAGGCAATGTTCCCCGGCTCACAGGTAACCAGCACCCTGCGCAGGCCCATTGCACGGGCTTTCGTGAGCGCCATGGCGAGCATGCATGTCGCATGTCCTTTTCCCCTCTGGCTTGGCCGTACCATGTAGCCGATGTGGCCGCCGTAATCCTCCAGCGCGGGCGAGAGCCGGTGGCGGATGTGGATTTCACCCAGCAGGGCCTGCTTGTCGGAGAGGAGCCAGAAAGCGGAGCACTCGACCCAGTCGTCCGGCTTGTCCGCATACCCCTCGGTATGTTCCTTAAGCCTGCGGATGCACTCCGCCGGGTCTTCGTTTTCCTCCGGCAGGTTGTGAAGGAGCCCTTCCTCCCCTGCGGCGACAAACTCCTGAAGGAATGCACGGTAAGCCTCCCCCATTTCGGGGACAGGCACCACCAGCCGCATGCTGCAGGGGGTCGCGGGAATCATCATGGCATCCATGCTCACGCCGTTACCTTACCAGAAACGGACTGCCGCGCGATTGCAAAATAAGGGCAGGCGCGCCCGCCTCTATTGCGTTTTCTCGTAGCCGATCGCCTTGTCGCCATCCACATAGGCGATCCCACCCTCGTTCTGGAAGAAACCCATCGCGTCACGCAGGCGGAACATCACCTTTGCCCCCCAGCATTTATGTCCGCCGAATTCGGTCGGGAAAAGTTGCGAGACGCTTGTCATCTGCACGGAATCCGGGTCTTTTTGCAATTGCTTCAGGTAGGTTTTGATTGCGAAATACGCATCCTCGCGGCTGGGCTCCTTGCCGTACATCTGCTCGAATTGTTTTGCCTTGGCTTCGGCGGCGCTTCTCTGGCGGCTGGCGGCCAGTTCGCTGAGTTTGCGCTCTATCTCCATCTCCCGGGCAATCTGTGCGCGATGGGCGAGCACCCGCGCCACGAGGTCGGTCTGCTCCGCGAGGAGTTTCGCCTGCCCCCCCTGGTATTCCACCTCCACCTCCGGGCCTGCGGAAATCAGCTTCACTTCCGTACCGGCGGGTGCGGTAGTCTCGCCCGGGAAAATGGCCTGGCTTTGCAGCGTCACCACATCCGGCCAGTCCTGCATCCGGGTTTGCAAATCGACCAGGTCCACGGTCGTCGGAGCCGGAGCCGGGGTTGGACTGGTATCGACCACCGGGGCGGGCGTCGGGGTCGGCGTGACCGCAACCGGGGTTGCAACCGGCACCGGGGGCGCCGCGTTGCGGGGTGAGATTACGATGTATTTGTTGAGTACCCAGAAAATGCCGCCGAGCAGCAGCATGGAAATGATCGCGACCAGAACCAGGGTCCCGCACCCGAAACCGCGCCTGCCTCCTCCCCCCCTCATTGCAGGGACCTTCCTGCCGTTTTGGAACCGGTATAGGCGCGCCACCCGCGAAATGTGGTGATCTCCCGCTGGCCTTCGCAAAGGATCGGCTCGCCCAGCACGCCGAGCACTTCGCGCCCGCCGGCCAGTTTCACCTTGCCGATCGACAGCCCCGCGGGTTCCGCCAGCAGTATCGAGGCAACGCCCGCCGCTGGCACCGACCAGACCTCCACGGCGACCGGTACGCCGCCTTCCCGCACACGGACCATCGCCGGGTGGCGGTCGTTGATCGACCAGAGCCGGTAAACGGGTTCCGTGGCCGTTTCTTCCACGAATGTGGCGCCTGCCGCGATGAGGTTCGGATTCAATTCCAAGCCACGCATCAGCGTGCCGTTGACCGCCAGTTCAATATTTGCGCTCATTGTTCCTGATCGACGAATGAAACACGTTTCTCGTAAATCGCGAGAACGATGCAGCCTTCCTCGCTGTAAATGCTGTGCTCGGTCCCGGGCCGGTGCACCATGAGGCTCCCGCATTCCAGGTGGCCGTCCTCGTCGCTCTGCGAACCGGAGAGGACGATGATGTGCTCGAAGCCGACGTGTTGGTGCAGGGAGACCCTGCCGCCCGGCTGGAATTTGAGCAGCGCCGTGGCGGGCCCTCCCGCGCCATCGCGGTAAATCCAGAAAACATCGACGCCTTCCGAGAAATGTTCCCACGGCAGTTCGTGCTGCCGCTCGGCGATGTTAAAAATGTCTTTGAAAATGAAGGGCTTCGGCAGCAGGGGCTTGGTTGTCAATGGGAACTCCTGCCACAAGGATGCTTGCGGGTGGCGCTGTAAGTCAAGTGCACGTTGATGGTTCCTTCACCGCTTGCATCAGCATGATCAATGCCCCGCCATGTATTTGCCGATGAGTTTGATGTCCGCGGCCTGCGGCGTGGTCTCGTGGACAAATGCGCCTCCTGCGATCACCAGGATGCGGTCCGCGAGCTTGAGCAGTTCATCGAGGTCCTCGCTCACCAGCAGCACGCCAACGCCACGATTGCGCGCAGCCATGATCTGCGAATGGATCGAATCGACTGCCGCGAAATCGAGCCCGAAGCACGGATTGGCAGCGATCAGCGCCCGGGCATTGCCCGATCCCAGTTCCCGCGCGAGCACGGCCCGCTGGACGTTTCCGCCGGAGAGATCGCCGATCGGTGTTTCAGGCGAGCGTGTCTTCACGGAGTAGCGCTCGATCAAATCCTGCGCGGAACGGCGCATCGCGCGTTTGTTCACAAACCATTTTGCGCGGGCCACCGGCGGACGGTCAAATGTGCGCAACGCCATGTTGCCAGCCACGCTCATCTGCGGCACGCAGGCGTTTCGAAGCGGCTCCTCGGGAAGCGCGTAAATCTGGTGCTTGAAAATCTCCCTGCGTGTCGCGCCGTAAATCTCGCCGTGCACGCGCACCTCCCCGGCAGTCTTGGGGCGCTGGCCCGCGAGCACTTCCACGAGCTCCCGCTGGCCGTTGCCGGAGACACCCGCGATGCCCACGATCTCGCCTGCGGCCACGGTCAGGTTCACCCCGGCGACCGCTTCCAGCCCGTTGTCCTTGTTCGCGCGCAAATCCTTCACCTCGATGACCGGTTTGCCCTTGTCGTGCGAAACTTTCTCCACCTGCTTGAAGGTGCGCTGCTCGCCAAGCATCATGGCCGACATCTCGTCCGTGGTGAGATCCTTCACTTTCCCTGCGCCTGCGAATTTTCCACGGCGCAGCACGGTGATCTCGTCGGCAAATGCGCGGACCTCGCGGAATTTGTGCGTGATGTGCAGCACGCTGAGTTCCCCTTTCTTCACCATTTCCTTGAGCAGGCCGAGCACCTCGTCGGCCTCGTTCGGTGTGAGCACGGAAGTCGGTTCGTCCAGGATGAGCAGCCTGCTCTTGAGATAAAGCTGCTTGAGAATCTCGACCTTTTGTTTTTCACCGGCGGCAAGCTGGCTGGCGGGCATGTGCAGGTCAACCTTGAAGGGCGCGGTCCGCATGAACTCCGCGAGCCGCTTCAATTCCGCCGCCCAGTCGATCACGCCCGGTGTGTCGGAGCGGGAGAGCACGAGGTTTTCCGCGACGGTCATCGAGGGCACCAGCGTGAAATGCTGGTACACCATGCCGATGCCGAATTTGTACGCGTCGAACGGGCTCAGGATGTCGCGGGAATGCTTGTCGATGACGATGTCCCCCTCGTCGGCGAGATGGAAACCCATGATGCATTTCACCAGCGTGCTCTTGCCCGCGCCGTTCTCGCCGAGCAGCGCGTGGAAGGTGCCGGGCGGCAGTTTCAGCGAGACATTGTCGCAGGCTGTGAAGGAACCGAAGCGCTTCGTGATGCCCACCAGCTCAAGATCGGGCGGGCTGTGTGGTTGCGCCTCCATGGTCATTGGATCGCCGAGATGAATGCAAATGAATCGGCCACCGAGCCGAATACGCCGCCCTGCATCTTGATCATCTTGAGCGCGGCGAGGTAGTTCCCGTAATCGGTCGCGCCGGTGCAATCGGAAAGCATGAGACATTCGTAACCGCGGTCGTTCGCCTCGCGCATGGTGGTGTGCACGCACACATCGGTCGTGATACCCGCGAGCGCGATGTTCCGGATGCCCTTGCGCAACAGCACGAGATCGAGGTCGGTGGCATAAAAAGAACCCTTCCCCGGCTTGTCGATGATCGCCTCGCCCGCGAGCGGATAAAGCTCGGGGATGATGTCCCAGCCCGGCTCGCCGCGCGTGAGGATGCGTCCGCAAGGGCCCGCGTCGCCGATTCCCGCGCCGATGCGCTGGCTGCGCCAACGCTTGTTTTCGGGCAGGTCGGAGAGATCGGGCTTGTGGCCCTCGCGGGTGTGGATGATGTGATAGCCTTTTGCACGAGCCGCCTCCAGCACGCGCTGGATCGGCTCTATGGGAGCCCGCGTGAGCGAAAGGTCGTAGCCCATTTTATCGACATAGCCGCCGTGGCCGCAAAAGTCGGTCTGCATGTCGATGACGATGATTGCCGTATTTTCCGGGCGGAGATCGCCATTGTACGGCCATGGATATGGATCTGCTTCAACGTATTTACTCATAGATTTGTTCCCAGCGCACCCGGCGCGCCGGCAAGTGTCTGCTTCGGCGAACAGGTGATAATCATTACCAGCAGCGTCAGGATGTATGGCGACGCGTTCCATAAATAATAATTCGAGCTGATCCCGATGCCCTGGAGCGCCGCGCCGATGGATTGCGCGCCGCCGAAAAGCATCGAGGCCCAGAGACACCGCACGGGATTCCACGCGGCGAAAATCACGAGTGCCACCGCCATCAACCCCTGCCCGCTCGAAATCATCTCCGTCCACGCGCCGGGGTAAAAGAGCGACAGATACGCGCCGCCCACGCCCGCGAAAAAGCTGCCTGCCATGATCGAGCAGGTGCGCACCCGCACGGTCGAGATGCCCATCGCGCGCGCAGCAGCGGGGTAATCGCCCACCGCGCGGATTTGCAGGCCCCATCGCGTGGATTTGAAAAACCAGTTCATGCCGAATGCCAGCGCGACGCCCACAAAAAACAGCGGGCTGATTTTCAACGCCGCCTTCACCTGCGGAACATTGCACCACCAGCCGAGCTGGATCGCGGGCAGTTGCGGCGCACTGGGCTGGATGAATGGCTTGCCGAGATAAAAAGCGAGGCCGCTGCCGAAGATGATCATTGCGATGCCCACGGCGATGTCGTTCACCTTTGGCCGCTGGCAGAGCCATGCGTGGACCAGGCCGAGCGCCATGCCCGCGAAGCCCGCCACCAGTACGCCGAGCCACGGGGAACCCGATTTATAGGAAACCGCATAGCCGCTCATCGCGCCCATGAGCAGCGTCCCTTCGAGCCCGAGGTTGATCTTGCCGCTCTTTTCGGTGAGACATTCGCCGAGGCTGACGAAAAGAAACGGCGTGCCGCCGCGAATCGCCCCCGCGCACACGGCAAGCGCCACGCCCCACCAGCCTAATGAAGTCGTCCCTGTCATTCCTTATCCCTTTCGTTCCCGAAAAATACCGATCTTTCCATACAACGAATCGCTGAACAAAATCACGAGAAAAACGAGCCCCTGGAAAACCATGATCGTGGCGTCGGGCAGATGAAAGCTCCGCTGCAGGATGCCGCCGCTGGCAAGGATGCCGCCGAAAAGGGTCGCGACGAAAATGGTCGCCAGCGCGTTCTGCCTCGCGACGAATGCCACGAGGATGCTGCTGTAACCGTAGAAGGCGTTCAGCGATTCATTCGCCCTGCCATGCACCGCAGCAACCTCCACCATGCCCGCCACTCCCGCCGAGGCGCCCGCGAGGAAGCACGTGATGAGCGTCAGCTTTCCCACGGAGATTCCCGCGATGCGCGCGGCGCGGATGTTGCCACCGATGGTGCGCACCTTGAAACCGAACGTGGTGTGCTCGATCAAAATCCACGCGATCACGCATGCGACGATTCCATAGACGAGCCCCCAGTGCACCGAGGAGCTGCCGATGCATTGCATCATGTTGTCGTCGGAAATCGGGAAGCTTGAAGGCTTGTTCAGGCTGCTCGGATCCTTCATCGGGCCGTTGACCAGGTGATTGAGGATCGCGATTGCGATGTAGTTCATGAGCAGGCTGCAGATCGTCTCGTTCACCCCGCGAAAATAACGGAGCGCGCCGACCGCCATGATCCAGAGGCCGCCGAAGAACATCCCGGCGAGTGCCATCGATGCCAGCACGAGCATCGGCGCGGGATTCTGCTGCATGGCCTGCACGGCGAGGCCGACTGCGGTAGCGCCCACGCCGCCGATCACCAGCGCGCCTTCGTTGCCGATGACGATGAGTCCCATGCGCGCCGGGAGCGCGGTGCAGAGCGCGGCGAGCATCAACGGAGCGGCGCGGATCAACGTGTTTTGAAATGAATACCAACTCCCGAATGCCGCCTTGTAGATCGCCTGGTAAACGCCGATCGGGTTCACCTTTTGCAGCAGGCAGAAAATGCCGAACAGGATGAGCGCGACAATGACCGCCGCGACAGGCATCACGATCACCTCCAGGGTGGAGCGCCAGTTGGCGAAAAATGAAAATCCGGCTGTCTGCTTTGCTGGCAGAACACCGGCGGGTGCGGTCTGTGTTACTTCTACTTCTTCCATGGATGTGATTTAAAAATCAAGGAGGCCGCGCCGGCCGGTTCGCATTCCGGCCGGCGCTCCCCCTTAACAACCAACCAAAATTTAACTCTTCGTGCTGCCGATCACCCCTTCGACGAGGTAATCCATTTTCTCCAGCTCGATGTCCTGCTGTTTCAATTCCTTGCCGGCGGGAATGACAACCTTGCCAGTGTTGTCCTTGACCTCGCCTTTATAGATCACGAAGCTGCCGTCCATGAACTTCGCCTTCACGGCGTCCGCGGCTTTTTTCGCCTCGTCGCTGACTGCCGCCCCGTAAGGCGACACCTTCACGAAGCCGTCCTTCAAGCCGCCGCGCACGAGGTGCGGGATGCCGCCAGCCATGAGCGTTTTGCCGGCCTGCACCAGCTTCGCGTAGTTCGAATACACGCTCGTCCAGTCCCACTCCGCGCCCGTGAGGTAACCCTTGGGAGCGAGAGCAGAGCCATTTGCATGATAACCTGTCACGAAAATGCCGCGACGCTCGGCGGTCTCAAGCACCACCTTCGGGCTGTCCACGTGGCACGTGAGCACATCGACCCCCTGGTCGATGAGACTTGTTGCCGACTCGGCTTCCTTCACCGGCACCGACCAGTCGCCCGTGAAGATCACCTGTACGGTCGCCTTTGGATTCACGCTGCGCACACCGAGCGTGTAGCTGTTGATATTGCGCAACACCTGTGGGATCGGCTTCGCCGCGATGAACCCGAGTTTGTTCGACTTGGTGGAATAACCGGCAACAATGCCGGCCACGTATTCCGCCTCGTCGATGTAACCGAAGTAACTGCCCACGTTTGCCGGGTGTTTCCCCTCCGTGTAAAGGCCGCCACAGTGGAAGAACTGGATCTTCGGGAACTGCTTGGCGACTTTCAGGATGTGCGGGTCAAAGTAACCGAACGACGTGGGGAAGAGCGCCGTAGCGCCGTCCTGCACGATCATGTTGCGCATCGTTTCCTGCACGGCGGTGGTTTCGGGCACGCTGGCCTCCTCCACCATCTTGATCCCCGGCAGCTTGGCTACGCCCGCCGCGCCTTCCGCGTGGGCCTGGTTGTAGCCGTAGTCGTCCTTCGGCCCGACGTAGATGAAACCGAAAGTAATGTCGTCCGCGAAGGCAGTCGCCGCGGTGAACGCGGCGACTGCGATTGCGAGAATATTGAGTGATTTTTTCATAAAAACCTGGAACAAATTTTACAGCCGGTTTTTAGAAGAAAAGCTGAACGCCTGCGTGGAATTGATACAAGTTGTGCTCCCGTGTCCCCGTGCCGAGCACCGAGTTGCCATCGAGAACGCCCGCATTGCTCAGGTAGTAGTACTGGAAGCCCGTGTAGGCGGTCCAGAAACCGTAGCTCTTCGGGATGCACTTGATCGGCACCGAAACCTTGAACTCCGAGGAGAACACCCCGACGCCCGTGCCGCCGCCTGTTCCGTCCAGCTTCTGGTAGAAGTTCTTGGACACCACGCTCACGTAGGTGGGCAGCTCCAGGGTGATGGGCCATTCCGTCTTGATCGTGTAGGTCGGATCGAGACCGAACTGGAAGTAATATCCCTTTTCCGACGTCGCCGGATTGAGGACCACCGTGGCCTTGTTTGTGAGTTCATCGAAATACTCCACATAGGGATTCAACGCGAAGCCCGGTATGAAGTGATCGTGATAGGTCAGCTTCAAGTCCAGGTTCGTGGAGGTCGGGAATGAACCGTTCTGGCTCACGAACGCCGTGTATGTGGTGTCAAACTCGAAGTCCTTGAAGAACTTGAGGTTGAGGCCGATGAACGGATCGACTTCGTTCCAGTTGTGTTTCTCCGGCCCGTCCCTGTGCGAGTGGATACTGTTCCAGATACCGGGTGCGAGCGTCACATCCGTCAGGAAGCCTTTGTCTGCGGAGTAGAGATTTGCGAGTAGGATCAGCAGCGGCTGCCACACGAGCCCCTTGTCCTCCACCACCAAGCCGCGGGGCGTGATGTACTTGTCGGAAAACTCGTTCTGGAAAAAGATGTGGAGCTTGGGCGAGTCCTCCGCCTGCACGGCGGGTGTCGACAGTTTGTCACCGGCGTCGCCTGCAACGGCATGCGGGCTGGTGGCAAACAATGCGCTGGCCAGGGCTGCAACGGTCAGCGTACTAACATTGAATAATGATTTCGTTTTAATAGTGGTTCTCCTTGTTTGATAGTTTTTGGTTTACCATCGCGACCCTGTCCGCAATGGCTGCGCAGGCTTTAGCTCAGACCGTGCCACGCAAAAACGAAAGTCGTAACAAGCTGGGAAAGAGACGCTTGTGAAAACGCGCTTTTTTAGAAGCGTTTCGCGCGCGTGTTCCAAGTGTCCTATATGGAACACATGAAACAATGTTTTACCGGCTGGTTTTAGCGCAGACCTAGCTCACGGCCTGCGCCATCTTGCGGTAGATGCGCGTGCGGTGGATGCCGAGCAGGCGCGCGGCCTCGGCGATGTTGCCGCTGGTTTGCGCGAGGGCGCGCTGGATCAGGAGATTCTCGGCTTCCTCGAGGTTCAGCGGCAGGTCGCGGGCGATGGCAGCCTTGTCCGGTCTCGACGCTTGCTTTGCCACGCCGCCGGATTGGATCAGGTACAGGTGCGCGGGCTGGATCTCCATGCCGGAGCTTTCGATCAACGAGCGCTCCATGATATTTTTCAGTTCACGCACGTTGCCGGGGAAATGGTAATTCTCCAGCGCGACCAGCGCGGAGGGGCTCAGGCGCGGCGGTTTCATGCCCATCTCGGTCGCGAACAGATTCAGGAAATGCGTGGCGAGCAGCGCTATGTCCTCGGGCCTTTCGCGCAGCGGCGGCGTGAGCACCGTGAAGCGGGCGAGCCGGAAATAGAGGTCCTGACGGAACGCACCGGAGGCGATCTTGGCATGGAGGTCGGCGTTGGTCGCGGCGAGGATGCGCACGTCCACGGTCTTGTCGACCGCCGATCCCACAGCGGTCACGATTCCATCCTCCAGCACGCGCAGGAGCTTGGCCTGCAGGAGCAACGGCATGTCGCCAATCTCGTCGAGGAACAGCGTGCCTCCATGCGCGAGCTCGAAGTAGCCCTTGCGGTCCGCGGTGGCGCCGGTGAAGGCCCCCTTGATGTGGCCGAAAAAGAGCGACTCCGCGAGGTCGTCGGGGATCGCGACGCAGTTCACGGGCACGAATGGTCCGCTCGCACGCTGCCCGCCGTAGTGGATGGCGCGCGCGATCAATTCCTTGCCCGTACCGCTCTCGCCGGTCATGAGCACACTTGTCGCGCCGAAGCTGTGCAGCCGCTGGATGTCGCGCAGGATGTTGCGCACGGTCTTGCTCTGGCCGACGAATCCCGCGATGTCCCACCGCCTGGCCTCGCTGTCGGAGATGATGTGCAGTTTTTCATCGGCGGCCTGGAGCGCGTCCTCGGCTTTCTGGCGGCGTTGCATTTCCTTTTGCAGGCTCTCGTTGGCGGAAGTGAGCTCGCGGTTTTTCTGCAACAGCTCGCGCGTCACCCGCACGTGCTTCAAATGATTTTCCACGCGCACCAGCACCTCCTCGGCGTGGAATGGCTTGGTGATGTAGTCGACTCCGCCCGCGCGGAACCCCTCGCACACGCTCTCCATCTCCCCGCGCGCGCTGATGAATACCACGGGGATGTCCCGCGTCGCCTCGTCCTCTTTCAAGCGACGGCACGTTTCCAGTCCGTTCATGCCGGACATCATGACGTCGAGCAGGATCAACTCCGGTTCCCCCTTCGCGGCGATTTTCAACGCCACCTCCCCGCTCGGCGCGGCGAGGATGCGGTAACCCTCTGGCTCCAGCGCATCGCTCAGCACTTTCAGGTTCACGGGATTGTCGTCCACGATCAGGATTTTTTCGCGTTCTGTACTGCTCATGATTTTGAAACCTGTTGAATGCGCTGCGCCTCGTCCAGGAACGCCAGGATTGCGTTCATGTCGTAATTGTCGGCCATCCTCTGCAAATGCTCCGCGATCTGGCGTCCATCGTCCCCGAGCTGTGAAATTTCGACGATGCAGCTTTTTATTTCAGTCACGCTGTAAAGCTCCGCCGCGCTCCGCAAACGCGCCGCCAGCGGCTCCGGCAGAGCAATATCGTCGGGCAGTGTCAGCAGCGCGGTTTTGCCCGCCGGTTCGTCCGCCTCGAATTGCACGCCGAGCAGATTTTTCAGGCATTCGGCGATCCGCTCGCAGCGGAACGGCTTTGCAAAGAAATCGTCGAAGCCCGCGTCGAGGTAACGCTGCTGCTCGTGGTCGAACGCGGACGCAGAGTGCGCGACGATTTTGATCGCGTCGCCGTGCTCGGAAAGGATGCGCTGCGTCGCCTCGATGCCGTTCAGGTCGGGCATCCAGATATCCATGAAAATGATGTCCGGGTGCTCGCTGCGCGCCATCTCCATCGCGCGAGCGCCGCTCTCGGCCACCATCACGTCGCACCCCAGCGCCTTCAGCATGCCCGCCAGCACATCGCGGTTCTGCACGATGTCATCCACGACCAGCGCGGAGACTTTGCTGCCGGGTGCGAGGCGCAGGTGGTTGCTCTCCCCCGCGAATGAGGAGGCAAAGCCGCTCTCCCCCGCAGGCAGCGGCACGGAAAAATAAAAGCACGAGCCCGCCCCGGTCTTCGATGTGAATTGAAGCTCGCCATCCATCAGCTCCACGTAGCGCTTCGAGATCGTGAGGCCGAGGCCGGTGCCCCCCTTGCGCGTGCCGCCCGCGCCCTGATGGAACGGTTGTAACACATCCGCCTGCTCCTCCGGCGAAATGCCGATGCCGGTGTCGCTGACCTCGAACAGGCAGCCCTCGCCGTCGCCCGCGTTGACCTTCAGCCGCACCTCGCCGCGCTCGGTGAACTTCACCGCATTGCCGAGGAGGTTGATCAATATCTGCCGCAGCTTGCCCTCGTCGCCGTACACCCAGCAGGGCTGCGTGACCTTTGACTCGACGACCAGCCGCACCCCTTTCTGCGAGCAGCGATGCAGGAACATCGCCTCCAGGCGCTTGATCAGGCTGCCGAGGTCGAAGTTCACGCTTTGCAATTCCATGCGCCCCGCCTCGATCTTGGAAATGTCGAGCACGTCGTCGATCAACCCGAAAAGGTGGTTGCCGCTGCCCGCGATCGTCTCCACCGCGCGCCGCTGGTCGGGTGTGAGGTTGCGGTTGCGCTGCAAAATCTGCGCGTAGCCGAGGATCGCGTTGAGCGGTGTGCGTATCTCGTGGCTCATGTGCGCGAGGAATGTGGACTTCGCGCGGCTCGCAGCCTCCGCCGCGTCCTCCGCGCGCTTGCGCTCCACGATCTCGGCCTGCAACGCCTCGTTCGACTTCGCCAGCTCGAATGTCCGCTCCGCCACGCGCAGCTCCAGGTCGTGATGGGCCTTGCGCAATGTCTCCGCGGCGAGCTTGCGCTCGGTAATGTCCTCCACCGCGCCCTCGTAGTAAAGAACCTCCCCGCGCTCATCCTGAACGGCGCGCGCCTTTTCCGAGATCCAGATCACCGTGCCGTCCCTGCGCCGCACCTGCGACTCGAAGTCGGACACGGCCCCCTGCTCCTGCACCAGCCGCATGAACTCGTCGCGCCGCAGCGGGTCCACGTACAGCTTGCCGCCGATGTCGTCGAGACTGGCGATCAGTTCCGACGGCGAGGCGTAGCCGTAGATGCGCGCCAGCGCGGGATTCGCGCTGATGTAGCTGCCGTCCGTGGTCGTCTGGAAAATCCCCTCGATCGAGTTTTCAAAAATGCTGCGGTATTTCTTCTCGGCCTTGCGCAACGCATCCTCCACGCGCAGGCGCTCGGTGACCTCGCTGGATAGCTCCGCAGTGCGCTCCTTCACCCGTTGCTCGATCTCCGCCGTGCGGCGCAGTCCACGGTAAATGTAGGCGGCCAGCAGCGCCGTGATCATGAACCCCGCGACCAGCGCCGCCCACGACTGCCGCAGCGAATACGCGGCGAGGTACCGCGTGGTGGGCCGGAAGAAGACCTCCCAGTCCGCCCCCGCCACGTCGAGCGCCTGGCTCGCCACGAGATCGCCACCCACCCACTGCTTCCGCGGGCCGCGGCTGTAGATAAGCGCGTTGTTTTTCGAGCGGTCCACGATCAGCACGGTCACGTCGTCGCGCATCAGGTTTTTCCATGCCGACTCCACGAGGTCGCCGATGCGGAACACCACCGAGGAGAAGCCGGTGAGGTTCGCCCGGCGCTGCTCCAGCGTCTGGTGCGGGCCGTTGTAGATCGGCATCACGACGAGGAAGCCCATCTGGTTCCCCGTCTCCTGCACGAGGCGGATGGGCACGGTGGCCGTCGCCTGGCCGGTATCGCGGGCGGCGTCCAGAGCGGCCTTGCGCTGCGGGCTCGATGCGAGGTCAAACCCGAGCGCCGCTTCGTTTTTCGCGAACGGCTCCTCGAAAAAAACCGGCACATATTCCTCGCGCGCCGTCTCGGGCACGAGCTGCCCCTCCGCGTTCATCTCGCTGAACTTGAAATCCGCGAACCCGTATTTCCTCGCCTCGGCCTCGAACGCATTCCTCTGCGAACCGGCGACGCGCGGGTTCCACGAGATGCCCTGCAACTCCGGGTGCCGTTCCCTCGCATTGGCGACGAACCGGTCGAAAGTCTCCCGCGTGACGTGTTCGTTCGCGGAGTAAAGCGCGGCCACGGAGTGGAGCACCTCCAGCGAGCCCTGCATCTTGTTTTCCAGGATCTCGACCCGCTCCTGCGCGAGGCTGGTGAGCTCATTCTGCAGGCTTTTCCGCTCCCAGCCATGGAGGACGAAAAACAGCGCGAGCGAGAAGCACACCCCGGCCACGACCGTGAGCACCAGGGCCGGCGAACGGTGGATCGGCACTTGCGCGCCCGCAGCCCCCGCCTTCGCTTTTGCAATATTTTGATCCTCGAAAACACCCATGACGTTACCGCCGGATTGCTAGCAAGTATTCAGCCAAAGTGCTTCATTCCGTGGAATAAATGCGCGTCTCCCCTGTGATCCCCGTGAACGCGGATGCCCACGGCGCTTTTCAGAGGCCACCGCAGTATAAAAACAGCCACGCGAAGTGTTCCATTTGTTGCAAAATGCGACATTTGAGACACCGAAAAGCGCCCCGCCCCGCAGCACACCCGCGCCCGCCTTATTTTTAATCGTCTCCCGCCAAGCCACATACGGGCGTCCCCCTCTTTGTGGCACGCTGGAAGCTAAAGAGGCCGCCAGTCTATGAGCACTAATGGCAATAAGGGAATATTGACCGTGGACGCCGAACCGTATGCGTTCGAGTTCGACCCGGCACACACGGCACTCGTCATCATCGACATGCAGCGCGACTTCCTGGAGCCGGGCGGCTTCGGGGAAATGCTCGGCAACGATGTTTCACAACTCCGCCGCACCATCGAGCCGAACAAGAAGCTGCTCGCCGCATGGCGCGCCGCCGGGTTGAAGGTGATCCACACGCGGGAAGGCCACCGGCCCGATCTCACCGACCTGCCCCCTGCCAAGAAAATACGCGGGCGCAGCCCCACCACGATCGGCGACGCGGGCCCGATGGGGCGCATCCTCGTGCGCGGGGAGATCGGCCACGACATCATCCCCGAGCTTTACCCGCTGCCCAGCGAGCCCGTCATCGACAAGCCGGGCAAGGGCGCGTTCTACGCCACCGACCTCCACTCGATCCTCATGCACAACAACATCAAACACCTCGTCGTCACCGGCGTGACCACCGAGGTGTGCGTGAACACCACCGTGCGCGAGGCAAACGACCGCGGCTACGACTGCATCGTGCCCGAGGACTGCGTGGGCTCCTATTTTCCCGAGTTCCAGGAAATGGGGCTGAAGATGATCAAGGCCCAGGGCGGCATCTTCGGCTGGGTCTCGCATTCGGACAAAATCATCGCGGCCCTCGCGGCCATCTACTCACCAGCAGCATAAACGCAAAACAAAACCACATAATACATGAGCATATTAGCAAAACCTAAAATCTGGGTGCCCGGGGACTGGAATGCCTTTTTCGGCTTCGGCACCAACATCCTAGTCAACCTTCTCACGCTTACCGGGCTGTTGCGGTTCGTGTTGAAGATGCCCGACGAAATGGTGTTCAAGCAAATCCTGCCGGCCACGGGCCTGATGATGTTCCTGTCCACGGCATACTACGCGTTCCTCGCCTACAAGCTGGCGAAGAAAACGGGCCGCACCGATGTCTGCGCGCTTCCCTCTGGGATCAGCGTACCGCACATGTTCATCGTCACCTTCGTGATCATGCTGCCCGTAAAACTCGCCACCGGCGATCCCGTGAAGGGCTGGCAGGCGGGCCTCACGTGGGTGTTTATACAAAGTTTTGTGCTGATGCTCGGCGGCTTCCTCGCGCCGATCGTGAGAAAGATCACCCCGAAGGCCGCGCTGCTCGGCGCGCTGGCGGGTGTCTCGATCACCTTCATCTCGATGAAACCGGCGCTCGAAATGTTCATGACCCCGACCATCGGCGTGGTCTGCTTCGCGATCATCCTCGTGAGCTGGTTCGGCGGGATCAAATACGGCGGCATCCCCGCAGGCCTCGTCGCGATCGCAGCGGGAACGCTCATCGCGTGGGGCTCGAATTTGTTCCATCTCAACTACGGCGGCATGAGCCTCGACGCGCTGAAGGGCTCCTTCCAGACATTCGGCTTCGCGGTGCCGCACCCGCAGCTCGGCCTCGTGCTCGGCGGCCTCCACTGGAGCTTCCTGAAAGTCATCCTCGTGACCGCGATTCCGTTCGGCATCTATGATCTCGTGGAAGCCATGGACAACGTCGTGAGCGCCTCGGCGGCGGGCGACGAATATCCCACCACCCGCGTGCTCACCGCCGACGGCGTGGTGAGCCTCATCGGCTGCCTCATGGGCAACCCGTTCATCAACGCGGTTTACATCGGCCACCCCGGCTGGAAATCCATGGGCGGTCGCATCGGTTACTCCGCAGCCACCGGCATCATGGTCATCCTGCTCTCGTGGTTCGGCGTGATCTCGCTCATGACCGCGCTGATCCCCGTGGTCGCCATCTCGCCGATCCTGCTCTACATCGGCATGCTCATCGGCTCGCAGGCCTTCCAGGAAAACCCGAAGCGCCACGCACCCGCGATCATCGTCTCGCTCGTGCCGTTCCTCGCCGCATGGGGCAAGCTGCAGATCGACAACGCGCTCGGCTCGGTCGCTGGCATCCACAACATCACACCGGAAATGATCGCCTCCATGGCGCAGACCGGCATCGCCTACAAGGGCCTCTCGATCCTCGGCGGAGGCTCGATCCTCGCGGGAGTCGTGCTCGGCGCGATCACCACATTCATCATCGACCGCCAGTTCTACAAAGCCGCGGGCTTTGCGGGAGCAGGCGCGGTGCTCACCTTCTTCGGCCTCATGCACGGCGAATCGATCGGCATCGGCCAGACCCCGGTCGTCGCAGTGAGCTACCTCATGGTCGCCTGCGTCCTCGCCGGCTGCGCCAAGTTCGCCACCGCCTCCGCACCAGCCATGGAGCACGAGGAAGAGGAGGAGGAAACCGACGGCCTCCCCGAGATGACCGCGTAATTTACGGACGAAGGTTTGGTTTCAAGAAAGGGAGCGCACACCGCGCTCCCTTTTTTGTCTTTGGAGATTGCGGCGGGATTTTTAAACGCAAAGAGCGCGAAGGCCGCGAAGGAAAGAGAAGAGGATCGAGCAAGGATATCTCTTCTCCCCTTTGCGCTCTTTGCGTCCTTTGCGTTAAAATTTTACCTCGTTTGTTCCCCGGCATTCGCACCATCACCCGCCGGGAACGGGCTTCCCATGATGCGTGCGACGGGTTTCCAGATGTCGCTGTACTGGCAGGAATCGTAGACGCGCGGCGGGCCGAGGCCGACGTTGTCCACGGTGTTGGTCGTGTTGCGCGGCTGATCCTGGAGCGTCTTCAGCGCCCAGATCATCCAGCCGACGTTCTCCCTCGCAAACACGGCGAACATCCCGGCCTCGAACTCGCGGCAGACGGTCTCGCTCTTGTTCCAATGCGTGGCCCCGAACTCGGTGCACAACACCGGCACGCCGTGGGCGTCGCGGAAGCTGGTGATATTTTTCTGAACCTTCCACGGGTGGTCGTCCAGCGGGTAATCGTGAAAAGTGAACACCACATTGTTATACGGCGCGTCGACCGTGGAGGCGGTCGCGCCCCATGTCTTCTCCATCCCCCGCGAGTGGGACCAGCTATTGTTGCCGAGCAGGATGATGTGCCGCGTGTCCACTTTGCGGATCGCCTGGAGGCAGCGCGTGATTTTCTCCCTGGCGACGTCAGCAGGAATGTCGTGCGGCTCATTGATCAACTCGTAGCCCAGCACGTATGGCTCGTCGCGATATCGCGTGGCCACCTTCACCCAGCCGTCGATCCACTTCTGGATCGTCGCCTCGTCCCAGAGGTTCGACTTTTGCTTCTCGCGCGCCGTCGCCTCATCGATCTCCGCGCTGAGATACTCGTGGTCATCCAGGATCACGTACACGTGGTTCCTGCGCGCGGCCTCCACCACTGGATCGATGAAGTCGCGGATATGCGCATCCACATCGATCGGCCTCTCCTTCTTGCCGTTGAAATAGAGCAGATAGAATGAGAGGCGCACGGTATTGAGATAGCGCTCCTTGCAAAATTTCATCACCTCATCATCCTGCGCGCGGATAATGACATCGCGACAATACCCCACGCCCACCGGGATGAACGGCTTCCCGCCGCCCGCACCCGCCTGCGAGGTCACGATCTCCTTCCCCTTCACGCGCAGCCACACGGCATCGTCCGCAGGGTTGCCGCCTGCTGCTGGAGGTTCAGCCCTGGCTGCGAAAGCGAAGGCGGCGATGAGGGCGGCTGCAAAGAAATGAGAGCGGGGCATGGTTTATTGCGGGAGAGATGCGTGGGAAGCTCATTAACTCTGCCACGAGGGGGATTTTTGGCAAACCCTACTTCCCCTTATCCAAGTCATGCATACACCCACGACCCTGTAGCCGGGGTCTGTGACCCCGGTGGGGCGCGACATACAAACAGCATGTTCCTGCTGCCACGCGCATCCGGGCTCACAGAGCCCGGCTACAGGGCACGGCTGACTGCCCTGCCCCCCCCCGCTTTCCATTCGACAACTCCCCCTGCCCGGCTCATACCCTTTCCGCGATGATGAACGTACTGCACAGTACCGAATCCAAACCCCAATCCCGGTGGCCGCGGGCGGTGGCGCTCACGCTCGGGATCATCGCCACGGCGGCGGTGCTGGAGTGGTCGATGGGGCACACGTTCCTCTCGAAATCCGGCCACGTGCGGCTCTGGGTCGGCGCGGTGAACAGCTCCGAGAATTCGCAGCAGATCGCGGATTGGTATTCCTTCTCACACCTCATCCACGGGTTCCTCCTCTACGGCCTCCTGCGGCTCGCAAACCGGTTCTCCGGTCCCCGCCACTGGCCACTCGGCATCTGCCTCGTGCTCGCCATGCTCATCGAGGCCTCGTGGGAAGTCACCGAGAACACCAGCTTCGTCATCAACCGCTACCGCGAAGCCACGCTCTCCCTGGACTACTACGGCGACAGCATCCTGAATTCCGTATGCGACATGCTCTTCTGCATCGCCGGCTTCTTCCTGGCCGCCCGCCTCCCCGTGTGGCTCACCATCACCCTCGCCGTGCTCATGGAACTCGGCGTCGGCTACGCAATCCGCGACAACCTCACGCTGAACATCATCATGCTCGTGCACCCCTTCGAGGCGATCAAGCACTGGCAGATGGCTTTGCCGTAGCTTGTCCCGCGTTCGTTTCACATTTCACCTATATACCGGTGAAATATGAAACGAAATGAATCCGGCAGGGAAATAATGGGCCGTTTACAGAGTAAATCGGTGGAAAATGGGCGAAAAAGAGGGATGAAGACGCATGAAACGAAGCGTGGTTTTTTGGCGTTCGTTTCATCCGGCAATCCCTCCGTTGCCCCTCCTTCTCTCTCCACTCCCTCGGTCCTCAGGCTCCAGCCTGGGAACGCGCTTGTCTTCGAAGCTCCGCTTCGGCAACGTGAGAAGCACCATGCGCAGCCGGTACCGCATCCTGGAGCCCGATAAAGCACATTTTGTCACCGCAACCATCGTGGAGTGGCTTCCCGTTTTTAACCACGCAGTATGTTGCGAAATCATCGTCCGCTCGCTGGAATATTGCCGCGCGAAAAAAGGTCTGAAGATATACGCATGGGTCATCATGGATAACCACATCCATGCCATCCTTGCCGCCCCCGATCTCTCCGCTACGTTGCGTGATTTGAAGAGTTTCACGGCGATGGAAATCCTGGAGCACCTGAAGACCGTGCCCGGCGAATGGTTGCTGAACCAGCTCCGCCATTACCGTGCAGGCCACAAGACGAACGAATTCCAAGTCTGGCAGGAGGGTTCCCACCCGCAGGCGATTATCGGTGATGAAATGATGCAGCAAAAGCTTGATTACTTGCATAATAATCCGGTGAAGCGTGGATGGGTGGCGTCAGTGGAGCACTGGCGGTGGTCATCGGCGCATGAATGGCTGCAAGGTGCCTTGCCGGTTTTGCGCTGTGATCCATGGCGCTAGCCGCGGGCTTTTGCCTCCTCGTTCCTCAAGCTCCAGCTTGGGAACGCAGATGTCCCGGAAGCTCCAGCTTCCTTATACGCGCCACGAAGCAAGGGCGTGCACAAATGCAAGTCACGCTGACGAAGCTGGAGCTTCGAAGACAGGCGCGTTCCCAGGCTGGAGCCTGAGGAACGAGAGTGGGCGTGGGGTGCACGTTGGAGTATCCATAAACCCCGTTTCATTTCACATTTCACGGGTATACAGGTGAAATGTGAAACGAACGGGCGACGCCAGTGGCACAGTTGCCATTTTACAGAGCAAATCGACCACAAACGGGCTGAGGCCGCGTAAAAACCACATGAAATGAAGCCTCGTTTTTTCACCGTTCGTTTCACTCCCCCGGCTCTTCGGTGAGGGCGTATTCCTTGCCTTTCTTTTTCAGCCAGCCTTCGCGGATTGCCTTGTGCGCCATGCGGCTGACTGTGGCGGGGCTTACGCCCAGCTCGTCGGCGAGCTGGCCGCAATCCACAACGCCCTCGGTGATGAGGCGGCGGAATTGATCACCGCTTCGCGCGGGGGCCTGCGTGACGTGCACCTCCCCGCTGTTGTGATCCGTGCGGATGCACCATTCGCAGGGCGGGATTTCGTCGGGGGTGTTGCGGCTGGGCTTGGTGAAGCGGCTTTTGAAGCGGGCGCCGCTTTTGTCGTCGGTGTGGCGCTTGGCGTCCTCCAGGGCGATGACCCAGAAGGCGGCGTCCTCGCGCTTGCTGGTGCCGCGCATCTCGCCGTTGCGCCCGGCGTGGTGGACGAGGATCACGGCGATGCGGCGGCGGCGGAAGTCGAGCAGCCAGTTGTTCACCATCTCCCAGGCGTCGGCGTCGTTTTCCTTCATGCCGCTGGCGAGGGTGGAGAGGTTGTCGAGCACGAGGAGCTTGATCCCCGCCTCCTCGCACTCGTCGATGAGGGCTTTCTGGATTTCCGGTTTGGTGATGTTGATGACCTCGCCGCTGCGCTCGAAGAGGATCTCGTGGTTCAGGAAGAGGATGTTCCCCCTGCCCCGCTCGATGCCCATGTCGCGCTCGCGGATGAGGTCGGGGGGCATCTCGCCATCCACGTAGAGCACCTTCGCGGCGGCGGGGGCTTTCCAGCAGCCGCCGACGCTGCCGCCCTCGCTCACCGCGCGTGCGATGAGCAGGGCGAGCCATGTCTTGCCGACGCCGCGCGGCGCGTAGATGAAGCCGAGGTCGCCCTCGCACAGCCAGTCGCCGAGGAGCTGCTGGCGCGGCTCCAGGGCCATGCTGCGCAGCTCGTCGGGGCCGACCATGGATTTCTTCAGCGCGTCGCGCCATGTCTGCGCGGGCTCTGCCGGCACGGCCTGCGCATTATCCAGCATGTCGAGCACGCCATCGCGTCCCAGGGCCATGAATACGTCGCAGGCGTCCTTTATTTTTTCACTGTTGCTCATTTGCCCTCCATTCCATGCACAGGCACATAGCCGACCGACTTCGCGCAGGGCGAGACGCACGCGATGATGCGCTCTCTCAACTGCTGCCCCGCCTCGTCGGCATCCGGCCAGATCATGACGCGCCGTCCCCGGAAAATCCCCGCCCATTCATCCCTCCATGACGACGCGCCGGGCACGGCCATGACAATGCTTTCCGGGCCGCGGGCGATGCCATTCTCGATGAGGGTGATCGCCGCCGTCTCGCCCTCGGTGATGTGGATTTCCTGCGTGCATGGCGAGAGCCGGTCGCTGCGCCACGGCATGTCCGGCCTGCCAAACATCCATGCGAATTTCGCGCCGTGGAATCCCTCTTCCAGGCGGGGCGTGAGCGGCTTGAACCGCTTCTTGGCCCCCGTGGGGTAGAGGCAGACCAGTTTCCCCTCGTGCAGCCCGAGACAGGCATCCAGGGCAAGTCCCCGGATCGTTTCGCGCCGCCAGTTGCGGGATTTCGCGATTGCCTTGATCGCGCGGCGGTCGCGCAGCAGGGCGTCGGCCATCGAGACGCACCGCTGCAGCTCCGCATCGGTCATCCGGTACGGTTTCCAGGGCTCGTCTGGTGGCACGGGTTTCATCGCGGGCTTCATGAAAGGGACGAAGTCCCCCGCCATTTGCGACGCCTTGCGAAATGCCTCGCGGAAATCGCAGCCGTCGCGGAGCTGGATGTAGTCGAACAGGTCGCCATCCGCCCCGCAGCCGAAGCAATGGAACCGCCGCTCGTCCACCACGCACGAGGCCGTGCGCTCATCGTGGAAGGGGCAGAGCATCCAGAGCTTCGCCCCCGAGCGACGCAGCACGTGGCCATCGCCACGCGCCACGTCGAGGAGCGACACCGCCTGTTTCACCGCTGCGGCGTCGGGGCGGTTCATTCCGCGTTCCCTCCCCCGGCAGCAGTGGCAGCGGCCTCGCAGCGCAACACTTCCTCCAGGCGGTAGCGCACGCGGCGGCAGTTGAACCAGACCGGGGTGAGCTCACCGGCCTGCTCGCGGCGCTTGACCGTCATCCACGAGACGCCCCAGCGCTCGGCGACCTGGCGACGGGAGACAAGGGTATCGCCCGGGAGTCGGGCGGGTTGTGTTACATCCGTTTTACGTGCCTGCGGAGCCGCGGGCCGTTCCTGCGCAATATGAATTTGTTGTTTCATAATGCCTTCCGCTGCGTTGGTGCCGCCGGTTGATTTTGCAAGAAAAAAGTGTGTACTTTTTTAAAATTGTGCGCGCGGGATGCTTAGAAATGACGAATGACGAATTTCCGAATGACGAAAGAAGCCAGAATGACGAAGCCCGAAACGCGTTCGTTCCATGAAACTGCGCAGTTCGATCATTCGTCATTGCCGTGCCGACCTGGCGCATGAGCGTCGATGAATACAGGCTTTTGCGATTACATCGCCTGCTATTTCCGGCGGATGCCGGGGCGAGGTTTCAAATCCGGGGGCTGGGTGGATTCGTAAACCATGAGTTGCAGATCCGAGGGTTGCATGAGCAGCGGCCCCCTCCAGACCTGGTCTTTTTTGGACATCCAGTCCATGCAGTAGGAGACGAACGGCGTGGGGTCGGCGGGCTCCAGCGATGTGAGCCGCGGATTCAACAACGCCGCGAGGCCCTCGCCATTTGCCGTGCAGACTGCGATGTCGCGGCCGGGCGTGAGGCCGTGGTCAAAAATGGACCGCATGGCGCCGATGGCCGCAGGGGCGGTCACAAAAAACCACGCGGTTTCCTTTCTCACCGGCTCCGAGAGAATTTTGTCCATGCATTCCTTGGCCTTCATCTGGGGGTTGCCCCGGACGGTGTTCGTTTCGTTCACGAGACGCCCGGTGAAGCCGTGGATATCCATCCAGAAGCGCCATTGGTCCACCCTCTCGCGCACCTCGAAGTCCTCGGCCTGCGTGTTGAAACAACCGATGCAGGTGTGGCCGAGCGATGCCAGGTGGTCCAGCAGGCGCTGGATGAAAAGCGGCGGGAATATGCGGATGGAGGGCACCCCGTAGCTGCTGAAATCGTGGTCCACCACCACGATCCGCCCCTTTGAACGCAGGGTGCTCGCGATGGACTCGGGAAGCTTCTCGGCGATCGGGTTCAGGAATACCCCGTCGAAACCCGCGATGGCATCCATGAGGATCGGATCGTCCCAATGCATGTAAAGGAGGGAGCGGACGCTCCATGGCTTGCCGATGGTCGCCTGCTCGATGGAGGTGCGCCAGAGTTCCAGGGCGCCCGAGCCCAGGGTCGGCATCAAAAAGCCGAAATTGAAGTGATTTTTGCCCCGGTGTTCGGCGGTTTTCTTGACCCGGGAACGGTTGGGATTGGGCAGGAGCCCCTCGCCCTCGAGCAGTTTCAGCCCCCGGCGGACCGTCATGTAGTTCACGTTGAACTCCTCGGCCAGGCGTCTCTGCGAGGGCATGGGCTTGATCGCGTAGCTCCCGTGGAGAATGCGTTTGCGGAGAATCTCGGCGAGTTTTTTGTACCTGGGGAAGAAGGTGGGTTTTGACACGATTCAGTAGGTTTCTAATTGCTTCCTGTTTGCGAGGCAACGGGCATGATCCACCTCTTTTGCGGCTTGGGTTGCCAGCCGGTCAAACTCAGGGTTTTTGGCACTTTGGCATAATATAATCTTATCCCTGTTTGGACAGAATTATTTTATACCTCATCCAATTGTGTTGCAATTATGTTTCATTATGACATTATTCGATGATGAAAATGTCACTTTGCGGCTTCTGCGCACAATTATTTCCCATTGCGCCTGGAACGCGCGGGATCGCAACTGACGTTTCAAACCTATAATCAGCCATGTTTGATGCCCCTGTGACAAACTGTTATACAAACGGCCCGGATGTGGAAAAATCCCCCTATATTCCCAAATATCTGAGAGTGGCCGACGCGCTCCGCACACGAATCATACAGGGCAGCTACTCGATAAGGCCGATCCCGTCGGAAAGATCCCTCGCAGTGGAATTCGGCGTGAATTACATGACGGCGCGAAGGAGCCTGAAAATGCTGGAGGCGGAGGGACTGCTGACCCGGCATGCCAACAAACGGACCCGTGTCAAACTGGTGAAACACGGTACCAAATCGCATCTCAATATCGGCTTTTTGATGCCGACCCTGGGCTCGCACGCCCTGGAACTCTGGCAGAAGGGGCTCGATAAAGCCGCTGCGAACCGGCCTTACAGCATCCGCCCCATTTTATACATGCATTGGAACGATCCCATAGTGGAGGATGCATTGAAGGGATTCGACGGCGTGTTTATAAGCCCCCATCCGCAAAAGGTGCCTGACTCCGTGGTCACGATGCTGCGCGATCCCAAGCATTCCGTGGTGGTGGTGGACCACGATTTCAGCAGCTACGGCATTCCTTCGATACGCATATTCCAGCCGGTGTTCATCCACCAGTTGCTCAATCATCTCGAGTCCCTCGGCCACACGCGCATAGGTTGCTTCAATACCCAGCCCGAGGACTCCGAGGTGCGCGAGAGGGTGGACCAATGGCGCTTCTGGATGGCAATCCACGGTTTCTCCGGGCGCCTGGTAAACAGTTGCGTCCCGCCCGGCGGCGATGTCTCGAGCCATGCCTACGAAACCATGGACAAGATCCTGTCTGAAAAACAAAACCAGGAAACGGCGTGGTTTTTCATTACCGCCCCGGCCGCCATCGGTGCGATGCGCGCCATGCACGACCACGGGATCATGCCGGGCAGGGATATTTCCACCTGCACCGCAAACGGGGAAGGCTTCCTGGCCTCCATGTCGCATCCCCGGCTCACGGCCCTGCAGTCCACGGACCCCGTGCCTTTCATCACGTATTGCCTGGATTGGATTGCAAAAGGGCACAAGGCCTGGGAGGGGCCGCTGCTCATGCAACCGGCGGAAGTCCCCCTGGTGATCGGGGAATCAACCCGGCAGCAGTCGGGGACGAGGGCGGGAGAATTACCCGTGGAAAACCAGCCACTGGCAAATTTCGACGGCCTGAAAAACGAAACCGCGCAAGCCGGTTAACCACGCAGGCCACCAGGCCTCGCGATCCGGGAATAGATCGCGAAAGAGTTACCCCTCCGGTCCTCCACGAACCGGAGGGGTATTAACTAACAGTTGCGCCCCCAGTCAGATCCCCACCCGACGTTTGCGCAACCTTTGGATGCCAATCAGCATTCCAAATCCTGAAAGGATCATTCCCCACGTGCCTGGCTCGGGAATCACTGCAAATTCATTCGTTCCATTCTGGAATCCACCTGCACCGTCGCTGATGCCCATGTGATCCAGCACCGCCCATGCAACACCCTGGTAGTAACCGTATGCTCCCAACTGCTGGCTCAATGAACCGGGGCTGCTCGCAAGGTAGTCCGCGTAGGATTCGTTCAATGCGTTCGCTCCGAATGGCGATGGCGTGTTGCCGTTCAACCCGCCCGTGTCGTTCCCCGCGATCGCGTTCACGAACTGGCTGCCGTTGTTCCACGCGATGTACTCCACTCCCGTGGCG
>Ga0268264_10000673_pt1 | contig 39959 bp, 29 predicted proteins | sample KBSSwiS32_FD_190357 | JGI IMG/M metagenome (GOLD analysis project Ga0268264, IMG submission 190357) | Switchgrass rhizosphere microbial communities from Kellogg Biological Station, Michigan, USA - KBS Switchgrass S3-2 (SPAdes) (version 2) | ecosystem: Host-associated > Plants > Roots >...
GACGTAGAGGTAGATCGCGCACTGCAACGCCGGCCATTGCGGCTGGGTGCCCGAGAGCATCAGGCGCGAATCGCCGATTTGGATCTCGGCATGGCCGATTTCGCCGTTTTCCCGTAGCGAGCGATAAAGAACCTTGGCGTCGAACGCCGCTTCGAGGAATTCGAGCAGGCGGCTCGCGCCGTCGGCGACGATATAGGGGGTTACGGTGTGATACCCCTCGGGAATCGGCTTGACAGATGAGCTCATGGTGCGCCTCCTGGTAGACAGAGGACGTCGGCTTTTCGACGTTCCGAACGGCATGATGCCGCACCCCGCCGCAGCTGTCTTGGAAAAAAGTCCGCCTCAGGAGCGGACCGGTTCCGCCAAGCTCACGCTCTCCGGATAACGGTTCGCTGCGAGGTATTCGCCCGGCGAGAACCCCGCCAGCTCGCGGAACTCGGCGTTGAAATGCGGTTGGTCGTAATAGCCGGAGGCGAGCGCCAGATCGGCCAAACTTCCCGCCTCACCTTGGCCGTGGAGGCGTACCAACGCCCGCCGAAAGCGGACGACCCGGGCGAGCACCTTCGGCGGCACGCCGATCTGCTCCTTGAATCGTTCGGCCAGTCGGCTCTTCGACCAGCCGGTCCGCTCGCGCAACGCGGCGATCGACACCGCGCCCCCCTGCCGCTCGATTTCCGAGGCGGCCCAGACGACGGCCGGGTCGGCCCCGGAGGCCCGCGCCACCCGTTCGGCGATCCAAGCCGCCGCGGCACGCAGCCGGGCGGCGGGACTTTCGGCCTCGGCGCAGCGCTCGGCCAGCTCGGCGGAAGCCGAGGCGACCAGATCGGCGAGGTCGACCGTGATCCCCGCCAGATCGTGGAGCGGCCGTCCGAGCAACGCGTAGGCGCCGGCCGGATAGAGTCGCACGCCGAGAACAGCGCACTCCCCCGGCGGGGCCTCGATCAGATTTGGGCGCAGCAAAATGCCCGAGAGGCAGACGGTCGGGTAGCGCTCTACCCGCGATCCCTCCACCTGGCCGTAGCAGGGACCGAGATGGACGATCAGATCGGCGCGCCCATCGGGGAAGATCCGTTCGCGCGGGAGAGCGATGAACCCCTCGAAATACCAGAGCGAATCGACGATTCCGCTCAAGCGGGCCGGGCTCCACCTTGCCATGGTCCAACGACCGAGCGGCGAATCGTGGGTCTGGACCTCGATCGGCATGTCCGCGATCCTAGATTGGATTCACCACGACCGCCTCTGTAGAGACGCCCCAGGACGCCCTCACGACAGAACCGGGTGCTGGCCGTCGGGGCGTCTCCTTTTCCGCCAACTGGTTGCCGCCTGGAAACGTCCACCTGCGAGCGATTAATCCCGTTTCTGGGCGTCTATCGCTACTATAATAGCGGTAGTTGGTGGCCTGACCCAAGGGAGAAAGACGATGGACGGGTTTTCGCTTACGACCCCCGAGCAGGTCGCCAAGGATCTTGCAGGCCGCGCCAAAGCGCTTCGGCTGGCTCAAGGATGGAAGCAGATCACGCTGGCGCAACGTTCCGGCGTCAGCCTGGCCTCCTTGCGGCGCTTCGAGGAGTCGGGCCGAATTTCGCTTCAAAGTCTGCTCGACCTCGCTTTTGCGCTCCATCGGCTGGACGATTTCGCCTCTTTGTTGAAGCCATCTCCCGCCTCGTCGATCGCCGAGCTGGAGAAAGCCGAGAAGCGGCCGGAACGCAAGCGAGGCCGCCTGTGAAAAGGCTGGAAGTGCGTCTCCGGCGCGAGCCGGGCCAGGAGCGCCTCGTCGGTCGACTCGCGGAGACCGGGCCGCGCTCGGCGGGAGGGCAGTTGGTATTTGAATACGATTCGGCCTTCTTGGCCGATCCGCTCTGGCTTTCGCCGTTCAAGCTTCCTCCGCAGGCGGGTCTCATCGAACATCGCGATCACGAGTTCGGCCCGATCTTCGGCCTGTTCGACGACTCGTTGCCGGACGGTTGGGGCCTCCTCTTGATGGATCGATTCTTCCGGCAACAGGGCTCGGCTCTGGCCGAAATTTCGGTCCTGGATCGGTTGGCCTACCTCGGCAGCCGGACCATGGGCGCGCTTACCTACCACCCGCCGGCGGAACCCTCCGATCCCTCGGATCGAATTCTCGACCTCCATCGCATGGCTCTCGCCTCCCGAGAGGTCATCGAGGGCGGCGCAGGCGAGGTTCTGCCTCTCTTGCTGCGCGCGGGGGGGAGCCCCGGCGGCGCTCGGCCCAAGGTGCTGGTGGGCGTACGCGGCGATTCGATCCTCTCGGGAGAAGACGACCTCCCCTCGGGTTATTCGCATTGGATCGTGAAGTTCGCCGCCGATGCCGACTCGGCCCAAGCCGGCCCGACCGAGTTTGCCTATTCGCTGATGGCGAGAGAGGCGGGCCTCACGATGCCGGCGACACGCCTGTTCGAAACCGCGGAGGGGAAACGGTTCTTCGGCGTGGAGCGCTTCGATCGGAAGGGCAACCGCCGATACCACGTACATACATTCGGCAATCTCATCCACGCCAACTTCCGCATACCGAGCTGCGACTATCGCCAACTCCTCGAAGTGACGCGGATCTTGACCCGAAATCAACAGGACGTCCTGGAGTGCTACCGCAGGATGGTCTTCAACGTGCTCACCCACAACCGGGACGATCACGTAAAGAACTTCGCCTTTCGCATGTCCGACGAGGGTGTTTGGGAGTTGGCACCCGCTTACGACCTCGTTTATTCAGAGGGCCCCGGCGGAGAGCACACCATGACCGTGGCGGGAGAAGGTCGCGCGCCGACCCGTCGTCACCTATTGAATCTGGCGGCTCCGGCGGGCATCTCGGATGCCGATGCCGAATCGATCCTCGACCAGGTGGCCACCTCTTCGGCCCGATGGCGCGCATTCGCCCGAAGGGCAAGGGTCGGCACGAAGAGCGCCCAGGAAATCGAGAAGGCGATCGCCAAATGCCTCGCCCGGCTACGGTAGACCTGCCCTACCAGAGCTTCCGGAAACAGAACCACTGATACGGATCCTCGCGGATCGTGCTTTCGAGCTCGGCCAAGAAGCGTTCGATCGCGTAGCGCACGTCGGCGGCGCGATCGTGGGTTCGCGGCACGTGGATCGGCGGGCGGACCTCGCTCTGATAGCTGAGCCGGCCGACGCGCCGGATGAACACCGGCACCAGCGGCACACCCGAGGCGCGGGCGAGCATCGCGGGTCCGATGGGGAGCGGGAACGGCCGGCCGAACAGCGTCCCTTCGATCGGCTTGCCCCAGCTGCGCGGGCGATCTCCCTGAAGGGCCACGATGTCGCCGTCGCGCAGGGCGTCGAGCAGCAGCATCGCAAGGCTCGGATCGTGATCGGCGAAGTGGGTGAAGTAGCGGCCGTCCGACTGCTTTTCGATCAGGCCGCGGATGAACTCCTGCGCCTGCGGATCGGTCTCCCCCTCGCGGACGACGTGTACCTTCCGGCCGGTCATCACCGAAGGGACGAACGAGCCCGCTTCCCAGCTGCCGTAGTGGGCGGTGAGCAGGATGAAGCCACCCGGCGCGTCGGTCACCGCGCGCCAGGAGTCCATGCCCGAGATCTCCGACTGCGGCTGGCGCTTGCCCGCGAGGTTCTCGTAGCGCTCGGAAAGGCACCAGGAGAAGACGTGGATCAAGCGGAAAATCCGCTTCTGCCGCTCGAACCAGCCGCAAGGCCCCAGCACCGCCTCGAGATTCGAGGCGATCGCGCGGCGGATGTTCCACAGGGTCGCCCAGAAGAAGACGGTGAAGACGAAAATCGCCGGCCCGATCAGCCAGCCGGGCAGGTTGCGCATGCCGAACATGTGGAAGCGGAACCAGAACACGCCGGTGACGTAGAACGGCCCCAGGATCCGGCGCCAGATCCCCGCCTCCGGCGCGTGGGGCGGCGTCTGCGGCGCCTGAGGAGATTGCGGGGCGTGCGGGGCGGCCGCCGCGACGCTCATGGGGCCTCCTCCGCCATGGGTGCCGCGGCCGGTTGGGTCCGCGACCGGTTGAGCACAGCGTCGAGAGCCGGCAATACGAGGAGCGTAGCTGCCAGGCACGCGAGACCGCCGATCGCGACGATCAGCCCGGCGTTGCGCAAACCGGGTATGCGCGACGCCGTGAGGCTGCCGAATCCGATCGACGCGGTGAGCATGACCAGGGTCATCGCCGGCCCCGATTCGAGCAGCACGTCGCGCATCCCTCCGGCGGCATGGCGCGCCCCCACGACCGCGTGAACGCCAAGGTCGATCCCCGTCCCGAGCAGGACCGGCAGCGCCGCGACGCAGACCAGATCGAGCGGCCGGCCGAGCGCCCCCCAGAGTCCGAAGGTCCAGACGCAGCCGAGCAGAAGCGGCATGCTCGCGAGCAGCGAGGCGCCGATCCGGCCTCCGAGCGAGATCAGCACGACGATCGCGACCAGGATCGCGGCGAAGGCGCTCGACCAGAGCAGATCGCGCGAGGCGACCCGGCGCAGCTCGCGGCCGACGCGCGGCGCGGAGGCGAACGCCGCGCCCGGCACGTCGCGCTCGATCTCTCCGGCGAGCGATTCGGCCGCCGCTTCGCCGAGCGCGCCGATCGGCACCCGCAGGTGGACGGCGACCGCCGCTCCGGCGGGAACCCCCGGCGCGGGAGGAGCGTTCAACCGCACCAGCTCGGACATCCAGTCCGGCCAATCGGCAGGCGCCGGGGCTCCCGGGTCTGTGCCGCGGGCAAAGCCGCGCAGGGTTTCGAGCGCCGGTCGGAACGGCTCAACCCGAAATCCGGCGGTTAATAGCTCGCGCTCGAAATCGTCGGCGGCCCGGGCGAGCGGCAGCGCGCGCAGCTCGGCCAACCGTTTCGCGCGCCGGCTGCCGAGGACGATCCAGTCCGACGGGCTGTCGATCGCCGAGTCTGGTCCCAGACGTAGCCCCAGGATCTCGCGCACGCGAGCCGCGGCGTCGAGCGCCGCGCCGAGATCCGGCCGGCGGACGACTACCGTTGAGGTGTCGAGGCCGAGGCCGAACTTGGTGAACGCGATCGTCTCCAGCTTCTGAAGGGGAGAATCGGCCGGTCGCAGAGCGCGCGGATCGACGCTCACGGCAAGGCCGGAGAGACCCCAGAGCGAGGCGAGCGTCGCGACCCCCGCGACCGCAAGGACCGGCAGCGGGCGACGCGACGCGAAGCCGGAGGTGCGCAAAAGGAACGGCTGCCAGAAAGCCCGCCAGAGCAGCGCCCGCGGGCGCCGTTCGCCCTTGCCGAAGACGAGCAGAGGGGCGGCGATCAGAACCGTGGTCGCGAGGGTGGCGAGCACTCCGAACATGAGCAGAAGCCCGAGCTCGCGCAGCGGTCGAAAGTGGGCGATCGCAAGCGCGCCGACCGCCACCGCCGAAGTTAGCGCCGAAGAGACGATCCCCGGTCCCGCTTCGACGAAAGCGATCACCAGCGCCTCGGCCCGCGTGGCGCCCGCGGCGCGGGCTAGGCGAAAGCGCGATCCGCCGTGAATGCCGTATTCGACCCCCAGGCCGAGCAGCGCGGCGGCAAACCCCACTCCCACCACCGTGATGCTGCCGAGGGCGAGCGCTCCCGCCCCCACGGTCCAGGCGACTCCGGCGATCACCGCGAGGGTGATCGCGACGGGGATCAACACCCCTTCGAACCCGGCGAGCAGCACGGCGCCGACCCCGAGCGTCGAGCCGGAAATCGTCGAGGCGAGGTCGGTGCGCAGGATCGCCTCGTCGTGCGCGGCGTAGATCGGCCCGCCGATCGCGCGCACGGTCAGCTTGGTGCCGGTTTCGGATTCGGTCGCCTTCCTCGCCGCTTCGATCGCCGCGAGGATCGCGCGCCCGGCCGCCGGATCGAGCTCCGCGCGAGCCGGGGTGATCACCACCAGGGCGGCGCTTCCGTCGCGGGCGATGAACGCGCCGGAGAGCGGATCGACCGGCAACCCGGCGGGCGCCGCGCCGAGCAGCCCCTCGGACAGGCCGAGCGGATCGGCGGCGTAGAGCCCGCGGGCGAATCCGCCCATCGGGCTGCGCAGCGCCTGGCGCATCGTCGCCACTCGGGTCTTGATCGCCGCCGGTTCCAACCTTTGCGCGAGGTCCTGCCGCCAGCCGGGAGCGTTGACCAACAGAGGCAAGCGCGGCGCGATGCGGCCGAAGAAGAAGCGCTCGTCGGCCTCTTCGAGCCCCGCGCGCGCGGCGCGCACTTCGGGGCTCGTTTCCAAAATCTCCGCGATGCGGCGCGCCGCATCCGGCAAGGCTTCATCGCTCCCCCCATCGGCTGGGGCCGTGGAGGTTCCGGCGATCTCGGCATTCTCGGCGAGCTCGACGATCGCGAACACCTTCTCGAAGCCGCCGAAGGTGCGCAGGAACGTCCGGTAGTCCTCGGCCGCGGGCGCGTCGTTCGGCAACAGATCGGACAGGTCGGTGTCGATCGCGATCCGCGAAGCGGGCCAGAGCGAGAGCGCGGTGACCGCGAGGCCGAACGCGAGCGTCCGTCCCAGACGGTGCGCGATGCGGCGCGCGAGGCGTTCGAGCAAGCCGGGCATGGGGCTCTCAGGCCGAGGCACCGGCATCGACAACCAGGGTCTGGCCGGTGATCGAAGCAGCGCCTTCGGAAAGCAGAAAAGCGACGGCCGCGGCGACCGACGCCGCGGTTACGCCGCCGGCCAAGCATTCGCCCGCGCGCAGGCGCTCCACCTGCTCGGGAGACAGATCGGCGGTCAAATCGGTCGCGACGAAACCGGGGATCACGGCGTTCACCCGGACGTTGCGTTTGCCCACCTCGCGGGCGAGCACCCGGGTCATTGCCAGCAAGCCGGCCTTGGTCGCGGCATAGGCCGATTGGCCGGCGACGCCGTGGAGCGCCGAGAGCGAGGAGACGTTGACGATCGCGCCGTGCCGGCGCGAGACGAAGCCGCGCAGCACCGCGCGGGCGAGCCGGAAAGCGCCCGAAAGGTTTTGGTCGAGCACGGCGTCCCAGTCTTCATCCGAAGTGAGTGCGAGCAGCGATTCGCGGCGGATGCCGGCGTTGTTGACCAGGGCGCCGAGCGGCCCGATCTCGGCTTCGACCTCGGCGATCAGGTCGTCCGGCCGCTCCCGATCGGCGAGGTCGAACGCGAACGCCCGCACGGTGACCGCATGCTCGGCCGACAGCCGCGCCGCAAGCTCTTGAGCCGTCGCCTTGTCGCTCTTGAACGTGAACGCGACCGGCCGCCCCGAAGCCGCAAGGGCCTCGACGATCGCCCGGCCGAGACCGCGGTTTCCGCCCGTCACCAGAGCAGCCGTCATGGCCTGTGCCTTTCGAACCGCGCGCCGATCACCGCCCTGGCGATCCGCAAGCTGTCCACCAAAGGCCGATAGTGGCTCGTCGTGCGCCCGTCGGCGAACCCGAGATGAACAGGAGTCGCGACGATCGAAAATCCGCGCCGCGCCGCGCGGACGACCACCGCGCTCTCGGCCTCGAAGCGGTTTTCGGGAAATCCGACCGTCTCGATCAGCCGGCGCGAATACCAGCGAAATCCGGTCTGGATGTCGGGCACCGGTTTCCCCGCGGCGAACGAGATCGCGCGCGACGAGAGCCGGTTGCTCGCTCGGCGGACCCGGCTCATCTCGGCGAACAGATGATCGCGCACCCCGAGCGCGAGATCGGCGCCCTCTTCGATCAGCGGCAGCAGCTTCGGGATCTCGCTCGGCAGGTGCTGGCCGTCGGCGTCGAGCGTGATCACCCCGTCGCAACCGAGCGCCAGCAGATCGGCGAACGCGCGGCGCAGCGCGGCGCCTTTCCCCAGGTTTTTCGGCTGGACCAGAACCCGCGCTCCCGCCGCCCGCGCCGCGTCCCCCGTGCGGTCGGTCGAACCGTCGTCGATCACCGCCAGCTCGAAGAGCGGACGCTCGGGAGTTGGAGAGGCTCCCCGCTCGGCGAGGAAAGCGCGAGTCCCCTCGACCACGGCGCCGATCGAAGGCGCCGCCTGATAGGCGGGGATCGCGACGCCGATCTTGAGGATTCTGTTCATGCGCCAGCCACCGATTCCAACACCAACCAGGTCGCGGCTCCTCCGGCGGCGAGACCGGTCGCCAGCACCCGACGCGGGGGCGGCAGCGGCCCGCCGTCGTGCGGCACGAGCCCCAACTCCGGGTCGACCTCGGCGAATCCCGCGGTCGGGCCGAACGACGTGCCGCACGCGGCGAGCAGAGCCGAGGCGAGGAAGCCGCCGCCATACTCGCCCGTCACCCCTTTGGGCGCAAGGATCGGCGGCAGCGCGCGGCCCTCCCAGGCCGACGAGAGGACAGAGGCCTCCAACCGGTCGCCCGCCACCGCGCCGCTCGCCCCGGAGACGATCCGGTCGATCGCGGCCGGCGCCAAGCCAAACCGGTTCAGGCCGCGGACCAGGCCGCGCGCGAGCGCCGGCCCGCCGTGCCCCCAGTCGGTCGGCGGGGCGGATGGATCGAACGCGCTCGCCCACCCGGCGACCCGGGCGAGCGGCTTTGCCCCGCGCGCGAGCGCATCGGCTTCCCGTTCGAGCACCCAGACCAACGCCCCTTCGGCCGCGAGGAAACCGTCGCGCCGGCGGTCGAACGGCCGCGCCGCCTCGCCTTCTCCTCCTGTGCCGCGCGCCCCTCGCGATAACGCGCCGAACCGGTCGAGAAACGAATGCAGCAGGGGGGTCATCTCCTCCGCGGCGCCGACCAGCGCGCGACGGGTGCGGCCGGAAGCCACCTCGGCGGCCCCTTTGGCCACCGCGAGCAGCGGCCCGGCTTCGCGCTGGACGACCGTGACGTTCGCGCCCCGCGCATGGGCCGCGATCGCGATCTGCGCCGCGGGCGCGTTGGCGACGCATTCGGTGAAATAAAACGGCGACGCCGCCTGCGGATTTTCGAGCACGATCTGGCGCATCAGATGCTCGGTGAACGACGACGGTCCGAACGAGTTGGCGAGCACCACCGCGGTCGCTCGGCACGGATCGCCCGCGTCGCCGTCCGGCTCGGCCGCGACCCGACCGTCCGGACTCGCCAGACCCGCCATCGCGAGCGCCTGGCGCGCGGCGGTCACCGCGAGTTTCGAAGGCGGGCTCATCCGCCGCGCCTCGCCCGGTAGCAGCCAAGGGGTCAAAGCGAGGGAGCCCACCCGCAGCCCCAAGCGGGCGCTCGGATCGGCCGGGTGATAGCCGGCCGAGCGGTCGATCTCGGTGAGCAGCGGTCGGCCCTCCCCAAGCGCCGCTTCGAGCCCGGCCGTGCCGAGACCATAGGCCGAGACGACGCCGTAGCCGGTGATCACCACCGAAACGCCCGGCGCGATCAATCCGCTCATCGGGGCGCCCGTTCGAAGACCAGCGCGGCGTTCGCGCCACCGAAAGCCAGGCTGGTCGACAGAGCGGCCTTCGCGCGATCGGAGGGCCCGAAAGCGGCGAGCCGGCGCGGCGCATCGAGCACCAGGTCTATCCCGAGATCGGGATCGACTTCGCCGCCTGGAGAGCAGGGGTGAACTTCGCCGTGCGCGAGGCAAAGCACGGTGGCAACCGCTTCGAGCGCGCCGGACGATCCGAGCAGGTGCCCTACCAAACCTTTGGTCGAGGTGACTGGGATCGCCCGCGCCCGATCCCCCAAGGCGCGCTCGAACGCGTGCCATTCCGCGGCGTCGTTCAGCAAAGTGCCGGTGCCGTGGGCGTTGACGAACAGGATCGCTTCCGGCCCCACTCCCGCATCGCGCAAAGCGGCGGAGATCGCGGCGGCCGCGCCGTTGCCCTGCGGCTCCGGCGCGGTCATGTGATGGGCATCGCACGAGGCGCCGGCACCGGAAAGATACGCGAGCGGCCGTATGCCGCGCGCGATAGCCCGCCGCTCTGATTCGAGGACCAGCACCGCCGCCCCCTCGCCGATCGAGAGCCCCTCGCGCCCGGCACGAAACGGCCGGCAGGGCCGCTCGTCCACCGAGCGGAGCGCGTTGAAGCCGGCATAGGTGATCTGGCAAAGCGAATCGGCGCCGCCCGCCACCGCGATTTCCACTTCGCCCGAGCGGATCGCTTCGAGCGCCGAGCCGAGCGCCAAGGCGCCCGAGGCGCAAGCGGACGATACCGTCTCGACCGGCCCTTCGATGCCGAACCTTCGAGCCACCGCGTCGCCCGGGCCGTTCGGCTGCTGCGAGGCGAGCAGCGAAGCGCGCAGACGGGGTTCGCCGGCCAGGAGGTCGGCAAAGAACGCCTCGCCCTCCCACATTCCGCCGGTCGAACTGCCGAAATAGAGGCCGACGGCAAGACCCGCGAGGCTCGGCAGCTCCGCCTGGGCGAGCGCCTCGGCGGTCGCCGCGAGCGCGAAACGGTCGGCGAGCGACAGGCGGCGCCCCTTGAGAGTCTTCGCGAACACGGGATCCGGCTCCGGCACCTCCGCCGCGACATGGGTGCGGTGCTGCGCGTGATCGAAACGGGAGAAATCACCGATCGCCGCGCGGCCCGCCGCGAGACCGGTCCAGAGGGCGTCGCTACCCCAGCCCAGCCCGCTGACCGCCCCGACACCGGACACGGCGACCCGCCACGGTCCCTCCGCTCTCTCCGTCATCAGCCTGGAAGGGCTCCAGTCAAAGCGCTTAGAGCCGCCCCTCGACAAAGCTCGCGAGACTCGCGACCGAAGCGAACGATTCGCGCCCCATTTCGTTGCTCTTGATCTTGATCCCGAACTCTTTTTCGAGCGCGACCACCAGCTCCAAGGCATCGACGGAATCGAGCCCCAGCCCCTCGCCGAACAACGCGGCGTCGTCCTGGATCGATTCCGGATCCGTCCCGTCGAGGTGCAGGCTCTCGACGATCAGACGCTTGATTCGCTCTCGCAGACTCGCTGTCACAGTGACATCAGACATAGGAAAAAACACCTCGAAATCGTCCCCGGATCACCCTTGGGCTCGCTCTAACAAACTTCATCGCCTGCATGTTTCCCGCCAAGCTTCGCACCCACCCCGCATCCCGGCAGGACGCAAAGCGGTGGAGCGGACTCGGGAGCCGAGACGGAGCATCGTACTGTGCGGAGGCCGGGGGCGGCAATCCGAGGGGACGGCGGGGCGCAAGGGGGTGAACGGTGCGGTCTACAATCTCAACCCATGACCGACTTCCACCAGCCCCCGCCCCGCCTGGGCGATCCGTTCCGAGACGACCCCGTCCTCCTCGGCTACCTCGCCCGCCGGGTGCCTTCCGAGATCCGCGCGACGATCGAGCCGGGGCTAGCCCGCCTTGCGACGCTCGCGGCGGGCGAGATGCTCTCCTTGGCGGACGAGGCCGAGCGCGATCCGCCGCGGCTTGTGCCGTTCGACCCTTGGGGGCGCCTGATCGACCGGATCGAGGTCTCTCTCTCCTGGAAGCGCCTTCATGCGATCGCCGCGGAGGAGGGGGTTCTGGCGACCGCCTATGAGCGGCGGGAGGGGGCGTGGTCGCGGGTCCACCAGATTGCGAAGCTTTACCTGTACCACCCGTCGTCCGCGGTCGCCTCGTGCCCTCTTGCGATGGCGGACGGCGCGGCGCGGGTGATCGAGCTGCACGGCGATGCGGATCTTCGCGAGCGGGTCCTCCCCCACCTTCTATCTCGCGATCCGGCGACGTTCTGGACCTCGGGCCAGTGGATGACCGAGCGGACGGGCGGCTCGGACGTTTCGGGGACTTCGACGGTGGCGATTCCTTCTTCGCCAGACGCCGGGTCCTTCCGCCTCCACGGCGTCAAGTGGTTCACCTCGGCGACTACCGCGGAAATCGCGCTCGCTCTGGCGCGGATCGAGGGTGCGCCGGAAGGGAGCCGGGGGCTTTCGCTCTTTTTGATCGAGCTGGGCGACGGGCCGCCGCCCGAGCGGGGCATCCACGTCCTGCGGCTGAAGGACAAGCTCGGTACCCGGGCTCTGCCGACCGCGGAGCTGGAGCTGGTTGGCGCGCCCGCGCGTTTGGTCGGCGAGCCGGGGCGCGGTGTTGCGACGGTCGCCTCGATGTTGAACGTCACCCGGCTTTACAACGCGACCTGCGCCGCGGCGTCGCTCGGCCGGGCCTTGGCGCTCGCGCGCGATTACGCGACGCGGCGGCGGGCGTTCGGCAGGCTGCTCGCCGAGCAGCCGCTGCATCTAGAGACGCTGGCCGACCTGGCCGCCGAACAGGCCGGCGCGTTCCATCTCGTGTTCCATGCGGCGGAGTTGGTCGGCCGGGAGGAAACCGGCGAGGCGAGCCAGACCGAGCGCGCTGTGCTGCGGCTGCTCGTGCCTTTAGCCAAACTCGCCACCGGCAAGCAGGTGGTCGCGGGGATCTCCGAAGCGCTCGAAATGATCGGCGGCGCGGGATACGTCGAGGACACCGGCCTGCCGCGAATGCTGCGCGACGCGCAGGTGCTGTCGATCTGGGAAGGGACGACCAACGTGTTGGCGCTCGACGCCCTGCGCGCGATTCGCCGCGACGGCTCTCATGTCGCCCTGCTCGCGCGGCTCGCCGAGACCCGCGATGCGATCGAAGACACCGCAACGCTCGCGCTCGCCGAGGAGGCCTTCGGCAAGATGAGAGACGCCGTCGCCTGGCTCGAGCGGGCGGCGGCCGAGGGGACCGATGCTCTGGAGGCCGGAGCCCGCCGCTTCGCGCTGCAGCTGGCGCGTGGCGCCACGGCGCTGCTCGTCGCGGCGCAGGCGGATTTAGATCTCCGCACGGGCCGCGGGCCCGCGATGCGTGAAGCGGCCCGGCGGCTCCTCGCTCCCCACGGCGTTGCGCCGGAGGGGATCGATCGGGAAGCGGTTCGGGCGTTGGCGCTCGGCGCCCTGGGTTCCTGAATCTGAGCACTCGAACGGGCGGCCGCCAGCCCGACCGATTCCTCTAGAGCATGTCGAGGAAGCGCTGCCGCAGTTCCTTTTGCCGCACCGCAATTTCGGCTTCCACGCGATCGGTGTCGTTCAAGCTCTCTTCGGACTGAGAGGAGATGTAGCTTTCGATGTCGTCGTCGCTCGCCTTGACAAGCGCCTTTAGAGAGTCGCTGTCTAGCCCCTCGGCCAAGCGGCCCATCGCAGTCCGGCTCACCCCGCCGTCCTGCGGCTCGACTTCCCGGAAGCGGCGGGTCAGCCATTCGACCGCCTTGTCGTTCGCCCACGGGCGGACGATGTCGTAGAGATCCAAATCTTCTCGCGCCAGGCTTTCAGTCGCGAGCAAGGCGCGGACCAGCCGGGTCTTCTCGGCTTCGCCGATGAAGGCGCCGGCCCGGGGCAGCGCCGCATAGCCGTCCAGCTCATTTCCTTTGGCCTGCCGCGCCACGGCCTCGGCTTCCAGGTCCGCAGCAGCTTGCTCGACCGAAAGCTCTCGCTGCTCGGCGATCTCGGTGAGCGCGGCAAGAGCGCGCGACAGGTCTCCGGTCGCCTCCTTGCGGGTCAAGGGCTGCTCGACCGTCGCCACCAGCCACTCCGCGAGAGCCTCGGGGCCCGGCTTGCCGCGGCGTGAAATCCGCTCCAACGCATCGAGCCGCGCGGCGTAGGCCGCCAACTCGTCGCCGGAGAGTGCCTGCGGACCCCGTAGCCGATCGGTAGGGACGTAAAGAGCTTGACCGTCCGGCCCCGGAGCGTCGGCATTGAGAAATGCGAGCACCCGAGCACCCGGCGCGAGGGGTTTCTGGGGTTTCTCCTCGTCGTCTCGGTTCGTGGCGACGAAGAGGGAATGGCCGGCGAACCGTCCCTTGAGCACGGAGGTGACGCGAATTTCGGTTTCTTGCTCCGCAGGATTTTCCGGACCGATCTGGAAGGTTGAGTCGACGACTCCGATCACCACCAGCTCGCTATCGCCGTACACCTGACGGAGCGGCTCCGAGTACGGAAATGCGAGCACTCCCACGGTGACGGACTCAGTGATCTGGTACTCCATCTGAACTTCGAGGGAAGTCTCCCGTCCGGCGGACACGCTAATACCCGGAAAAGTGATCGGCGAAAAACCTTCCAGTTCGAGCTCTATGAGTACCGTCCCGGGCGCGACGTTCTCGAACCTAAAGCGCCCGTCGCGATCGGTCAGCCGGACGAATTTTCGGCCGCCGTCCGGCTCTTGGATCGTGACTGTCGCCTGGGATAGAAATCTGCCTTCCTGATCCGTGACGACGCCGTCGATTCGAGAAACCTTCGAAGCGGCCGGACCGCCCTCTGCGTTCGGCGATGTCCGCGCGTTCTCCAAGGGGCCGGAAGGGCCGGTGGGCATGGCCAAAGAAGGGGATGTCTCCAGAGCGGCGCCGGTTGCCGCGCTTCCGAATCCGAGCAACGCGGTGAACAGCGCCGAGGCGACCGGGGAGGCCCGGCGCTCGAACCAGAACGGCGGCGGCTCGGGCGGCGGCAGAGTGACCAGACCGTTGGCGCCGCGGGTAAGGCGAGCGCACAGCCGGCCGCCGCTCGCCTCGATCCGGGCCTCGATCTGGCGCGGCGTCATCCGGGCGAAATCGAACACCTCGCGATCGCACTTCGCGCAATGGCGCCGCTCCGCCGCGCCCGCCATGCCATCCCACGATTCGCCGCACGGGGATGCGATGCGTAAACGGTTGAGCTTCTCGATCCGGGTCGCCATCTGTGCCTCCTTGGGACTCGCCTGCGAGCCCTCGCCGTGAACCCTTTCATGGCCGGCGCCCGATGGATACGACCCGCGGGACGGTTTGGAGGTTCCCGGGATGAATGGAAATGCGGCTCGAACAGGCCGAGCCGCCAGGCCGGAGCCGGCGGCGGTCGCCGATTGAGCGCCGATTGAGCGAAAGGCCATTTGGCGTTACCGCGCGCAGAGCTTTAGAATCGGCTCATGCCGGAAAAGAAACCGGAGACCGCACCTCCGGACGAAGCGGAACGAGAGACTCTGCGCGACTTGGCCCGCGGCGTGATCCGCGCGCAGGGCAACGTTTTCATCAAGGAGCTGCTGCGCGGCAAAGGCGTTCGCATCGGCGCGACGAAGGAGGAGTTCGAGCGCAATCTGTTCGCCGCGATCGAGACCGGCGACCTGCGGCTGGCGGACGTCGAAAAGTGGCTGGACGAGGTGGAAGGCTGGGGCAACCAGCACGTCTACCTGTTCGCCGTGCCGGACGAGCTGGCCGCGGCGGAGGCGCTGTCGAGCGCCGACGCGATGCGCCGCAAGGTGAAAGAGGCCGCGCTCGACGAGTTCTGGGCGGCTGCCACTTCGCGGGCGTTTCCCGAGGCCTTGCAGCTGACTTCGATCCGATTCGACGGCGATCAACTCCAGCTCACCTGGCATGAAGGTGACATCAGCTGGGCGCGGGGGAAAGAAGAAAAGGACCTCGACCGGCCGCTCGACATCGGGATCGAACACTACGAGCTTCGCGCGTATCGCCAGATCAACCGCCGGAGCGTCATGCGCTTCGAGCTGCGGCTGAAGGAGCGCCTGGCGGCGATCTTCCTTTCGATCGCGTGGGAGGAGCAGGCTCACGGCGCGGCCGTCGCGGCGGTTATCGAAACCCTCGGCAAGCTGGTCGACGTGGCGGCGCTCCAGAAGCGGCAGGTGCTGATCGGCGACGTGATCAAGAAGCTCGACCAGGGGGCCACCGTGGGAAAACGACCGGCGGCCGCCACCGTGCGAGCCCAATCGACGCGCTTGACCGGAAACTCGGCGTACGTCGAGATGGGCAGCTCGTCGGACGCCGGGAGCTATCTGGACGATCCGACGATCGGCGCCGTGCGCCAGGCGATCAAGACGAATGAGCTCGCGACGCTCACCGGAACGTCGGCGAGCTTCGAGATCCTCGCCCAGGGGTTGAAGCCGCTTTCCCGGGACGTTCGGCTTCACCTCTCCGGGCCGCAGAAGCGGGTGCGCATCTGGAAGCTCCTGTCGGCCGAGGAGGTCTGGGCGATCTTGAAGTTCCTGGCGCGTTATCAATGACGGTTCGGGCGCATCCCGATTGGCTCGGCCTGCGGGCGCGTCATCCGGAGGCGGCGGTCAACGTCTTCCGGCGGCTCGCCCAGACCGGCGGGCGGATCGAAATTTCGCGCGCGGAGCTGCTGGGGCGCGGCAACTTCACCGGCGCGCAGCTCGATGCCTTGCTCGACGACCTGGTCTCCGTCGACTGGCTTAAACGGCGCGAACGAACGCTGTGCCCCTGCTGCCACCAGGCTCTTTCCGAGCCGCTGCCGGACGACGGCCTCTGCCCTCTTTGCGGCCAAGCGTTCGTCGATTGCGGCGAGCCCGCGACGGAGACGATCTACTTTCGCCACGAGCCTTCCCCGCGGATCGTCGACTGGGTGCTCACCCTCCATGGCATGAACACCCTTGGCGCCTGGCAGGAGAAGCTCAACTGGCTCGTGGCACGCGCCTACGGGCGGGCGGTGCCGGTGGTGGTCTACAAGTACGGCATGGTGCGGCCGGGAGTGCTGTTTCGTTTTCGCCACCGCCACTTTCGCCGCCAGGTGGCAGAGCGCCTGCGCTCGCTCTCGGCGGAAGCCGAAAGCGCCGGCTATCGGCCCGAGCCCGACGTCATCGCCCACAGTTTCGGCACCCTCCTGCTCGCCGAGGCGCTCGAAGCCGACGAGACCCTCAAAGTGGGCCGGGTGATCCTCGCGGGGAGCATCCTGCGGCCGGATTTCGACTGGCAGCGGCTGATCGATCGCGAACAGGTCGACGCGGTGCTCAATCATTACGGCACCGCCGACGGGCCGGTCGGCGCGACCCATTTTCTGATTCCCGACTCCGGTCCCGCCGGGCGCCGCGGTTTCGATACTCCGGGGGTGATCAACGTCGAGGCCAAGGATTTCGGCCACAGCACGGTTTTCCTCGACCGGCTGGACGCCGTGTTCCAGGGCGTATGGCGCCCGTTTCTCTCTGCGAACGACCCCGGCGCGTTGGAGCTTCCCGAGATCAAGACGCCGGACCGGCGCTGGACCCAGGCACCCTGGGGGTTGCGGGCGGGGGTCGCGCGGTTCGCGCTGCTCGCGATCCTCGCGGCGATCGCCCTGTTCCTCGGGGGTTCCTTGGCGTTCGGCGTGGCGCCTTTTCTTCGTTGGGTATCACAGGCGCTCGGCGCCGCCGGCCGGTAGAGACCGACGGCCCGCCTCAGCTCTCCCGCGCCAGCCAACGACTCGCCAACTCGGCGGTTTCCGGGCCGCCGGTCTGGCGCGCGAGCCAGGCGCGGGCCTTCTTCGCCGCCGGGCGCCACTGCTCTTCGCGCGCCGCTTCGTCGCGTTCGAGCAGAGCCAGGGCGAGGGCGGTCGCCACGACCGCTTCGCCGTGGGTCGTGAGGGCTTTCTCGACCTCCGCCGGAATCGGCGCGAGCCACTCCCGGAGCGCCTGCGACCAGGAGAAACTGCCGTCGGCTTTCTGGGTGAGGAGAAGCTCGTAGAGCCGGTCGGTGGCTGGAGGCATCGCTGGGGGCGCGATCTCTTCAATCGGCTCCGAAGCCTCGAAAAAGGAGGCCAGGGCGGACTGAAACTTCGTAGCCATCGGTCTGGAGTGGGCCTTGGCCTGTGGAAACCGGCCAGGCTGGGTTGGAGCGGCGGGCGGCGCCATGAAAAAGGCCGCTTGCGCCGCCGCCATCCGCGGGGCTCCGCCGCCCATCGTCCGCGGCATGCCGCCCCAGCCGTCGGCGAGCGCCACGGGGATCGGCCGCAACTTGGCCGGCACGAGGGTGCGCTCCCCTTCCGGCCGCTCGTCGACCGCCACATAGCTGGTGGCGCTAGAGACCAGGCCGTAGCTCTGCCCCAGCTCGATCAGCCGGCGGTTCGTGCGTTTCTCGGCGGAGCCCCGCTGATTCGAACCGCGCCGCAGGCCTCCCCGTTCGAGGTCGCGAATCGCCTCGCGCGCCCAGAGCACTGGAATCGGTCCTCCGGTCTCCGCGGTCGCGAGATCGAGCGCCAACTCCCAGCTTCGTCCGCCGCCGTGCAAAGTGACGCGCTCGGGGCACTTCCCCTGAATGCGCCCGAAGAGGGTGAGGGCCTCGCCGGAGAACAGCGGCGGCGTCTGGGCCGGAGCCTGCTCGACCTCGGCGCCGCCCCAATCGAGCCGGAGATCGGAAAGGGCGGGGGTGCGGACGCGGTTGAACATCCGCAGCACCTTGGCCTCGATCCGCTCGCCGGGAAAGATGAACTCACAAGCGGCGCGGCTCGCCCGCGCCAGCTCGCGCACCAGATAGTCGCTCGCCGCGGTGCCGATGCCGAAAGTGAAGATCCGCGCCCGGCCGGCGTGTTGAGAGGCCAGTTCGACCACCTCGGCTTCGTTGCCCACCTGGCCGTCGGTCAAGAGCAGGATCTGGCGCGGCCGAAGGGCGTCGGCTTTGGAATCGAGCAGATGGCGCAGCGGCGCCAGGATCTCGGTGCCGCCGAGGTTCGCGTGCACCCGGTGCAGCCAGGCGACCGCTTCGGAGAGAGAGCTTTCGCCGAACGTCCGCGGCGCCGGCCAGAGCGATTCGAAACGCGAGCCGAAACGGACGACGTTGAAGGTGTCGCCTTCCGACAGCGCGCGGATTGCCAGCTCCAGAGCGCGCCGGGCCTGATCGATCGACGGGCCTTCCATCGAGCCCGAGCAGTCGAGCAGAAACAGCACCTCCGAGCCGCCCGCCTCCGCCGGAAGCTCCGGGTAGAACGTGACCATGGCGACCGTTCGATCGTCCTCCTCGTCCGACGCTTCGCGCGCGGCCTTCGCTCGGGGTTGGTGGGGCTCCACGGCCTCGGCAAGGAGCACGAAGTCCCGATCGAGCGCGGCTTCCGCCTGGGCGAGCTCCACGCGTGCGCCCGAGGAACGAGAAGGATCGCCGGAACCGCCGAGGCTCACGTCGATCGGATGGCTCGGCGAGGTGACGCGCGCCACCGGACCGCCGAGGTCGAGATCGACGCGGAGCGTCAGGCCGTAAGGAACCGAAAGACGGTGCTCGGGGTTGAGCCGCTCGCTCTCCGGTTGGCCGACCCGCGGCGGCCCGGCCGGAAAGTAGCGCGGCGCCACCGTAGTGGGAATCGCGAGGCGCACGGCCGAACCTTCGAAGCGGGCGAGCGCCACGTAGCGGATCCGCACTTCGACCGTCTCGTCCGGCCGCAGGTTGCCGACCGAAGCGGTGAACACGTTCGGCCGTTCCTGGTCGAGCAGAAACGCCCCCTGCCCCTCGGCCATCGCATCGTCGTAGATCTCGAAGGCGCGGTCGCGTTCCTCGACCTTGCCGCGGACCAACCGCTCGCCGATCCGGATCGAGAACCCGCAGATCGCCGAGCCTTCCTCCAACGGAAAGACGTAGACCGCCTCGACCGGGACCTTCTCCGTATTGCGGTAGCGCTGCCGGACCTCCACCTCGGTCGAGAGGCCCGAGAGGCGGACCTCGATCGCGACACCTTCGAGCGGGATCGCCTGGTCGCGAAAGATGAGGCCACACGGGAACGGACCCGGACAAGGGAACGGACCCGGCACGGGGAGCGGAAACGGTGGGATCAGGTGAGGCGGATCGGATTTCTGCTTGGACCTGGACGAAGTGACCATCAGTCGGCTCCTTGAGGATTCAAAATGGACTGGAGCGCCTCGGCCAGGGCACGGATCGTGTCGCCGTCGAGGTGTCGGCCGGAGAGGTGGAGCTCGACGCCGTCGGCGAGAGGAATCCTCGTCCAGACGGAGAGCGAGCCGGGAAAAGGGAGCGGCACTGGCTCCGGCCAGGGCTGGCCTTCGAGACGCGCCGCGATCTCGGGCAGCGGACTGCCCGATTCCTGCAACCTGCGGATCTCGATCAGGGCGTCGAGGTGCCGCTGGGTGTAGCGGCTGCCGCGACCGGCCCCTTCCGGCGCCGGAAGGAGGCCGCGCTGAATGTAGTAGCGCACCGTCCGCCGCGAGACGCCCGCGAGGTCGGCCAGCTCGCCGATCGAGTAGGTTGGGTCGTTGTCGAGACCGCTCATGAGCTAATCATGACACCATAGTGTCACGATAGCAAGTGTCGCGTTCTGAATGCCGCGGATTTCCCTCTCTCACCGCGGGCGAGCGGCCCCCGCTCTCCTCTACATCAGGAGGATTCGCCCCTCAAACGCCCGATTGGATCTCCAGGAGAAGCTCGCGCGGCACCCGCCAGGTGGGCGCCGCCGCGACCGCTTGGCGCAGGTGCTCGGCGGCTTCCGCGCGAGCCCCGCGGGCGAGCGCCGTGCGGGCCAAGCCGTAGAGGCAGCCGGGGTGATCGGGCTCCACGCCGAGACCGATGCGGAATTCCCGCTCGGCGGCGCCGAGGTCGCCTTCCGCCAGATGACAGCAACCGATCTTGTAGGCGCGCTTTCCCGCCGGCAGGCAAAGATCTCCGGGCACCGCGGGAGGGCCGGCTGTCGTGTCCAGGCTGCGCCGCACCCGCGCGTACGCTTCTCGGGCGCCGGCGTACCAACCATCGGCATAGAGAGTCTCGGCGAGCACGTAGAGCGGCAGCGAGGCCCCGGGAACGAGCGCGAGGCTCTCCTCCAGACAGGCGACCGCGGCGACCCGGTCGCCCGCTTCGGACAGGAGCGTCGCGAGCATCGAAAGCGCCGAGGCGCGGAGGGGCCGTGCGCAGTCGGGGGCGTCGGCGATCGCCCTGAAGACCGCTTTCGCCTCGTCGCGGCGCTCGAGGAACCAAACCGTCTTGCCGCGGTAGTAGCGCGACCAGAAATCGTTCGGATCGCGCGCCAGGGCAAGGTCCAAAAGGCGCAGGTAGCGGCGCTGCTTCTCGACCAGGCGCTCGTACGGAAGATCGCTCACGAGATGGGTCAGGTGAACCGGTGCCAAGGCGCCGACCGAGAAACCCGCGCGGAGCACCGCGTCGTTCGGGCGCTCGTGGACGATCCCCTCGTAGAGGATTTCAGGGTGGTTGCGGAACAGCCGCAGCATACCGATCGGATAGACGTCGGGCTCGCCATCCTCGGGGCGGACTACGCGATCGTGGCGTTCGAGGAAATAGCCGCCGATCCCGGGCGGTGCGACATCGAGCGCTTCCCGCAGTCCCTCCGGATGGACCAGACGCTCATCGGCGTCGAGGCAGAGCAGAAATCGCCCTCGGGCGGCGGCGATGCCGACGTTCCGCGAGGCGGCGAAGTCGTCGCGCCAAGGTTCGTGAAGCACCCGGCAGCCGTGCTCCCGGGCGATCTCGATCGAGCGGTCGGACGACCCGGTGTCGACCAGGACGATTTCGTCGGCCACCTCGCGCACCGAGGCGAGAGCGCCGGCCAGAAAGCGCTCCTCGTTCTTGGCGATCAGGCAGACGGAAAGCAGCATGAAGCGACCGCGCCGAAGACCCCCGGGGCCGCCCCGGTAGTGGTTCCGTTTGCCCCGCAGCGACTGGCTGCTGCCGAAGGCGCCCGAAGGAGCGAGGAGGCAAACGGAACCACTACCCGGGCGGCCCGGGGTTCGGCGACGTCCTACGTCAGGAATGGTAGTGCGCGGCGAGCGAACCTTGGGGGATCACGATCCCGGTGCCCTCCGTTGGCCTTCCGCCCTGGACGACACCGAGCAGGCGGGAGATGGCGGCGGGATCGATCGTCCGGACCTTCGTCGCGCGATCGGTCTTGGTCTTCGTTTCCATGCGGTCTCCTTTGAGGAAGGCGGGGAGGTTACCACGCGACCGGCCGATGGTCCGCCCGCCGTGGCTCCCTTCGGAAGACGCCGCGCGAGGGCGTTGGTATTACGACTTCTCGCGCGAAGTCGACGTTCCCGGCCGCGAGGCACAGCCATTGCAATCATGCATTCACGGCTATAAGCGGCTGCCCGTCGCGGCGGCCAAACTCCCAACGACTACCCATGGAGGTTTGTCATGCATCCGAGAATCCACAACCCTGTCTTCCTGGGCCTCGTCCTGACGTTCGTGCTCGGTTTCGCGGCTCTTTCCACGCCTCTCCACGCCGAGGGCCAGACCTGCGGCGGGATCGGTGGTCTTCAGTGTCCGGCGGGAGAGGGATGCCTCTATCCGACCGGGCAGTGCACCCAGCCCGACCTCGCGGGGAAATGCGTGGTGGTCCCGGAAGACTGCTCGACCACTACGGGGCCGCAGATTTGCGGCTGCGACGGTAAGACCTACGCCAACCAGTGCGAGATCGCGAAGGCCTCCGTCGCCCCCGACCACAACGGCAAATGTAAGTAGGAGGGACCTTCAACCCTTGGGCGCCGCCTCGCGGGTCGGCGCCCCCGTTTGACCCTTCACCCAAGCCCGCACGTTCCCCTCCAGCACATCCAGCGGCAACGCCCCGTGACGCAGCGCCTCGTCGTGGAACGCCGGCAAATCGAACGCCGGACCCAGCAATTTCTGCGCTTCGGCGCGCAACTCCTTGAACTTCAGCTCGCCCATCGTGTACGCGACGCCGAGCCCCGGATCGTTCAGGTAGCGCTCGATCTCGATCTCGATCGCCCGGTCGTCTTGGCCCGTGTTTTCGCGGAAGTAAGACACCGCCTGCTCGCGCGTCCAGCCTTGCGAATGAATCCCGGTGTCCACCACGACGCGCATCGCGCGCCACAGCTCGGAGGAGAGCTGGCCGAACTTGACGTAAGGGTCTTGATACAGGCCGATTTCGTCGCCCAGGGTTTCGGCGTAAACCCCCCAGCCTTCGACGAACGGCGTGTAGTCGTGGTAGTTGAGCACCCTCGGAGCCTTGCGGATCGTCTGCGCGATCGTGACCTGAAGGTGATGACCGGGCAGGCATTCGTGCAGGTAGAGCGCCGCCATTTCCCACTTCGGGCGAACGGCCAAGTCGGAGGTGTTGACGTAGCAGGTGCCCGCCTTGTCGCGCGCCACCGAGCCGATGTCGTAATAGATCGTCGATTTGCCGGCGGTCTCGCCGGCCGGGATCGCGACGATGCGCAAAGGAAGCTTGGGCACCATGCCGAATAGCGACGGCAGGCGGGCGTCGACCTGTCTGCCGATCGCGCGATACCCCTCGATCAGATCTTCGGCCCGGGTGTAGAAGAAACGCGAATCGGTATGCAGAAAGCGCACGAGCTCCGCGTAGGTGCCGGAAAAGCCGGTCGCGCTCTTGATCTTCTCCATCTCGGCCCGGATGCGGCGCACCTCGGAGAGGCCGATCTGATGGATCTGGTCCGGTGTCAGGTCGGTGGTGGTCGCCTTGCGCAGGCGGAAGGCGTACCAGGCGGCGCCGTCGGGCAACGCCCCCATCCCCAGACTCTCGCGCGCGGCTGGAATGTAGGTCGTCGTCAGGTAGTCGAAAAGCTTGCGAAACGCCGGAGCGGCTTTGGTCTCATAGGCATGGAGAGCGGCGCTTCGAATCCGCGGCGCGTCCTCGTCGTCGACATCTCGACCGATCTGGCGGAACGGCGCGAGCAACGGGCTTTTCCACGGATCGTCCGGGGTGAGCGCCCGCACCTGATCGGGCACGCCCTGCATCAAGCTCTTCGGCGGCGTGACGCCTGCCGCGAGCCCCTTTTGCAACAGAACCAGGTTTTGCTCGACGAGCGCCGCGACGCCGTTCAACCGGGCGATCAAATCGTCATAGTCGCGGCTCGAAGCGGCGGGAGCCTTGGCGAGGGCATACGGAACGTCCTGCTGGACGCCGCCGTAGCGCGTGATCGTCACCTCCTCTTCCGGGAAGGCAAAGCCTTCGACCTGCCCCGCCAATCGGCGGATATAAAGATCGAGATCGACCAGCTCCTCGGCGGGCAGCGCTCCCCGGTCGATCGACCGGGCGGCCTGAAGCTGCTCGCGCGTCGAAGCCTGCCGCCGCTCGATGCCCGCCGCCGAGAGGTCGGTCCAAAGGTGGTTGTGACCGGGAAAGCCGATGTAGGTCGCAAACTCCGGCCGGTCGCGCAGCTTCGCGTCCCACGCCTGGTCCAGGAGACGATGCAGCTTCTTGCTCTCCCGGGCGGAAGCGCCCGAGGCGGCGGCGTGGGCGGCGGGCTCCGGGAGAAGGAGCAAGAGCCCGACGAAAAACAGAGATCGGATCGCGGTTCGGCGGGGCATCGTTGAACTGTAGCGCCCTCGGTCGCCGGAAGGCGAGGCCGTTCGTGGCATGGCGGTACTTGCCGCCGCGATCTGTCACTACTGGGCGGCCAGGGCCGGATGGTTGTCCGGCAGCAGACTGCTCGCCAGGCGTTGGAACCACCCCTCGAGATTCCCCGGCGGGGTGATGCCCATCAGCTCCTTGGCGAACAGACTTTTCGCCGCGCACTCCCCCAACCGGCGGTAGGCTTCGAACTGCTCCTCGCTGTAGAGCTGATCGGCCGTGGTTTCGTGGGGAAAATCGGGATGGAGGCGCTTGTACTCGGAGATGTATCCGGGCTCTTCGCCGGTCAGGCAGGGCTTGAGGTAGATCATCCAACCGACTTCCGGTTTCTCGCCGATTTGGCGCGGGGGGTATTCGATGACCACCAGGGTGGCGTAGGCCCGGGTACGGCCGTTGGTTTCGAGGGCAAAATCGGCGAGGTCGAAGTGGAGCCGGATGCCTAGATCGATCTCGGCGTAACGTTGGAGGCGGATCAGATCCGCGCATTCCAATCCGCACTCCATACCGGCGTCGACCGAGATAATGAACTTGCACCTCCGGCGCAGAAGCTCGTAAACGCCGAGGTTCTCGATGTGGCCGCCGTCCGAGATGTTGAGGTAGTAGCAGTCTTCGTTCATGCTGCCGAACATCTCGCGTAGGAGGTACCAAGGCCCGGGGAAAAGGATCTTCGCTGGCCAGCCTTTCTTCCCGGGATTTCGCAGCCAATAGGCGAGCCGTACGTTGAGCACCGAAAGGAGAAAGAGAAACTCCGTCCGTGTCTTCCAGCCCATGTTCGTGCCGGCCGCCGCACCGGAGATCGCGGTCGCCGAGCCGATATCCAGGTGGGGATCGCGTTTTTCCATGGCCTCGGTCGATCCGTACCCCACGAGGGGCGAGCCGCAGTAGTTGGGGCTGAATAGGAAGAAGTCGCCCTTTCTCCCGCGAAGCTCGGGGTTCTTACTGCTGGGAAGGTTTACCGTGGCATTGATCAGGCGATACGGGGCGGCTTCGGTTTTCAGCTTGGAAAGCGGCAGGTGCTTCACCAGCTCAACGCCATTCTTGGCTTCGGGATTCTTGCGGACGAGGTAACAATCGCACAGGCGATCGCGGTAGAAGGGGTGAAGGCTGAAGAGGTTGACGTTGACGAACAGCCAACCCCAAACCCACAGCACCGCCGTGGCGATCAACAGTCTCAACGCGTGGTCGTCGTTCGGAAAGGCTTTCCCAAGATCCACCCAAAGACCGGCTTTCAAGAAGACCGCGAGGAAAAACAGCGGGCCGGCAAGGATGAAGAGCTTGACCGCGAGCCCCTGAAGCCGCCGCCACTTGAGAGCGAGGAGAACGACCAGAAGTCCTGCCGCCAGGAGGCCCAGCGTGCCCCCGGTAACTGTCGAGTGCGCGCCCGGCAACTCTTCAGCCGGCCGGAAGGCGTGAAAGAACGCAGGAAGCAGAAAGGCGCAACCGGCCAAGGCCACGCCCACCGCCGAGGCTAGCGTGGCGCCCACCCAGAAGCGCCGAAACTTCCCGGCAGGAGAATCGGGATCGAACCGGCTGAGGAACCTTTGGATCACCGGCAGGAGAACGCCGAAGCCCGCAAGAAGGGCCGTAAGCACGACCAAGACGCGCCCCACAGGAGTTTCAAGTCCCGGCCGGCCGGCCGAAGGGAATTGCGTTCCCCAGAAATGAACCCATCGGTCCAGGCCCAGGACCAGCAATGCGGCGACCAGGGGCAGCGGCAGGATGAGCAAAAAATTCAACACGCTCCCACCCAGGATCAGCCCGGCCCTCTTAAGCCCCGCCGCGGCGCCGCCGCCCACGAGGTATCGGCTGCTGTTGCGGAGGTGACGAATCAACACGGACTCATGCTGCCTCTCGGAGCCGAACACTTCTTTGATTCTCTCTTGGGGAGTCTCCGGCTTGGGGGGAGTCTTCGCCTCTTGAGAAATCATCGGCTCTGGGGAAGTCTTCGACTTCGAGTTGCCGTCAGGATGGAGCGCCGAGTCGAGGAACGTGCCGAAGTAGCCGCCCCCGGAGACGGTCGAGAGGTAGTCGATCTGGGGCAGAAAGCCCTTCTCGATCAAAACCTGGGTCACCCCGAGCGAGTAAGAGGCGGACCGAATGCCCCCGCCGGAAAGGGCCAGGCCGGTGGCATTCATCAACGCAGGCTCCGAACCGGCATCCGCCTTGGCGGACAGGCCGAATATCTCGCGCCGCGCGCGAATGGCCCTGTGCTCGGCGTCATTGATCGCCTGGCGATCGACCTCACCCGCAAAATCCACCTGGTCGCCGATTCCCGCGGCGACCGGTTCGCCGAGCCAGGCGTCGCCGGACGTGATTTCAGGTACGGCCTCCAGTTTCTCGACGTACGCCGAGTCAGGCACCGTCCCATCCGCCAACGCCCTCAGCACCTCGCCGTACGGCAAGATCTTTTCCTGGAGCTGCTGGAGCTCCGCGCGGAACGTCCGACGGATAGTGGCGTCCGCCGCCAGCCGCCCGCCGAGGACCCAGCCGTGCCAGCGCGCCGTGTAGGGCCGTATCGTGCGGTTGATCAGCCGCATTGCCAACCAGATGAAGGCCATGGCCCTGGGGTACTCGATGACCCAACCGCGCACCAGCTCGAACAGCTTGTAGACGCTGTCCGACGCCGTCTGCTCGCCGCCGGAGCGGAAGTGCAGCCCCTGCGCGGTAATCCGCGACTCCAATTGCAAAAGCAGCTTGGCGGCCGGGGCCGAATCTTCTGAACTGGGGATGGGAAAATCGTTCATGAGGGGACTCCCGCCGGACGGTCCTCCCGTTGCCGAGAAATCCCGCCGGCCGCGACGATCTTGAAGTTCTTTACACCATGGTAGAGCCTGAGCCCTCGAATTGCAAAAGCCGGCCGAGATTCGCAGCTATAATCAGGAATCGAGCGACGCGACGCCGACGCATTTGCGAGGAAGGCCCCCAGGAAGTGCCCGATCTCATACGACCCCCGCTGCGATTGACGATCCTGAGCAGTCCCGGCGCCACGGCGACGGGCCGGGCGCGCGAGCTGGAGCGGATTCTGGACAGCACGGCCTCCGGTATCGGCTTCGGCGAGGACACGAGCCCGCCTCCGGGAGGTCAGCCGCTGGGCGAGAAGCTGGAGCTGAAGGTATTTTCGAGCGTCCCTCCCGGCGATGCGGAGACCTGGCTCGACGCGACCTTGCACAGCTTGGTGATTGTCCTGGTCGACTCGCAGCTTTTCCAGGACCCTGGGATCATCGACTGGCTCCGGCGCTGCGCCCGGCATGCCTTCCGGAGCGCGGATCGCCATTCCCTGATTGCGGTGTATTTCGGCGAAAACGAGCAGAAGCAGTGGTCCCAAGTGGATGACTCCGTTGGGGAGTTCCAGACTCTGTCCTGGATGAACCTGGATAGCGAGGCCGCCGGCCGCGCCGATCAGCTCGCCCTGCGGGTGCTCCACGGCATGATCAAGGTTCTAGCCACGACGGTCCACAACCCGGACTGGCGGCTGCGGCTCTTCCTCAGCCATGCCAAGCTCGATGGCTTTTATCTCGCCCAAAGCCTACGCAACTTCCTCGACCAGCAGGACTGGCTCGAAACCTTCTACGACGCGCGGGACATCAACCCCGGAACCCCCTGGAAACGGGAGCTGCGCAACGCGGTGGGGAAATCCTTGCTCCTGGCGCTCCGTACCGACATCTACGATCAACGTCTGTGGTGCCGCCAGGAGTTCCGCTATGCGGAGGCGTTCGGCGTTCCTCGAGTGGTCGTCGATGCCCGCAGCAGCCTGGTCTACCCGGCGAGCGACCTGGCTCTGGATGGGGCACCGACCGTACGCATCCCGGACGGCAACCTCGCGCGGGTGCTTTTCGCTGCGCTCCAGACCGCCTTGCGGTCTCTGTTGTTCCAGCGCCGCATCCGAGAGCTCCAGGACATCGGTCGGCTGGTCGTCGGTCGGGACGTCAAGATCCTGAGCGTCGCGCCCTCGATCGAGACTCTGGCGGGCGCCTGCCGGGATCTCGCCGAGTCTCCCGATCCCACCCCTCCAACTCGGCGCCTGATCGTCTATCCGGACCCACCCCTTACGGACGGAATGAGCGCAGCCGGAGAGGCTTTGGCGAGCCAAGTGGGGGCACGTTTGATCACCCCAGGCCAACTGGCTTCGGAGGGACCCTGATGGGACAGGAGAGCCGCCCTCTCGCCGGACTGCGCGTCGGCCTGTCGGTTGCCGGGAACCCGGAAGAATTAGCCCGCTGGGGTTTCACTCCGGCCGGCATGAACCGCTACACGGTGCGTCTGGCGCGCGCCCTGCTCGCAGAGGGCGCCTATCTGGCCTTCGGACATGACTGGCGTCCGGACGGGGTGATGGAGGCGATCGCCTCTCTCGCCTTCGACTACCACCGCTTGCCGGATCCGCGTCAGGACCAGCCCTTAATCCTCAATCTGGTTCCGTGGCCGAACGAGTTTTCCAACGTCGATGCCGACCTGCTCCTTCGCCTCGAAGGGACGGTCAAGGTAGAAGCGCCTGGTCTTCCGGAGGAGCTTCGCGAGTTGGAAGCGGAGGCTCGGCGGCTCGGACCGGGCGCGGAAGAGCATCGCTACTTGGAGGCACGAGGACTGACGCGCCTGCGGCACGATCTGGAGGAGAATTGCAACGCCCGGGTGGCCGTAGGGGGCAAGCTCGTCCGCTACACCGGCCGGCTCCCCGGCATCGTCGAAGAGGTGCTGTTCGCCTTGCGCAGCCGCCACCCGGTGTATCTCGCGGGCCTCCTGGGAGGCGCCGCTTTTTCCCTGGGTAAAGTCATCCTCGACCGGCAAGATCCGAAGCCCCTCTTCCGCGATCTTCCCCTTAAAGACCTTTACCGCCAACGCGCGATCCCCGCGACTCAGGACGCCCTGGACGACGCGAGCCTCGACCGCGAGGCGTTGGAGCAGGAGCTTCGTTCGGACGAAGTGCGTGAGGCCTTTCTCGACAATGGTCTCACCGAAGGGGAGAACCGCAATCTGCTGGACAGCACGCTCGAAGAGGAGACGATTTTGCTCATCCTCAAGGGGCTCAAGAGCCGGCGCGGGTAAATAAGTCATGGCCAACTATCCGGTCTTCACCAGCTATGCGCAGGCCGATCTCAAGGGGGACGCCAGCCTCGACCGGTTCGTCAAGAAGTTCCGCGAGAACCTGCGCTCTCTGCTGGGCCGGCCCGACACAAACGGCTTGGTGTTCTTCGACCAAGCCGAAGTGAATGCCGGCGACGATTGGATGAAGGAAATCCTCGACGTCGTGCGGACCGCCGACGTCTTGGTGTGCCTGATGTCGCCCACGTACCTGGGACGAGAGTGGTGCGGGCGCGAGCTGGAAGTCTTCGTCCGCCGAAAAGACAGCCTGCCGGCAGGCCAGGACGCGCGATTCATCCTTCCCGTTTGGTGGCAGTTGCCGCTGGCCCCGCGAGCGATTCCCTCCCGGCTCAGCCGCTTCAACTACCGCGACCCCCAATTTCCACGGGACTACGAGAAGCTGGGAATCCAAGGCCTCGCCCGCCGCCGGAAGACGGCCCAATGGGACCAAATGGCCTACCGGATTGCCGAGCTCATCGGCGAGACTCTCACCGGACCGCATCGATTGCCGCAGGGCCCGGCCGTGGCGAAGGCCGAAGAGATCATCAACGCGTTCGACGAGCAGCAGGTCTTCGACGTTCGGTTGCTGGCGTTGCCGATCGGCGGCAGCGCCTGGCAGCCGAGCCCCGCGGAAACGTCGGTCGCCGAAGCCGCGACCCAGGTCGCGCGAAGGTTGCAGGTCTTCATCAGGCCCCTCGCGACCGGACCGGGACTCGCGGCCCGCCTGCTTCAGATGCAGGCCGAGCAACAAGTCATTCTCGTGATCGTCGATGCCGCTCTGCCGATCGATGCGACCCTGCGGGAAATCGACGCTCTCTCCCTGCCGAATCTGGCGCTTCTGCTGGTCGATGCCGGAACTCCGGCGATCGGCGGAGAGACGTGGCTCGCCCAGCTGCCCGGCGGTTGTTTCGCCAAGGCCAAAGACTCAGGCCTGATGCGGGTGGCGGTTGCCGGCGCGATGACGGCGGAGATGGAACGCTTGGTCGACGAAGCGCGCCGACGACTGCGGGCGCCCCAACCCGCGGCCCGCGCGGAAGACCTCGGACTCGCGGCGTCGGCGCTGGCGCAAGGGATCGCCGTGGAAACCCAACCCATGCTCGCCGGGCCGAGCCGTGAGGATGGAAAGTGACCAGCTCGCCGCCCGAGCCGCCCGGCGAAGACCGCGAGCCCTTGGGGCGCATCGTCACTTTTTATTCTTACAAAGGCGGCACCGGCCGTTCGATGGCCTTGGCCAACGTCGCCTGGATCCTTGCCAGCCAGGGGCGCAGCGTTCTGACGATCGATTGGGACCTGGAGGCGCCGGGTCTGCATCGTTACTTCCGGCCGGTCCTTTCCGATGACGAAATGACCGAGACTCCGGGACTCATCGACTTTTTCGTGCATTTCGTCGAAGCCGCACGAATCCAAGCGGCGAGCGATCCGAAGGCAAGCTCGCCGGATCGGAGTTGGTTCGAAGAACGGGCCGACCTGGGACGCTATGGCGTGCCGCTGGAGTACGAGTTCCCTTCCCACGGCTCGATCGACCTCGTGAGCGCCGGCCAGCAGGGCCCATCGTACGGCGGGCGGGTCAACTCGTTCCAATGGAGCGAGTTTTACGAAAAATTGGGTGGCGGAATCTTCCTCGAATCGATGAAGGCCCAGCTGCGTGCGCAATACGACTACGTCCTGATCGACAGCCGAACGGGCTTAAGCGACACCTCCGGAATCTGCACGGTGCAGATGCCGGACGAGCTCGTCGTCTGCTTCACCTTCAATCGGCAGAGCATTTTCGGAGCCGCGGCCACCGCTTCGTCGGCCGATGCCCAACGGCGGCTGAAGACGGGCGAGCAGGGCCTGCGCATCTGGCCAGTGCCTTGCCGAGTGGAGCTGGCGGAAAAGGATCGGCTCGAAACGGCAAGACAGGTGGCGAAGGAAAAATTCGCCCCCTTCCTCTGGCACATTCCCACGAACGACCGGCAAGACTACTGGGGAGCCGCCGAGGTCCTCTACTTTCCCTATTACGCCTACGAAGAGATTTTGGCAACGATCGCCGATTCACCCAAACAAACGGCCTCGCTCCTCAACTCCATGGAAAGGCTCACGGCGAGGCTCACGGCACGGGACCCGACGCCCGTTACCTCCATGCAGCCCCTCGGGACGAAAGAACGCATGGCGCTCCTCGCCCGATTCCAGCCGGCGCATGAGGTGGTCTCCAACCTACCCGCGCGATCGAGAAAGTTTTTCCTGAGCTACGCGAAAAGCGATGATTCGATCGCGACCGTGCGCCGGCTGGGTGCCGCCCTCGACCGTCAGTTCGGCCGGGGCGCGGCGTTTTGGGATGAGAAAGTCCCTCTAGGGACCTCCTGGCAGGTGTCGCTCGCGCGAAAGGCGGAAGAAGCGGATACCGTTCTCGCCATCGTCGGAGAACACTGGTTCGAATCGAATTCCGTCCAGGAGACGGAGGCGGCGATCAGCGCCGGAAAGCTGGTGGTTCCGCTCGTCCGAGACGACAAACTCTGGAGCCGCTTGCCGCCGCCTGTCGCCGAACGAAGCGGACTGGTCATCGCCCCGGACCCGTCGGAAGATGAGATCCAAGCCATCGTCACGGCGCTTGCCGAAAACGATCCCGTGGCGACCATCGAATCGGCAGCCAGCCCGACCGACGTAGACGACCCCCAACGGGGCCAATGGGGGGGACTCAGCGAAGTTTCCGGACGCCGCATCTCCGCCGAAGTCCGCGAGGCCGGAAGCGATTGGTTCGACGTCACCTTGACGGTCGAAGGCTCAAGCCACTCGCCTCTGGAGGGCAGCGTCGAGTTCTATCTGCATCCCAGCTTTCTGCCTTCCAAAGTCGTCGTCCCGGTGGAAAACGGACGAGCCCTACTCCGCCAACGGGCCTGGGGCGCATACACCGTAGGAGTCGTCGCGGACGGCGGCAGTACTCATCTCGAACTGAACCTCGCAGATCTTCCGGAGGCCCCCAAGGTCTTTCGAGAGCGGTAAGGCCGAAGGTCGCCGGCTGACAAGTCGATCGCGGGGCCTTGGAGCAAGAGCTTCATTCGGACGAGATCCGAGCACGGCTCCTCGACAACGGCCTCACCAAAGATGAGAACCGCAAGCTGCTGGAAAGCACGCTCGAAGAGGAGACGGTCTTGCTCATCCTCAAGCGGGTCGGGTCGGCAGCAGCCCCTGCAGGCTGAGCAGCCGGCCGAAGTCGGCTTCATCGAACGACCGCCACTCCCCGCGGGCTCAAGACGAGCCCCTGAAAAAGCAGCAGGCCGGCCCCTATGAGGTAGAGGAAACCGTTGAACGCAAGGGCAAACCCGAAGGATACCCCCCGATCGACGGCCAGCCCAATAGCCAAGGGTCCTAATGAACCGAACAGCCACGCCGCCATGTTCATGAGACCTACGACCGAGGCGCGCGTTTCACGCGGCACGACGTCGTAGATGGCAGCCCAGATATTTGATTCATACAGACCTTTCCCCAAACCAAACACCGTCATTGCAATCACCAACACCCGTAGCTCCTGCGTAAGGCCACAGACCACGATGCAGGGAGCTCCCAGGATCAGGCCTATCGCTTGCACGAGAACGCGCCCGCCTTGATGGCTTTTTTTCCAACGATCAGCGACGTAGCCTCCCAGGGAAGAACCGCCGATACTTGCCAGCTGGAGATAGATGGTAGCTCCTAGGCCCGCCTTTGCAAGGTCCAAGCCAAATTTGTCGTGCAGATACGACGGCATCCAGGTCAAAAAGATCAGGCCCACGAAATTCGCCAGACAGAAGGTGAGAGCCAGATTACGGGCTGCCGGAGTTTGGACCATGAAGCCGAGGAACGCCGACCATTTCATAGGCTCAACCGGCGGCTTCAGCCCACGCCCATCCTTGTCGCTACCCTCCACCTCCTGCCGCTTCGGCTCCTTGATCAACCACGCCAGAAGAAAACCGACCACCAAGCCTGCCGCTCCGAGCAGCAGCAGCGGATTTCGCCAGCCAAAATGCAATGCGAGCCAGCCGACCACGGCACCCGAACCGATGGTTCCAAGATAAACTCCCGTTTGGTGAAAGCCCATCGCCCGCGAGCGAGTTTTCTCACCGTGATAGTCACCCAGAATCGACATCGCAGCGGGAAAGTAGAATGTCTGGCTCACTCCCAGGAGGATCCTCAGGCCGATGAGCTGAAACCATCCTTGAGCGAGACCCAAAAGTGCGGTGAGGAGACTCCAGGCGCTCAAGCTGCCTACGATCGCAAGCTTTCTGGAAGTTCTATCAATAATGCGGCCGGCCAAAGGGGCAACCAGCGCGTACGACACGCCGAAAACCGTACCAAGGAGACCGAGCTTAGTAGCCGAGAGAGAGAACTCCGTCTTGAGCACCGAAAAAAGCGTCGAGAGCGCGAAGCGATCGGTATAGTTTAGAATGCAGACGAGCCAGAGTAGGACAACCAGCGTCCATGGTTTCTGGAATATCCGAAAACGATTTGTCATTATACCTCCTTACTGAAGAGATTAGGCGGCATCTACTCGGGAGTTTCCATATGCAAACCTTGGAAGGCAGCGCGCCGGTCTTCGCCGTTCCCGTCCCATTTTCTTCCTCCTGGGAAATCGACTTCGGTGCCCTCAAAGATTATCTCCATTACCTGGAGGGTTGCGATGTAACCAGCATCCTGGTCAACGGCACAAACGGCGAGTTCAGCTCGTTAACCTTCCAAGAAAGAAAAGACGTCCTCGAAGCCTGCCGCCGCGAATTCCACGGAAAGATCATCGCCCACGTCGGCTCCTGCAGCGTCATCGAAAGCTGCCACTTGGCCCGGCACGCACAGGAGTTTTCAGACGCTCTGCTCGTTCTGTCTCCGTTCTATTTCAAGAAGGTCTCGGCCCACGGCCTAAGAGCCTTTTTTCAGGTCATCCTCCGAGCCACGACAGCTTCTGTCTTCCTTTACGACTATCCAGAGCTGACCCAAGTGCCGCTTTCGCTCGACCTCGTGTCAGATCTGGTCAGAGAATTCCCGGCTGTCCAGGGCTTGAAACTCTCGGGCATAGGCCTCGATACCGCGATCACGTTTCAGTCCGCCTTTCCTGAGCTCCGCATCTATCTCGGGAGCGAATCCCTCGCCCTGGATGCTCTCGATCGAGGACTGGCCGGGATCATAGCGGGTAGCGGAAATCCCTTGCCGGAGTTCCTCGTGAATCTTGCCAAGGCGATGACCGTTGGAAATCGCTGCCAGGCCGAAGCGCTTCATGAGGCTTATCGTGAATGGGGTCGTCTGCGCACCCAACTTGGTCTCGATAGCGTTGCGATCGCGAAGGCTGGGCTCAGCTGCCGCGTTGACGGCTTCCCTCTTACTACTCGCCCACCCTTGGTGGCCGCCGGTTCGCCCGAAATGGAGCAGATCCGCATTGTGGTCAGCAGATTGCTGGAAAAATTCCGGCTCATTATGAATCGGCCACAAGAAGATCACTGATTTTCTCCGCGATGTGAACCAAAGCTTCGTTCCGTTCGGAGGGGCGAAGTTGGTCTAGCGGCTTCTTCGGAGAATGAACGTAACTGAACCGACTCAGCTCTGTCTCCGCTACCGCCGATGCGCTGACAGGAATCCAGACCACCTTCAGCTTCCCTTCCCTGACTACCTTCAGCACCGGATCGTCTGGTTTAAAAAGGTTCGCGGCGATTAGGTTCGGCGATACGAGAAAGACGACGATGTCCGCTTTCTCGAGTTCCACCCGAATCTCCCGCTCCCGGTCCTCGCCTGTATCGACCTGGGATTCATCCCAAAGAATCAATCTCTGATTACGAGCATAGGGAGAAAGATGCACCTTGAGACGTTCCAGCCACTTTTCGTCTTCTCGACTGTAGCTGATGAGGATTCGACGTGCTTCGGAAGCCATCCCGCGATCGTCACCGGAGGGCATCAAGGGATAGATCGAGGGGGCATCCGTCTCCAAGCGAGCCAAAATTCCCTCGGCTCTGGCAATCGTGGCTGTTGCTCCCAACTTGCGACTGAGTAGGAGGCACCTTTCGATTTCCCGCCGGGCTGCGTCCTTGAGAAGTTGCGGCGTCGTTTCTTGCGAGTCGATGCCGCCGTCGCCTTCCTTTGCCAGTGCCGCTTGGGCCAACAACGCCTCTCCGAGCCAGCAGCGGGCATCCGCCTCTCCCCAGGCATAGCCACATTGTGGGTGAGTCGCTACAAGCACGACTGGAAAACCGCTGTCTTTGGGAGGATAGACCCCTCTCAAATCTGCCGGGTCCTCTTCCGATCGCGCCGGTATCTCTGCCAAAGCCGGGCCGGGCGCCCAGCCGCTGGGGCCATAGAGCGCAGTTCGCAAGTCGCGCTCAGCTTTCTTGGGTCTTCCTCTCCAGAGCCAGGTCTGGGCGCGTGTAATCAATAGATCGACCACGTAGAGGCCATATCCGCATTCCCTGGCGATTCGCAAGCCCTCATCCACGCTGCGAAGCGCCTCCATAACCTTGCCTAGGAGCTGCGGATGCTCCTTAGTTAGTGAAGCAGCTTCAGTCAGCCGGCATCGCGCTCGCAGAAGGGTCGCGCTACAGAGAAACTCCTTGGCATCTACGGATATCGCACGGTCATAGGCAGGTTCCAGTAAGCTATAAGCAAGCGTTAGTTCACCCCGCAACCAATAGATTTCGGCCAGCGCAAGCTCGCAAGGATAGGCGCTTCGATCGCGGCGCCCGGGGTGACTCTGAAGAAATCCGTTCTTCTCTTGAAGCAGCCCGAGTGCCTCGTCGAGCTGTCCCCGTTTCGCCAGGAACAGAGCCTTACCTTCGATCGGCAGACGGAAGTCGAGACCGTAAAGTTTCCTAGGAAAGCCGGTCTCAAAATCTTCCAACGCAAGCTCCACTTCCCCCCGAGCTGCAAGCAGCTGTCCCCGCCAGGCGCGACAGTCGCGCCAGAAACCAGCGGCGGCGGTCCTCTCCACGAACTCAAGAGAGCGGTCGGCCTCCAGCTGCGATGCCGCGAGATTTCCCCTCAAGAGGTGCAAGCCCGCCACGTAAAGACATCCAAGCGACGCATAGAGCCAGTTACCCTGCATCTCCCGTTGCGAATTGTGTTCTTTCAGGACATCTATGGCTTCATCCAATCTCCCGAGCCCTAGCAGGTAGCGTCCGCGATCGTAAAGCCATAAGAGGTTTGCATCTTCGGACAAACCCACTTTTCCCGGCTGCCCTTCTTCCCGCGGAAACTCGAAGGCACTGCAGAGGCGCGCGCCTCTCCAGAAGGCTCCAAGGTTCCGCCCAAGGTTGGAGTATCCTCCGACGAGGGCGACGTGCATCCTCCAGGCTTCCTGATAATGGCCCGCTTGAACGGTGTGGTAGATCGCTTCGGTGAGGAGGTCGAGCATCGCCGGATCGGTGGGGAGAGCATCGTTCGGCCTGCCTTGGAGGATCGTTCCCAGCGTCCTTGAGATTCTTTCGTGGGAATCCTGGAAACTCTCTGGATCCATGCCCGACAAGATCCCCTTGCGGACTGCCGGATGAACGGAATACAACTTGCCTACATCCTCCCGGGGCGAGTAGCCGTAAGCGATCGTTCCTCCAACTCCTTCCTCAAGCAGCCTCATCTCGACGAGATAGCGCACCTGCGACTCTAGGGTAGCGGTGTCCACCGCCTGCATCACGCCGGGATTGTCTGGTGAGGTCAGGGCGACGACTCGCGCGATCAGGCCTATGGAGACTGGGAGTCGAAATTGGCAGATTCGACCCATCAGTGTCAGCAGCGCAGGATCGCGATCATGAAGAGCGCTACGGTATCGCTCCGTGATCTCAAGGAAGGCTTGCTCCTGGAGAAGGACCCGGCGCCGTTCCGGATCCGATTCACTGCGGAGCTCTTGGTTGGAGCGGCGTCTTTCGAGAATATGTGGGGACTCGGGGTCCCCTCCCTCGAACTCCGCAATGTAACCCCCAGTCAAGTCCACGGTGAGGGCATGACTTCCGCAATCGTCTACGATTTCCCGCAACTGCTCGTTTGTGCCGTGTACTCCGCGGCGCCGAAGAAGCGCTATGGCTCCCTCCTCGGGAAGCCGATTCACGTCAATGTTCAGAAAATGGGAGGCCTCTAGAGTTTCGAGGTCGGTCAGAGGGAAGCGGCTGGCGGCAACGATTCTGACTCCAGGCAGAAGTCCATTCGCAACACGATCGAGGAAATCGCGGAGCGACGGATCGACGACCTGCCCATAGGACCGATCACCGACTCCAACATCCTGCATGCTTTCGAGCGCGTCAAGGACGATAAGGAGCGGAGGCGCGTCGCTGAGAAGGTGCATCGCGCGCTGGAACGAGGACTCAGGGTAGACCGATGGATCGAGGCGAGATTCGAGCCATGCCGCGAGGGCGCCGAAGAAAAGCGCCGGGTCTGGAAACTCAGCGAAAGGGAAATAGAAGAGCGCATTGGGCGTGGGGAGGGAGTCTCGCGGGGGAGAATCAGGGGCGGCGGCGGTCACTTGCGGAAGCATCTGGAGAAAGCGATTGACAATCAGCGTCTTTCCCACTCCGCCCAATCCAATCAGCGCACATACCCCTTCGCGCTGCTCCTTCCACCATGAAACGACTTGATCGAGCTCCGGGCGGGGCTGAAACTCTGGGGCGCCCTTGAAGCGGCCATAAAAGCAAAACCTTGGTTTCGGCAGGCGGAGATATGCAGGCGACGCCAAGCCTACCTGGCGGATCGGGCGCGGTTCGGCCGGAGCGATCTTCTGGAGAAGTACTTGGATCTTCTCGGCGATTGTGGCCCAGGCTGCCTCCCGCTGCGGACCGCGAAGCGCGGCCAGTGTTTTCCCGTCGTTGGGCCAAACATTGAAGCGACTGAGCCAATCCACGGACTTCCAAAGACACGGCTTCAAAATGACTGGGAAGAGGCGCAGCCCTTCCTCTTCACGGCGCTTCAAGAGACGAGGAATCTCCTCGCTGAGAATGAATTTGGAGGTCAGAAAGGAGGCGGAGACCAGAAGGACCGCGACGCTCGCGGTCGCTAGCGCTTCCTGGATGGCCGGATACCAGTCTTCCCCTGTCTCGATTTCCTGGTCGCTCCAGATCGTCAGGAACTGCTGTTCGCCGAGAACTTTCAGCTGGCGTTCCAGCTCGACTTTCCAGAAACGATCGGCGCGGCTATAGCTGATGAAGACACTCGGTGGCATAGGACTCCGTCTTCGAGCTGCGAATCGCCTCCCGATACTAAGTGAGATCGGAAACAGAGACCACAAGATACCAGAGCGCAAGTTTGACTTAAAGCGACCACTCTTGGATATCTAATCCTTGCAACCAAGCCTTTTTGCTGCGCAGCTAGTCAAAAGTTAGACGGACGCGGTCCGCAATCTCCCGGATGATCGAGTCGTCGGGCGGCGTACTGCAAGCAGACCCGATATCGGCCGCTTCGACGTCCGGGTGCTCGGCCCGGATCTCCTCCGAGCTTTCCCGCAGCCAGAAGTTCGAGAACGTCCGCCACCCGGATGCGAAGCCCATTATGCTCGACCGGCGAGCCAGGTCCCACCCGCACCGTTTCCCGGCGGGCGAGGAAGAACGATCCGGCGGCCGATACCCGCACGCCCCCGGAGTTGATCTCCCAACTGAGAACATCACCCGAAGCGACGCTCAGGCGCTCGCGAATCTGCCGCGGAACGGTGGTCTGATCTTTTAAGGTCATTGCCGAGTGCGGCATATCGTTAGCCTTACGGAATCGTCGATTCCGTAAGGCTAACTCGTACAGGACGAGATGTCACATGCAGGGCAAACACATGATACAAGAAGGACCCGCGGATGGCGACGAACCGACCCCAACGACAAGCCCCTGAACCGAAAGAAGCGGTACTACGTTGGCTGCTCGACTCCGACCCTTCGATCCGCTGGCAGGTGATGCGGGACTTGACCGGTGAGCCGGCGGAGGCGGTCGCGGCCGAGCGCGGGCGGGTCGCCACGGAGGGGATGGGCGCCCGGCTGCTCGCTCTTCAGGGGGCGGATGGGCGCTGGGGCGGCGCGGCGTGGAACCGTGGCTGGAATTCCACGATGCACGTCCTTCTGCTGCTGCGGGAGCTGGGTCTCGATCCCGAAAGCGACTCGGCGCGCCGCGCGGTGGGGCTCGTCCAGGAGAACGTGACCTGGACGGGTTGCGGCCCGGAGGAGTGCGCGGGCAACCCCTTCTTTGCCGGCGAGGTGGAACCCTGTATCAACGGACAGGTGGCGGCGGCCGGCGCCTACTTCGGGCCGGACGTTCGGGGCATCGTCGACCGGCTGCTCGCCGAGCAACTCCCGGACGGCGGCTGGAACTGCGAAGCGGAAAACGGCTCGGCGCGGTCGTCGTTCCACACCACGATCTGCGTGCTGGAGGCCCTGCTCGAACAGGAGCAACGCTTCGGCCACAGCGCCGAGGTGACCGCGGCCCGCCTTCGCGGCCAGGAGTACCTCTTGGCGCGCCGCTTGTTCCGCCGGCTGTCGACGGGCGCGGTCATCGAGCACGACAGGAAAGCCGGTCCGGGTGGCGGGGGGAGCCACCCCGCGTTTACCCGCTTCGCCTTCCCGACGTGGTGGCACTACGACCTGCTGCGGGGCCTGGAGTACCTGCGCCGCGCGGGTGTTGAGCCGGAGGAACGCCTGGCCGAGGCGATCGACCTGGTCGCGTCGAAACAAGATGGCGACGGACGCTGGCCGCTCGAAGTCCGGTACCCCGGCGACATGCCGGTCGAGACCGGCGAGACCGAGGGCCGGCCGAGCCGATGGAACACGCTGCGCGCCTTACGGGTGTTGGATTGGTTTGGAGCGGCTGACTGACGGAGCCTCGCGAGGGTTTGAAAACCCTCGCAATGTTACGTCGTCCCTGGCGGGACGAGATGTGGGTTCGTCGAGAGATCGAGAGGATTGGGTGCTTGCCGAGAACCTACGCGCAGCTCTGTTTCCATGTCGACGAGGCCGTGTCCGAAGATTGAGCGATGCGTCATGCACGTCCCGCCAGGGACGTCGTAACGTAGCGAGCGATTTCAACCGCTCGCGGAGCTGGAAGAGGAATACGGAGCTTCATGAA
>Ga0268264_10000675_pt1 | contig 39836 bp, 43 predicted proteins | sample KBSSwiS32_FD_190357 | JGI IMG/M metagenome (GOLD analysis project Ga0268264, IMG submission 190357) | Switchgrass rhizosphere microbial communities from Kellogg Biological Station, Michigan, USA - KBS Switchgrass S3-2 (SPAdes) (version 2) | ecosystem: Host-associated > Plants > Roots >...
TGGAGCACCTCGGACTCGAACCGAGCTCAACCTCCTTGCAAGGGAGATCCGCGGACCCTGCGCGTGCCCCGATTGGTCTTGCCTAGGGGGCCAGACCCTTGTGCTCCGCGTGCAACGGAGCGATGGCGAGAGGGGTCTGACCCCCACGGATGGGCTGGTGGTGCCTGGGGTAGGTTTCGAGCCCACCTCTCCGCGGCTTCAACGCGGCGCTTTCACCAGATTAGCTTCCCAGGCGGAATTGAAAGTGGTGCGGCCGACGGGAATCGAACCCATGTCTGCGCGGTGGCATCGCGCGGCTCTGCCATTGAGCTACGGACGCCCAAGCTTCCAGGAATGGTGCACAGAGCAGGACTCGAACCTGCGAAGCCCGAAGGCACCTGATTTACAGCCAGGCCTCGTTGCTTGAGTATCTGTGCATGCTTGCTGCAAACGGTGCGGGCGAAATTCCGATCGCCCGCACCCGTTTTGGCGGAAGGCTGACGGTTCGAACGCCACACCTTGCGGTGCCCACCCGTTTTCAGGACGGGTTGCCGGCCACTCCAGCGGAGCCTTCCGTTGTTGGCCGTCTCGGCGCGACTTGAACGCGCGACCCCCGCCTTCGGACGGCGGTGCTCTGATCCACTGAGCTACGAGACGAAGCTAGGCCTCGAGATGCGCGTCCCAATAGAGGTAATCCACCCAGCTCTCGTGCAGATAGCCGGGTGGAAACGCGCGCTTGGCCGCCAGCAGCTCCTTGAGCGTCGGTTCCTTCGGCAAGCGCCGCGGCTTGACGCGCGTCGAGTTGGCCTTGCTGGTGTTGCACGGCATGCAGGCCGTGACGATGTTCGACCAGGTCGTCTGTCCGCCGCGCGACCGTGGAACCACGTGCTCGAACGTCAGCGCCGATGACGCAAACCCTTGGCCGCAATACTGGCACGTGAAGCGGTCGCGCAGGAACACGTTGAAACGCGTGAAGGCGACGCGCCGCGGCGGCCGCTGATACTTGCGCAGCGCCACCACCGACGGCAGCCGGATTTGCGTAGACGGGCTGCGCGCCCACGCGTTGTACTCGGCCACGACCGAGACGCGTTGGCTGAATACGGCGCTGATCGCGTCTTGCCACGACAGCAGCGAGAGCGGGAAGTAGCTCATCGGCCGGAAGTCGGCGTTGAGCACGAGCGCAGGATGCGCGGACATAGACATCGCGGACCTCCTTTCGATGGTGATTGGCGACCTGCACGGGAATCTAACCCGTCTCAACCCGTGGACAGCGGGTCCGCCTCGACAGATGCATCGCAGGTCGAAAGGGGAATTGGTACACGACCGCGGACTCGAACCGCGAACCTCCGACTTAAGAGGACGGCGCTCTACCGATTGAGCTAGTCGTGTGTAGGTGGTGGTGTTGGGGGACCCGGGAGGAGTCGAACCTCTTGCGCGCGGATTAAAAGCCCGTTGCCCAACCGTCTCAGGCTTGAACGCTCCGGGTCCATCGGCGATGGAGATGCGGCGGCAAGCCGCCCCGGTTTGGTCTTGGTGGACATGGTGGTCTCCTTGATCGTGTTGATGGTTCTCCCGCACGGTATCGAACCGCGGTCTTCCGGTTATCGGCCGGGCGCTCTGCTATTGAGCTACGGGAGAGATGCTGGTGCTTCGTCGCGGACTCGAACCGCGGGTCCCCTGCATGTCGGGCAGGTGCTTTGGCCGCTAAGCTAACGAAGCGGGTGTGGTGCTCGCTCCAGGACTCGAACCTGGGAGTGTCGGTGTGTAAGACCGATGCCTTGGCCGCTTGGCGAAGCGAGCAATTGTTGGTGCACCCGGAAGGACTTGAACCTCCACGCCGTTGCGGCGGCCGCTTCTGAGGCGGCTGCGTCTACCGTTTCGCCACTAGTGCATTGCCAAGAACATTGATGGTGCCGCAACGGCGGATCGAACGCCGGTTTCCGCCTTACCAAAGCGGTGCCCTGCCACTGGACGATTGCGGCACAGGGCTCACAAAAATGGTGCTGGCTGGAGGACTCGAACCTCCCGCCTCTCGCTTACGAGGCGAGTGCTCTGCCCGATGAGCTAAGCCAGCTCAAAAATGACAAACGGGGCGCGGCGCCGCTCCCGGAGTGGAAGCGACTTTGTGGGTGCGCCGGGCTCGGCGCCGCGTCCGGATTGGACCTTCACAATGTCAAAGAGCGCGGCGCCGTCGGCGCCGTAGTCACGGGCGTTCGGACTCATGGTTCGAGCGCGCGCACGAATGCCCGTGCGCCGCCGGCACATGAGGCGAGGTTGGATGTTCTTCGGTTAGTTCTGCGGGCCATCTGCCCTCCTGCCTCAGCGGCGGAGGGGGGACCCTGCGCCGGTTATTCCGGTTTCAGTCTCGAGCCTTGCTCGGACCACGTATTCGAGCCGGGGCAACCCGAATAGCCGAGCGCGCCCACAAGCGGCCGTTCACTCGGACGATCGAACCGTCCGGTGGCGGCGCTGAGCGCGGTGGCGATATGTGATGCGATACGCATCGGGTTCCTCGGTTGGTTCGCTGAATGATAGTTCAGCGGTCGGTATGTCTGCCGGAAACTCCGCAAATAGTCAAGAGGCGGAAGCGAACAGGTCCACTGGTCTGACAACTGAACGGCTCGACGCAATGCCGGCTGCCCGAGAAGAGGTGCCCAGGGCCTGGCTCGCCGGCGAAGCTACCGCGCGGTCATCCGGGGCTTCCCCAGGTGCGCGGAGATCGACCCGCCGCTGCAGGGAGCAAGTCCGCGGCCCGCCCGCGCAGAGATCGACGCTATCCAATGACTGCTTTGGGACGATCACCGTCAGCGCCGTCCGCGTCGAACCTAAGCGAGAGGATCACACCATCTACGTCCGCTCTCTCTGCGCAGCCGACGTGGGCCACGGAGCTGAGCCAAATTGAGAGCAGTTGCGAATGGTAGACCTTCTCGCGGCACCGTGGCGCAGGGTCGTGGTAGCTTAGGTTGGATTGGTTGTGACAGGTATCGGCTGTTGGGGCGGTTCTCGGGAGTGGCGGCGATCCCGACGCAGGCTGGCTGAGCTGCCCTGAGACGCCATGTGGTGGATAGAGAAATCGGGCGCCAAGCGATCGGGCAGTGAAGCGAGCCGCTTGCCCTGTCACCAGAAAGTCAACGAGGCGTGTCTTCGCCCAGATCGAGCCCCCGTGCGTCAGATTGAGATGGACAGCGAGTTATAACAAAAGTGGTTGCGGGGGCCCACAGCCCCCTTTGTTATAATAGTCATGCACCCGCTCATGCGCGCGTGGGACCGCCTGCTAGCTTCGTTGGTGCCGTCCCGCCTTGAGCGTGCAGAGACCAAACAGGGCGCCCAAGCTCAATGCCGACGACAAAACCGGCACGCCTGCGCCATAGCGCTCGATCAACAGACCAAACAGCAACGGAGCTGCGGCCATCGCAACGCGCGACGGTGCGCCGAGCAGGCCAAGACGGTATCCATAGTTCTCAGGTCCGAAAATTGCGAGCGGCACTGTCCCGCGCGCGATCGTCAGGATGCCGCTGCCGGCACCGTGCAGCACAGCGAAGGCACCAGGAGCCGCTGCGGCGCCAAATAACGCCAGGACAGCCGCGCCGATCGGATGCAGCGCGACCGAGAGGCGCGCCGAGACCATTGGATGAAAGCGGTTGAGGACGCTTGCCTCGAGGAGGCGTGCGCCCACCTGCGCGGGACCGATCAAGGCGCCGGCAGCCACGGCCTGAACGCTTGTCGCGCCTGCTGCCTCGAGCAGGCGAGGCAAGTGCACGGCCATGGCGGCAACGACCATCCACGAAGCCGCAAACGCCAGACCAAGCACAATCATCGTCCGGTCGATCGGAACGTGCGGCTTGTCCTCGCTTTGTCTTGCCGCAGCGACGTTCGTTGGCTTCGGCAACAGAAAGTAGTTCAGTGGCAGACCTAAGAAGAGGTTGGCCGCGGACCAGGCGAGGCATGTCTCGCGCCAGCCCAACTCGGTCGCGCCCCACGCCGTTAAAGGCCATCCGACGGTGCTGGCAAAGCCGGCCACAAGCGTGATGCCGGTAATCGCCGAGCGAGCATCTGTTCCGTAGATACGTCCCAACGCCGCGAATGCGGTGTCATAGAGGCCGACGCCCATGCCCAGGCCTAAGACGAGCCACGCAAACCATAGCATCGGTTGCGAGTGCGCGAAGGCAAGAGACGCAAGCCCGATGGCGATGATGAGGTTGGACGCGGCGAGCACTTCCCGTCCACCGATAGCGTCGACGGTCCGGCCCACACGGGGTCCCACCATCGCAGCAACGACCAGCGAGCCGGAAAAGGTGGCGAAGAACCAGCTGCTGGGGATGCCCAGCTCGTCGGAGATGCGGTCGGCAAGAATGGCCGGCAGATAGTAGGTCGAGGCCCACGCAAGCGTCTGGGTCGTACCGAAGACGGCGATGACGCCCAGCTTGCTTCCTTTCCGTACCTGCACGCTCATCCTTTCCCGACGCACACCCACTATGCCGCCAGGCGGCTGCGTCCCCGTGACTGGGCGCTCTCGTACCAGCGGGACATGAACTCGATGGCCACCCACGTCGCTATAGAGCACCCGAGCATCGAGTAGAGCGAGGCTTGCCAACCAAACTGGTCGACCAGCAGGGCGAACACGGCTGGCGAGAAGGCGTTGACGAGAAGGATCGGCGTGGCGATCAACCCAAGCACGGCGCCGTACCCACTGGTGCCAAAGAGTGCGAGCGGGACGGCGCCGCGAACGATTGTGATCACGCCTTGCGAAGCGCCCAGCAGCAGTGTGAAGGCGACGAGCAGCCAGAGATCACCGCGGGCAAGGAAGAGCAGCAGCAACGAGGCCGGCACCACGCCGATGGAGATGCGCGCGATGGTCATCGCCTTGAGGTTGCGCCCGAGGAAGATCTCGACGAGCCGACCGGCGAACTGGCCATGGCCCTTGAGCGAGGCGACCCAGACCGCGGTTGCGCCAGCAAGGCCCGCTGCCTCGAGCAGCGGCACGAGCTGCAACGAGATGACACCGAACACGAACCCATTGAGCGACATGATCAATGCGAAAAGGAAGATACCAACGACGCGCATGCGCCCTTCGAGCGCAGGACCGTCTGGCGAGGTCGCCGTGGTCCTGGCGACAGCGGCATCGTCCTTGGTGTCGCGACGCGAGAGACCGATCCAGTTGAGGGGCAGGCAGACGGCCAGATTGATGGCTGCGAAGGCGATGAGCGTGCCCCGCCAGCCATAGGCCTCGTTGAGGTAATGGCCGATTACCCAAAACACCGTCGAGGCATAAGCACCGTAGAGAGTGAGATACGAAATGGCCTTGCGGCCGCGTGATGGAGTGACCTGCACCAAGGCGGCAAACGCGGCGTCGTAGAGGCAGCAGCGCATGCCGACGCCTAGCACGGCCCAGACGGCGAAATAACTGGCCGGGTCATGCACCTGGGAAAGAGCAAGCAGCGCTGCAGAGACGATGATGGTGCCGATGGTCATCACCGGCCGGGCGCCGATCCGGTCAATCAGCCGGCCGACCCATGTGGAGATGGCGCCCATCACCAGCAGCGCGATGGTGAACCCCAGGAAGACCGTGCTGAGGTTCCACCCGGTCTCCGCGACGATGGGCTTGGCCAGGACCCCGAGACAGTAGTAGCTCGTGCCCCAGGCCGTGATCTGCGTGAGCCCCAGGGCGTTGACGGCAATGACCATGGGGTCGCGACGCCGTGCGCCTTGCGGTCGATCGCTATGGGCTTGTTCTTGCACGCTTGTTTACCCTTCCCGTCCCACGCCCCGATCGCCCTCAAGCTCGCGTGGTCGGATCGCCCAGAACGTGATGAGCGCGACCACCATCAGCATCGCCACCGAGAGGAACGATATCCCCCACCCGATTTGCGACATGCCGCCGGACAGATCCAGCGTCCAGCCGATCAGCAACGGACCTACAAAGCCGCCGGCATAGCCAAGCATGGAGTGCACGGCGAGCGTGGCGCCGCGCCGCGAAGGCTCGGCCGTGCCTGCCGTCCCCGCCGTGAGGGATGAGGAATCGAGCCAGATGACGATGCCGTACAGCGTGATCAGCACGGCAGCGACGGCATAGGACATGCTGCCAAGAAACCCGATCGTCGCGCCGATCAGAATGGAAGCCAGCATGGCCGTGACGATTAGGCGCTTCCGGCCGAAGCGGATGGCGGCTTCGTTGCCAGCAACACTTGCGAAGGTCCCGATGAGCCCAAGCGCGGTAGCGACGATGGCCGGCGAGAGCACCGCGGCTGCGCCGGCGCCGGTGGTGACCGCCACGTACCCAAGGAAGGCGACGCCCCAGCCGCGCAGCGCGCTCATCTCCAGCGTATGGATGCAATAGGCGATGGCGTACGCCATCGCCGACCGGTTCCGGAATACCGGCCGGAAATCGTAGAGACCTTGTGCATCCTTGGCCGGAGTGGCGTGCCTACTTTGCGCGGGAACAACCAGGGCCACCGCAAGCCATGCCACAGCGGCGCTGATGCCGGCGGCGAAGAAGGCCGCGTTCCAGCTGGCAGCCGCTGCGATAAGGTCGCCGCAAGCGAACGACAGCGCCCCCGAGATGCCGATGCTGGCGGCATGGCCGGCTGTGGCGCGCGACATCATCTTTGCGTCCACGCGGTCGGCCAGCAGCTTGAGGCCGGTCATGTACGTGCCCGCCCAGCCCATGCCGGTCAGTGCGCGCATTGCCAGCGCCGACCAAAAGCCCTCGGCGAACATCGCAAACATCAGATGGCCTGCCGCGGTGGCCGCAACGCCGAAGAGATAGACGCGTTTCGGGTCCACGCGGTCGGTCAAGGTGACGAGCACCGGCACCGACACCATATAGGCGCCGTAAAAGCTGGCGGTGATCCAGCCGGCCTCGCTGTTGGAAAGCTGCCACAGTGGAATCATGCCGGGCAGCAGCGCAGGCCAGAAGAAGGCGCCGATCTGCACCAGCACCTGAGCGGCGCAGACAACCGCAACCAGTCTGGCGGGCGATCGCGCAAAAGCGGTAGCACTGACAGCCATGATCGGCGCATTCCAATAGAGCCACTTTGCTCCAGTATCATGTTTCCATCATGCTAGAAATACCATTGACAGCACATGCGCACAATGATAGTGACACCTCATGAAGATCGACGATGCAGCAGCGCGCCTTGAAGCTTTGGGGAATCCGACCAGGCTCAAGATCTACCGCATGCTGGTGCGGGCGGGAGATCCGGGTCTCCCCGTCGGCAAGCTGCAAAGCCGGCTGTCGATCCCTGGTTCCACGCTGTCCCATCACCTCAAAACGCTCATCATCGTCGGGCTCGTCAGCCAGGAGCGCGAAGCGACAACCCTGATCTGCCACGCCAACTACCCGGTGATGCGGGGTTTGGTCGAGTTCCTGGTGGCGGAGTGCTGCACGGAAGCCGACTGCGCCACGATCAGACAGCAGGCCGACACTGCCGCCTAGAAAATTTGCGTGTAATTTCGATGTAACGGGAAGGATGGAATAATGTCGAGCCCCAAGACAGTTGCCATCATTGGCGGTGGGCCGGTCGGCCTAGCCGCGGCGGCGCACGCCCTCGGCCGCGGCCTGAGGCCGGTCGTGCTGGAGGGCGGAGACAAGGTCGGTCATGCCGTGCGGCAATGGTCGCACGTGCGCATGTTCTCCCCCTGGACCTACAATGTGGACAGAGCGGCAGGGGCGTTGTTGCGTGAAGAAGGCTGGAACAGCCCGGAGCCGGAGCGGTACCCGACGGGCGGCGAGCTAGTGACGCAGTATCTTGAGCCCCTCGCCACCCGCACGAGGCTCAGTCAGCACGTCCAGACAAGCGCGCGCGTGGTTTCGGTGACACGCGTGGGGTTCGACAAGGTCAAAACGGTGGGCCGGGAAAGCGTCCCGTTTGAAATCCGCTATCAGAACGGCAACGGACCTTCCACCTTGCGTGCCGACGCCGTGATCGATGCCTCCGGCACCTGGGCCACGCCCAATCCGGCGGGTGTCAGCGGGCTTGAGGCGATCGGCGAAGCCGCCAACGCCAGGAGCATCGCCTACGGCATGCCCGATGTCCTGGGTAGTCAGCGTTTGCGGTATGCCAACAAGGTCGTCGCCGTCCTGGGCGCTGGCCACTCGGCCGTCGGCACCATTCTGGACCTCGCCCAACTGAAGAAGGAGGAGGCGGCCACCGACATCGTCTGGGTTCTGCGTGGCGACAACCCCGAGAAATCCTTTGGTGGCGGCGCCAATGACAAGCTCGCCGCGCGCGGAGAGCTCGGCAAGGTGTTCGCCCGGCTCGTACAGGGCGGAGGCGTACGCGTCGAGGCCGGTTTCAGTCTGACACACATCACGGCCAATGGAGACAGGCTACGACTGGGTGCGGGATCGGCGTGTTGCGGCCGGCATGTCGAGGCGGATGAGATGATCGTCGCCACAGGTTTCCGGCCCGATCTGTCTTTCCTGCGCGAGGTGCGCACGGCCCTCGATCCCGCGCTCGAATGTCCGCCCATTCTGGCACCGCTGATCGACCCGAACCTGCATAGCTGCGGGACCGTCCGCCCGCACGGGGCCCGTGAGCTGGCGCAACCCGAGCCTGGCTTCTACTTGGCGGGCATGAAGTCCTACGGCCGCGCGCCCACGTTCCTGATGATGACCGGCTACGAGCAGGTGCGATCGATCATGGCGGAGATCGCTGGCGACCGTGAGGCTGCGGATCGCGTTGAGCTGGTGTTGCCGGAGACCGGCGTGTGCAGTGGGCAGGTTGCGGCGTCATCGCCCAGTGAGGGCTGTTGTGGCGGCCCTGCTCCGGTCGGAGTCGATGCCTGCTGTCAGCAGGACGCCATAGCCAAGGAGGCCGGCGCCAGGGGCTGTGGTTGCAGCTAGAGTGGCAGGGTATCGCCGCCATGACCAAGCCGATCGAATTCTATTTCGATTTTGCGTCACAGTACGGCTTCCTGGCGACGATGCAGATCGATGCCCCGCCGCGCGCCCTCACATGGAGGCCGTTCCTGCTCGGCGTTGTCTATAAGAGGTTCGGGCAGTCACCACTCGACCATCCGCTGAAGCGCGACTACATCATCAAGGTCGACGCGCCGCGCATGGCACGCCGGATCGGTCTTGATCTCAAGGTGCCGGCGGGTTTCCCTGAGCATGCGTTGCCACCGTCTCGAGTGTTCTACTGGATCGAGGAACAAGGACCCGGTCAGAGCAGTGGCGTTCGCCAAAGTCGCCTACCGCAAGTATTGGCTGGAGGGCTGCGCTACCAGTGACACAGGTGTAGCTGCCGAGCCGGCTGCCTCAATTGGCTTCGGGCGAGATGCGGTATTGGCGGGCATGCGAGGTGCTGCCGTCAAGGACAGATTGGTCCGCGAAAACGAGGAAGCCGTCCGCAAAGGCGTGTTCGGATCGCCGTTCTTCCTTGCCGATGGTGAGCCGCTTTGGGGCAGCGATCGCATGGCGCTGCTTGCGCAGCCGTAGCACGGATAGGGCGCCAAATTTCATGTTGATTATTGCAATAATCCTTGAAATCATGCCGGCATGGATGAAACCAGGATCGTCGCTTCGCTGGCCGCACTGGCGCACCAGCATCGCCTGCGCATCTTTAGGCTGCTCGTGAAGCAGGGCCCGTCGGGCATGCCGGCCGGCGAGATCGCCGTTCGCGTCGGCATCGGTGCCACCAACACGTCGTTTCATCTCAAGGAGTTGGATCGAGCCGGTCTGCTGCGCGCCACCCGCCAAGGTCGGTTCATCCTCTACGCCATCAACGTCGAGGGGATGCGGAAGCTGCTGACCTATCTGACGGAGGAGTGCTGCCAGGGTCGCCCGGAGTTCTGTGGCGATGCTTTCGTCGTGACGTCCAGACTCTGTCGTCCCAGGAAGAAGGCAACAGTCAAATGACAGACCGGCCTTTCAACGTCCTCTTCCTCTGCACGCACAATTCCGCACGATCAGTCATCGCCGAGTGCGTGATGAACCGGCTCGGTGCCGGCAAGTTCAGGGCCTTCAGCGCCGGCAGCCAGCCCAGCGGTCGAATCCACCCCTACGCTCTCGACCTGCTGAAGCGGCTCAACTACGACACGAGTGGGCTGCGTTCCAAGTCATGGGAAGAGTTCGCCCGAGGTGATGCCCCAAATCTCGATTTTGTGTTCACGGTCTGCGACGACGCGGCCAACGAGGTATGCCCGGTCTGGCCGGGGCAGCCGATGAGCGCGCACTGGGGCCTGGCTGATCCCTCGCGTGCAGAAGGGACCGAGGCCGAGCGGCGCTACGCCTTCGCCGACACGCACCGCATGCTCTACCAGCGCATCGGTATCTTTACGAACCTCCCGCTGAACTCTCTCGATAAGCTGTCCCTGCAGCGACGCCTTGACGAGATCGGCCGGACGATGCCGGAGAAGGATTGACCCATGCCACGACCCTCTCGCCAGCAGAGGCTCGGCGCCGAGTTTCTGGGCACGGCGATACTGCTCGCAACAGTGATCGGCTCCGGCATCATGGGCGAGCGCCTTGCCGGCGGCAATGTGGCCATTGCCTTGCTCGGAAATACCATCCCGACAGGGGCCATCCTCGTTGTGCTCATCACCATGCTCGGCCCCATCTCGGGAGCGCATTTCAATCCTGCGGTGACGGCCGTGTTCGCGATCAAAGGAGAAATGTCGGGCTCCGAGACCCTCGGCTACGTTGTCGTCCAGGTCCTGGGTGGCATTGTCGGTGTACTCGCCGCGCACGCGATGTTCGACGAAGCCTTTCTGCAGCTCTCCACCAAAGTGAGGGTCGGGCCTTCGCAGTGGTTCTCGGAATGGGTGGCCGCGTTCGGCCTGGTCTTGACCATTCTGCTGACGCTGAGAGCCAACGCTGTTGCTATCGCAACCTCCGTCGGGCTCTACATCACGGCGGCCTATTGGTTCACTGCGTCGACTCGTTCGCCAATCCCGCCGTGACCATCGCGCGGACCTTCTCCAATACCTTCGCCGGCATTCGTCCGCAGGATGTGCTGCCTTTCGTCATCGCGCAGCTGATCGGAGCCCTGGTGGCGGTCTATGTCTGCCGATGGCTTCTGGCGGAACCGGCCGGGGTTACGGCCAACAGATCGCCGGCGGAGTAGAAGCCATGGCCGTCACGATCTACCACAACCCGTCCTGTGGCACCTCGCGCAACACGCTTGCGGTGATCCGGCAAAGCGGCGAGGAGCCGGAAGTCATCGAGTATCTGAAGACGCCGCCGACGCGCGAGCGTTTGATCGAGCTGTTGCGTGCCATGAACATGCGCCCGCGCGAGCTGCTGCGGCGCAAAGGCGCACCCTATGATGAACTGGGATTGGACGATCCGAAATGGTCTGACGAAGAACTTATCGGCTTGATGCTGGAGCATCCAATCTTGATCAACCGCCCGATTGTCGTCACCGCGAAAGGCGTGCGTCTTTGCCGGCCGTCCGAGGTCGTGCTGGACATTCTTCCCAATCCTGAGATCGGAACATTCACTAAGGAGGATGGCGAGGTCATCGCGCCAAGGAAGGGCGGAAGCGCATAGCTGAGCGCTGCCCTGTCCCAAAGTTGCCAGACGCGCCGCGGGCGTGCGCGCTTGCCGTCGTTTGTTGTCCCGTCCGGTTCGCGATATGGGTTGAGGAACAAAATCAAAGCGGCTGGCCCTGGAAGGTCAGCCGGCCGTCGGGAGGAAACCGGCGCACTAGCTTCGTTGCTGTTCAGCCTTGAGCGTGCAAAGACCAAACAGGGCTAAGGTTGGCGTGAGGAATTTCGAATTGGCATCGGGCTCCCTCGGGAGCCAGCACATGGTTTACCGTCCCGCCAAGTTCATAAGGGATAAGTTCTCGAACTACGTGCATGCCGTAGCTGGATTTGCTCCGAGACACGACCAAGGGTCCGCCGGTCTCTTCCCATGTGAGAACCAGCCGGTGATCCGCGCTCCCGTTGAGGGGTAAGCGCCACCTGATCGACACCCGCCCCGATGGGGCGGAAAGGGCACCGTGCTTTGCAGCGTTAGTGACCAGCTCGTGCAGCACCGTGGCGATTGTCTGGCCCGCCTCTGCGCTTAGCATCACATCGGGACCGCCAATGTCAGTATTGGAGCCTGTTGTGTAGGGCGCCAGTTCCCGTTCCACCAGTTCCGCCAGCGATATGCCCTGCCACCGCCGGTGGCTCAAGAGCTCATGTGTTGACCCCATCGACCGAATGCGGCCGTCGAGCGCAGCCACGAAGTGCTCCATCGAGCTGCTCGCTTGCATCGTGTGGGCGGCCACGGCCTGGACGGTCGCGAGCACGTTCTTGACGCGATGGTCGAGTTCGGCAACCAGCTTGCCTTGCTGTTCCTCCACCCGTTTCCGCTCGCTGATGTCAATGCTGACTCCGACCACCCGGTGCGGACACCCTTCGCCGTCGTAGCCAATGAAGCAGCGCGTCTCGACCCAGCGCATCTCGCCGCCAGGACGAAAGATACGATACTCTACGCTATACTCGCGCCGGGACGCTTGGAACGCTTCGCTGCGGGCCTGTTCCACCCATCCTATGTCGTCGGGATGCACGCCTGCCAGGCATTCGCTGCGTGCTATCTTGGTAGTCCCCTCAGGGAAGCCGTGGATGGCCGCATATCCTTCCGAGATCTGCATGATCTCTGCGTTGGCGTCATACGCCCAACTGCCAACGAGAGCCGCCTTTCCCGCCAGAGCAAGCTGAACGTTGCGCTCGGCCAGCGTCAGTTCTGCTATCTTGCGCTCAGTTATGTCCTGGACGGTGCCGCGCAAGCCGACAATCTGGCCCTTAGCATCGTAGACCGCCTCGCCGCGCGCTGTGATCCAGATCGGCGTCCGGTTGCGGCGGGCCTGTGCATCGAACTCGTACGCGACGCCCGTCTGCATGGCCTTCCGCGCAGCCGCACTCAATTGCTCCCAACCGTCGACCAAATGGTCGCGGCGCTCGTCCAGTAGATGCCGTGTCGGATCCCAGTCGCAAATGCGAGACAGCTCGCGTGAGGCAAGAAAAGTGTTGGTGGTAGCGTCCCAACTCCAGCTGCCGATATGGGCGAGCCTCTGTGCCTCGACAAGCTCGGCTTGGCTCCGCCGCAAGGATTCCTCGGCCCGCTTGCGCTCTGTCACATCGATATTGACGCCGACCACCCTTGGGTGACCATCACCGTCATAGGAAACAAACGCGCGGGCCTCGATCCACCGCACGCCGGCCCCAGGGAGGTTGATGCGGTAGTCGACATTGTATTCGCTCTGCTTCTGACGGAAGACTTGCTCGCGCATCTCATCCGCCCGCGCGACATCGTCGGGGTGAGCGATGGCCCGCCATCGGCTGCGGGGGACCCTTGAGGTTCCTTCCGGGAAGCCAAGGATCGCCGCATAACCGGCCGAGAACTCAATAGTGTCCGTCTTCGTATCATTCACGAAGCTGCCGACGCGGGAGGCCTTTTCCGCAAGCGCGAGCTGAACGTTACGTTCCGCCAAGTCCTGCTCTGTCTGTTTGCGCGCGGTCACATCGATGTTGGCGCCGATCATTTGAACGGCCCGCCCGGCGTCGCTGTAGGTGACGAGAATGCGCGCCTCGATCCACCTGGTCTTGCCGTCAGGCCGAATGATGCGAAAATCCAGAACAAGCTCGGGTTGCCGGTGGGCTAGGGCTTGGCGACTGATGGCGTCAATGCGCTGCAGGTCGTCGGTTTGCACCCGCGCACGCCAATCTTTCTGCGTAATCTCGCGCGTCTCTCCGGGCAGACCATAGATGGCCGCGCAGCCAGGCGACAGGCGCAGAATTCTTGTGTGGTAGTTGTATGAATACGTACCAATTGCGCCAATTCTGCTCGCCAGCTCGAACTGCGCATTGCGCTCTTCTAATGTTGCTTCTGTCCGCTTGCGTTCACTGATATCCACGAGCATGTTGATGGCACCGGTCAATCTTCCGGATGCATCGAACAGCGGCGTTGGATAGGGGATGAAGGGAATCCGCGTGCCGTCGGGGCGCTCGGCTACCGCCTCCATGCCGCGGATCGGTCGCCCCTGATGCAGTGCCATCGCCATCGGGCACTGGTCGTGCGGCAGCGGCGTGCCATCCGACCAATACAGCTTCCAGGAACCGCAGAACTTGCTCTCACCAAGCTGGGGGCGGCAGCCCCAAAACTCGGCCGCAGCCTCGTTGTAGAAGGTGAGCCTTCCCTCCGCATCTGTCATATAAACGGCGGCAGGAAGAGCCTCGATCGCTTCCCGAGACAAACCGTTGACATCACCCAAGCTAATGGGTCGTGCCGTGCCATTCGATGCGGGCTTGATCTTTGGCTGTGCCCCAAACGGTCTCAGGGTTGAACTCCATCGTTTGCGACGGCTACTTCAGACCGAAGCCTGCAGATACTACAGCCGAGGCGGTGGAGCAAAGGCGGCTTTCTCCTGCAGAATCCATCCCAGGCGTTGCATCCCCGTTTCGGGGGAGACAACAAGTGTTAGGCGGGCAATCAGCGCCGCCGCTCGCCGTACTGGCGTCTCTCAGTCCGGCCCTTGCTCAGCACCTGCTCGACCACGTTGGACATGTCGAATAAGACCGGCTAGGCGCCTGCCTGTTGCTCACGGTCGCCCGTTGGCGGCCTTGGTGACCGGGGCCGCCCGACGGGCCAACTCCACGTAGGTCACCACTACGCCCATCAGTAGCCGCTTGGACTCAGGGTCCTTCATCTGCTCTGCGATCCTCAAGGTATCTTCAGCGTAGTTCCGCCAGTACCTGGGACTATTGATCCGCTGTGGCATGATGGCCCCCTGGTCAGCGTGCGTAGTGTATCGTGTCTCAGTTTGAAATTGGCTCGGCTCGATCTCCGGGGCCGCTGTAGGTCAGCGCGAAATGCTGGAGAGCCGCATCCTTGAGTGCTTCAACGTCCTTCCCATGAAGGGGAGCGACCGCCAACGTAGCGTTAGCCAGCTCAAGCCGAGCCTTTTCGATTGCCCATTCGCTGCTATGGTCGCTGCTGTACATGTGGCTGATAGCGGTCCACGCCTCATCGAATGCCTGACACAAAGTCTTGAGCGTGTCGGGATCATAGGAAGCACCCTCCAGAACCTTGCGAGCCTTCATCTCCATTCTCCGTCGTGCCGAACTCGCCCCGTTAGCGGAATGCATCCCGAACGGGACGCGTGTTCGATTCCCGGGGATTCGCAACGTAGGAATGAGTGAGGTTCGCCATCGTCATCGCAGAACGTCCTCCGTACTGGTGACGAGGACGCAGGTGCAGCCGGTCTCGCTCCAGACGCGCACGTCGGTGTGCCCAGGCGGACCATAGTTGTAGTCGCCGGGGACGAGCTTGCGGTCTTCGATCCACAGCTCGCCGTCGAGCAGATGCAGTTCTTCGACGCCCGCATGGGTATGCGTGGGGTAGCTCGCGCCGGGCGCGAGCCGCACCAGCATACTGACCCGGTTCCGTTCCGCATCGGCCGCCAGCAGTTTGCACTCGATACCCGGAGCGACCTGCTCCCAGTCCGGCTCGGACCACTGCCGCGCCGGGGGCGCCACCGGCTGTTTGCCGGTCTCGTCGGCGATCCGAAGCGCAAGCCGGCCCTGCAGCGACGCCGTCGGACGCAGCACATCGGTGGGCCAGGAGACGAACCGGTCGACAACCGGGCGCAGGCTCTCGAGCTCACGCTGGCAATCCAAGCAGGAGGCGATATGGGCTTCCGCCGCCGCAGCCTCACTCGCAGGCAGAACCTGCAGGGCGTAGGCACACGTTGCCTCGCTCTGCTCGCAGCGGTTCGCGCTTGCTCTCGGGCTCATGTCCAAAAAACGACAACCACAAACTCTTGGATGGGTCTCAATGGCGGCGGGACAAAAAAGCAGTTCTGCCGGTCAGCGTTGGTCGCCTGCATCAGGGCCAGCGGATCGCTTGGTCGCACGTGCGGCCGAAGGACCATTGGAGTAGGGCGCTAGCGGTAGCGAACCGCCCGGCGGCTCCAGAGCTTTGGCGGCACCAAGCTTTGTGTAGCTTCTTGAGCCAAGGGGCGAGCAAGTCCCGCGGACATCGTCGAACCCATCGGCGCGTCGCTCAACCAAGCCAGCAGCAGCTTCAAGCAGCTGCGTCTTGGAGAATGGCTTGGAAAGCAGGGCAACTTTTCTGAACGCTTGCGGTAGGCTTTCCCGCGCGTACCCTGTAGCAAACAGGAAGGGCACTCTGAGGCGCGTCAGTGCCGCCGCGATCTCATCCACCGGCTTGCCGTGCAGGGTGCCATTCAGCAGCACCGCGTCCGGTGGCCTTGCTTCGATCGTGTGCACCGCTTCCTCAGCCACGCCGGTCCATGTGACTTCCGCACCTGCATCTTCCAGAGCAGCCGCCATATTGAGCGCGAGGAGAAAGTTGTCCTCTACCACCAGAAACCGCTTTCCAGAGAGTTGACCACGCGCGTTTGCCTCGCAAGCAGGCAGAACCCCCATCGTTACCTCCCTCTGCTCGCAATGGTTCGGGTCTGGGCTCAGGCTCATACGCGCCAAACGTCAACCGCGAGACCTTGGATTGGTCGGAGGTGCGACGGGAAAACAAAGCGAGCACATTCAGCCGGCGGGCGGCGCGGCCCGAAGCCGTTTCCGCGTGGGCCGGCACGCCGAGGGGCTTCAGCGAAGGGTGTCCAGGGTGCTGGTGACGAGGACGCAGGTGCAGCCTGTCTCGCTCCAGACGCGCACGTCGGTGTGTCCAGGCGGACCATAGTTGTAGTCGCCGGGGAGGAGCTTGCGGTCTTCGATCCACAGCTCGCCGTCGAGCAGATGCAGTTCTTCGACGCCCGCATGGGTATGCGTGGGGTAGCTCGCGCCGGGCGCCAGCCGCACCAGCATGCGGCCGCCAACAGCTTGCACTCGATACCCGGGGCGACCTGCTCCCAGTCCGGCTCGGACCATTGCCGGGCCGGGGTCGGCACCGGCTGTTTGCCCGTCTCCTCGGCGATACGAAGGGCAAGCCGGCCCTGCAGCGCTGCAGTCGGACGCAGCAAATCGGTGGGCCAGGAGACGAACCGATCGACCACCGGGCGCAGGCTCTCCAGCTCACGCTGGCATTCCGGGCAGGAGGCGATATGGGCTTCCGCCGCGGCAGCCTCACTCGCAGGCAGAACCTGAAGGGCGTAGGCGCAAGTTACCTCGCTCTGCTCGCAGCGGTTCGGGTTTGCGCTCGGGCTCATGGGTTTCCCGCTTCCCCGGTCAGCGCTTTCCGCAGCTTGTGCAATCCTGAACGGATGCGCGTCTTGATAGTTCCGAGCGGCTGCTTCAGCCGCGCCGCAGCTTCGGTATGCGTAAGCCCGGCGAAGAACGTCGTCTCGATTGCCAGGCGCTCGTCCGGCGTGAGCGTTTGTAATGCTGCGCGCAGCGACTGGGCCTGGTCGCGCAGCACGAGCAGGTCGTGCGGATCGGCTGCGGCCTCGGCCGGCGGCTGTTCATCGCCGCTGACGCTGCGCTTCTTTCGGCTCTCGAAGCGTAGGCGGTCGATCGCCCGCGAGCGCGCCTGGTTCATGATCCAGCCGAGCACGGTGCCGTTCGCTGCGTCGTAACGCCCCGCGCGCCGCCACACCTCATGAAAGACGTCGACGGTGAGTTCCTCGGCGGTCTCCCGGTTGGCCGTGATTCGCATGACCAACGTGAAGACAGGGCGATGGGCTCTCTCGTAGAGTGCATGCAGTGCAAGCTGATCGCCCTCGGCGATCGATTGGACGAGCGTCACCCATTCCTGTTCCGGCACCGGGGCCTTGGCCTCGGCATACAGGACATCGCCAAGTGTTGCGGGCGACTCTTGTGCACCTGCTTTAGCCATGTCGGATAGATTCACCATTGGGCCAGATCTTGCAAGGCTTTCGCCGATGGATAAGTGTCAGCGACCGATGCACGCTTTCCACCCTGCGGCCGGCGCATCTGCACTGGATGATCCTAGTGGTTAACGCCTTCGGCATGGCCTTCGGCTCTCCTCATGGATCTCTGGAGCGCCTTGTCATCGGCAAAATGGAGCCAATCTTCTCGCCGCTACGGAACAATCCAGCACTGCTGCGGAGACGCTGAAGTGTTTCCAGCTTCGGGGCAGCGACCCGAAGTGCGCAACCTGCTGAAATAGAGGCGGCGCTGGCCGAAGACGGCAAAGGCTCGGGCGTCCGACTCAGGAGCCGCAAGCGGAGCCGTTGAAGGTCCGTCCTCGGCCTTACCGTCACCCCCCGCCCCGGGCAGGGTGCGGCCGCGATCGAGGGTGCACATGACGCGATTGGGGCCGACGAGATCCAGGACGGCGCGCCCGCGCAGGGGTTCCAGGGCCGGCTTCCAGGGGGCCAGGGATGAAGGTGTCCGCGCGATGGATGACGGCGAGCCTACGTGTCGGCGTCGTAATGGTGCGTTCGTAGACGCCGGAGATCCGGCTTCCCGGCTAGTGCCGTACGTGGATGGCGTTCAGCTGGCGTGACTGCGTCTCGGCGAGGTGTGCCGTCTCGCGCTGTCTCAGGCTGCGCATCATCTGCGGCTTCGGCGACAGGGAGGTTGAGCTGCCGTGAGACGCCGTGGGACGAGGATGAGGTCCTCGAACGGTGGCGCCGTGCGGTACCGAAACGTCGGCCATGGCCCTCGTGGACGGTGCAATCGAGGAGTCTCTGCCGACCGCCCGCAGTTTCGCCGATCAAAATGGCGCCAAAGCCCCTGAACCAGGCCCGACTGCTAGCCGCTGATTTGGTCGATGCCACACTTCCTGAGGGCTTATAGCGCCAGTGATTGATCAGGCGGAAAACCGCACCTCAAGCCTGGACTGTGTAAGCTGTAGCAGGCCCCCGCAACCATCTATGTCGGACTCCCTAATGATTCGGTTCCAGGCTTGATTTGGAGTGCAGCTTGGTTCATGCGCCTGAACTCCATGCGTTGTTGATCGCGAGTTGTACACTGCTCGGGACCGAACCCGGCTGAACGCTACCGTCGGCCACTCCGTCTGTGCCCGTGAAGCTGGCCATCGCGCTTACGAGCTGATCGACGGCGGACCGGTTGAGGGTGCGACCGTCGCTGATGGCGAATTCGTCGAGCTGGCTGGCCGCATCCGTGTACCAGCTCGTCAGCCTGATGCGATCCGCCGAGCCGAGTATGGAGACGATAAGATCGTCCCCAATCCGCCCGAGCCATACGTCGTCCGGGACATTCACATCCCCGAACTGGAGGCGATCTGTTGTCAGGGTGTCGGCATCCTGATTGGCGATGATGTCTTGTCCATCGCCCCTGCTGAATAAGTACACGTCATTGCCGGCGCCTCCGATCAAAGTGTCATTGCCGGTACGACCGTCCAGCGTATCATCGCCACCGCTGGCATTGAGCACGTCGTCACTCGTTCCTCCAAGGAGCTGATTGTTGAACGTGTTACCAGTACCGGTGAATGCCACACTCCCGGTGTACCGAAGGTTCTCGACGTTACTCCCAAGCGTATAGCTCGCGAGCGTCGTGCGCACCTCATCGGTGCCTTGACCCGATGCCTCTGTCACAGTGTCGCCGACCTCCCCAAGGACATAAATGTCGTCTCCGGTCGACCCTGACATCGTGTCGTTCCCAAGGCCCCCATCGAGGAAATCGCTACCCGAGCCACCATTCAAGGTGTCATTGCCGGCCTCGCCAGCCATGTGGTCATCGAAATTGGATCCAGTCAGCGTGTCGGTGCTTGCCGTGCCGCGGTACCATGTCTCCGAGCTGATTTTCGCACGGTCCCAGATCGTCCCGCCGCCGAACTCGATCCTCTCGATGCCATAGTTCGACGTTGTCGACCAGAAGTGCTCGTCCACCTCGATCCGTTCGCCTGTCGCAAGCACGTCGACCATCAGGTCTGTGCCGATATGGCTCAGCAGAACGTCGCTGGGATTGAGGTTCGTGAGACGAAGCGTGAAAGCGGCGGGCCTCACGCGCAGCTAGGTGGCCTGACCGACGCCCCGCCCGTCCTCAAGTCCGATCCGCGCGCGATCTTCACCGCCGCCAGTAAGGCGCAGCAGGCCGCGGGGAAGCAATGTTGACGAAGAAAGTCTCGCGTTGGGCGTCATAGACGGCCCAGCGCGTGCGGCCGGCCACTTTAATCTCGGCTGTGCGCTCCCGGCGCGCGATATCGACCACCGAGACCGAATACGAATCTGGAATTGACGGGTCACCGACATTCGCCGCAATCAGGGTGCCACGCACGGGATCGAAGGCAAGTCCGTTCGGTTTCTCTCCGACCGGAACCTTAAACGCATCACGCTCCAAACCGGGGGCAAACACCGAGACGGTGTTTTCGCCTCGATTGGACGTAAAGACCAGGCCGCGCTCCTCCGACACGAGCGCGCCGGCCACTCCCGGTAGAACTCCGCATTGAGAGGGTACGTCACCCGATCATTCCCGCGAGGTAGAGAGTGATTCCCGCCGCGCAGCAGGCGGCCAAGGTAGGGATCATTCCGACCTTGAAGCGGAAGATGGCGACGGCCGCCGCCAGTGAAAGTAGAAGCGCCCAGATGTCGACACTCGACAGGACCGGCGCATCGAACGAGACCGGAAAGGCGCGCACCGGCATCGTCTGACGGAAAACCGTGTGGATCGCGAACCAGATGGCTAGGTTCAGGATCACGCCCACCACGGCTGCCGTGATGGCGGACAGCGCCGCACTCAGTCCCTTGTTGCCGCGCAGCCTCTCGATGTACGGGGCACCGAGGAAGATCCAAAGGAAGCACGGGGTGAACGTCACCCAGGTGGCGAGCAGACCGCCGAGCGTCCCGGCCAGCATCGGCAACAGGCTGCCCGGATCGCGGAACGCGGCCATGAAGCCCACGAACTGGAGCACCATGATCAGCGGCCCCGGTGTCGTCTCGGCCATGCCGAGGCCGTCGAGCATCTCGCCGGCCTTGAGCCAGTGGTAGTGCTCGACCGCCTGTTGGGCGACATAGGCAAGGACCGCGTAGGCGCCGCCGAACGTCACCATCGCCATCTTGCTGAAGAAGACGGCAATCTGGCTGAAGACGTTGCCGCTGCCAAACGCCCATAACAGCGCCGCCACGGGAATGAGCCAGAGCGCCAGCCAAACGGCCGAGACTTTCAGCGATCGCAATACGCTCGGCTTTGCGTGCTCGGGCAGTTGCTCGCCGAGCAGACTGTCGACGACGGCCTCCGAACCCTTGGCCTTGGCCGGACCGTGACCGCCACCACCGTGGAATGCCGCAATCCCCATGCTGCCGCCGACGAAGCCGATCAGCGCCGCGCCGAACACGATGATGGGGAACGGAACGTCGAGGAAGAAGATGCCGATGAACGCCGCGACGGCCAACCCGATCAGGACCTGGTTCTTGAGCGCGCGCTTGCCTATGCGAACGACAGCCTCGATCACAATTGCCAGCACTGCCGCCTTGAGGCCGAAGAACAGCGCAACGACGATTGGGACGTTGCCCCAGCCGGCATAGACGTAACTCAGTGCCATGATAGAGATAATGCCGGGCAAAACGAACAAACCGCCCGCGATGATACCGCCGAGCGTGCGGTGCATCAGCCAGCCGATGTACGTTGCAAGCTGCTGGGCCTCGGGACCAGGAAGAAGCATGCAGTAGTTGAGCGCGTGCAGAAACCTTTCCTCGGAGACCCACCGCCTCTCCTCGACCAGGATGCGGTGCATGACCGCGATCTGGCCGGCCGGGCCGCCGAAACTCAGCGCCGCAACCCGCATCCAAGTCCAGAAGGCCTCGTGGAGGGAGACCCCATGGGACGGGGCCCCCACTTCTATGGTCGTCGTGCGGGTGGCAGCGGCATCGTTCACATCAGGCCCCCGGTTTGTTGCTGGGCCAGTTGTGGGTCTCGTCGGTCGCGTCGCGGCACCAGCGATACATGGCGTCGTAGAAGCCCATAGCCGCCTCGAGCTGCGGAAGGTCGTCCCGGTACATCCGCGAGTAGCCGAGCGACGCCGCGAGCAAGCCCGCCGACTGTGGGGTGAGATCCGGACGCGCCGTGTCGGCACCGCGTACAATCTTGGCGAGCTGCAGCAACGGGTCTGTCTTTAAGCTGAACTCTTCGATCATGGTGTCGAAGGTGCAGGTGTCGCCGCGATGGCTCCAGTACACGCCCTCGATGTCGAACGGTGTCGCACTGAACCGTTCGGCGACTGCCGTGACCTCGGTTGGGAGGACGAACAGGAACACCGCGTTCGGGTCGATGAAGCGCCGGATCAGCCAAGGACATGCGATGCGGTCGACCTTGGGCCGGCTTCGTGTCACCCAGACCGTGCGGCCCTTGTCGTCGCGCGTTGGCAGCTTGTCGGTTTGGACGAGCGGCTCGTTGGCCTTCTTCCAGGCTTCGAAGCCGCCTTCGAGGGTCTGCGCTTCAATGCCGTCGTGGCGCAGCCAGGCCGCGGTGCCTTCGCTCAGCTTCTGCCCGCGCTCGCAAACGACGACAACGCTCTTGCCCCGGTAGTCCGCCGCCCAGCTTGCGATGACCCGATAGTCGCGGCGCAGCGAGCCGGGTACTAGCCGCGGATCGGTGCGATAGCCGTCATCGATGCGCACGTCGACCACCGCAGGGCAATGCGGCAAGCCGATGAGTCGCGAGAACTGCTGAGTTGTGATGACAGTTGTTGCGGGCATGGCGTCCCCTCCCCTATTCGGGTGCGTGGACGCGATGTTTCAGCCGCAGCCTCACGGGGCAATCGCGGACAGGCCCTTGTGCTCTTGATGCCATGCTCTCCGTGATGGGGCAAGAGCAGTTGATGTCGATCTCGGTCTTGTGATTCATTGGAGTTCGTCCTCAGGAGGCGCTACCAGAAAGATCAAAGCGCAAGCCCACGCCGGTCCGCGCAGCCTCTTGATACGCGGCCCATGCGGCGGCCACGTCTTGTATGCCGCTGCCGCTGGAATCGAAGATCACCAGCTCATCGGGCGACAGGCGTCCCTGCTTGCGGCCCGCTGCAAGGTCCGCAAGATCGGCGTGCACGCTGTCTTTGGAGACGGCGCCCGATCGCAAGGCATGGTTCAGGTCGCCGCCGGAGGCACAGGCTCCCGCGTCATCGACCAGGATTCGCGCCCGGCGCATCAGGGCCGGAGCTATCTCGTGTTTCTCGGGATTGTCGGCCCCGACCGCAGCCACGAAGCAGCTTCTGAGGTCCAGGTCCTCTGTCAGAACCGGCGATCTCGAAGTCGTGCAGGTGATGCAGATGTCCACCTCCGCCACCGCAGCGCTGACGCTCGGTGCAGGCGTGATGGAGCAGTCGGATGTCGCATAGGCTGCGGCGAAAACTTCAGCGCGGGCAGTGTCGATGTCAAAGACGTGCACGGTCCGAAGTGGAAAGGCCGAGCGTATTGCTTCGAGCTGGTACTTCGCCTGAGCCCCGCAGCCAATAATCGCTGCGCGCGTCGAGTCCTTGCGGGCGCCGTATTGCGCGGCGAGCGTCGCCGTGGCGGCCGTGCGGATGCCCGTCAGCGCAATCGAGTCCATAACGGCCAGCGGCCGGCCGTCCTTGGCGTCTGAGACCACCACGATCCCCTGGATCGTCGGGAGGCCCCGCAGCTTGGCGTTCTCCGGCAGATTGACGTTGACCTTCGAGGCAAAGGCCAGATGCGAGCCAGGCAGAAGCCCGGACTTGACGTGAATGGACCCGCCTTCGACTTTGAAGCCGACGGATCGACCCTGATCGCCGCGGTTGTCGGCAAGAGCCGCATAGGTGTCACGGAGCGCTGCGATTGTAGTCTTCGGGCGAAGAAGTTGCTCCAGATCGCGAGCTGACAGCAGCACGATGGATGCTTGCGACATTGGTCGCTCCTCAAACACCGCTCAGTATTTCGGGCGGTGCGAGACGGCCCATTCCCGGGCGTGCTCGATCGGCCCGCGTGGCGGCAACGAGGCCCGGAAGCGTTGGACTGATGGCAACGCCTCCATAGTCTCCCTCCACCGGCAGAAGGCTGGGTATTTCGGATACATCGTCTTGCCTTCCTCCGTCAGGCTGAAGGAAAAGGTGCACGGCACGAGATAGAAGTCCGCAAGCGTGAGGTCGGCTCCTAGCAAGTATTGTTTCCCGTGGCCCAGCTGGCGCTCCAACACCTGGAGGCCCATCTCGACCTTCGGCAGCGCATGGGCCACGACCTTCTCGTCGGACGCGATGCCAAGTCGTGGGAATACCAGGCGCTCGTGCGTCACGTGATAGATCATGTATGTGTAGTAGTAGGAATTGACCGCGCTGATCCATTGGTGCATGCGCGCGCGGTCGCGGACATTTTTCGGCTGAAGCGGTGGTTTCTCAAATGTCTCGTCGACGTAGGTCACGATGGCGCTGGTCTCATAGACCGTGAAATCGTCATGCTGCAGGACCGGCACGCGATTGAAGGGGTGCAACGCGAGGTGCGTCGGCTTGCCCATCTCGGTCTCGAGATCACGGAACGTGTACGCTGCACCCTTATGTGTAAGAATGAGCCGCACAATGTGAACAAAGGTGCTGTAAGGAAAGCCGAATACGATAGGGTCTGACATCTTCTTCTCCTCCCAGATGGTTTCATCGAAGGCGGTCACGCGAGCTCACCGCCGCCAGAAACGCTTGGCCGCCTCGCGGAGCGCCTGTTCGCGAGTGAGGCCGATGTCAGCGAGGAGCCGCCTTTCCTGGGTCAGCTCCCTCAGCGCTTTTCTCTGGCCGCTACGGACGATCCAGGCCGCAACAGCGTTCAGGAACGCGCCCAACACTGACGTGCGTGTCTCGGGGAGAGCGCCTGGGGAGCGGTCTGCCAGGGCCGCTCCTTGGAGCGCTTGAACACACATTGGGTTGCTCCGGATTGGGCGCCGCTCGTTGTGAGCGTTCGCGACGGAGCAGATCAATAGGATCAGGAATTGGTTGCCCGCAAAGCATCGTTTCTCTACCCTGCCTGAGTTTTTCTCATGAGAGAGGGTCGCTTGCGCCGGCTGCCTCCGCTCAATGCGCTGAAGGCCTTCGAGGCCGCCGCCCGCCACGAGAGCTTCACGCGGGCGGCCGAGGAGCTGTTCGTCACCCAAGGCGCCGTGAGCCACCAGGTCAAGGCGTTGGAGCAGGAGCTCGGGGTCAAGCTTTTCAATCGCGAGCGCCAGCGACTCGTGATCACCGAGGCTGGTCGCCAGTATCTCACCATCCTGCGGGACGCCTTCGACCGCATCGCGCTCGGCACCGAGCGGCTGCTTCAGCGCCAGAGCACCGGCGCCCTCACGGTCAGCACGTCACCGGATTTTGCCGCCAAGTGGCTGGTGAACCGGCTGGGCCGCTTCGCAGAGGAACATCCGAGCATCGACTTGCGCGTGTCGGCGACACTGCATCACGTCGATTTCGCGCGCGAGGACGTGGACCTCGCCGTGCGCCATGGCGATGGCAACTGGCCGGGGCTTGATGTGACGCGGCTGAGCGCGGAGCAGCTGTTCCCGGTGTGCAGTCCCAAACTGCTTGCCGGGCGCAGTCGCTTCACCAAGCCGGCCGATGTGCTCAAATTCCCGCTCATCCATGTCGACGACCGAAAGGACTGGACGAGATGGCTGGAGGCGGCTGGGGTCTCGGGCGCTGAGTTCTCGCATGGTCCCGTTCTCAATCGCGTGAGCATGGCCATCGATGCCGCCGTCGATGGCCAGGGCATCGTACTTGCGCGCACCACGCTGGCGGCAACCGATCTGATCGCCGGGCGATTGCTGCGCCCGTTTGCCGAGGAGCTGCGCCTGTCTAAGACCTATTGGATCATCTGTCCGAAGGCCACGGCAGGCCTTCCGAAGATTGTGACGTTTCGGGGTTGGTTGTTGACCGAAGCGGCCAACGACGTGCGCCAGCTAAAGAAGCTAGGCGTGTCCAGGACAAAGGGTTGAGACGTGAGGCGATACGGTTTGAAATTCAGTAGACGAGGGATGTTGGCGGGGCTGGGAGCCGCAACGCTGTTTCCAAGTTGTGCCCTCTCCGCCCCACCGCACAAGCTGAAGGTGGGAGAATTCGAGATCACCGTCTTGAGCGACGGGTATCTCACGGTTCCGACACGCTTTCTAGCGCGCAACGCTAGTGAGGCCGAGATCGTGTCGGCCATCGGGGTCGGGACCGCCGCGATCACCCCGCCTTGCAATGTCACGCTGGTGCGCACCCCGACGGAGACGATCCTCGTCGATGTAGGTTCCGGGTCACATTTTATGCCCGGTGCCGGCAAGCTTGCCGAGAATATGGAAGCGGCCGGCATTGACCGGCATTCCATCAGCAAGGTCGTCTTCACACACGCGCACCCCGATCATCTCTGGGGTGTCCTCGATGACTTCGACGACACGCCGATGTTTCCCGGTGCCTCCTATCTGATCTCCTCCGCCGAGCTGAACTTCTGGTTGGCTCGGGACGCAACCTCGCGTCTCCCCGAGGACCGGCAGAATTTTGCCGCCGGCGCGAGACGAAATCTGGAAATGATCAAAGACAAGCTACAAACCATTGAACCGGGGCAGGAGATTGCAGCGGGCATGCGTGTGCTCGACGCGTCCGGCCATACGGCTGGCCACATGTGCGTCGAGCTTTTTTCAGGACGCGAGGGGGCCGTGGTTCTCGGCGACGCCCTCACCCACCCCATAATCTCCTTTGCGCATCCCGACTGGATGCCGGCCGCCGACCATCATGATCCACTGCGTGCCGCGGCGGTGCGCAAAGCATTGCTCGACAGGCTCGCAACCGATCGTGAGCGCGTCATCGGCTTCCATCTGCCCTTCCCCGGGATCGGCTTTGTTGAGCGCGATGGATCGTCCTACCGCTTCGTCCCTGCGTAGCTTTTGTCGGCAAGGACACGCAAGCGACGCTCATCATCGGCAGCCTCGGCCAGCAGCCAATCCCGAAGCGTGGCGACTTTGGGATCGCGGGACGCCAGTTTCGGGTAGACGATCCAATAGGTGTTATCGAGCGGGAGCGCCACATCGATTGGCACGACGAGGCGGCCATGCAGCAGGTCCCATGCCGCAAGCGTCGTGCGGGCAAGTGCAACCCCCTGTCCATCGACGGCTGCATCAATGAGCATGCTGGCTTGGTTCAGAACTGGTCCGCGTCGAGCAGATGCTGAAATGCCGGCAGCTTCGAACCATTTCGACCAGGTGGTCCAGCCGTCCAGGCGGAGCAGCGGAAGCTTCAGGAGATCGGCCGCTTGCGTGATGCGAAAGCGGCCAGAGACGAGTTTTGGGCTGCAAACCGGCACAAGCCGTTCCGGACAGAGCGCAACGGCATCGAGACCCGCCCAATACCCATCGCCATGGCGGACCGCAAGGTCCACGTGGTTCGCAATGAGGTCCCCGTGCTTGGTCGTTGTCGAGACGCGGAGGTCGACCTCCGGGTAGGCCGCAGCAAAGCGTCCCAGCCGGTGCACGAGCCACTTGGCACCGAAATCCGGTGAGGTGCTGATGGTCAAAATGCTCGACGGCCTGTCTTGAAGCAAACGGTCCGTTCCCACGGCAATCCGCTCCAGCGCATCACGGACGACAGCCAGGTATTCCTTGCCGCCGCTGGTGATGACGAGCCGCTTGCCGTCGCGAGCAAACAGCTTAAGGCCGAGCATCGCCTCAAGCGATTTCACCTGCTGGCTTACAGCTGCCTGGCTGACGCCGAGTTCTTCTGCGGCTCGTGTGAAGTTCTCGTTGCGCGCCGCTGCCTCAAAGGCTCTGAGAGCGTTCAGGGGTGGCAGACGGCGTGGCATCGGCAGGACCTTGGATGTGTCGCGATGATACCGCCGGGCGCTGCCGACCAACAACAGGAGCATGGTCCCCTGCCCATGAGAAAATCTTGGATCACCCCAAGAAACGATGCTTTGCGCGCTGGCACCGTGAGGGACTATCTCGAACCCTACGTCGCGCATTGACGCGCGGTCGGGTTCTTGAAGCAGCCGCCCGACACTCAGGAACTGTCCGTACCAAGTGCTGCCTCCACCCTCATGCGGGAGGAGCGCTCATGAGCGCCCAAACCATCACGCTTGCGCCATCGTCGGCCGCAGCCAACCCATCCAAGGCCGCCATCGCGGCTCGCACGAAGCTCATGCTGGAAGGTCCGATCCTGCCCACGTTGCTGCGGCTCTCGGCACCGAACGTGCTCAATCTGCTCGCCATCGCCGGGATGATCACCTTCGACGGCCTCTTCATGGGACGGCTCGGGGCAGATGCGCTTGCAGGCGTCTCGCTGGCCTTTCCGTTCGTCATGCTCATCCAGCACACCGCGGCCAGCGGCATGGGCGGCGGCGTTTCCTCCGCCATCGCCAGGGCGCTAGGCGCCGGCAAGCGCGACGTGGCCAATGCGTTGGTCTTGCACACTCTCGTTCTGGCGCTCGCCCTGGCGGCCCTGTTCTCAACGATCTTACTCCTTGCTGCGCCCACGCTCTTCCGTTGGATCGGCGGTCACGGGGCCATGCTCACCGCCGCGATGAACTACGCCAACGTCGCTTTCAGCGCCGCCGTCTCGATTTGCATGCTGAACCTGCTTGGGAGCGCCGTGCGCGGTACGGGCAACATGGCGTTGCCTGCCGCCGTCATCGTCGTCAGCGTGCTCGGGCACATCCTGATTTCTCCTTTGCTGATTTTCGGTTGGGGGCCATTCCCGGCGCTTGGCCCTGCGGGTGCCGGATGGGGCCCGATCGCCTCGTTCGGCGCCGGCAGCCTTGTGCTGCTCGCCTATCTTCTCTCACGTCGGTCGCTGGTCACGTTGACCTTTCGCGGCGCCACTCTGCGCTGGCCTCTCTTTGCCGACATCCTCAAGGTCGGCGTGCCCGGGCTGATCAACGTGATGATCACCAATCTCTCGGTGGTCCTGCTGACCGGCATTGCGGGCCACCTGGGCAAGGAAACCGCGATCGGCTACGCGCTCGGAGCTCGACTTGAATATGTTCTGATCCCCCTGGCTTTCGGGTTCGGCACGTCCATCGTTGCGATGGTGGGGACCAACTGGGGCGCCAGACAATATCGGCGCGCGAGAGAGATCGCCTGGACCGGAGCCGGCACCATCGCGGCCACTTGCGCGGCGATCGGTGTCTTCTTCGCAATCTTCCCAACGCTGTGGCTGGGCCTCTTCAGCGATGCTGATGACATCATCGGCCTCGGCACGTCGTACCTCCAAGTCGTAGGGCCGATCTACAGCCTTTATGGCCTCGGCATGGGGCTCTACTTCGCGACCAGGGCTTCGGCAACGCTCTGTGGACCGTGGCGGCCAACGCCCTGCGCCTCCTGATCAGCAGTGCCTGCGCGCTGATCGCCGTCTACTGGCTCGGCTATGGCGCTCTCGGCTTCTTCGTGTCGATCGCGGTGGGTTTCTGCGCCTACGCCGCCCTGACATTGGTCGCTGCTCTCCGCATCCAAGATCCGCTTCCAGCGCAAGCCACTTAGCCACACACCCCGCCTCCGGAGGACAACCCAATGCGTGCTGCGCTCATTCCTGCACTGACAGCGGTTCCACTCATCCTCATGAGCGCCACCCAAGGTTGGTCGCAGCCCATATGTAGGCCCACGCTCGCCTTCACCGAGGCGCACTACGCACCGACGAAGCTGCCGAAGCTGGAGCGGAAATGGACGGTCGCGTTTACGGTGGACGCTTCTCCATGCGCGACGAGTTCCGGCAGCTTCTCCATTCTGTTCACGGTGTGGAATGAGAATGCGCCCGACATCGAGTATGTCGAGACCCTCCAATGGGTTCCGAACCTGAACGTCATCTCGAAGGAATTCTGGGCTGATGAGGCGGTTGGGGCATACAGGCTCAATGACATCGCCCCATGTACATGCTCAAGTTCCAAGAAATAGTCCGCTTCCTATTGCGAAGCAGAAGTCTGGTCCGCGTCAGAGATGACGAAAACTTGGGGTCAAATCTGAGACCTGGTCACGAGTCCCTCAGCCTCTTCCCGGCAGGCCGCGACCCCGATCGAGCGTCCAGGTGACCCGGTTCGGGCCGATCATCCCCATGACGACACGCCCCTTGAAGGGTTCAAGCGCAGGTCGCCAAGGGGCCAGGGTGAACGTGTCCTGGCGCCGAATGACAGCGAGCTTGCCGGTTGGCGTGGTGATGGATCGCTCGTAGACACCGGCAATTTGCCGGCCGGGCTCAGCGGGCAGGTAGGACGCGTTGAGACGGCGCGACAGGTCATCCGCCAAGCTTTGAGTCTCGGCTTGCCGGAGCAGCCGCATCATGTCGGGCTTTAGCGCCACGTCGCCGGCAGGACCGACCTCGGCGAGCTGGCGCGCGACCAGCCAGCGCCCCCGGGTGGCGAGGGCGGTGTCGACCTCGGCTGCAAATCCCCGCGCTGTAGTGTCGGGACGCCACCTGGAGAGGATCGCCTGGTCGAGCCAGGCCGGTCCCTCATAGGCCGCATGGCGTTCGAACTCGACGGGCGAGAGGACCTGCAGCTTGGGATGGGAGGACGGCCTGACCTGGAGGCTGTCGCCGCCGATCGCCACGAGCATGCCTCGGGCGGGCACTTCACCGGCCTGGAGCCGCCCGAGCTCGGCGTAGTGCACCCTCGCCGGTGTCCCTGGAGGGGGACGCCTTGCCACGGCATCGAGCACCGCGGTCCCCGGACCAGGCCGTCATGACCGCGGCCGCACTCAGGGCGGAGCAGGACTTGCGCAACCGGATGGCCGAGACCGAAGCCGACGCCTATGGCCTCGCGCGCGACAAGCAGATGACGGTGCACCAGCTGACGCCGGACGAGGTGGCCGAATGGAGAGCCTGTAGCGCCGGCATGATGGAGGATTTCATGAGTACGTCGGGTGAGATCGGGCGACGGCTGATGGCGGCCTACGGAAAGCTGCGGACCGATCCGTGCTGCACGGCCGGTCCCCAGGGCAACTTCTCCTACCGCTGACTGCCGACACCTCGCTTCATCCAACCAGAGCGGATGCCCTACGGGATCAGCACGGCGGAGCCGGCGAAGGTCCGGCTCTCCAGATCCCGGTGCGCCTGGGCGGCGTCGCGGAGAGGGCAGGTGCGGCCGATCTTGATCCTCAGTGTCCCGCCGGCGACGAGGCCGAACAGCTCGGCCGCCGCGGCGTGGAGCGCGCCGGGCTCCTTGAGGTAGTGGCTCAAGCCCGGCCGGGACACGGAGAGCCCGCCCCTCCTGGCAAGGTCGAGCAGGTCGAGCGGCGGCACATGGCCGGAGGCGTTGCCGTAGTTGACGGCCATGCCGAAGGGGCGCAGGCAGTCGAGCGAGGCCATGAAGGTGTCCTTGCCGACCCCGTCGAGCACCGCGTCTACGCCCTCCGGCGCGATCTTCCTCACGGCCGCCACGAAGCCGGTCTCGCGGTAGAGGACGGTGTGGCGGCAGCCGTGGGCGGCGGCGACCTGGGCCTTTTCCTGCGAGCCGACGGTGCCGATCACCGTGGCGCCCAGGTGGCTTGCCCACTGCGCCAGGATGAGGCCGACCCCGCTCGCCGCCGCGTGGATCAACACCGCCTTCCCCGGCCTGGGGTGCCAGACCCGGTTGACGATGAGGGAGGCGGTGAGGCCCTTCACCATCATGGCGGCGGCCTGCCGGTCCGAGATTCCGGGCGGGATCGGCACCAGCCGTCCCGCCGGCATGTTCCGCTGCTCGGCGTAGGCGCCGGTGCTCTGGTAGAAGGCGGCGTTGACACCCGCGTAAGTCACCCGGTCGCCCGGCCCAACCTCGGTGACGCCCGGCCCGACGCTCTCCACCACCCCGGCCGCTTCGTTACCCAGGATCAGGGGCATGGGGGCCGGGTCCGCGGTATAGAACCCGCCGCGCCGCTGGTTGATGTCGGAGAAGTTCACCGCGATGGCCGTGTGGCGGATGCGCGCCTCCCCCGCCGCCGGGGCGGGGAGATCCACCTCCTCCCAGCGCATGACCTCGGGGCCACCGTGAGCGTGGATGCGGATGGCTTTCATGGGCGTGCGTGTCCGCCTGTGCGGGGTGGCGATCAGAACACTCCCGGCAGAACGAGGCGGATCAGGCTGATCGTGAAGTTGTCGCCTGCGAGGGCGTAGAGCGCCGCCTCGAGGGCCACGACCAGGCCAAGCGCCGGCAGGAACCCCTGAAAGCGCATCGTGAAGAGATAGCCGAGCATCATCGAGAGGATGTCGCCAACCGAGTTGACGATGGTGTCGCCGGCATAGCCGGCGTAGGCGCGGCTCTGGCGATACCGGTCGATAATGAAGCTCGAGTTCTCGAAGATCTCCCACACCGCCTCGATCCCGACCGCAAGCACGAAAAGCAGGCCCGCCGGCAGCGTCCACTTGAGGCCCTTCTTGAAGATCAGCCACAGCAGCAGGAAGTAGACAGGCCCGTGCACGACATGCGTGAACGAGTAGACGTCGGTGAAGTGCTGCGACTGCCCCGGTCCGCTGCGTATGCCGTACCAGAGCTGGGTGCCGCCCTTGGGGAAGGGCATTCGCCCCATGGCGTAGAGAGCCGCGACGGCGACCACAACGATCAAGGCGGCGAGTGCCGACCAGAGCAACCACCCGCTCCAGCCCGTATCGCGCGTGCTGCTGGCGTTCTGAGGTGTAGGCATCAAGTCCCTCCCATCTCGATATGAATGCACCTATCAATGCGACCCGCCCGCCCCGCTCCAATTGGGTGTCGCCACCCTGGCTCCAACGCCAGTGCGGAATGGTGTCAGACCCAGAGGGTCTGACACCTACGTCCGGTCCAGCGCGTCTGCCACGCCCTCGAACAACTCTTCCACCGTGAAGGCGCGCGGGATGATCTGCTGCTCGACCGAGTACTGCACCATCAGCTCCATCGGCTTGCGGTTGGCCTCGACGCCGTAGGGGAAGAAGTCGATGCCGTCGGCGGGAGGCGGGGCGAGCGCCTTGCTCGCCTGCAGCAGGCGGTAGGTCTCGGCCACCACGTCGGGGCGGGCGTCGGCCAGCGCCTTGGAGACCACGAAGTAGTGGTTCACCGGCACGGTGCCGTATTTGGCCACCCAGGCCCTGGCCTGCTCGTTGGGGCCTGGGAACAGGTGGCGGATGTGGGGGTGATCCTTGGTGAGGTCGCCGGCAGGGATGGCGGCGTCCACGTCGCCGTCGATCAGCATCCGGTCGAGCGGCTTGGCGCCGGGGGCGGGGCGCTCGACGATCGCCGGGTCGTGGTATTCGGCGAGGTGGGCGTCGTCGGTGCACACCCAGCGCAGGCGGGAAAGATCGACACCGTGCTCGTGCTCGAGGATGCCGCGCACCCAGATGCCCGTGGTCTGGGTGTAGCTGCGCACGGCGATGCGGCGGCCTTCCAGGTCCTTAGGTTTCAGCTCGCTCTTCGCGGCGTTGTAGACGATGGTGTGGTGCTGGAAGCGCGCCATCACCACGGCGGGCAGCAGGACCAGCGGCTTGCCGTAGACCTTGGCCTGCAGGAAGCTGCCGATGGCGAGCTCGCCGGCGTCAAAGGCGCCCTCGCGGATCATTGGCTTGAAGCCCTGGTTGGCCGGCTTAGGCCCGCAGAAGTCGAGCTCGACGAGGTCGGAGCGGACCTTGCCCTCCTTGAGGGCACGCACCACGGGGTAGTCCGCGAGATTGGTCTTGAGGCGGACCTTGCCGGTGGCGGGATATGCGCTGGTCATGATGCGGTACCTCGCCTGAGGTGTAGGGTGCAATAAGGCGAAGCCGCATTGCACCGATTATCGCTTACCCCGGCCGACGCCGCCTGCGGCGAGGCTGGCTCGGTGCAATACGGGCTGACGCCCTATTGCACCCTACCTGCCGGCTACGATCTTCCCGCGAGCTGCCTTGCCTTGTCGAGGTGGCCGTAGCTGCGCACGGGGGCGCACATCAGGAAGCGATAGCCTTCCTTGAGGATACGCTCGGCGTTGCCTGCCTCCACGTGCGGGTGGCCCACGACCACGTTGTTGGCCTTGCAGGTGGCGACCACGTGCGCCATGGCCTCCAGCACCTTGGGGTGCTCGTACTGGCGCGGGAAGCCGAGCTCTTGTGACAGATCGCCCTCGCCGATCAGGATGGCGCCGATGCCCGGCACCTTCTTGAGCATGTCGTCGAGGTTCTCGATTCCCTTCATGTCCTCGATCTGCAGGATGACGAGGATCTCGCCCTTGGGGTCGAGCGGCCAGACGTCGGCGCGGGCGTAGTATTCCGGCTGGGTGAGGCCCCAGTAGCGTACCGCCCCCGTCGGGCCGTCGCCGCGGATGCCGGCGGGCTCGTATCGCTCCGCCGTCTGGAGGCGCGGATAGCGGCAGGCGGCAACCGCGTTGTAGGCCTCGTCCACCGTCGAGATGTGCGGGAAGACGATGCCGTAGCAGCCGAGGTCGAGGGCCTGCTTGGCGTGCCACTGGCCCCTCTCGACGCCGTTGGGCGGCACGCGCACCAGCGGCGTCACCGCCGGGGCGAGCGAGCCGCCCAGCGCGATCTGGCGGCGGTTGAGCAGGAACTGAAGCCCCTCGCGCAGCGCGCGGGCGTCCCAGGGATTGTGCTCCATCTCGAAGACCACGGCGTCGTATTTCGACGTGCCCATGGCGAGGGCAGCATCGATCTCGGCCGGCGAGAAGGCGGCGAACGCCGCCTGGCCCTGCTCCAGGGCGCGGATGATGCCGTTGAGGCGTGGCAGCTCGGTCATTGCGGTCAAACCCTTCTGGGCTTCCTAAGGAATGGCGAATGGCGAAATGGCGAGTGGCGAATGGTAAGTCGAGCGCTACGGAGCGGCTGTGCCTCCATTCGCCATTCCCCATTCGCCATTCGCGCTACTTCCGCTGCTTCTTCAATTGGGCATCGAGGCGCCCGAACACGCGGCGCGCATTGCCCTCGAAGATGCGCGCCTTGTCGTCGGCGCCGACGGAGAGCGCATCGACGTAGCGCTTGGTGTCATCGTAGTTGTGCCCTGTCCTGGGGTCGACGCCCCGCACCGCGCCCACCATCTCGGAGGCGAACAGGATGTTCTCGATCGGGATGACCTTGGTGAGCAGGTCGATGCCGGGCTGGTGGTAGACGCAGGTGTCGAAGAACACGTTCTTGAGAACGTGCTCCTCCAGTGGCGGGCGCTTCATGTCCTGCGCCAGACCGCGGTAGCGGCCCCAGTGGTAGGGCACCGCGCCGCCGCCGTGCGGGATGATGAACTTGAGGGTGGGGAAGTCCTTGAACAGGTCCGCCGTGATGAACTGCATGAAGGCGGTGGTGTCGCCGTTGATGTAGTGGGCGCCGGTGGCGTGGAAGTTGGGGTTGCAGGAGGAGGACACGTGCACCATGGCCGGCACGTTGAGCTCCACCATTTTCTCGTAGATCGGATACCAGTAGCGGTCGGTGAGGGGAGGGTCCTTCCACCAGCCGCCGGACGGGTCCGGGTTCAGGTTGCAGCCGATGAAGCCCAGCTCGTTCACGCACCGCTCCAGCTCGGCGACGCAGTTCTTCGGCGACACGCCCGGCACCTGCGGCAGCTGACACACGGCCACGAAGTTGTCGGGGTAGAGCTGCACTGCCTTGTGGATCAGGCCGTTGCAGATGCGCGCCCATTGCACCGCCGTGGCCTCGTCGCCGAAGTGGTGCGCCATGCCGGCGGCGCGCGGGGAGAAGATGGTGAGGTCGGTGCCGCGCTCGCGCTGCAATTTGAGCTGCGCGCCCTCCAGGCTCTCGCGGATCTGGTCGTCGCTGATGCCGAGGTCCTTGTCGGCGGGACGCCGGGTGGAATCTGTCAGCGCCGCGAGCTGGCGGTCGCGGAAGATCTGCAGCTCCTTGGGGGCCGTGGTGTAGTGGCCGTGGCAGTCGATGATCATCGGCGGTTCCCCTGTCGGAAGGGGTCTGACCCGGCGGGTCTGACCCCATGGCTCCAACGCTGGCTTATAGATTGCCCAGAATCAACATCAAGGTCGTGCCCTGGGGTCAGACCCGCAGGGTCTGACCCCGATCAGTCCCCATTCAACCCCACACGTCCCTTGCCGTCTCGACGATGAGGCGGAGCTTGGCGAACTGGTCGTCCGGCGTCATGGTCTCGCCGCCGATGCCGCTGGAGAAGCCGCACTGCGGGCTGAGGGCGAGTTGCTCCAGGGGGGCGAAGCGGGCGGCCTCGTCGATGCGGCGCTTGAGGTCGTCCTTCGACTCCAGCTTTGGGGTCTTGGTGGTGACGAGGCCGAGCACCGCGGTCTTGCCCTTGGGCAGGAAGCGCAGCGGCTCGAAGCCGCCGGCGCGCGGGCTGTCGTATTCCAGGAAATAGGCGTCGACGCCGATGCGGTTGAAGAGCAGGTCTGCAACCGGCTCATAGCCGCCCTCCGCCACCCAGGCGCCGGCGAAGTTGCCGCGGCACAGGTGCATGGCCACCACCATGTCCTTCGGCCGTCCGGCGATGGCCTCGTTGAGGAGCCTGGCGTAGGTGGCGGGCAGCGCGTCCGGGTCCTCGCCGAAGCCCGCCACCTCCTTGCGCAGGTTGGGATCGCACAGGTAGGCGAGGTTGACCTCGTCGATCTGCAGATAGCGGCAGCCGGCGGCGGCGAGGTCGGCGATTTCGGCGCGGTAGACGGCGGCGAGATCGGCATAGAACTCCGCAATATCGGGATACGCCTTCGCATCCACCGCCTGCCGCCCGCCGCGGAAGTGCAGCACGGTGGGGGACGGCACCGTCACCTTCGGCGTCTCCTTGGCAACCGACTTCAGGAACGCGAAGTCATCCACGAAGATGGGCCGCGGCCGGGCAAGCCTGCCGGTGACGGTGAGCGAGGCCGGCGAGCGCTCCGTCACGCCTTCGGCGGTGTGAAAGCGCACGGCGATCCGGGACGGCGCCTGCGTGACGTTGTCGAGCTTCAAAAGGAAATCGCGCTGCCACCAGGTGCGGTTGTACTCGCCGTCGGTAATGGAGCGCAGCCCGATGTCCTCCTGCATCCGCACCACCTCCCGTATGGCCTGCTCCTGGATGCGGCGCAGCTCCTCGGGCGGAAGACTGCCGGCCTCGGCCGCCCTGCGCGCCTCGACGAGGGCCGCTGGACGTATCAGGCTGCCGACCTGGTCGGCGCGGAACGGCGGGGTGGTGCGCTCGGGCATTGCGGCGGGCTCGATGTGCGGCTGGGCGGCACATTGTTATGGCCGGCGGCCACGGCTGTCCAGGCCGCCCTCCAACCGCTACGGCCGCCACGCGTCCATCCGCTATTCCCGCCGCGGCGGGGCGGGCGCAGACCGGCAGACTTCGACGGGTGCCTCTCATAGGGCCGAGGTCGCGAGGCGAGTCAGGCGCCGGCGCGCTTGACGATGAGAGCATCGAGCGCCAGGGCGCCCTGGCCTTGCGGACAGGCGAGCAGTGGGTTGATCTCCAGCTCGGCGATGTCTGGCGACCGCTCCATGAGGCCGCCGAGCGTGCAGGCGATGTCCGCCACGGCCGCGATGTCCACAGGCGGCGCGCCGCGGGTGCCGCGCAGGAGCGCTGCGCCCCTGAGGCGGCCCAGCGCCTCCACGACCGCAGCCTTGCAGGCGCCCGCGGGCAGCAGGGCCACGTCCTGCAGCGTCTCGACCCAGATGCCGCCGAGCCCGAGCATCAGCACCGCGCCCCAGTGCGGGTCGCGCTTTGCGCCCACGATCAGCTCGATGCACCCCGGACCTTTCGGCGCCATCGCCTCGACCAGCACGCCGTCGAGAGCGAGACCGGGCCTGGCCCGCTGGAGATTGGCGTGGAGCCTCTCCCAGGCCTCGGCGAGGAGGGCGCCGTCGCCGACGTTCAGGATCACGCCGCCGGCATCGCTCTTGTGGGACAGCGCCGCGGCCTGTGCCTTGAGGGCTACGGGGAAGCCGACGCGTGCCGCGACGCGCTCGGCCTCTGCCAGATCCTGCGCCAGCCCTCCGGGCGGCACCGGCACGCCCGCGGAGGCGAGGAGCGCCTTTGCCTTGTATTCGGCCACCGGCCCGGCGAGGGAATCGGCGAGGTCGAGCGGCTCACCACGGCCGGCCCCGTCATCCGACCTGTCCTCGGCAGAAGCCGCAAGAGCACGAGCAACCGCGTTGACCGCCGTCGTGGCGCGCACGGCCCGCTCGGTGGAGCGGAACAGGGCTGCACCCTCGGCGCGGGCCAGGCCCATGAAGCCTGCATCCAGCGGCATCGGGTCGCCGAGCATGACAAGGGCCACCGGCTTCTGCGAGGCGCGCATGGCAGGGAGGAGCTGCTCGGCCTTCTCCACCTGCTGCGGCGGCCGGCCGGGGAACAGCGACAGGATCAGGGAATTCACGCCGGGGTCGTCGAGGAGAAGCTGGGCGGCCCGCCGCATCAGCTCCGGCCTGCCAAAGGCGGCGGTGCCGAGGTCGAGCGGATTGTCGATCGTCACGAACGGCGGGAACAGCCCGCGCAGGGCGGCGGCGGTGGCGGGCGACCATTCGGCCAGATCGAGCCCCGCCGCGTGGGCGAAGTCGAAAGCCAGCCCGCGCACGGCGCCAGAGTTGGTCATGATAGCGGTGCGGCCGGGCGGCGGAACCGGCCGGGCAGCCAGCAGCAGGGCCACATCCGTGAGGGCGTCGAGCCCGTCCACCACCGCAACCCCGGCATGGGCGAGGACGGTGCGGGCCACGGCAAGGTCGCCCGCCACGGCGCCGGTGTGGGACTGGGCCGCGCCGCGCGCCGCCTGCGTGCGGCCCGGCTGCATCAGGACGAGGCGCTTGCCCTCTTCCTTTGCGCGGGCCGCCAATCGCAGCAGCGTCTGCGGCTGGCGCACCTGCTCCACGAACAGCGCCACCACGCCGGTTGCCTCGTCCTCCAGGATGGGCGCGAGGAAGTCCTCGGCCCCGAGCGCCGCCTCGTTGCCGGTGCTGACCAGAAACGTGACCCTGAGACCCGAGGCGACGAGCGAATCGCGGATGGCATTGGCGATGGCCCCACTCTGGGCGATCACGGCAACCCCGGCCATCCCGGCTGCAGCACTCGCCGCCGGCATCGGCTGGTACTCGCCGAAGGTGAGGGGGATGCCATCGACGTAGTTGACGAAGCCGAGGCAGTTCGGCCCGCTCACCAGAACGCCGCTCTCCCGGGCCAGCGCCGCCAGCCTCACCTGCAGCGCCCGACCCTCCGGCCCGGCCTCAGCGAAGCCGGAGGCGAACACGACGGCCGCGTTGACCCGGCGGCGCCCGCAGGCGGCGATGGCCTCCAGCACCGCCTCACGCGGCAGATTGAGGACGATGGCATCGAGCCCCTCCGGCAGGTCATCGATCGAGGCCACGCAAGGGTGCCCGGCAATCTCCGCCCTGGTACGGCTGACGAGATGCAAGCCGCCCGCGAAGCCGGCACGCTTGAGGTTGGCGAGCACATTGCCGCCGATGGAGCGCGGGTCGTCGGAAGCGCCGACGATGGCTACCGCGCGCGGCCTCAGGAGGCGCGCAACGGCGGTGGACGGGGTCGGATCCATCGCGTCGTTGGTCGCGTTCATCGTCGAGGTCAGCGGCGAGGGGTCTGACCCCGTTAGCCGCGCTTCATGGATTTGAGGCCGGGCCGGTAGCTCTTGTCGTCCAGGAACTGCTTGAGGCCCTGCTGACGCCCGCCCTCCGGGTCGATCAGGATGCCCTGCTCGTTCTTGGCGCCCAGATAGTCGAGCGCCACCTCCCACGACATGTCCTCCACGTTGCGGAATGCCACCTTGGCCTGGTGCAGCACCGTGGGGTTCTTGTCCAGCAGCACCTTCGCCAGCTCCCGCGTACGCCCCCGCAATTCTGCCAACGGCACCGATTCGTTGACGAGCCCCGTCGCCGCGGCCTTGCGGCCGTCGAAGGGAATGCCCGTCATGATGACGTAGAGCGCCGCCCGCCGGCCCATGAGCTGGCTCAGCGCCTTGGTGACGTTGCCGCCCGGCAGGATGCCCCAGTTGATCTCCGACACGCCGAAGGTGGCCTCGTCGGCGGCGATGGCGAGGTCGCAGGAGGCCATGGGCGTGAAGGCGCCGCCGAAGCACCAGCCGTTCACCATGGCGATGGTGGGCTTGGCGAAATTCATGAGCTTCTGCCCCTGCCAGGCGAACGCGTCGCGCCGCGCGCGCACCTGGACCATGCGGGGCTTGTCGTCGGTCTCGCGGAAATATTC
>Ga0268264_10000683_pt1 | contig 39521 bp, 42 predicted proteins | sample KBSSwiS32_FD_190357 | JGI IMG/M metagenome (GOLD analysis project Ga0268264, IMG submission 190357) | Switchgrass rhizosphere microbial communities from Kellogg Biological Station, Michigan, USA - KBS Switchgrass S3-2 (SPAdes) (version 2) | ecosystem: Host-associated > Plants > Roots >...
AGGCGTGATCAACGACCACTCGAAATCGGAAAGCTCATATCGCCGTGCGCTCATCGCCAACTCCTTCACGGAGCTTGAATCACGATCGCATGCGAAAGGGAATTCCGTTTATGAGTTTATGACCTAGAGTAAAGATTCCTGGTATCGTCGATGAAAAGTTCCGATCTACGAAATCGACATTATAGACTAGGGATGTGATTGGAGTGTTGTTCGCCCATATCAGCGAACAGGTCGGAAAATTCGCCGGTTCGTTGATCAGTCGTGACAGGGTTGTTTTCCCCGAGCCATTCGCTCCATAAATGAAATTTATAGATCGAAGTCCTCGGATCTGCTCGCCTGTAGCCGAATAACTTGCCGTGCCGGCAACATTGATCTGGTTGATCACGACGCCCCCGTCATAAACCTTGCTGATATCATCGCTTAGGTGAAGCTAGGCTCGATGATGCTTGTTAAGCAAGTGGGCATTTACCTCTTGAGCAATGGTTTGTCGGCGCAACGGCTGGCGGCGCCGAGGCGGTTCCTTCTGGCACGCCGCTCAACCATCCAAACCACTCACCCGCTTCAGCTCCGACCGCAGCCGCTCCACATCGAACGCACACTGCTCATAGGGCCCGCCGCGCTCCACCCAAAACAGGAAGAGGTGCGCGGACCACGGGTTGGGGTTGGGTATCGTCCGGCCGTGGCGCAAGTCGATCCCGCGAAAGATCACGGCATCGCCGGGCTCCATCGCCACCGCAGTAGAGGCCTCCTCGCCTTCGCCGCCCTGCCCCAGCTCGCCCAATTGGAAACGCCACCGGCGCCCGCCCCCGCAGCCGCCGACCCCGCCGCGCAAAACCCCGCCGTCGTCGACGCCGCGCGCCGCTTTCTGGTCCTGATCGATCAGGGCCGCTGGAATGAGAGCTATCAGGCGACCGGCGCCTCGTTCCGCACGTCGAACACGCTCAAGGTCTGGAGCACCGTGTCGGAGCAGGTCCGCGCGCCGCTCGGCGCGGTGCAGTCGCGCACGCTGATCAGCCAGGAAAACCTCCCCGCCCCGCCGAACGGGCTTCAGCTGGTGAAATATCGCACGCGCTTCGCCGGGGGCGAGCGGGTCGAAACGGTCACGCTCGATAAGGTGGACGGCGTCTGGCTGGTCGTCGGCGTGATGATCGGCTGAGCATAAGGCCGGCGAGCGATCGGCGACGGCATGAGGACGTGCGAACGACGCCTTAATCCGCGTTGTCGAACTTCCTCACCTCGACGATCGCTTCGTCGAAGCCATCGAGCAGACGGGCGTTGATCCCCATCCTGCCGAAATCCTCGCCCAGCGTCTGCCAGTGCGTACCGCAGCCGCAGATCGCGCAATGATGGATGCCGATCATGCGGTCGCCCCAGATATAGGCCGTCGTCTCGCCCGAGATCTTCACCTGCTCCGGCGGGAAATAGGCGACGCGCCAGGCCAGCCGGCGGCAGAGCGAGCAATTGCAGTCCGCCACCCACGCCGGCTGGCTCGGCAGCTCGATCCGCACATTGCCGCAGTGGCAACTTCCGTGAACGCTCATCCCCCCCTCACGCGTCCAAACCACTCACCCGCTTCAGCTCCGACCGCAGCCGCTGCACATCGAACGCATGCTGCTCATAGGGCCCGCCGCGCTCCACCCAGAACAGGAAGAGATGCGCGGACCACAGGTTGGGGTTGGGCATCGTCCGGCCGTGGCGCAGGTCGATCCCGCGATAGAGGACGGCATCGCCGGGCTCCATCGTCACGGCGGTAGAGGGCTCGTCGCCCCAGCCGCTCGAGCACGGGCCCTCGCTCTCCACCGGGATCGAGCCGACTTCGAGCGGCCATGGCACGCCATCGCCATAGACCAGGGTCAGCGACACGCTGTGCTCGCACGACGGGCGATCCGAATGCACCCGGCAGATATCGTCCTTATGGTAGATCCGGAAATAGTCGTAGCTGGGCAGCAGGTCCGCGCCGGTCAGCTCGCACATGATCGGCGTCAGCCCCCACAGGAAGGTCATCAGCGGCCGGTAGAAATGGCCGGATATGTCGATCGTCTGCTGCTTCGAAAGCTGGTGCGATTGCGCGAAGCTGCCGAAGGTCCGCCCCGCGGCTTCGAGGTCGAGCTGGATCTGCTTGTAGAGGTTGGTAGCGACTTCGGGGGGGACAAGGCCCCTGATCGTCGCAAAGCCGTCCTTACGGTAATCGCCCTCGACTCGCATCTGTCCCTCTCGATTTCACACGCGGGCACCTTAGCGTTTCGGCGTCCTTGCGAAACCCGGCTTTCGCGCCGCGCGGCCGCCCGGCCGCCTGCTATTTCCCGGCCGCTATTTCCTGCCCGCTATTTCTTGGCCGGCCGCCCGGCAGGCGCTTTGGCGGCCGCGCGTCCCGGCCAGATCGCATAGGGGCTCGCCATCGGCTCACCGATGAACAGGATCTGCGCGGTCTGGCGCAGGCTCTTCCACGCGCATTCGATCATCGATCCGCCGCCGACATAGCAGGGGATCATCACGTCCGGATCGGGGAATTTGAAGTAGAGCGCGAAGGGCTCGCTGACCGAACCGGCATAGGCGGTCGCGCCGCCCGCGCCCTTGACGGCGTCGAGCACGTCGCGGTTCCCCCCGACACGCCCCGAAAAGGACGACAGATTGTCGACATAGGCGCCCGGCGGGAAACGGTTCGTCGCCGTCACATCGCCCAGTTTCTCGATCCCCTGGAAATAGAACATCGTGTCGGTGGTGCCGCTGATCGTCTCGGCCTGGCGCAGCTCGATGTCGATCTTCGGGCCATAGGCGCGGCCCGTCTTTCCGCCGGTGCCGGCATAGCGCCGCGCGCGAACGTTCCGGTTCCGGTCCGATGTCAGCATGATATAGGCCTTGCCCTTCGGCTGCGTGCCGTCGGACGCCACGCCGCGATCGATCATCGCCTTGACGTCGGCCACGCTCTTGCCCGCCAGCATCATCGCCGGGCGCATCCCGAAATCGGCGAACGGCGCGGCTGAGGTCGATCGGAAATAGGGCGAGTCCGCCGTCACGCTGGGCCTGTCGAAGCCGCAACTGCTGCCCAGCAGCCCGCGCGCCATCGCCGATGTGATGCTCTCGCACTCGCCGACCATCGACGGCATCGTCCAGGCGATCGCCAGAAACTGCACGCCCGGCGGCATGGCCGTCTCGACCTTGATCCTGATCGTCCTGAAATCCTCCAGCGGCAGCGCGTTCTTCTTCGGATCGACGTTGACATGGACGATGTTGCGCGCCGGGATGCCGCGCTTGTCGCGATAATATTTGCCGATCTCGATGCTGGCGAGATCATTGTCGTTGACGATCACGCCGACCTGCTCCGGCGAAATGGCATGAACCGGCCCCGCGACCATCAGCAGCAGACAGAGAAAATAGCGCTTCATCCGATTCGGCCCTCACATGACGACCGTCACGCTAGCGCCAACCCGGCCGGATGCCAGACCCCTGCCCTATCTGGCGATCGACGCCAGCATCGTCGGCCGCACATCGGCGGGCTCGCGTCCGTCCGGCGTCTCCGCCATGTCGATCACGCAGATCGTGCGGAAGCTTGGATGCGGGCCGCAGGCGACGCCGGCATAGCGCAGGTGGCGCGCGAACACGGCCGATCGGTGCCCACGGTCGGCCACGCCGTCATCGACGATGAACTGGCGGATGACATCGGCCGGATTGAACGCGCCATAGGAGATCACCTCGGTCACCATCCTGCCGCCGCCGCGCCGCATCGCGCGCTGCCCCGGGCTGGCGCCGTTCGCGCTGTAATGGCCGGTCCGTCCCGATTGGCTCTGCTCGGCCACATGATCGGACGCCGCCTCCGCCAGCAGCGGCGCCGCCTGCAATGCGGGCCGGCTCTCCACGGTGGCGAGATAGCTGACCGCCTCGTCGATCGGCGCCGTGCCTTCGCGCGTGACATAGGTGATCCGGCTCGCCGGCAGCTTCACCAGCCGGCCGGTGAACTGCGTCCGATAGGCCGTAAGATCATGGACATAGGCCTGCGGGTTCGCGCGCGCCGCGTTCAGCGCCGCCAGCACCGCCGCTTCGGCCCTTGTGTAATCGGGGGCTGTGTAATCGGGTGCTGTGTAATCGGGTGCCCGCGGCGCGGTGCTCGCCGCGGTCAGCGGCAGCAGGGTCGCGAGGGCGGAAAGACCTATTCGAACATATCGGCTGATAACCGTCACATTCCACTCCGGGGCTGGATGCGACGCACGCGGAAGTGCGCCGCGACCCTGCCTAGAGAGAGAAGCTTATGATCTGCTTAAACCGCCCCATATTCGCGAGCAGCTACGCCCGCCCGCGCCCTTGTCCGTCCTGCTGAATTTTCTTCCCTCTCCGTTCGTCCCGAACGAAGTCGAGCGACGTTGGCGCATGCGAACCTGTCTCGGCCCTGGCCTGTTCCGCCATGAAGCGCGCGGCTCCCATGTGGGAACCGTCATGAAAGATCCGGATCGACGCGCACAATCCCCCGCCCGATGGACCCCATCGTCCCCTCATCCGTTAACCCGCGCGAAACAGACAGCACGAAGCAGACAGGAAGCCCCCATGCGTCATATCCCCATGCTTCGCTCGCTGCTGATCGGCCTCGCCGAAGACGCGCTTGTCTTCTCGGCCGCGACCGCAATCGTGAATGCCAAAGCGTCGCGCGCCTGATATGGCTCACAACATGGCCCGCTCATCCCTTTCCCTGGCAATCGCCGCCGCGATGACACTGTCCTCGGCGATGCTCCTCGTCGCCTCCCCCGCACCGGCCGCGCTCGCGGTCGGCAAGAAGGCGCCCGATTTCACGATCCAGGCCAGCCTCGCCGGCCAGCCCTTCACCTTCCACCTGGCCGATGCGCTGAAGAAGGGGCCGGTGGTCCTCTATTTCTTCCCCGCCGCCGCCACCAGCGGCTGCACCGTCGAGGCGCACGACTTCGCCGACGCGACCGACTCTTTCAAGGCGCTCGGCGCGACGGTGATCGGCATCTCGGCGGATTCGATCGAACGGCTCAACCGCTTCTCCGTCGAGGAATGCCGCGAGAAATTCGCCGTCGCCTCGGCGCCGATCAGCCTGATCTCGGCCTATGACGTCAAGCTCCCGGTCCTCTCCCGCTCGAACCGCACCTCCTTCGTCATCGCCCCCGACGGCACGATCGTCTTCGCCTATAGCGACCTCGACCATCGCGAACATGCCGAACGGACGCTGTCGGCGGTCAAGGCCTGGGTGGCGAAGCACTGACGCGAAAGTGCCTATCCAGGGGTGACATGGGCCTGCAGACATAGCGGCAACTGAACGATATGAACGCAGCATGGCCCGGCTGCTACTGTTCAACAAACCCTTCGGGGTCCTTTCGCAATTCACCGACCGCGGATCGCCAACGGTTCGCTCGACATTGTCCGACTTCATTGCAGTGAAGGGCGTCTATCCCGCCGGGAGGCTCGATCGGGACAGTGAGGGCCTGCTGCTGTTATGCGATGAAGGGCGGCTGCAGGCGCGAATTGCCGATCCACGCTTCAAGCTGCCCAAGACCTACCTCGTGCAGGTCGAAGGCGATCCGCGGGAGCTGGAACTGGAGCGCTTGCGGCAGGGCGTCCGGCTCAACGATGGCATGACCCTGCCGGCCGATGTCGATCGCATCGACGAGCCCGACCTGTGGCCGCGCGATCCGCCGATACGCGAGCGCAGGCTCATCCCCGACAGCTGGCTGAAAATCACCATCCGCGAAGGGCGCAACCGGCAAGTGCGCCGAATGACGGCGGCGGTCGGGTTGCCCACCCTTCGGCTGGTGCGCTGGTCGATCGGCGAGTGGGCTGTCGCCGGTATCGCGCCGGGCGAGTACGAGGAATTCTCTGGCCTGGGCGAGATTGCCAAGTGGATTTGAGGCTTCGTACAGAAGGGCTTTGAAGCTTTCCATTGTATCGCGCCCGGCTTCTTCGCCGGGCAGCTCGCACAGAGGCCAATCGGCAGGGTTTTGATTTCCAATGAATTATCGCCATTCCTTCCATGCCGGCAACAGCGCCGATGTCGTGAAGCATAGCCTCCTGATCGCCCTCGTCCGGGCCTTGCAGCTCAAAAAGGGCGCGCTGACCCTGATCGACACCCATGCCGGTTGCGGGCTCTACGACCTCGACGGCGATCAGGCCCAACGTACCGGCGAGGCCATAGCGGGCGTGCTGCGGGCCTTTGCCGACCCGAACCCCTTGCTGAACGACTATCGCGCCGCCGTACAGGCGGTGAATGCCGAGGTGGTGAATGTCGGGGCCGAGCCGCACCTCTACCCCGGCTCACCGCGCATATTGGCGCAGCTTCTGCGCCCGCAGGATTTCCTGATCCTCAATGAAAAACATCCCGAGGACGCCTATGCCCTGCGCGGCGCGATGCGCGGCACACAAGCTGCCATGCATGAGCGCGACGCCTACGAGCTTTGGCTGGCGATGCTCCCGACCCGCACCGGGCGCGGCGTGGTGCTCGTCGATCCGCCGTACGAGCAGACCGACGAACGCGCCCGTATCACAGCCACCCTCGCCGCCGCTCATCGCAAATGGGCGCATGGCGTGACGCTGATCTGGTATCCGCTGAAAGACCGCGCCACGCAGGTGCGGTGGAAGAACCAGTTACGCAATCTCGGCATCCCGAAATTCATGAGCGTGGAGCATTGGCTGTATGATGGCGATCAGCCCGGCTCCTACAACGGCGCGGGCCTCTTCATCGTCAACCCGCCATACGCCTTCACGCAGGCGCTGCCGCCTCTGTTGGAGGCCCTCCGCTCCGCGCTGGCGCCGGAAGGGCATAGGGGCGAACTCACCGCTGACTGGTTGAACGATTGAAGCAGACCTGCATCGTAGCCTTGTCCCAAGGAGGAATTGCCGCGAGAAATTCGCCGTCGCCTCGGCGCCGATCCCGCTCATCACGGCCTATGCTGTGAAACTGCCGGTCCTTTCCCCATCCAATCGCACCCCCTTCGTCATCGCCCCCGACGGCACGATCGTCTTCGCCTATAGCGACCTCGACCATCGCGAGCATGCCGAGCGGACGATGGCAGCGATCAAGGCCTGGGTGGCGAAGCACTGAGGCGATAGCGCCCGCGGGGCGTGAGCGGCCGCAACACATCATATGATGAATCTGTATGGAAACTGACCATACCAGCGTTGCGCCCATGGCCGCGCTCACCTCGATGTCTCCTGCGCGACGTTGGGTGATCTCGTTCTTCCTAGGTAACCGGCAAAAGGCGGTATATCTAGATATTCCGCCCGTCGGACGAGCGGCTCAGCGGGAGGCCACCGTGCTCATCACGATCTTTGCCCCCTATGGTTCGCATATGCTGGAAATCGCCGGCGTGCGTGATGCGCTGTTCGAGGCAAACTGCAAGATCTCCTCCGGTCACCCTTATCGCGTGCGGCTCGTGACCGACGACGGAACTCCTGCCGAGAGCGCGTCGGGAATCAAATTCATCCCGGATGCGGGGATAGACGAAGCAGCCGGGCCTTCCGACACCTTGATCGTCGTAGGCCCGTATGGCGTCCCACCTCGCCCAAGCGACCGTGTCAGGGATTGGCTTGGTGCGCAGGCAAGGCAGTCGCGACGCTACGGCTCGATCTGCACCGGCGCCTTTGTGTTGGCGGGAGCTGGCTTGCTGTCTGGACGCTGCGTCACCACCCACTGGCAATATGCCGATCGCCTTACCGCCGCATATACCGACATCGAGGTTCAACGTGACCGCATCTTCGTCCGTGATGGGCCGGTGTTCAGCTCGGCCGGTGTCGCAGCAGCCATCGACCTCGCCTTTTCGCTGATCGAGGAGGACCATGGACGCGCTCTGGCACTATGGGTAGCCCGTCGCCTCGTTGTCTTTCTCAAGCGGCCCGGCGGGCAGTCGCAGTTCAGCGCCGCACTCACGGCGCAGACCGCTGCCAACAGCCCGTTCGACAGAATCCAGATCCACATCCTCGAAAATCCGCGCGGCGACTTGAGCCTCGCTGCCCTTGCAGAAGTCGCCGGTGCCAGCCCGCGCAATTTGGCTCGTATGTTCCGCACTGAGTTGGCGATGAGCCCGGCCGCCTATGTTGAGATGACCCGGGTAGACATCGCGCGGGGCCTGCTGGAAGACAGCGGAGCGCCGATCAAGGTGATCGCTCATGCTGCAGGCTTTGGGTCGATCGCGACGCTCCGGCGATCCTTTCTGCGCCGGATCGGTGTCACACCCATTGAATATCGCCGCCGATTTTACACGGCTGGTTCGGGAGAGGCTTTGCACGGCGGAAGTGACGCTGATTTGTCCTGAAGTGTCGCCTGGTGGAAGTTGAGATGAGGTCGCCGGTGCCGCATCTTGGTGACCGGAGGCCAACATGCCATTTGCAAGCTCAACCCAGTCTCTTCGTGATCGTTCGCGGTGTTCGTAGATCGTTTAAGGTCTTGGCTCGCGACCGCAGGGCTGCCGGGTGCCGAACAACCGGATCGCAGGGTCCATCCTCGCAGGAAGGTGATGCTCGACGCCGAGATATTTCCGATTGCCGGCTACGCCGGGATCAGGATCATCGGCGCTTCTGCGACCGGCTTCATGGGCATAACGACAGCCTCGCTAAAACCTTCCCATCCGCTTCTCTTCTCTGTCGATGAAAACCATTTCCTCGAAGGCACGGTGCGCTGGCTGAAAGGCGACAGAGTTGGCGTCGACCTGAATGATGCCATCAACATTCTTGGGAAGTCGCCTGAGAATCCAGGACCAAACTTACCGCACTCGGACCGCTCCCGTTGCCATCCTGTCGCACTGGCCGGTCGGATCGTCACGGGATCGGCATTCCATCGCGCCACCGCGCTGGATATTTCGCAGTCCGGTATGCGGCTCCAACTCAGGACGATGCCGGAAATCGGGCAAAAGCTGCTCGTCCGACTGAGCAATCGGCCCCTCATTCTTGCGACCGTGCGCTGGCGGGCGCAGCATATGATCGGGATCGAGATGGCCGAACGCATGCCGACCCTGCGCCTTGTCTATGGCGACGATTGATGGCGGCAGGTAGCAAGAGACGAAACCACCATCGCCACCGCAATCATGCTCAGGTCGCCGCAATGCTGCCCGATCGGCGATACAACGGGCCTCCGATCCCGCCGGCCGTGCGAGAGACGGGCCTGGCCGGACAACAAACTTCCGGAGGTGATTGAATGAACATCGCGCCAACGATTTTGATCGTCGAAGATGAGCCGACCATTCGCGCCTCGCTGGCGATGGCCCTGCGTGAAGCCGGTTACCTTGTTTCGGAAAGTAGCAGTGGAGAAGACGCTGTCGGAAAGTTGGCCGCTTCAGACATTGTAGGGATAGTGACTGATATCCGCCTTGGCGCAGGGCTAAGTGGCTGGGACGTCGCACGCCGTGCGCGTCAGCAATATCCACGCATGGTGATCGTCTACATATCGGGTGATAGCGCCGCCGATTGGGCGTCCGAAGGCGTACCGACCAGCATCATGATACAGAAGCCATTTCCCTGCGCGCAGATATTAAATGCCATAACCGGCCTCTTGGAGAACGTGAATTTGCCGGTCCCCCGCGCTGAAGCGCTGACATGCGAGGGATGGCCGACAAGCAACAGCCTTCAAGAAGCAGAGCTAAGTGCCTGAATGTCGTTAGTTAAGCTGCTCTATCGGCTGCGAGCACATCGCCAAAAGCCAGCGCCCGCGCATCGCTAAGCTGCTCCAGAACGTCGCCAAAGCCGGCGCAATTTGATCGACAAGACCACTGGTCCGGACGATCGTTGATCGATAATATGAAGCGGCCTTTAAGCGCCGCTAAGAGGTTTTTCCGGCGCTCAAAATCGGCCGCTGAGAGGATGTCTGGACCATAGCCGCTCTGGTTCCCCTATAGGATGTAGCCAAATAGAAGAGTGCCCCCGGGGCGATTCCAGTGCTGGATAAGTTCGACATCAGACAGGCGTCGCCGTCAGCGGTTGCAAGCTAGCCGAGCCGCACCCCAAGGCGACTGCGGCTCGCCATGCCTGCGCCCCGTCGCGCGATGGATGAACACCGTCGAGCGTGTCCAGGTGAGCGAGAGGTCGAACCAAGGATAGACCGTATTGCTTGGCTAGCCGCGCCACTATCACGTTCTTACGAGCTATAGCATCTCGCGAGAAATAGTTGCTGCCTACCGGCTTCCCATCCTCGACCGGCATAATCCCGACGAGGATAGTCGGAATGCCCTTGGTAGCATTCAGAAGCTGTCGGTAGCTCGCTTCCCATTGCTCATCGGATGTTGATCCCCCCAGCTTGGCGTCATTTACGCCGACCGCGATCAAGACTGTGGCGGGCTTGGCCTCGCCGATTATCGGCTCGGCGATCTTCACGAGATCCGCAGCCGTTGCCCCTGAAACACCAGCATTGAAAGCAGGAACGCCACACACAGACGGGATGAATGATCGCTCGCTGATACTGTCGCCCAGCACGAGACTAAGCCCGCGCGGAACGCGATGCGCCTCATCGATGAGATTGATCGACCTACGAGCGATATAAACCTGCGTCGCATCAGGCTGACTACGTGCGCCCAGTGCGAAGGCGCCGAAGCCAGTCGCACCAAAAACCGCACCAATAATGATTAAGCTTAGCCCCCGCATAACCGTTAGCTACCCGAAACAAATTAAGGCTGCAATAACGTCGTCACGACGATCTCATGGGGCAGTCCCAAGCATCTGCGAAAGCGCATAATAGTATGTATGGGTATCGGCATAGGTACCGCTCGCGGCCCCGGCCAGATAGGAGTAACCGAGATTGGTGGGATAGGTGCCGTGACCATTTAACGCGATATCTGCGGTCGCCCCGCCGGTGGCCATGACGGGATGCGAGGCGATATCCGGAACGTAATCGGCGGCTGCCGTATTGGTCCTCACCAAACTATATGGGCGAGGCGCTCCGCTTTCGTGCCCGCCGTGAAGCTACCACGTGGAAGCAGGGTTCATCAGCAACGTCCATCGTCGGGCTGCGCAAGATTCTCTATCTCGTCGGCATCGTCAGCGCTCACCTCCTCGTCGGTGGCGTCGCCGATCGCGCGGCCTTGCCGGAGGAACGTGAACGGACGCCCATCATTTACCAGAAGACGAAACACCTCCGCACTGACCTCGTCGACGATCTCGACGGCCTTCGTACCTTTTGCCGCGCTGGGCATGTTCAGAAGCCGGTTCCTCGCCGACAAATCTAGCTGCTCGGTACGCGCACGATCCAGCTTCTCGTCGATTGGCAGATTGCTCTGAAACACCGACGTCGTGTCTTCCACCTGGTCAGTGATCGGTACCGTAGCCAACTTCTTCGCCCTCTCGACGCTATAGGTCGAAGATAAGGCTCAATAAGGTCCACGGAGTCTATAGACTTGTTGCTATGCATGCTCCGTTAGTACGAACTGGCGCGCACCTGAAATCCAGCGGCGGGGGCGCATCGCCACGACACGCCCCTCGACCCGCCTACCGCCGGCTCACTGCTTCTTCAGCGTAAATTCATCCGTCGTCCCGGCCTTCAAATTGGTCGCCTTGAAGGTCATCGTCGTCGCGTCGACGGGCAGATAGGTGTAGGTGCCGATCGCCTTGCCGCCGACATAATCGGTCTCGACGAAGCCCGTGCCGCTCTTCGTCAGCGCCACCTTGGCACCGGCCTTGTCGCCGACGAACGGCACCTGCGGCCCGCCCAGCTTGGCGGTATAATGTTCGCCGGTGCCCAGCGTCATCGTCACCATGTCGTCCTTCATGCTGATCGTCGCGGTCAATATCTCCTCCGCCACCTGCGCGCCGTCGTTGACCGCCTGCCAGGATCCGCTGGTGGCGTGCGACCCGGCCGGCGCCGGGCCGACCCGCTTCGACATGCTGGTGCTGCTGGTCGATTTGCCGATCGCATTGTCCGCCGAGGTGGAGGTGTAGGTGAGCATATTGCCGTCGGCCGAGACCGCGACCTTGCTCGTGCCGATCAGCGTGCCTTTGCGATAGCGCGATACCTCCACCGTGCTGGCGTCGATGACGGCAACCGACGCCGCGTCCCAATATTCACGGTCGGCGACAGGATGCGGCTTGCCGTCGGCGGCGACCGTGTAGGGCGGCGTGCAGGAGGTGCAGCTATACGTACCGTCCTTGATCGTGACGACATCGGGCTTGGTCGAGAGTTTGGCGGTCGCGGTGTCGATCTTCCATATGCCGTCGACGGGGCTGGCGGCGAAGGCCGGCGCGCTTATCGAGGCGGAGGTGGCAAGCATCAGTCCGAGCAAGCCGGTGTTGAAACGGCGCATGGCAATTCTCCCGTGTTTTGATCCTACAGTCGATCCCCAGCCGATCGATGCACAGGTTACACATAGTCCTTGCGCGCGTGCAATCGGCAGCGCGCCCCGGCGCGGCGGCGCCGAACCGATCGGCCACAGCCGCCTTCCGCCGCCCCGCCGCTCGCCGTCCTCCGCCGTGACAATCGCCGCCGGATCGGCTATAAGAGCCTGCCTGACCGGCTCATGGGCCACCGCGCCGCCATGATAGCGCCGTTTATTGTTAAATTTTCAGAAAAAATCCTTGCATCACAACATGTTACAGCCGTTTATTTTGTATCAGAATTAATAAAAATGGCCCAAGAATGCGCCAAAAACGCGTAAAAGCAGCCCAGAATCGGTCGAAAATGCACCTGCGGCAGAGGATAGCAAAGCCCGCGCGGCGCGCTTATCTTGTCCCGACCAGATAAAGGCCCCCACGCATGTCCACCTATGAAGATCGACTGAAGGCGCTCCGCGAGGAGCTGGCGAAGCGCAAGCTCGACGGGTTCGTCGTGCCGCTGACCGACGAGCATATGAGCGAATATGTCGGCGCCTATGCGCAGCGGCTCGCCTGGCTCACCGGCTTTCAGGGATCGGCCGGCTCCGCCGTCGTTCTCCCCGCCGAGGCCGCGATCTTCATCGACGGGCGCTACACATTGCAGGTGCGCGAGCAGGTCGATGGCAAGCACTGGTCCTATCAGTCGGTGCCGGCGACCAGCACCGCCGAATGGCTCGAGGCGCACGCCCCCGATGGCGGCCGCATCGGCTATGATCCCTGGCTCCACACCAAGGGCTGGGTGACCCAGGCCAAGGCCGCGCTCGCGACGAAGGGCGCCGCGCTGGTCGCGGTCGATACCAATCCGATCGACTCGGTCTGGCCCGACAAGCCCGCCCCCTCCGACGCGCGGCTGGTGGTGCAGCCCGATCATCTCACCGGCAAATCCTCCGCCGCCAAGCGCGCCGATATCGCCGACTGGCTGGTCGCGAAGAAGGCCGATAGCGCGGTGCTCTCCGCGCTCGATTCGATCGCCTGGACGTTCAACGTCCGCGGCGCCGATGTCGATCGCACTCCCGTCGCGCTGGCCTATGCGATCGTCCACGCCGATGCGACCGCCGATCTCTATGTCGCCCCCGACAAGATCGACGACAGCGTCCGCCAGCATCTCGGCAACGGCGTGCGGCTGCATGACCGCGCGGATTTCGAGCCGGCGTTGCGCGCGCTGGCGGGCAAGACCGTCGCCGCCGATCCCGAGCGCGCGGTCGCCGCGATCTTCGAATCGCTCGGCAAGGGCGGCGCGGCGCTGATCGAGACGCGCGATCCGGTCGTGCTCGCCAAGGCGATCAAGAACGAGGTCGAGGTCGCCGGCCACAAGGCCGCGCAGGCGCGCGACGGTGCGTCGCTCAGCCGCTTCCTCCACTGGCTCTCGGTCGAGGCGCCCAAGGGCCAGCTCACCGAGCTGATCGCGTCGGACAAGCTCCACGATCTGCGCAAGGAGGGCGGCCTCCTCAAGGATCTGTCGTTCGATACGATCTCGGGCGCGGGCCCCAACGGCGCGGTCGTCCATTACCGCGCGAGCGAGGAGACCAACCGGCCGCTCGAAAGCGGCTCGCTCTACCTTGTCGATTCGGGCGGCCAGTATCAGGACGGTACCACCGACGTCACCCGCACCGTCGCGATCGGCACGCCGACCGCGGAGATGCGCGACCGCTACACCCGCGTCCTCAAGGGCCATCTCGCCATCGCCCGCGCCGTCTTTCCGCGGGGTACTCGCGGCGGCCAGCTCGACATATTGGCGCGGCAATATCTGTGGGCGGCCGGCCTCGATTATGCGCATGGCACCGGCCATGGCGTCGGCGCCTATCTCTCGGTGCATGAAGGGCCGCAGCGTATCGCCACTTTCGGCGGCGGCGACGAACCGCTCGCGCCCGGCATGATCCTCTCCAACGAGCCCGGCTATTACAAGACCGGCGAATATGGCATCCGCATCGAGAATCTGATCCTCACCGTCGAGCAGGCAATCGATGGCGCGGAGAAGGAAATGCTTGGCTTCGAAACACTTACCTTCGCGCCTTACGAACGCGCGCTGATCGACGTGTCGATGCTCGATCGCGGCGAGATCGAATGGATCGACGCCTATCATGCGAAGGTCCGCGCGATCGTCGGGCCGCAGCTCTCCGGCGACGCGGCGATCTGGCTCGATGCCGCTACGGCGCCCGTTGCCGAGGCGACTTGACGCCGCCAACGCCCGGAATAGAAGTGCATCGTTGCGAACATGCGTTGCTTAGCCTCGAAGAGGACGAAAGCCTGTCCGCCGATCGGGTGAAAACAGAGTGCGGGGTCAGGCCGGGAGATGATGCAGGGAGGACGCCGTGCCGCGCGCACCCTCGTCGCGCCCATCCTCTGGTGGTGTCTGAACGGCGCCGGCACGCCCGCCTGGACTCCGCAGGATCTCAACGCCCGTCTGCTCGCCGCGCACAACACCGAACGGGCGCGGCTCGGCATCGCGCCGTTGGTGTGGAGCGACAAGCTTGCCCGGCAGTCGAAGCAATGGGCCGATCAGCTCACCACGATGGACGGGCTCGAGCATAGCGACAGCGCCGATTATGAAGGCGAAGACGGCAGTGGGGAGGAAGGCGAGAATCTCTGGCGCGGCACCCGCGGCTATTATTCGCCCGAACAGATGGTCGGCCTGTGGATCGACGAGCGCAAGATCTTCGTCAACGGCCCCTTCCCCAAAAACGCCACCAATGGCCGCTGGCGCGATGTCGGCCACTATACCCAGCTGATCTGGCGCTCCACCACGCAGGTGGGCTGCGCGGTCGCGCATAGCGACGCCGACGAGATACTGGTGTGCCGCTATCTCGAAGGTGGCAACGTCCTCGGCGAGAACCCCTACTGATCCTGCGGTTCTGACCTCGCGTTATCCCCGGCATCGGGCATGGCATTCGCCGTATCGACCACCTCGCGACAATCGTCCGTCGCTGCGCGGGCGTCAGCTGCGCGGGCATCATCTGTCGCTACACGGGCCTGGGCCTTCCTGCGCCGCAGATTATCGCGCAGCGCCTGCGCCAGACGATCCGCCCGCTCGCCGGCCGCCGCGCGCCCTTTTTTCGCTTGCGTCATAACTATCGGATATGTCGCCCGAACAGCATCGGCAAGCGCCTTGACGCGAGCCCATGCTTTCGCCATAGCCCGCCCACCGTCGAAGGGCTCGCCCCTCGGCCGCCTGCGAATGCTGGCGATGCTGCCGTAGCTCAGTGGTAGAGCGCATCCTTGGTAAGGCTGAGGTCAAGGGTTCGATCCCCTTCGGCAGCACCAGCATCCTGTTGATAAATAACGATAATTCCCCTTCGGGGTTTTGGGACAAGCGTGGCGAAACCGCCAGCGGTACTCAGAATCCCGATCCGCGGTGCTTACGCTAGGCGCACCTCCCGCAATCTCTGAAAAATACTCATGTTTTTCCAATGTGTTAGTGGGACGCCTCCACGGCCGTTGGGTTATTGCTCGCATTGGCGTAGCTCTCTTTCTGCCGCGCAAAGCAGGAACTTTTGAGGTCGTTTTGTCGCGTAGGCTGAGATTGAGCGTTCAAATTCTACGCTTGAAAAGAACTTGAAGCGCATCCGACATCCAAGTCGACCTCATTTGGCCGTGAGCGGGCGAGTGTTATGTTTCGAATGCCGACGGCTCGTTCACGTGGGTGGGTTATCTTCGTGTTATATGAGAGCTTCCCACCCCGATGCCCGTTTTGAGAATCTCGGTTAGGTAGAATCCTCTCAATGGCTTGATACGGTCACCGATGTCGTCGGAAGCGATCGGCGCCGTCAATCGTTGTCGAGAAGACAAGTGAGTTCGGCCACTAGCGGCCCGAAATTCTGATCGTAGCTAGCGATCATCGCGGGCATGAAGGTCGCACGCTCGACCTTCGTGAAATCGAAGGGAAACCCGCATTGCGCGCCAATGAGCGATATGAACGACAGCTGGGCGCGCCCATTGCCCTCGCGAAAAGGATGGATCGCATTCAGCTCGCCGAGGAAATGGGCAACGGCCGTAACGAATTCGTTGGCCTGATTGGTCTGAAAGCAGGGACCTGCATGGAGTGCAGCGAAAAGATTGTTCATCTGGTTCTTAATGTACTCTGGAAAGCAGAATGGGTTGCCATCCTTGGAGGTCCTGACCGTCCGGTCCTTGCCTGCCCAACTATAGACGTCTTGGAACAGGTGGCGGTGCACGCGACGATAATGCGCGGGATCGAACATGCCTGAAGGCAGAGGTTCATTGGCACGCAGCGTCGTCATCTCCAGCTCGAACGCCTCAAGAAGCTCCGGGTCGCGCAGCCCGAGCTTGTTCTTGAGGACGGTAGTGCCCTTATACGCGTAGGGATCGTCGAAGGCGTCATAGCCTCCGAAGTTCATTTCCGGGTCTTCGCCTCGGTGAAGGCGCGGATCACCTCATCCCGCTGCTGTGCAGGCGACAGCTGGCGCTTCCGCATCGACTGAATACGATTGCGGCTCGCGTTGCTCAGGCTGATGCCTTCGACTGCAGTGATTGCGGCAAAGGTACGATCGCCGAGGACATGGCCCTCGCCAGTACGGAAAGTCTTCTTACTACTCATAACGGAACCCCGCGATGTCCTGCCCGTCAGGGCGTCTCAATGATCGAGCAGCTTTCTGGCTTGGCTGATGCGACCTTTCAGTCCCGCCTGAAAGTCGGGATCGCGTCTGCGACTCTCGATGTGGGTGGCGATCGCCGCGCGGATCACGTCGGACACGGGAAGATTCTCCACGCTCGCGACGGTTTCCAGAGCCTGGGCCTGCTCCTCGGAGAGGCGCACTGTCATAGCTTTAGCCGGTTTCATAGCAGTATCACTGCACCAAAATGTTTTGCTTGTCAATCTGCATGGTGTCGTGGTATCACGGTATCAACAATAGGAGGTATCGATGAACGACTCGGGTAATCAGGACGGTAAAGGCAAGGGGGGCGATAACGGCGGACCCGGTAATGGTGGTGACAAGACGTTCGAGATCAAAATCGACCGTACCGAGTATAAGGTTCGTCAAGAGGTGCTGACTGGCGCGCAGCTCCGCGCCCTGCCCAAGCCCGACATCGGGACCGATCGTGACCTCTTCGAGGTTGTCCCGGGCGGATCGGATCTGAAGATTGAGAATGAGATGAAGGTGAAGATGCGCGACGGTCTACGCTTCTTCACGGCGCCAGCGCAGATCAACCCCGGCGCTCGTTAAAAGGGAGTACGAAGATGCTGCCGCCAATCGATGAGAAGCTCCTCGCGGAACGCGCGCCCGGCTACAGCGTGACGCCCGAAGGCGGCATGATCTGCGTTCTGATCCCGAACTTGCCGATGCCGGACGGATATACGGTGGCGTCCGCCGATCTGCTCCTGCGGCTGTCGGCGGGCTACCCCGATGTTCCGCCCGACATGTGGTGGTTCAGCCCGGCGATCCGTCGGGTCGACGGGCACATCATCGCTGCGACCGAGCACCAGGAAAGCTATCTGGGGCGCGTGTGGCAGCGTTGGTCCCGCCATCTCAATCCCGGCCAATGGCGTTCGGGGATCGACTCCCTCGAGAGCTATTTGGCGCTAGTCCATAGCGAGCTGCGCGCCGGCGCGCGGGCGCGGGCAGCGTGAGCGTAACTCTGATCCTTCCCGGCGACATCGCCAGCGAAATCGCGGAACGGACGCCGCTTCCCTATGAAACCGGTGGCGTCCTGCTAGTGCGGCGCATCTCGACGCCGACCGGCATCCGCCTGCTCGGCCGCACGATCTGTTGGGTGGACGAGGCCGCTTATCGAGAGCGTACACAGTTTGGCATGGCGATAACGCCAGAAGGCTATCTACCTGCCCTCGCCCTCGCCGAGGCCGATCAATCGATCGCCTTGTGGTTCCACACGCATCCTGCCGGGCCTCTCGGGCCGCACCCAAGCGATGCCGATGCGGAGGTCGACAAGGTGCTTTCCGAGACCTTTCGTATCCGTACCGGGTCGGACTGCTACGGAACGCTCATTGCCTCGGGAGGCGACACGCCTTTCGCGTTCACCGGCCGCTTTTACGATCCCGACGGCCACATCCTGCCGATCGAACGGCTCTGGGTAGTCGGCGATCGCTGGCGATTGATCCAGGCACATGGAACAGAGCGCGGGGTGCCGACCGGGATGTTCGACCGCAACGTGCGCGCTTTCGGTTCGGCGATCCAGTCAATCCTCGGCGATCTCGTCATCGCGATCACCGGCGCGGGCGGCACCGGCTCGGCGGTCGCCGAGCAACTTGTCAGACTCGGCGTTCGGCACCTCATCCTCGCCGACGCCGATCATCTTTCGGCGAGCAATGTTACAAGGGTGTATGGCAGCACCCCAGCAGACGTCGGCCGCCCCAAAGTCGAGGTGTTGCGCGATCATCTGCTGGCGATCGCGCCTGATCTCGAAATCCGGACGATCATTGGCATGGCGACGCTGCAGGATGTCGCCGCAGCGCTGACTGGCGCCGATCTGATCTTCGGCTGCACGGACGACAATGCCGGCCGCCTGGTCTTGTCCCGCCTTTCGACCTGGCTGCTGACGCCAGTGATTGACATCGGTGTCTTGCTGACGAGCGGCATCGAAGGCCTGCTCGATGGCATCCATGCCCGCGTCACCACCCTGGCTCCGGGCCATGCGTGCTTGCTGTGTCGCAACCGCATCGATGTCGCGCGTGCCGCGGCCGAGCTCCAGACGCCAGAAGAGCGCAAACGCCTTGTGGATGAGGGCTATGCCCCCGCGCTGGGGCAGGCCGAACCCGCCGTGGTCGCCTTTACGACCGCGGTGGCTGCGGCTGCCGTGAACGAATTGCTCGATCGCCTTATCGGTTATGGGCCGCCGGAACGGCCGAGCGAAACCCTGTTGCGTCTTCATGAGCGGGAAATCTCGACGAACCATGCCCACCCGCGCGAAGGGCATTATTGCCATCCCGGTGCTGGCAAATGGGGTGCGGGCGGCGAGCAACCCTTCCTTGGACAATTATGGCCGACGCTATGAAGATACGCTGGTGGAAATGGCTGCCCTTTCAGCCATGGCGCACGATCGGCCTCGCCGAGTCTGCCGATGAGGTCCCCGACCGCTTGCCTCGCAACGGTGTGGCCCTCGTCGGATCGCCTGATCGGATCAAATGGATCATTTTCGACTGTCCCTGCCGGCGCGGCCATCGGATCATGCTCAATGCCGATATCGGCCGAGCACCCCACTGGCAGTTGAATGGCGACTGGCGGTTAAGTATAACTCCGAGCATCGACTATGATAGTAGCGAAATGCGATGCCATTACTTCATCAGAAATGGACGAATTATTTGGGCGTGAGGATTCATTAATGACCAACAACAAACCCAAGCCGCCCGTCGAGCCGCCGCCCCGCATCATCGAGAAGACGCCGATGTTCACGGCGATGAACGCGGCGCGCTATCAGCGCCAGCTGCTCGTTCGGGACATCGAGCAAGAGAATCCGACCTTGCTCTGTTATGTGGCGGGCCTGCGTGCTCAGGTGGACCGGTCCGACACTCTTGGTTTCGTCGATATGCTGCACAATGTCGCGCCGGGCGAACCGGTCGACCTGCTGCTCCATACGCCGGGCGGAGACGTCGATGCGGCCGAGAAATTGATCAGCCTGGTGCGTAACCGGGTTGGCGAAGCTGGGCAGCTCCGCGTAATCGTACCGGATTTCGCCAAAAGCGCCGGGACCTTAATGGCACTTGGTGCCAATGAGATCGTAATGAGCGACTCCTCCGAACTGGGGCCGATCGACCCGCAGGTCGTGCTCAAGGACGGCAATGGCAACGACATCGTTCATTCCGTCCTGACCTATCTTGAAGCACATCGGGAAACGCAGGATGCACTAAGGCTGAAGCCTGACGATATTGCCAATCGCATCGCCTTCGAAAAATTCGACCCGACCGTGGTCAGCAAATTCGGAACGGTGAAGGCGCGCGCTCAGAAATTTGCCGAGGGTCTGCTCAAACGGCGGGGGCTGAACTTCACCGCGATCGCGTCTGATCTGATGGATCTCACCAAATACCCCTCGCACGGTCAGATGATCGGGTGGGAAACGGCCAAGAGTATCGGTCTTCCGGTCAAATATATGCCACCGACGGATCCGCTTTGGCGGCGTTATTGGGCACTTTATTGCCATTTGCGCATGGCGATCGAGGGCGATCAGCGGATCTACGAATCTGAATATGTCTCGCTCACCTTTTGAAATGTCGCGGCAGGCGGGGCCAGTTAGAGCACAGCGCATTTAAGCTGCGCCGTGGGAGCACGCGACGAGGATCAGGCAACGCTTGGCGCTCGGCGCCGCATGGGAGGCGATGATGCAGAAGCGCGGCGACACGACCTTGTTCTCAGCCAGCGATCTCGTGAACTTCATGGGCTGTTCCCACGCAACCTTTCTGGATCTCGCCAATCTCAGTGCGCCCCGCGCCTTTCCGCGCGACGACGACGCAACGAAGCTTCTCCAGGAAAAGGGGATCGAGCATGAACGTGCTTATCTCGAACGGTTGCGATCCGAAAACCGTACAATCGTGGAAATTGTCGGCGACATGGACGTCACGGAAAAGGCGCGGCTGACTCGCGAAGCTCTGCTAGCCGGGCCGGACGTCATCTATCAGGGCGCTTTTCTCGAGGGTCCCTGGCAGGGCTATTCCGATTTCCTGCTCAAGGTCGACCGAGCCTCCAAGCTTGGTAGCTACAGCTATGAAGTCGCCGACACCAAGCTCGCACGCACCGCCAAGCCCAAGCATCTGATCCAGATGTGCATCTATTCAGACATCCTCGCCCGCGAGCAGGATCTCGCCCCCGAAGCGATGCACGTGGTACTGGGCGACGGCAATATCGTTACAACACGGGTCGATGCAGTCGTCCATTATTTTCGCTTCGCCCGTGACCGGTTCATCGAGTGGACCAACGGCCCGCCCGGAGCCTCGGCCGGCTCACCCTGCGGGCACTGCACCTATTGCCGCTGGGCGCCGACATGCGACGCGCTGTGGGAGGCCGAGCATCATCTCAGCCGGGTCGCGGGTCTCTCGCGCGGACAGGCCGAAGCACTACGGACCGCGGGCGTGCCTGATCTGGTCTCCTTGTCGCAGCTGGCACCGGCTACAATCATACCCGGCATCCAACCTTCCACCCTCGCCCGATTGCGGGACCAGGCCCGGCTACAAGCGCATCAGCGCGCCACCGGCAAGGGCATTGTCGAGGCGTTGCCACCCGAGCCTGGACGAGGCCTTGCCCGCCTACCGCAGCCCGATCCCGGGGACATGTTCTTTGACATGGAAGGCGATCCGCTGTTCGATGGCGGGCTCGAATATTTGTTCGGTATCGTGACCGCCGATGGCGGTGGCGAGGTGTTCCACGCCTTCTGGGCCCATGACCGCGACGAAGAACGACGCGCTTTTCAAGCGACGATCGACTTCATAACCGAGCGGCTGCGCCAATTTCCGCAGGCCCATATCTATCATTATGCGGCCTATGAAGAGACAGCGCTCAAGAAGCTCGCCATGCTTCACGGCACGCGCGAGACGGAAGTCGACGATCTGCTGCGCGGCAACAAACTCGTTGATCTCTATAAGGTCGTGCGCGAGGCGATACGAACATCCGAGCCAAAATACTCGATCAAGAATATTGAGCATTTCTACCTTGAGGCCGCTCGCGGCGGCGAGGTTAAGACGGCGAGCGACAGCATCGTCATCTATGAGCGCTGGCGGCGGTTGGCCGATCATGAGCTGCTCAACGATATCGCCGAGTATAACCGCATCGATTGTAGCTCGACACTGCGCTGCCGTGACTGGTTGATCGACATGCGGCCCGCCGGAATGGCCTGGCCAGCCTTTGAGCGCGATGCCGAAGAGACGGCCCGCGCCGAGGATCGGGCCGCAATCGAAGCGCGCGTTGCGACGATGGCCGCAGCGCTTCGCGGCGGCGCCGAGGGTGATGCTCCATGGCGGCAGTTGCTGGTCGATCTGCTGGAATTCCATCGCCGCGAGAGCAAGCCAAGCTGGTGGTCGATGTTCGCCAAGCAAGAAATGCCACAGGAGGAATTGCTCGACGACGCCGAATGTCTCGCCGGGCTAACGGCGCATCCCACGATCCTGCCCAGACCCGACAAAAGGTCGCAGATCGCCACCTTCAGCTTCCCAGCGCAGGACTTCAAGCTGAAGGTGGGCGACAAGCCGAAGCGCGCAGTAACCCTCGAGCCCGCAGGTGAGGTCATGCTGATCGATGAGGAGCGACGGATTATCGAGCTCAAGCTCGGTCCTTCGCGCAGCCCGATCGCGGACGGCACCGCCTTGATTCCGGCAGGCCCGGTCGGCGACCAGGAACTGCGCGACGCCATTTATCGGTTCGCCGAGGCAGTGCGGGGCGGACAGGGTGACCGTTATGCCGCGGTCCGCTCGGTGTTGCGCCGCGACTTCCCCGCTCTGCGGGGGCGTCCTGAGGCCGCCCCCATCGTCGCCGATGGCGCCGATACGCTGGGCAGCACGATCGCGGCATTGTTGGACATGGACGAAAGCCACCTGCTGATCCAGGGACCACCGGGCGCGGGCAAGACGTATACTGCTTCGCAGGCCATTGTCGCGCTTCTCGCCCAAGGCAAACGGGTCGGAGTCGCGTCGAACGGCCACAAAGCGATCAACCAGCTGCTCGGCGAGGTCGAGCCGCTTGCTACGGCTCAGGGCCTGCACCTCCGCGGCATCAAAAAAAGCAGTCGTGAGGAGCAAAAGCTGGGGCGCGGGGGATGGATCGAGGATAGCACTGACAACAAGGCGGTGACCAGGGATCATCAGCTCGTCGCCGGCACGGCATGGTTATTTGCCCGCGCCGAGCACGACCAGGCATTTGATTATCTCTTCGTCGACGAAGCTGGTCAGGTTGGCTTGGCGAACATCGTCGCGATGGGCGTCGCCGCGCGGAATATCGTCCTGATCGGCGATCAGATGCAGCTCGCCCAGCCCATTCAAGGCACCCACCCGCGCGGCAGCGGAGTGTCCGCACTCGAGCATCTCCTCGAGGGCCACGCGACCGTCCCGCCAGAGCGCGGCGTCTTCCTGGCGGAGACACGCCGTATGCATCCCGATTTGTGCGCATTCATTTCCGAGGCGGTCTATGAGCGCCGCCTGCGCGCGGCGATGGGCAATGAGGTGCAGGAGCTCCTTGCGGATCCGACGCTCGACGTCGAAGCGATTGCATCTGCGGGGCTCCGCTTCGTAACCGTAGACAGCATCGGCTGCACGCAGCGCTCGCATCCCGAGGCCGAGCGGCTCGACCGGACCTATCGCGCTCTGCTTGGCCAGCCTTGGCGCGACCAGCGCGGCGAGGAGCATCGTCTCGGCATTGACGATATTTTGGTGGTCAGTCCCTACAACATGCAGGTCGAGCTGTTGCGACGCACCTTGCCTGACGGCGCGCGGGTTGGAACGGTCGACAAATTTCAGGGCCAGGAGGCTGCGGTGGTGCTCATCTCGATGGCGACATCGAGCGGTGACGATTTGCCCCGCGACATCGCGTTTCTCTATAGCCGTAATCGCCTCAACGTCGCGATCAGCCGGGCGCGCTGCTTAGCCGTCCTTTACGCTAATCCGCGCTTGCTGGAGATTCCGTGCCACAGCATTGAGCAGATGGAACTCGTCAACGGTCTCTGCTGGGCACGGCATTTCGCCCAACAGCAACGTGCGCAGACCTTGGCTTGAAGACCATCGTCATGAACGTGATTACCGCTGATGCTGCCTCCTTTAGTTAGTCTGCCTCGTAGCCTGATCGCGGGTTGGTTGCTGCCATCTGCCGGTCACGATCCTAACCAATGTGCTCGCCGTTGGGTACGTCAGCCGCCTACTAAGCAATGCTCCGGCACGCGATCTATTCGGACGCATCGAAAAGGTGACCCCATCCTAGTCCACGCCTTTATGCGCAATGGCTGGCTGTTTACCCGCATCAGGCGGCGCGTTCGAGATCAACGATATTGGCGAGGCCTGCCGAGGCGAGCGGCTCGGCCAAGGCGCGGACGCTGCGGTGATGCGTGAAGAGCAGCACCTGATTGCTCTTGCCGAAATCGGCGAGCAGCTCGAGCGTCGCCTGGCTCCGCTCGTCGTCGAAATGGACGAGGATATCGTCGGCAATGAACGGTAGCGGCTCGGTCGCGCTGGCGTAGTTTTCCAGACTCGCCAGACGGAACGCAAGGAAAAGCTGATCGCGCGTCCCGTCGCTCATCGTCACCACGGTCGCCGTGCCCCCGTTTGCTCGCCGACCGACGACGATCGGCTGACCCCTCTCGTCGATGTCGGTCTCGATCCCGACGAACTCGCCGCGCGTTGTCGCCGCGAATAGCGCGCCAGCGCGTGCAATCAACGGGTCCTGTTGTTCGGCACGGATCCGCGCCATTGCAGTCGTTAGAAGGTCGCGCGCTACGCTCAGCTCCAGATAGCGCTCAAGTGCTAGGTGCATCTGCGCACTGGCGCTTTCGCGCTCGACGATCGCCCGACTGACTTGGGAGTCGGCGGTGAACGCTGCCAGGGCGTCGCGCGCGCCTTTCTCGGCGAGGATAGCCGCTTCGAGCTCATCGTCGATTTCCGTTGCCCGCGCGCGCGCCTCTCCAAAGCTCGCCCGTAGCGCATCGAGATCGCGCGCAGCCCATTGCTCGATAAGCTCGGCAATCGAGAAGCGATCGCCCGCCTCCATTGCAGTGCGCTCGATCTGCGCGAGCCGCACCTCGCAATCCGCACGCGCATCCTGCCGATCTGCCGCAGGCTCGAGATCACCGGGCGCTATGCCAGCGTCGGCTGCCATGTGCACGAGCTCGTCCTCCGCGCGTGCGAGCGCACGCTCGCCAATTCCAACATCGACCTTGGCCTCCTCAAGGTCGGGCGCAATGCTGTCATGTTGCACGCGCACGGCCTCGTTGGCGTTCCAGCGATCCTGCAGCATTTTCGCGCCCGCGACGGGATCCGCGGGCACTTCAATCACCAGACCGTTCGCGAGGGCTGTAACATCGACCTCCAAGGCCTTTTCGTCTTCATCCATCCGCTTCAGACGCTGACGCGTCTGAGAGATGGCTACTAGGATTCCCCGTGCGCCGGCCCACTCAGTCGTGATCATGCTCGCCCCTTGCGGGGTCGTGCTCGCCGCCAACCCAAGGGCAGCAACAGCGGCCGGCCATGTCTCGGTCCAGGCTGCCTGCTCCTCCTTCAGCCGGTCCCGTTCAGCGGTCACGGCCCTCAGTTGCCCTTCCAAAGTCTCGCGCTCGCGACTATCGCGCAGATAGCTGCTGTGCGCGGTCTCGTGTCGACCAAGTGCCGACTGTAAAGCCTGCACCCGCGCAGCGAACCCATCGTCGCTGTTCAGCCCGAACCGGGCCTCGGCTCGCTCGAGAAGCTCGACCGTGGGCGCGAGCTGGGCTGCATCCACGGCGAGTTCGTCCGCTTGTTTCTGGATTGAGTCGGCAAGCTCAAGCAACTGCTGGCGGCGCTCCGCGAAGGCAAGCAGAGCGGTCAATGTCCCTTGCTGCGCGATGACCGGATAATCGGTTACGAACGCTGCTTCGCGGTCTTGCATCTGCTGCTCGAGCGCTGCGAGTTCACGCTCGGCTGCCCCCAGCTTTTCCCGCGCCCGCGCCACCCGACGCTCGGCTTCCGTCAGGGCGGCGGCGCGCTCGGCTTCGTCGGCCCGCCGATCCGCCAGATCGTCGGCTTCGGCAAATTGGGCTTCGAATTTGGTGGCTGCTTCGCTCCTTGCCGCGGGCGTCCCATCGGTTTGTCCCTCGACGAATGCGGTGCGAATGGGCCTCCATAGTGCGGCCCTTTGGGTGCGCGCTTCGACGACAGCAACCTGCGTCGCTACGCGCCCCGCGGCTTGTAGCGATGCGATGGCGGCTTCTCCTGCCTCGATCTCGACATTGGCATCGCGTTTCAGCCGCCGCTGCTCGATCTGCTGCCCCTTGATCGCTTCGCGCGAATTCTGCTCCGCACGCACGAGGTCCGGCGTGGGACAGCGGATTCGCCCAAGTGACTCGGCACTCGTCGATTCAAGCCCAGCCAAGCCATCGCGCAGTCGTACCGCGGCGGCATCGAGGCTGCGCTGACGCGCGTCGAGTCCCGCCTTCTGTGCCGCCAGACTGGCGAATTGCGAGGCCGCGATGTCCAACGCGGCGTCAAACCCATCCCCTTTTGCGGCTTCGATCCGCCTATCGATAGCGGCTTGGCCTTCGGTCAGCTCAGTCATCCGTCGTTCGGCGGACGTCAGCGATGGCGTACGTTCGATCGCCTCAGCCGCCAGCGCACGCACCTTTTCGATCGCCGCGAGGTCAGGGAGCTTCTCGGCGAGGTCCTGATCCTGATCTACTTGAAGCATGCGCCGCAGATTCGCCAACTGGGCTTCGCCCTCGTCGATCTCGCGCTGGCGGTTGGGTCGGTCGGTCCTTGCCTTGGCGACGTGCAATGCCCGCTCGCTCAACGCGCGAACGTCCTTCTCCGCGGCGGCAAGCGGCTCCGACACCCGCAGGCTAGCAATGCGGGCGGCGAACTTGTCGCGGCGTTCCGTCGCCGTTTCCAAGGCTTGGATAGCTTGGTCGCGTTGTGCAAGCGTGTCGCGCACCCGCGCCGAAAAACCGGCCGAATATGCAGCGGCGTCGGCATAGGAAGCGAGCTCTTCCAGAAGCTGCCCGCGCTCACGCAGATGCGGTGCGACCCTCAGAATGCGCTCGAGACCCGCGATGTCGATCGCTATCTGACGGCGCTCTTCGCGCAGGTCGCGCGCGACCTGCGCCGATTTGTCCGCTGCCTTACGGGTCTGCTCATATGTATCGCGCGTGAGCTGGTTGGCGCGGATGAATTTGTCTGCCGTCTCGAAGGCGCCCAAGCCCTGGTAGAAAGCACGCGACCCGGCGCGCGTCTTGGCGAACAACATATTCGCCTCGGCATCGATCGTCTCCAACCGCTGGACCAGCGCACGCAGACCTCCTCCAGCTTCGACGATCAAGCGTCCGATGTCGCCCTCTGCAAGAAGCAGCCGGTCGCCGCCGACGCGCAGGCTTTCATGATCGAGCCCGAACAGCGTCGTAAAACGCTCCCGCGTGATCGCACCCAAAATGGGTGCGAGTGCGGTTTCATCAAGCGCCGTGCCGGCGGCATCGACCAGCGTCTTCCCGTTCCCCTTGCGACGCCGCAGCGCGATGAGCTTGCCCTCGGCGGTCCGCATCGAAGCGCCGAGACGCATCCCGTCGTAGCCGAAGAGGCTGCCGCGTGGGGTGTTCTTCGGGATCGTGAACAGGAAGTCGCTGATGGCTTCCAGGCAGGTGCTCTTGCCTGCCTCGTTGGGGCCAAAGAGGATGGTCAGCCCGGCTTCCTCCGGGATTGTCAGCTCCCGACGATCACAGCAGCCATAGTTCTCGATGGTCAGCTCAGTCAGGCGCATGTTCGGCCTCGCTGACCAAGCTGCGAGCAAGCGCTGCGGCACGTGCCGGAATCTCTTTGCGCATCTGCTCAAGGAAATCATCGGCGTGGGCCCCTGCGGGAAGCTTAGTACGAATTTCCGCTAGGCGCGCCTCGAGTGCTTCCGCGATATGACCGGCCTTGGCGAGGTTTTGCACTTCGATATCGATTCTCCCAGCGATGCTTGGATCGATTGCTTCCGCGACCGCTGGCGGCTCTGTTGCGGGGATAAGCTTTTCAAGCCAGATCTCGTGCGAGAGCGTTGCGAGCAGCGCTTCGACATCGTCGCGCAAGGCCGCGCCATCGAGATGCAGAGTGCCGTGTAGCGACGACGCGCCGACGAGCGAAAGGCGCAGCGCTACCGAACGGTCCTCTGCGTCAAGGCAGCGCGCGCTGATCTGGTCACGCACCATGTCGAGCATCTCGGTGCGGGTGCCGCAGGCGGATATATCGCTTGTAAGCGCGAGCCACCGTACCGAATCCAAGGCGCGGTGCTCCAGTGAGACGACCGCGCCCTCCGCAACCTCGACCAGCACAGCTCCCTTGGGTCCGTCTTCGCGAGCATGTCGCCCCTGGAGGTTGCCAGGATAAACGACGTAGGGATTGTCACTCAGTACAGCATGAGCGTGAACATGCCCGAGCGCCCAATAGTCATAACCATGATTGGCGAGTTGCTCGAGCGTGCATGGTGCATAGCGCGCGTGAGGACCCTCGCTGCCGGCGCAGGCGGTGTGTAGCAGGCCGATATTGAACATCGCCGGCAAGGCAGGCGGATAATCGCGGGCCATGTCTTCAGCCATGTCCCACCGAGGAAAGCTCCTGCCGTGCACAACGACACCGATATCATCGAGCTTCTTCGATCCCGCCTTAGCCTTGGGGAAGACGTGCACGTTTGCCGAGAGCGTGAGCTTGTCGGCGAACCGATTGGCCGAGTCATGATTGCCCAGTACCATGAACACGTCGATGCCCGCCTCGCTCAGACGGCGCATGCCATCAAGGAAATAGAGTCCGGTCTGGAAGTTACGCAATTCGCCATCGAAGATATCTCCGGCGAGTAGCACGAACCGGCACTGCTCCTCGATTGCCAGCGCGATGAGATTGTCGAACGCTTCACGAGAGGCGGCCTCGACGCGCGCGGCATAGTCGGCCGACTTGCTGGCCAAGCCAAGAAGTGGACTATCGAGATGAAGGTCGGCAGCATGGATGAACCGAAAGCTCGACAATATAGCTACTCCCCCAAAGCCAATGCGCTATCTGCCATGTCTATCCTCCATAACCTAGATGTGGCCCGATAACTGAATGACGGAAGTGTCTGCGCCCAATATTTTCCCTTTTCATTCAACCGGCCGATTCAAAAACCGGAAGTGCAGGAACGCGATGTCCCGCACGGTCACTCTCGGCCCCGGCCCAGGCTGCCCCTCAAGGCGCCTATTGCGCCAACTGCGTAATTACCGGCGTAGCGGTCCCCCGCCATCGATATTCGAAATGCGCGGCCGGCCGAAGGTTAAGCACCAGACGGGGCCGGTAGCAGGCAAGACATTGACCGCCGGGATGCCGAACGCTGCGAAAGATTATGCCATTCGACCCTTGCCGCCTCAGGTCCGCTCCGAACGGCTGCGATGCCTTCCAGCTGTTCGGATCATAGAGCGGAGCAAAGGCCTGATCGTCGCCGCGCACATCGTGGAATTCGGCGTCAAAATCGGAGAGATATTGCCGCATTTGAACCGCTGTGTCGAAGACACCAATCTCTTCGAGTTCCTTGGTCCGGTGGTGGATCGACTCCGCAAAGGCGGTCTCGAGATCGAACGCGGCATACCAGGCACCGAGGTCAGGCGTGTTGAACCGGCCGCCGTTCGGAGCCGGATGGCAAAAGGCGGCCATGATGGCAGTCGCATGCGGCCGGCCAACGACCCATTCATCGGCGGGTAACATGTGAATGATGCCAAGTTCCGCCGTAATGCGGTCGTTCGTCCAACCCTCGAGCTCAAAGATAAGCTCGAGATCCTCCGGCAGCGTCACAACATCCAGCACCCCGACGGGAGGAAACCTGCTTGGGATTAGCCGGTGGGTGTCTTGCTGCTGAAAACGCGTAATCGGTGGCGTCAATTCCAGCCGCCCCGCCGCGCATCCAGCAGCCGTCGTGTGCGGTAAAGGCCATCCAGCCCCCCCTCGATCATCAATGCCAGAGCCGGATTTCCGCCATATTGATCGTTGCTGTTCGGCAGCTTTGGCCAACGATCGGCAAGGCCATCCTCGTATAGGATGTGCAGAGCTTTGTAGATGCCAATTACCAACGAAATCCGCGTCAACATGTCGTAGCTGAGCTGCGAAACATCGCCAGCCTTGTACTTGTGAAACGTCGAAGCTGGCGGCCATCCGAGAAGCCCGCGCTGCTCATCTACGCTCAGGTCCCACGCCTTGGCTATGGCGAAGAAGGTGCGCATGGCAGGGCCCGACATGCTTTTCCGGACTGCCGGATCCTGCCGCCGAGCGAGGTCAATCGGCTCGGTTTGAGGCGCAGCACTGATCATTGCATTCTCCATATCTGGATATCTATGTCCAGATATGGAGTAAGTCAAGTGCGCCTCTCGTTTTGGAGGTGAGCCGCTACCAGCTGCCCCGCGTAGCATGGTCTAGCGAGTCTCCGCCTGTGTTCGGGGGCTCGCTGCGTTATCGCGAGCTGCGGCTCGAAGCTTGCCGCTTTAGCACCGCCAGCGCTCCCGCTGCCTTCGCCAATGCCACCTCGACGGCATGGACGTCGGCGGAGAGGGCTAGTTCCGCTCGCCCGCTCATTGCAAGCATGGCCGCCAGTACCGCGTTCGACTCTCGCGCCAGGCAGATAAGATGATAACCGCTCGGCCCGGCCGACCCGCTCATCCAGTTCCGCGCCGTGCGGTCTGACGCGCCTGTCCATCGCATGATCGTCTTCGTAGCTGAGCCGGAGCCGCCAAGCTCATCCCGCAATGCTCTACGTATTTCTGTGAGGTAATCGGCCTCTGTCGGCCGTGAGCCGTTGCTCGGAACTTTACTGCCGGTCTTAGGAAACATGTTTCCGCCCTTTCCGAATTATAGCGTCGGGACAGCGAGTTGCGCTGCAGGGCGATGTTCGACCGATGATGGTAATCAAGTGGGATGAATCCGTAGATGGTCGCACGCCGCCGCCGAAAGTTCGCGCGGCGCAATATGTGCGTATGTCCACCGAGCATCAGCAATTCTCGACCGACAACCAGGTGGAGTCGATCGCACGTTATGCGGACCAGCATGGCTATCAAATCGTCAAAACCTATGCCGACGAAGGCAAGAGCGGACTAAATCTTGGCGGCCGCGCTGGCCTTCAGCAAGTGCTAAAGGATGTCGAAAGTGGTCGTGCCGACTACCGCGCCTTACTCGTCTATGATGTCAGCCGTCTGGGCCGCTTTCAGGACACCGATGAGGCGGCCAGTTACGAACTTCGACTCCGCAGAGCCGGCGTCGAAGTCCAATACTGCACGGAACAGTTCAAAAATGACGGAAGCATTGGATCCTCGATCATCAAGACGGTCAAGCGAGCGATGGCCGGCGAGTATAGCCGCGAGCTTTCGGTTAAGGTCTTCGCCGGCCAGTCCAATCTTATTCGCCTAGGTTTCCGGCAAGGTGGAGCAGCCGGCTTCGGGTTACGCCGCTTGCTGATCGATCAAAATGGTTCGCCCAAAAGCGAGCTCAACCGGGGCGAGCAGAAGAGTATCGCGACGGATCGCATCATCCTCGTCCCCGGTCCTGCCGACGAGGTAGAGATCGTACAAGAAGTTTACCGCCTGTTTGTCGAGGAGGGTCTGGCGGAGCGCGAGATCGCCTCACGCCTCAACGAGGGCGGCGTGCCGACCGATCTCGGACGCGCCTGGACACGCGGCACGGTTCACCAGCTGCTGATCAACGAGAAGTATATCGGTAATAATGTTTGGGCTCAGACATCATTTAAGTTGAAGCAGCGCCACGTCCGCAACGCGCCGGAGGAGTGGGTTCGTTCGGACGGCGCGTTTGCGGCCATCGTCGACAAAACCGTGTTCGAGCGTGCACAGGCGATCATCGCGGCGCGCTCCGAAAGAATAAGCAATGAGCGGATGCTCGATCTGCTGCGGACCATCCTCGCTGGTCATGGCACCTTGTCGGGCCTGATCATCGACGAAGCCGATGACGCCCCCTCTAGCAGCGCCTACCGATCGCGGTTTGGTAGCCTGTTGCGGGCCTACGCATTGGTCGGCTTCGCGCCGAAGACCGACTATCGCTACTTGGAGATCAACAGGAAGCTCCGTCAACTCCATCCTACCGTTGTCGCGCAGGCAATCGAGGGACTTGAGGCGGCTGGCGGTAACGTCGTTCAAGACCCCACAACCGATCTTCTCACAATCAACGACGAATTTACCGCTTCGATCGTTGTCGTGCGCTGCTTTCAGACCGCAGCCGGATCCACGCGTTGGAAGTTGCGACTGGACACGGCCCTGAAGCCCGATGTGACGGTCGCAATCCGCATGGATGCCGAAAACTTGGGCGCTCACGACTATTATGTGCTTCCGCGTCTCGACATGCGCGACGCGGTTTTACGGCTGGCCGAATATAACGGCCTGTCCCTCGACTCTTACCGGTTTGAGAGCCTCGCGGCTTTCTACAGCATGGGAGCTCGCGAAGCATGGCCGCAAGCAGCATGAGCGGGGCGCGCCCATCCCAACGGGTTGAGTGGATACCGCTCGACCGCATCACGGTCGTGAACCCCCGCATCCGTAACAAGAAGGTCTTCAAGGAGATCGTCGACAACATCGCTCAGATTGGGCTCAAACGACCGATCACCGTGACACGCCGGATCGAAGCAGACGGACCTTTCTACGATCTCGTTTGCGGCCAAGGCCGGCTGGAGGCCTATCAGGCGTTGGGGCAACACGAAGTCCCAGCCTTGGTCGTGTCGGCCGATTCCGAGGATTGCCTGATTGCCAGCCTGGTGGAGAATTGCGCACGACGGCAGCATAGCGCGTTCGATTTGCTGCAAGACATCGGCGGCATGCGTGAACGCGGCTATTCCGCCCAAGAGATCGCGCGCAAGACAGGCCTGTCCGCCGAATATGTGAACGGAGTGGCACGGCTTCTGGAGAAAGGCGAGCAACGGCTCCTGCAGTCGGTGGAATCGCGAACCATACCGATCAGCGTCGCCGTCGAGATAGCCGAGGCTGAGGATCATGACGTGCAACGGGCGTTACAGACCGCCTACGACAAAGGGTTGCTACGAGGTAAGAAGCTGCTTGCGGCCAAACGTCTCGTCGAAGCCCGTCGCCGTCGTGGCAAGTCGCTGGCATCGCGTGAGGCGAAGCCTTCCGAGAAGCTCTCCTCTGCCGCGCTCGTGCGCGCCTACCAGGAAGATGCCGAACGCAAGCGCGATATGATCAGACGGGCGAACGCATCCAAGGACCGCCTTATGCTTATCACCGAGGCCTTCCGGCGGCTTTCAGCTGATGCTCAATTCCTTGTGGTGCTCAAAGCTGAGAAGTTGGACACAATGCCCGAGAAGATGGCCGTGCGCCTCGCCGGACGAGGGTCATCGTCATGAGCGGCAAGCGTCCAATTATCCCGGTTAAGCTCGGGTTCGAAGAAACAACCATCCGGGTGCCGATCGCGGCCATCATGCCCTTGCGAGAGATATCTGCCACCGTTCGCAAGTCGGTAAAATATGGTCAGATTGCTGCGTCCATTGCCGAAGTGGGCATTATTGAGCCGCCAGCGGTCGCGCGCGACGCTGAGGAGCGCGAACGCTTCCATCTGCTCGATGGTCATCTGCGCGTTGAGATTCTCCGCGAACGCGGTGAAACGGAGGTGGTCTGCTTGGTCGCAGTCGACGACGAAGCGTTCACCTACAACAAACGTATAAGCCGCATGGCGACCATCCAGGAGCACAAGATGATCCTGAACGCCGTGAAAAAAGGCGTATCCGAGGAAAGGCTCGCCCGAGCGCTTAACGTCAATATCGGGAACATCCGCGCCAAGCGAAACCTGCTGATCGGTATTTGTCCCGAGGTAGCCGAGCTCCTCCGCGACAAGCATATCCCGATACACGTCTTCACTGAGCTGCGCTTCCTTAAGCCGATCCGCCAGATCGAAGCTGCCCAGGCGATGATCACGATGAATCGCTATTCGATCGCCTACGCGAAGTCGCTCGTCGCAGCGACGCCGGCGGACCAGCTCGTCGAGGGCAAAGAGCGTCGTCAGCGCGGTCTGTCCGAGGAGCAGATCGCCACCATGCAGCGCGAGTCGGAGAACCTAGATCGTGAGCTGAAGCTAATCGAACACGGCTACGGTTCTGACCATCTCGATCTTGTGCTCGCTACTGGTTACGTCAGCCGCCTACTAGGCAATGCTCGGGTCGTCCGCCACTTGGCGCAGCACCATGCAGATATCTTGGCTGAGTTTCAGAAGATCGCCGAGTTGCAAAAGGCCGCTTAAAGCGGTCCAGCCATAGAGCCTGATCAGACTTGGCAGTTTGTATCTGCCGCGAAAGTCAGCGCGGGGCGGTTTAGCTCCTCTTGGCGGCTTGCACCTCTCGCCACGATCTGAGGCGTGTAACGGTCGCGGGAGGGCTAGCCGCAGCCGGCTTGGTGATTGCGGGCGCGGTTGGCTCTCGAATGGTCGCAGCTTTGCCGTCGAGCAGATCCGCAATCTTTTGCGAGACCTTCTCGGTCGCGATGCGCAGCCCCTCGTCGATGTGAATATATCCTTGCGTGACGCCGCGCGCGCCGTGCCCTAGCAGACCCGCGATGGTGATGTCCGAAAATCCAAGATCTCCGGCGGCGCTGGCAAGCGAGTGTCGGAAGACGTGCGCAGTCACTCCTTCCAGCTTTGCGATGTGACAAAGCCGCGCGATCACGTCCGGGGCCTGTTTGAAATGGCTGTTCCGTAGAGGTGAGGTGAACACATGGGGATTGCCCACGATCCTTGACTGAGACTGGACGAGCTCAAGCGCGGCGGCTCCAATGGGTCGTGTTTGCGCGCCACTCTTGGTGTCGGGGAATCGCACGGCTATCGAATCCGTGTCGATCCAACCCCATTGTAGCATCTGCGCTTCGTTCAATCGGAAGCCGGTCAAAGCCAGAAACCGGACGACAGCCAACCCAACGGGATCTTCGCCCTGCTCAGCCACTTGGCGCATGGCCTCGCCTAGCGCGACATATTCGGCCGAGCTGAGGCGGCGCGTCCGGCGCTGCGCGGCTATTCGACGAACGCCGCGAGCCGGGTTGACGTCGATTTGTCCCATGCGAACCGCGTGCTCGAGCAAGGAGTGGAGCGTCGAAATTGTCCGCGATGCCGCGCCCATCCCGCCTGACGTGTTACGACCACGACCCGATGTACGATCCTTCGCGGTGGCGCCTGCGGCGATGTCAGCCTGGAGCTGTTCTATGTCGGGCGTTCGAAGGGCCTTAATCTGGCGCTTTCCGATAAGTGGCTTGATATGCTGCTCGATCCGGCTTCGGTCCATATACAGCGAAGACGCTTTGATTGGTCGCCGGCTTCGGCCGAGAAGGTGTCCAGCTTCTGCTTCAGCCAAGTACCAGTCACAAATGTCGGCGATCGTAGGCGTTGAGCGCGCGTCTTGCCGCATCTGCATTGGGTCGCGGCCGCGAGCGACCTCCCCCAAAAGAATGCGCGCTTCTGCCCTCGCTTCCTCTGTGGTGAAGACGCCATAGCGACCAATTGAGAGCCGGCGGTTCCGACGTTCGAGGTTGCGATACTGAAGGACAAATGTCTTCAACCCCGTCGGGGCCATCCGCAAGCCGAAGCCGCGCAGCTCGCTGTCCCATATGAATGCGTCACGGCCGGTCAGATTCTCGGCGCGATCAACAACGGTTTTGGTAAGCTTCGGCATAACGACCTCCTGCTTACAAAAGCTACGGAGGCGAAATTCGTCAGTCAAGCGTAGGCTTTTGACCGCGTATTTGCGGATACGGTAGCGTACGTAAAGGCGGGTCTTATCTTATTCAAGTACCTGATATAGCACGAGTTGTCTCATAAATGGCTGCGATCGACGGTCAACTGCGAAATGACTGCGACCTGTTGGTAAGGCTGAGGTCGTGAGTTCAATCCTCACCGGCAGCACCACCCTTTATGGGTATCTCAACATCCCCCGCGTCTCCGGGCGCGCGCCGTAAAACAGCCCGCCATTTGGCGGTTATTCGGGCGGCCCTCGTCGAGGGCGCGGCCGGAGACGCGGGGCCATCTTACCAAAGCGGTCAAATTTGCGCCCCCATCTCCGGACGCGGCTTTTCTGTCCTCAAAGTTGAGGCTGATGGCGGGCTGTCGCGTGCTCAAATCGCCTTGAAGCCGAGCACGCGAAGCTGCTCGCGCCAGTCGTGCGACAGATCGGCAACCCGCAACAGAGAGCGAGCCGTCAGTTCAACCGGCTGCCGCCCTTCGAGAATAGCCATCGTGATGTCCGGCGCGAGAAAGGTGAGCCTTGCCGCTCGGAGGAGCTGACGCCGTTCCGGCCCGGAAGCCTGGCCATCCTTCAGCTGCTGCCAGGCCCGCCGTGCATTTGCGAGCAAGCGGATCAGATGATCGTCGCGGACTTTGAGGCAAGCATCCGGCGCCACCGGTTCCATCAGCCGTGCGAAGCCTTCGGCGAAGGGTTCGATGCCCGCAGGCGGCGGCTCGAAAAAATCACATTGGACGGTCGGCGTCGGCGCCATCACGGGCGCACGCGTAACCGTCCTGGCCCGACGCTGGTGGGGCTTGGCGCGATGGATGGGCCTTCGGACAATATGTTTGGACTGCGCCTTGCGCGGCGGTCGACGCACGGCTGGAGTCGCGAGCACCGTTTGTCCCGGTACGACCCAGCATGCAGAAGCGAGGGTGATCCGCGTGACCTTCGAGGTCTGTGTCGCGCCGCCGGTCGAATATAGTTGAGCGCTTTCGCTGGCGACGGGTGCCAACAAGAGACATGCCGCCCCCACAGGGATCAAAAGCTGACAGATCGTAATCGATACGCGCGGCACGGCAATCTCATCTGGTTGTGACGATGGCCGGCTTCCCATTCCAGCCCCGTTGAGGCCATGCGTAATGTCCCCAAGGCGCACCGGATGAGCGCAAGCGGAATGTGTAAGAACCTGCGCCGAAAACAAGCCTGCGCTGCCGCAGCAATGCCGGGCGGCATAAGTACACATCCCTAATGTGGCCCTCTCCGCATCGGCCTAGCAGCGGTGGACAAAGGGGAGACCAGGACAATGACGGATCAGCTCGCGCTCGCGTTTCACGGCGCTTCGAAAACGGTCACCGGCTCATGCATGGAATTTTCGTACAGCGGTAAACGCATTCTCGTCGACTGCGGCCTCTTCCAAGGCTCGCGCACGCTGGAAACGCTCAATCGCACGGCCTTTGCCTTCGACCCGCGCCATGTCGACGCCGTCATCCTCACCCATGCCCATATCGATCATAGCGGATTGCTGCCGAGACTCGTTGCGGAAGGTTTTGCCGGCGACATCTGGTGCACCGAGCCGACCTCTGCCTTGCTCGAATTCATGCTCGCCGATGCCGGCCGTATCCAGGAAGGCGACGCTGCCCGGCGGAACCGCCGCAAGGACCGTGCGGACCAGCCGGACATTGAACCCATCTACACCGAACAGGACGCCATCGCCGCCTGGCGGCAATCCCGACCCGTCGCACTTGACGAATGGTTTGAGCCGGTGGCGGGCTTCCAGGCGCGATTGTGGAATGCCGGGCACATATTGGGATCCGCATCACTTGAGCTAATCGTCGATGGCACCCATGTGTTGTGCTCGGGCGATCTTGGCCCGGAACACAAGGCGTTTCATCCCGATCCGGAAAGCCCTGCTGGGTTCGATCATGTCATCTGTGAAGCGACCTACGGCGATCGCCGACGCGAGCTGCTCACCCTCGAACAGCGTCGCACGCTTCTTGAGGCGGAGATCAAGGGCGCGTTGGCGCGAGGCGGCAATCTCGTCATTCCGGTGTTTGCGCTGGAGCGCACGCAGGAGCTTCTGCTCGATATAGCGGTGCTGATGGACAGCGGCCGTATCGCTTCGGTTCCCGTCTTCATCGATTCACCGCTCGCCAACCGCGCGACGGAAGTCTTCTCAAAATACGCCGACACGCTCGAGGATATGGATGGTGGGAATATCTTCCGGAACACAGCCTTCCATTTCGTCGATGCGACCGCCGAATCGATCCGGCTGAACACCATGAAGGGCGCTATCATTATGGCCGCGTCCGGGATGTGCGAGGCCGGGCGCATCCGGCACCACCTTCTGCACAATCTTCACAAGCGCGAAGCGACTGTGCTCTTCGTCGGCTTCCAGGCCGAAGGTACACTCGGCCGGGTCATCCTTGCAGGCGCCCAGAGGGTTCGAATCTGGGGCGAGGATGTCGTCGTGCGCGCCCAGATCCGGCATATAGACAGCTATTCCGCGCACGCCGATCAGGATGGCCTTCTCGCATGGATGAAAGCCAGGCGGCCGATCGGAGGGAGTCTCTTCCTGTCGCATGGTGAGCCGGGCGCGATCGAGACCCTGCGCAGGCTGGCGCAAGCCGATGAAGTCGCCCCGTCGGTAGTAGTGCCGGAAATGGGCGAGGCCTATCGGCTCACGGCCAACAGGCCCGCCGCCAGGATCAAGACCGGCGATCCTCATCTGCAGGATGTCATCGGCCGGGATTGGCAGAACAGCTACGCGGATTTCGCCACGATCCTGAAGCGGGAGCTGTCGCAGATTCGCGACGCCAAAGCCCGCGAAGAGGCGGTCGCGGCGATGCGCGCGGTCCTGGAAAGCTACAAGACCGCGCGCGCGACGCAGATCGACCGGAAGCGGGCCTGATCGCGCCTGGTGACCACCGGCACACCCCCAAAGCCAACTACGTATCAAGGAGATTTTATGAGTGAATCGGGTCACGATCTGCAGCACGCGTTCCCGGACGACGGTGCCACGCTCCACGCGCTCAAGCTCGGGAGCGATCATTATCGCAAGCTCGCCGGACAGCATCATGATCTCACCCAGGCGATCAGCCGCATCGAGGCAGGTCTCGACGCCGCCTCGGATGATCGGCTCGAAATCTTGAAGAAGAACCGGCTTGGCATCCTCGATGAGATCGCGGAGCTCATCGCCGCGCGAAAGGCTGCCTGATGGCGCAAGATCAGGATATCCGCGATCGACTGATCGAGCGGCTGGCCGCGCTACGCGCGCGTGTCGATCATATCGAGGCCGATATGGGCCAGCCGCTCGATGATGATTCGGTCGAGCAGGCGGTCGAACGGGAAGACGATCAGGCCGATGATGCGATCGAGGGCATCGCGCTGATGGAAATCGCCGCAATCGAAGCGGCGATGCGCCGGCTCGATTCAGGCAGCTATGGGTTGTGCGTCAGTTGCGGCAACGCCGTCGAGGCGGGACGCCTGGCGGTCATTCCGGAAGCCGCGCAATGCGCGCGATGTGCGGGCGTCCGCGCCCGCTGAGGATGGCGCAATAGCCGAAATTGAACCTGCGTTCCGCCGCATATCTTCCCTGTCATCGTCAACCCCCAATCCCTGCGTCACTAGAGCCTGTTTCGGTTAGATGGAAACGCCGTGATTGTGTCTGGAAGCTCGCTGGGTAGGAGGAACGCGCAGCACGGGCTGGGAAGCTCCCGCGCAAGCGTTCCGACGCCCCCAGCGGGCTTCCAGACACAACCCCGAAGGGGCGGGCCCCTTTTGGCCCATCGCTACGTTGCTCGTCGGTCACAATGCATCAACACTGCTCCCTCCTCGCGCCTGGCGCTGGGCCAAAATCGGCTCCGTCCCGGCGCTTCCATCTATCCGAAACAGGCTCTA
>Ga0268264_10000685_pt1 | contig 39391 bp, 22 predicted proteins | sample KBSSwiS32_FD_190357 | JGI IMG/M metagenome (GOLD analysis project Ga0268264, IMG submission 190357) | Switchgrass rhizosphere microbial communities from Kellogg Biological Station, Michigan, USA - KBS Switchgrass S3-2 (SPAdes) (version 2) | ecosystem: Host-associated > Plants > Roots >...
CGAGCGGACGCCCATGCAGTAGCCGACCAGCAGCATCCGGATCATGAGTTCGGGATCTACCGAGGGTCGACCGATCGGGCTGTAGAATGAGGCCAGGTGCGACCGGATGCCGTCGAGATCCACGAACCGATCGATGGCGCGCAGCAGGTGATCGTCGACGTCGAGCCATCCACCGCCGTGCGTCAGGGTGAGCTCGCCGCGTCGGCGGTTGCCCGGATCGCGCAATCGTCCGATGTGCCGCACTGAAGTGGGTTGAATTATGGACTACACACCGACGTGAACTTTAGGTCCCCGAAAGAACGAAACGGCGGCGCGGTGGGCTGCGCCGCCGGCAATTTATAGAACTGACCAGGATTCCACGAGCGTTCCAGTGCCTGGGAAATGAAGCAGTTCCACATCCCGGAAGAGCTCGGTCTCCTCGCTCACCGTGTTGTAGGCACTGATCCAGTCGTCTTCGAGTTCCTCAAATTCATAGTCGCCGACGTCGCCTTCGAGCAGAAGGATATCGTCCCCGCCGCCGCCGTCGATGGAGTCTTCGCCTTCACCGCCATCGAGAATGTTTCGTCCTGCAGTGCCGCTCAGGCTGTCATCGTCGCCGGTGCCGGAGATCACGGTGGTGCCGGATAGAATCTTCGCGCGGCTTTCCGTCGAGAAGAGGACGATCTCCACATCGCGCAACGTGATTTCCTCACTGGAGGAAGTCATGCTGACCGAGCCATCCGGGTTGGATCCGAAGGTCCAGTTGATCTCTGACGAAAGCGCATCAAAGAGGTCGACGCCCGCACCGCCTTCGACCGTATCGTTGCCCGAAAGCCCAATCAGGTCATCGTCGCCGCCGAGCCCATAGATGTGGTCGTCGCCGTACGTACCCCAGACCTGATCGCCGGCTGCGGTGCCATAGCCCGCTACCAGGTCTCCGAGGTGCGCAAGGTGCTGGTCCCCCGCAAACCAGACAATTTCGATATTCTTGAAGAGGTCGGTCTCCGTGCCCCCGCCGGAGGTCATCTCAATATCGCCGTTGGCGAGGCGATCGAAGCTGTAGTCACCGGCAACGCCTGTGAGCGCCAGGACGTCCTCGCCGCCGGCGCCATCGATCACATCGTTGCCAGCTGCGGGTGAGAGGATGTCGCGCCCCGCACCGCCGGTGAGCGTATCGGCACCGCTGGTCCCAAGAACGCCGCTGCCAGCCCCCGGCAGGAGCGCGCGCTGATCGCCTTCGAAGTAGATGATCTCGGCGTTCTTTAAGACGTCCGCATCGGCGCCATCGTCGAGGGTGATGCTGCCGTCGAGATTGTTGGTGACAGTGTAGTCGCCAAGCGCGGTTGCGTAGCGCACGAAATCAACCCCGGCACCTCCGTCGATCGTATCGCCGCCGACCTGGGCATCGACATCATCATCACCGCCCAGCGCGAAGAGGCGCTCGCTGGTCTCGGCGGTCGTGAGGTAGTCCGCATCGTTGGTGCCGCGCTCACCGGCCAGATCGGCCAATTGCTGGATCACTTGGTTCGTCTGGAAATAGACCTGTGCGACGTTCCGAACCTGGATAAGCGGGCCGGACGGCAACGCTTCGATGTCGAAGCTGCCGTCGAGGTTCCATAAGATTTCGTGGTCCTCGCGGGTGCCAGAGAGCACCAGAAGGTCCTCGCCCCCGACGCCGTTGAGCGTGTCGGCGCCCCCGGCCGGTGCAAAGATGTCTCTTCCGACCGTGCCCGCAAGCGAGTCTGCACCGCTCGTGCCTGCGATGCCTGTTGCAGCGCCTGGCACCAGCACTTTGTCCCAGAAGCTGATGATCTCGACACCGCTAAGCGTGTCCTCACCATCCGGGCCTATGACCTCGATGTCACCCGAGAGGAGGGTGTTGACGGTGAACTCTTCAAGCGAGCCCGAGAATAGCGCCGTGTCGAGCCCATCACCGCCGTCGATCATGTCATTGCCGCCAACACCGAAGAAGCTGTCATCGCCCGCAAAGCCGACGAGATGGTCGTCCTCTTCCGTGCCGTTTAGGAAGTCATCGCCCGGCGTCCCGTAACCCGGACCCAAATCGGCGAGCAAAGCGATCTTGTGGCCGTCTCCGAACCAGAGCGCCTCGACGTCACCTAGCACGATCTCATCGCTGTTGAGGCTGCTCGTGGCCACGAATGCGCCATCGGGCCTCCGCGTGAACTCATAGTCTTCGACCGTGCCGGGCAAGACGACGTAGTCCCAGCCCTCGCCAGCCTGGATCGTGTCATCGCCACCGCCCGGCGTGATGATGTCCGCTGTGTCTGTGCCGGTGAGGAGTTCGGCAGACGAAGTGCCCACCACACCGTTCGCAGCGCCCGGAAGCAAAGCGGTATCGTCGGCGAACCGGATGATCTCGACATTTGTGAGCTCATCGACGCCATCCGGGCCGGAGACCGTCGTGACACTGCCCACCATGTTGATGGTGAAGTCGCCCTCGTCCCCGCCGAAGAAATAGGCTTCGTCGACCCCGTCGCCGCCATCGATTGTGTCGTTGCCCTCGCTGCCCTCTAGCGCGTCGTCGCCTTCCAGGCCCCAGAGGTGGTCGTCGCCCGGCGTGCCCGAGACATAGTCGTCTCCCGGCGTCCCATAGCCGCCGACATAATTCTCAATCTCGCTGCCTTCTTCCTCGCCGTCGAAGGCGAGCCGCTCGACACCGATCAGCGTGGCGACGCTCCCCGATAGTCCGGTGACCTCCACCGCGCCGTCCGCATGGCGCACGAACGTGAAATCTTCTGCGTCGCCATCCAGCCAGACCGTGTCGGTGCCATCGCCGCCCTCTACCGTATTGCCAAGGCCGGTCAGGGTGATGGTATCCGTGCCGTCCAGCGCCACGATGAGGGTGCTTCCCGACGCTTCAAGCGTGTCGATACTCTCGCTCCCCAGATTGGGAAGCAGCGTGCGCAGTGCGGTCGCAGCCCCGCCCTGGAATTTTACGGCTTCGACGCCGATTAGCGTGTCCACTTCGCTGGACGCAATATGCTCGACGAGCACGGAGCCGTCCGCCTGCAGGGTCAGGCTGTAGTCGTTCTCCTCATCGTCGAAGGCTAAGACATCGTCGCCTGCGCCACCCTCGATCGTGTCTGCGCCGTCGCCCCCCGCAAGTTGATCGTCTCCGGTGCCGCCGAGTATCTGGTCATTGCCAGCACCACCGGCGAGCGAGTCGGCACCGCCGCCGCCTCGCAATTCATCGCCATCGGTGCCGCCTGACTGGCTGTCGTTTCCTGCGCTGTTACCGCCGACCGCCTCATCGAAGGCGTCGGCGCCGCGTTCGAACGTGGCGCTGAAAGCGTTCTGGCGGACCTGGTCCTGGTGACCTTCGCTCCCGAGCCAGTCGTCCAGATCGACCGACCCGGCCTGGGTGACGACAGTCACGTCGTTTTCGATGTAGGCGAGTTCCGTACCGTCGAGGTCTCCCTCGTAGCCCCACTCGTGCCAGAGGCCCTTGCCGACGTAGACGGTGTCGCTGCCCATCTTGACGAAAACGTCGACCTTGTAGCCCCAACGCATGGGATCTTCGTCGCCAATGTCGGGACTGCCGGATTGCGAAACCAGAACGCGACCCGCCTGCTTGACCACTAGCGTAAAGTCCGCGTGCGAGGTCGCCTCGATCTTGAGTTTCGTCTCGCCCGGCGCGTCCTTGAGGTAGTCGTGTCCGTCGCCCGTTCCGACAACGATGGTGAGTTCATTCGCGCTCTGCGCCAGCGCGCTGATATCGAACAGGTCATCACCCTGGCCGCCATTGAGCGTGTTGCCGCCCGCCTCTACGGTCAGTTTGTCGGGATCGCCGGCGCCTTCAAGGCGGTTCGATGCATCATTCTCGAAGAGAAGATCCGAACCCTGGCCGCCGTTCAGCGTGTCGTTCCCCGCTCCGCCCAAGAGGATGTCGTTGTCCTCCCCACCTAGGATAGAGTCTGCACCGGCCTGACCATCGACGTTGGATTTGCTCTCTAGTACGGTAAATGTATCGTCGTATGCGCTTCCCTTCGCCAATTCTACATCGACGAGTTCGACTATTACGCCGCCGTGAAGCGTTTGCGGGACTGTGCGAAAGTCGGCAAAATCATTGTCATCGCCGCCATCCACGACAAACTCGGCAGCAAGCCCCGCCCATCCGGGGGTGACGACATCGTCGCCACGACCAAGAAAATAGAGTATCCCTCCAGTATTTGCGTCCGCCCCCATATAAAGATGATCTTCAACATCCCACGTTGAGATGTTATCGTCCTGCGGAGACCCATATAGAATGGCTTTCCCGTCATGTGTGAAGTTCGTCGCCCCGTCGAAATTTAATTGCCCTGGAACCGGAGCGAGCTTCACAACATTTGGAACGGTGTAGATGGTCCAACTCGCGAGTTTTGCCTCGTCACCGGAAAAATCGAGATCGGTATAATCTGAATCTACCGTTCGGGTTCCCGAGAAATCTATATTCACGCCCCTCCCTATGAAAGACGGATCAACAAGATATTCGAGGAGTGGATTTATAAGTCCGGCCAGCCCGTCCGCACTCTCGAAATCAAAATTTTCCTGTACGTCAGTCCGTGGGAGGAGCGCAAAATTGGTGATGTGTCGCGTTCCGTCGGAATCAACCGTAAATCTCGCAGAGTCGGTCACCTCAAAAGCAGTCGAATTATATATGTAGACGCGTTCCGCATAATCATCTGTGGAGTCGCCGACCTGCCATTGCGTTATATTAGTGGCATAGGCATTTCCGATCCCCAACAGGGTGGCCATCTGCTGCTTTGTATATGATATGTTTGTTGGCAGGCTTGTTGCATTGAAAAACATGTCGACGAGCGTCGATGTGGCACCCGTGGAAAATCTTCCGGCTCCGGTATCCATGTAATAATTGACATCAACATCTATCGTTGTCTCAACATCCGAATTTCGGAGTATCGCGTCGGTGGCCAGATCTTCGGGCGTTTCGTCCTGGCCATACAGATACAAATTCGTCATTTCTACGTTCGACAAATGTGTATACGTCATGGGGGCGCTCCCGATGTGAGATCGGGAAAGTTGTGGTTAAGACTCGATACAACGTCAACGGGAAATTTCCGTTGCGGTGAACGCGTATTTGGTGTACCCAGCGCGGCCGTCACGAGCGAGGTCGTCATGCGGGCAAAAGATGGGTTGCGTCGCCCTTGCGCTGTTTGCAGGGTGGCGCTTATTGCGTCGTTTGCGCAGGTTCTGGCGGGGACGGCGGTGGCCCAGGCCAGGGTTGGCGCCAATTCACACCGCTCTGGTCTCGACATTGCGGCAAATAACAAGGCGCGCATTTCTGTGGTCTGCGCGGGACGCGCGAGGGTCGAACTTCGCACCTTCTACAACCTTCCACCCGAACTGAATTTCCGCGTCCCTTTCGACCACAACGCCTCTCTATTCAAAGATAGGGAAGTGCCCACGGAAGTGCCCTTGACGTTCACACTGATAAGCAACAACGGGGTGGGCGTCCTCAGGACGCGGGCGCTGACAGGCAGAGAGCTCGCCAGGGTCCAGAATATTCTGGGACCGCGCGCGCCCGTGAAAATGAGCTTGGTCGGCATCGCGGAAGAGCGAACCGTGTTGTCCACAAAGGTCACGAGCGCGGAGCTGCACAAGTTTGCCGCGGGCTGCAGCGCTCTGTAGTAATCTGGTCCAAAAGCATGGACCCCGGTCCATTTGAAGCGAGACACTCTCTCGGACTGGGCTGCGCCACAAGCTGACCTTGGCTCCGCTCCAGATTTCGGACCTTCTGGGTCACGTCATCTCAGCTTGTCCGCCTGAGCGCCGACGGACCCGTCCTGGCCGTCGACGCTGCGTGGTTGCGATCAGACGCCGGCAATCCAGTTGGCGGCGCTGGTGAGTTGCACGCCGGCCAGGATGACCCGGTCGCCGTCCGCCAGGTCGAGAATGGTGTCCCCGCCGGAGAGGCTGACTGTGTAGGTCCGGCCCTTGTCCAGCAGGATTAAGTCACCTTCGCCGACGTTGAAGTCCGTCACCCGGTCCTGACCGGCGCCCCCGGAGAAATAGAAGGTGTCGGCGCCCGCGCCGCCCGACAGGGTGTCTGCGCCAAGATCGCCGGAGATCCAGTCTCCTCCCGCGCCGCCTGCGACGAGATCGTCGCCCTGACCGCCGCGGAGTGTGTCTGCACCGTCGCCGCCGGATACCGAGTCAGCGCCCATGTTGCCGTTGACAATGTCGTTTCCGGCCTCACCGAGCAACCGGTCGTCGCCCTGCCCGCCCAGCACCCAGTCGTCGCCAAGACCACCGCTGACGGTGTCGGCGCCCGTGTTGCCGTTGATGTAGTCGAAGCCCGAGCCGCCGACGACGAGGTCGTTTCCGGCCTCGCCGCGCAGGTAGTTCGCGCCGTCGCCGCCGTAGATCGCGTCGTTGCCCGCACCGCCCATCACGGTGTCGTCGCCAGCGTCGCCCGAGAGCTGGTCGTCGCCATCGTCGCCCGCGAGATAGTCGTTGTCGCGGCCGCCGAGCAGGGTGTCGGCGCCGGCGCCGCCCGCGATGCTGTCGTCGCCCGCGTTGCCGTGGATCCAGTCATCACCATCGCCGCTGGAGACAGTGTCCTGGCCTTCGCCGGCGGAGAAGTGGTCTGGCGTCGCGCCGAGTTGGACCACGTCCGAACCCGCCGTGCCGTTCGATCCTCCGGTGATCACGCCAGGGCCGCCGCCGCCGCCGCCGCCCCCGGCGGTCGCGTTCAGGGTCAGCGTATTGGCGGTGGCGTCTTCGTTGGTCCCCCAGCCCACGACGCCGTCGTCCTTTACCTTGAAGGTGAACTCCGCTGAGCCCACGCCGCTCGGCGTGAACACCAGCAGGCCGGCCTGGATGTCCGCGGCGCTGACCGACTGGCCGGCGCTGACCGCCACGCCGTTCAGCTTGAGCGTCCCCGTCGCCGGCAGGGTGACGATCTTCACTGCGAAGAGGGAATCCCCCTGGCCGTCGCTGAAGCCGAAGTCGTTGACGGCGATGGCGTAGGGCGAGCCGGCCGCGAAGCTGCGCGACCTGTCTCCGCCGCTGGGCGCGACGTTCTCGCCGAAAACGCCGTTGTCGAACTCCAGCCGCTCGATTCCCGTCAGCCGGTCCGTGCCGTCGGGTCCGAGAACCTCCAGGACCCCGCCGCCCAAGTCGGTCACCACGTAGTCCGGCGCGTCGCCGGAGAAGCGCGCCACGTCCAGCATTCCGACGCCGCCGTCCAGTGTGTCGTTGCCCGCGCCGCCGTCGAGCAGGTCGTTCGCCAGGCCGCCGATCAGGGTGTCGTTCCCGCCGAAGCCCTGCGCATCGACGGATTCCACCGAGGTCATGCCGCTGGCGTCGAGCAGGTTGTCGAGCGCGCTGCCGACGTAGTGGATGGTGCTGGGCGCCAGGCCCGTCAGCGAGAAGTCGCCGGTGATGGTGACCCGCTCGCCGTTGAAGACCAGTTCCTCGACGCTGGTGATCGTCAGGTCCGTGACGCCGTCGCCGTCGACGTCCAGCTCGATGGCCGAACCATCCTGGCTGGGCTTGATCGTCGGCGTGCCGACGAGGTCCGCCGCATCGACCGGTGCGATGCTGACGACGTCGACGCCGTCGCCGCCGTCGACAGTGTCGGCCGGGCTGCCTGGCGACCATGCGAATTCGTCGCCGCTCGATCCGCCGGTCACCAGCGGCGGCGGAGTCCAGCCGATGTTGAATCCGTCCAGCTGCAGGCTGCTGGTGTTCTCCAGCCGGATGAGCGGTATCCAGCTGTCGCCGCCGCCGTTCGCGTCGATCTCGATGACGCCTGCGACGCCGTCTTGCACGACGCGCACGTGCCCGCTGGTGAAGGGGTTGGTTGCGCCGTCCCAGTTTGTCCGCGCGTCGAGCACATCTTCAAGGTCGAGCCGGTCGCCAGAAGCGCCGGCCGCGAAGTCGGTGACGGTGATCGCACCCGTCGTCGTAGCGCTGAGGTGGATGACGTCGGCGCCGGAACCCAGGGTCACCCGCGCGCTCTGGCCGGTGAGGACGTCCAGCTCGATGGTGTCCGCGCCCGCGCCGCCGTCGACGGTGTCTCCGCCGCCGGCCAGGATCAGGTCGGCCCCGCCCTCGCCGTTTAGGACGTCGTTCCCCGCATAGCCGGTGAGGGTGTCGGCGCCGTCGCCGCCCGCCAGCGTATCCGCGCCCCCCGTGCCGGGTACGAAATCGGCCTGTGCGGCGCCGGTGTTCTCGACCCCTCCGCTGGGCAGCAGGAAGTCGCCTGCGGTCAGACCGGTGACGCCGGTCAAGGTCGTGCGCTGGACAACGCCATTCCAGGTGAGACTGAAGACGGTGTCGCCGCCGACCACCGACAGGTGCGGCTGCAGGCTCGCAAAGCTGTCGAAGCCGAAGTCGGAGAGGTCGATCTTGTCGACGCCGAGTTGGAAGTCGGTGATCTCGTCCTGACCTTCGGAGATCTCGAAGTGATCGGCGCCGGCGCCGCCGGTGAGCACGTCGTCGCCGTCCTCGCCGTCCAGACCGTCCGCCTGGGAGCTGCCGGTGATGGTGTCGGCCGCGTCCGAGCCCGTGATGTCGATGCTGACGTTCGCCCCGTTCTCGAAGGCGAGCCCTGAGAGGTCGACCGGCTGGTTGTCGGCGGCGTCGACGTCGAGCTCGATCACGCCCGTCCCGCGCACCGTGGTGAAGTCGAAGGCGCTGGCTTTCATCGTCAGCGCGGCCGGCGCGATCTGGATGTTCCCGCCGTTGACTACGCCGCTGAACGCCGGCGCCAGGATCAGGCCCTCGACGTTCGTCAGCGCGCCCTGGAAGTTCACCGCCCCGCCGACGGAGAGGTAGTCGGTTCCCGCCCCCCCATCGAAGACGCTGCCGGCGAAGGTCCCGAACAGCGGTGTTCCATTGAAGGTCAGGTTCGTGGCGCTCAGGGTGTCGTTGCCGCCCTCGCCCGAGAGGGTGTCCTGGCCAGCCAGGCCGCTGGTCTGCAGGAGGTCGTTGCCCTCGCCGCCCAGCAGCAGGTCGTTGCCCGCGAGACCTTGCAGGGTGTCGTTTCCGTTCAGGCCGTTCAGCGTGTCCGCTCCGGGCGTGCCGCTGAGCTGGTCGTTGGTGTTGGGGTCGTAGGTCGCGGGCGTGAAGCCGTCGAGATTTTCGGCGGTGAGCTGTCCGGTCGTGCGGTTCTTCAGGGTGACAAGGTCGACGAAGCTGTTGGCCCCGCCATTGGAATCGAACTGCAGGACCGCATCGTTGCCGCGTTGCAGGAGCCTCAGGTGTCCGGTGACAAAGGGATTGTCGCCCTCGACGTAATTGGTGCTCCGCGCCTCGATGAAGTCCTCGAGATCGAGGTCGTCGCCGCCCGAGCCCGTGGTGAAGTCGTTGACGACGATGGTTCCGGCGGCGTCGGTGGATGGCTCGACGGTGTCGACGCCGGCCCCGAGCGTCAGGGTGACCGTCTCGCCGCTGAGCGTCTTCACCTGGACGTAGTCGTCGCCCGCGCCGAGATCGACGATGTCGTTCCCGCCCAGGGTGAAAAGCTGATCCTCCCCACTCGAGCCGGTCACCGTGTCCGCGCCGCTCGAGCCATTGATGAAGGTGGAGACGTCGGCGCCGTTCTCGAAGACCACGCCGGAGAGGTCGAGCGCGTCGTTGTCGGCGCCGTTGATGTTCAGCGCGATCTGACCGGTCCCGCGGACCGTTACGCCGTCGCCGTTGTAGTTGAAGTCGAAGGCGCTGGCCCGCATCACCAGGATGCCGCTGGGCGCCGTGATGGTGTTTCCGTTGTTCGTGGTCGAGAACGCCGGCTGGAAGGAGATGCCCTCCATGTCTTCTAGCGAGCCCTGGAAGTTCACCTGGCCGGTGACGCCCACGTAGTCGACGCCCGCGCCGCCATCGAGGATGGCGCCGGCGAAGTTGCCGCCCATCGGATTGCCGTTGACGACAAGGTTGGAGACGCTGAGTCGGTCGTCGCCCTCGCCGCCCTGCAGGGTGTCGACGCCGTTGTTGCCGAACGACGTGAGCGTGTCGGCGCCCAGGCCGCCGATCAGCAGGTCGTTGCCGATTCCGCCCTGCAGGTTGTCCGCACCGTCGCCGCCGTCGAGGGTGTCGGGCCCGGCGTAGCCGGTCAGCGTGTCGTCGCCGGCGTTTCCCAGCAGCAGGTCAGGACCGACGGTGCCGGGCAGCAGGTCCGCATTGGGCGTGCCCGTCAGATCGTCCACCGGCCCGGACGGGAACAGGAAGTCGCCGGCGGTCATGCCGGTCACGCCGCCAAAGGTGGTGGTGTGCACCTCGCCGTCCAGCGTGATGCTGAGCACCGTGTCGCCGTTGGCCTCGGTGATGTACTGCCGAAGGCTCGGGAACCCGTCGAAGCCGAAGTCGGACAGATCAAACTTGTCGACGCCCTTCTGGAAGTCGGTGATCCGGTCCTGGCCGCCCGAGATCTCGAAGGTGTCGGCGCCACCCCCGCCCGTCAGGACGTCGTCGCCGCTGTCGCCGTCCAGGTCGTCGGCGCCGGAGGTGCCGGTGATGGTGTCGTTGGCGTCCGAGCCGATGAACTCGAAGGAGACGGTGGAACCGTTCTCGACGACCACCCCGCTGAGGTCGACCGCCTGGTTGTCGTCCGGGTCGACGTCCAACCGGACCGTGCCCGTTCCGCGCACCGTCGAGAAGTCGAAGTCGCTCGCCCGGATGGTGAGCGCGGCCGGCGCGATCTGGACGTTCCCGCCGTTGACGACGCCACTGAACGCCGGAGCCAGGTTCAGCCCCTCGATGTTCTGCAGCGAGCCCTGGAAGTTCACCACGCCGCCGACGCTCAGATAGTCGTTCCCGGCCCCACCGTCGTAGCTGTTGCCGGAGAAGTCGCCGAAGACCGGGCTGCCGTTGAAGCTCAGGTTGACGGCGGTGAGCGTGTCGTCGCCGTCGCCGCCCTGGAAGGTGTCCAGCCCGGTCCCGCCGGTGTTCTGCAGGAGGTCGTTGCCGTCGCCGCCCTGCAGCAGGTCGTTCCCGAGGCCGCCTGCCAAGGTGTCGGCGCCCGCCCCGCCCAGAAGCGTGTCATTGCCGGCGTTTCCGGGCAGGGAATCCGCGCCGACGGTTCCGGGCAGCAGGTCCGCATTCGGCGTGCCGGCCAGGTCGGACACCGGGCCGGACGGGAACAGGAAATCGTCGGCCGTCATGCCGGTCACGCCGACGAAGGTGTTGGTGTGCACCTCACCGTCCAGCGTGACGCTGAGCACCGTGTCGCCGTTCACCTCGCTCAGGTACGGGCTCAGGCTCGCGAACCCGTCGAAGCCGAAGTCCGACAGGTCGAACTCATCGACGCCCCTCTGGAAGTCGGTGATGCGGTCGTGACCCGACGAGATCTCGAAGTTGTCGCCGCCCGCGCCGCCGGTGAGGACGTCGTCGCCGTCGTCGCCGTCCAGGTCGTCGCCGCCGGAGGTGCCGGTGATGGTGTCGTTGGCGTCCGAGCCGGTGAATTCGAAGGAGACGTCGGCGCCGTTCTCAAAGGTCAGACCCGAAAGGTCGACGGCCTGGTTGTCGTTCGGATCGACGTCGAGCCGGACCGTGCCCGTCCCGCGGACGGTCGCGAACTCGAAGTCGCTCGCCCGGATGGTCAAGGCGGCCGGCGCGATCTGAATGTTCCCGCCGTTCGCCACGCCGCTGAACGCCGGGGCCAGGTTCAAGCCCTCAATGTTCTGCAGCGAGCCCTGGAAGTTCACCACCCCGCCGATGCTCAGGTAGTCGGTCCCGGCGCCGCCGTCGTAGCTGTTGCCCGAGAAGTCGCCGAAGATCGGCGTCCCGTTGAAGCTCAGATTGACAGCGGTGAGCGTGTCGTCGCCGTCGCCGCCCTGGAAGGTGTCCAGCCCGGTCCCGCCGGTGTTCTGCAGGACGTCGTTGCCGTCGCCGGCCTGGAGCAGATCGTTGCCCGGTCCGCCAGCCAGAGTGTCGGCGCCGAGGCCGCCCTGCAGGGTATCGTGCCCCGCGTCGCCGTTGATCGTGTCCGCGCCATCGTCGCCCACGAGCAGGTCGTTGCCCGCTCCGCCCAACAAGGTGTCGGCCTCAGCGAGGCCCGTCAAAGTGTCGTCGCCGCTCGTACCGGTCTGCTGGCCCACGCCTATCCCCCAACTCGACAAAGCGTCGCGCGGTCGATTCGACCGGCGTTCTTCGGTGGACGGATCTTTGAGAAATCATCGCTATTTGCGCATGCCTCAAACGAGGTATGCATGCCTCGCCGCACGACATTCCTCAGGAGGGGGAACTGAGCGACGAAGCGGGGCAATGGGGCCTCGCTGAACGTTGGTCGGCGACGGGTGTTGGGGGGCTATGGTCGCTGAGTCGGAGTTGCGTGGGGTCGCCGATAGACTTCGGCAGGCCGCGTTCGACGGGTCATGGGAAGAAGCGCTGGCCGCGCTGGCCGCGGCTTGCGGAGGTCATGCGGCGGAGCTCATCGGCGTGGGCCCCTCGGCGACCCGCCTATTCAACCGCGCCCACAACATCGATCCCGCGGGCCATGCGCTGTTCCTGGCCATGAACGGCGACGACCCGGCCCGCAACGTTCGCATCCGCGCCGGGCTGTCCGCCCCGATCCTCCGGTCACTGACTGAAGCCGATTTCGGCGATGTCGAAGCCGTCCTGCGGACCGAGCTCTACGCCGAACTCCTGCGCCCCTACGGCATCCCATATACCCTTCAGACGACGCTCATGCGCTCGCCGGCGGGGGTCGTTGGGACCACGGTCAACTACTCGGAGAGGCATGGCCTCGCCACGGCCCAGCAGCGGAAGATTTTCGACGCCTTAGCGCCCCTGGTGCAGGAAGCGGTTCGCCTTCAGCTCACGCTGGAGGGCCGGGGCGCACGCGTGCTGCATGGGACACTGGAGAACCTCGGAGCGGCGGCCTTCATCTGCAACGCCGTGGGGCGGGTCGTTACTTTGACGCCGGAAGCCGAGCGGCTGGTCGCCGCGGGCGAGCACCTATTCCTGAAGGATCGCGTGCTGCGGCCGGCCCATCCGCACGATCAGGCTGGCTTCGCCGAGGCGTTGCTGCGCGGGGCGGTGCGCGACCTGCCCGCCAGGCCGTCCGCGGAGCTGCCGCTCCGCTCGCCCGCGGACGGGGGACTGATCGTCTGCCAGATCGCCGGGCTGCCAACCTCTGACTTCGCCTTCGGCCTCGACGCCTCGGTAATGGTCGTGGTCCGCACGCCACGTGATCCCACCCGGATCGCGCCCATCCTGCAAAGCGTCTACGGCCTGACCACCGCCGAGGTCGGCGTGGCGCTGGGGCTGGCTCGCGGCCTAGACGTCGAGGATGTGGCGCGCGAGCGCGGGAGCTCCGTATGGACCGTCCGCACCCAGCTGCGCTCGGCCGCGTCGAAGCTAGGCGTGAGCCGCCAGGCGGAGCTGGTGGCGAAGCTCAGCCAACTCTAACCGCGCCGCCTCACCGACGGCAGCCTACTTCGCCGCCGGAGGCCTCGTAGCGTGGATCTGGCATTGTGGATCTCCCCTGGCACGGCTCCAGAGTTCGCTGGTCAGCCTCGCGCCATGAGCGGAACTTGGATCCGCTCCGGTTTCCGGACCTTCATGCCGACAGCCTGGCCTTGCTAAGTGAGCGACATGGGAACCGCGCAATTCCAAAATGTCCCCGAGAGCAGCGACGAGATCGGCGACGTCATCCGGTCGGGGCGCGCGCCTGTGATTCAATTCAGCGAGCCACCAGATGGCGCCGCGCTAGCGCGCACCGACGCCTACTGCGCCGAGTTCGGCGCTCGGCTCCAAATTCGCTTCTATGGCTTCCAATGGCGGGAGTTCGACACTTCACTGCTGCGCCATCTTCCCCACGTCGCGAACCTGTCGATCGACACGGTGCGAACCATTGCTGATTTCGCTCCCGTGGCCTCCTTGCCCAACCTGACCCGCCTTCGCTTCGGCGTTTATGAGCATCCTGACGGACGCTTTCTGCAGCAGTTGGACCTCGCCCGGCTGACACACCTCACGCTTGCTGAGAACAAACGCCGGAACTTCGATCTGTCCCCGCTCGCGGCCGCGACGTCGCTAGAGCAGGTTTTCATCCAGGGCCATGATCGAGGGATCGAGGCCATAAGTGCGCTTCCGTGCCTTTCCGATGTTTCGCTCAGCGGCTTTCCCAAACGCCACGACCTCGCCTTCCTGAACAGCCTGGCCTCCCTGCGATCCCTGTTCCTGATCCTCGGGACGCGCTCGTCCATCGCCGAGTTCACCCATCCTGCACTGAGCAAGCTCCGCATCGTCTGGATCCGCGAGCTCGAGGATCTCGGCCCACTCCGGCGGTTCACTGCCTTGGAAGATCTGACCATCGAAGACCAACTGCGCCTTACTGTCCTCGACATCGGGGGGCTCGATCTCCGTCGGCTGACCGTTTCGAACTGCAAGCGCCTCGAACGGATTGTCGGTATTGAGGGGCAGGCCCGGCTCGAACACGTTCAAATACCCGCGGCGGTGACAGCGACCGGCTGAGCTGCGCCAGAAACGGAACTTGGCGTCGCGTCGCAAAGCAGACCTTCGCTGGTCTCCACGCGCATTGGCCTTGCCTTGATCATCGCTCCAGTCAACTGCCGGTGTATTGGGCCGACAGGCGGTGAGCGGTGCGGCCGCCCACCCGCCCTCCGGGACAAAGCCCCCCGCCTCAAACGGTCGGGATCGTCCCGCCGTCGATGATGTTTTCCGCACCATGGATCGAGGCGGCGCGGTTCGAAGCCAGGAATGCGATCAACTCGGCGACCTCCTCGGGCTCAGCTGGACGGCCGAGCGGAATGCCGCCGAGCGCCTGGAGGATGCTGTCCTTCGCCGCCTCGAGGTCGCCGTCGGTGGTCTCGGCGATCCGGCGAACGAGGGCCTCGGAGGCCTCGGTGTAGATCCAACCTGGGGAGACCACGTTCACCCGCACGCCCTTTGGCCCGAGCTCCTTCGACAGCGACTTGCTGTAGGTGGTCAGCGCCGCCTTGGCCGCCGCATAGGCCGTGGTTGAATCAGGCAGCGGCAGTCTCCGTTGGATCGACGACACATGGATTACGGCGCCCGCACCCCTTTCGATCATCTGCGGGACCAGGGCCCGATCGAGGCGCACCGCCGACATCAGGTTGAGGTCCAGCTCAGCCCGCCAGTACTCGTCGGTGAGCGCAATGAAACCGCCAGCCGGCGAGGCCGAGCCGCCGACGACATGCACGAGGACATCGACGCCGCCCATCCGCGCAAGCGCGGCGTCAGCCAAGCGCGCACCGCCGTCCGGTGCGCTTAGGTCGGCGGTCACAACATGGGCGTCCGACGGCGCGCCAGCCTCTCCGCGGGCTGCGGTCACGACGGTGGCGCCGCCGGCGACGAACCGCTTCACCGCGGCCAGGCCCGTACCTTTGGTGCCGCCGGTCACCACTACGCGGCGGCCTTCGAATTCCGTAGTGGGGTTCTGCAGGGTCATGGTCATCGTCCGTCTGTCTAGCCGGCGGCGACGGCCGCGCGTGCATCCGCCCTCAAGTAGAGGTGGACATATCATCCGATAATCGGGACAAAGTGGGACGACTCGTCACGAGAATCGGGATAATGGCGCAGGGCAGCCTTGCCGAGCTGGAAGCGGTCCTCATGATCGCGCGCCGGGGAAAATTCCGGACGGCGGCGCTCGAGCTCGGGATGTCGACCACGGCGCTCAGCAATGCGGTCAGCAAGCTGGAACGCACACTCGGCGTGCGGCTGTTCAACCGCACGACGCGCAGCGTCTCCCTCACCGAAGCGGGCCGCGACTTCGTCGCGCTGGTCGCGCCGGCCCTGCAGGACATTCACGAAGCGATGGAAGCGGCGCGTTCCCAACAGGCCACGCCGTCAGGCACGCTGCGCATCAACGCCTTCCCGACCGCGGCGCGGGAGATCTTCGCGCCGCTTATCCTTCCGTTCCTGCGAGCACACCCTCAGGTCCACGTCGACATTGTCACCGAAGGTCGTCTGGTCGACATCGTGGCCGATGGGTTCGACTTCGGTATCCGCAGCGCCGACCTCGTCCCGATCGACATGATCGGGATCCCGCTCGGGTCAGGTCGACGCAATGTCGTGGTGGGGGCGCCCGCCTACCTCCAAGCGCACGGGACGCCCATGTCGCCGCAGGACCTCGCCGGACATTCCTGTCTCCGCGTGCGACTCCCCAACGGCGCGATCTACCGCTGGCCGTTCGAGAAGGACGGGCGATCGGTCCACGTCGATGTCGAGGGAAGCCTCACGCTTGACGAAGCGAGCCTAACAAGAGCCGCCGCCGTTGCTGCGTTTGGCCTGACCTTGGCGATGGAGTCGGACGTGCTGGAGGACATCGAAGCCGGCCGCCTTGTGCGCGTGCTCGAGGATTGGACGCCGCGTATGTCACCACTTAGCCTCTACTATCCGAGCCGTCGTAACCCCACCGCCGCGTTCAAGGCTTTCGTCGATTTCGCCCGGCAGCAGGGCGGCGCAAGCGGCGCCTCTCACGCATCCATGGGCTGAGAGGCGCCAGAACCGGACGTTCGACCCGATCCAGAAACTTGACGTTCAGGCCACAGCGCGCGGCCTCGTGATACGAAGGAGCCGACTTCGGGCGGAGAGACGAGGATTTCGCTGAAGGCGTTCATCCACTTTCCCGTCTCTTCGTCGGAGTCGATGCCGCGTTCGCGAAATTCCTCGAACTGGTCCAGGCTGCTGAGCTCAACCTCGAACTGAAGGGCCGCTCCGCCCGGGCCGCGCGTCAGCGGTACAAGCAGCCGCGCCGCGAACCCCTTCTGCTTTGCCGCCTCAAGCTCCCGCTCGATGAAATTGATCGCGTGGTGACGATTTACCGGAAGGACGGAATACGAGAAGCGAGCCAAGTACATTGCAAAGCTTCCTTCGAAATTGACCGTTCACCTTGATGAGAGGTCGTCATGGGAGGATCCTGAACCCGAGGGTGCCGGCTGGCCGGCCCGCGTTATGCCGGGAAGAACGCATCCAATTGCGAGAGGGCTGCGCAAACGCGACGCCGCGCCACTTCCGGAGCTTGGCACCCGCCCGGAAACAGGACCTTCGCGAGCGGGCCGGCTGACGTTTTGCGTGGTGACGTCCCCGCCCTCTCGCTCATCTTGCCTTCTCGGGTGGTCCGCGGCTGACCAGGCCCCCTGCGGCGGAGAGATTCAGCTTCTGCAAACGCATCCCCTGACTTCAGCGGAGTTCGCAGATCTTCGTGGACGTACACGTCCAGGTCAGCCACCCAGGACGCATGGAAAGAAATGTGAGCCAGTCACCCCTGCGCGACACCCGCGTCGTCGTTCCGGAGAGCCGCGAGTTGGACCTCTTCACCTCGATGCTGGAAAGGCTTGGCGCACGTGTGGTGCGGTGCCCCCTCATCGTGGTCCGGGACGTTCCGGACACGACGGAGCTGGACGCATGGATCGGCCGGCTGAGCCAGGGCCAGTACGACAGCATCATCTTCTACACCGGCGAAGGCGTGACCCGAATTTGCGCCGCGGCCGATCGGCTCGGCATGAAGGCCGCCGCGCTCGGCGCTCTGGCCAAAGCGCGGAAAATCGCGAGGGGCCCCAAGCCCGTCGCCGCCCTTCGAAAGCTGGGACTCGGCGTCGATGTCGTTGCGGAACAACCCACGACGGAGGGGGTGCTGGCGCTGTTGCCCGCCCTGCCGCTCGGAGGAACGCGGATCGGCGTGCAGCTTTACCCGGAGGCCGACGACACTGCGCTTCGGACTGCGCTCGAAGCGGCCGGCGCCGCCTTCGATCCCGTTCTCCCCTACCAGTATATCTCGGACGAGGCCGACGAACGCGTCGCGCTCGTGATCCAGGAGATGGCGGCCGGACGGGTTGATCTGATCGCCTTCACCTCCAGCCCTCAGGTGCGTCGCCTGACCGACGTGGCGCAGCGATTAGGTCTGACGGCGGAGCTCGCACGAGCCCTCGAAACGACCAAGATCGCGGCGGTTGGCCCCTTGACCGCGGACGCCGTCAATCAGGCCGGCGGCCAGACCGCGATCCAGCCGTCCAACAACTTTCATCTGAAGCCCCTAGTGGCCGAGATCGTACGCACTCTGGGATCCTAACCGCTCTTGGTTAAAGCTGAGCCGGCCTCCCTCACGCACGTTTCGAAGGTCCGCTCAAGCAACCGGCCACATCAGCGGACCAGGTCCGGCGGGCGCCACGAACAGACCTTGAGATCGGTCCCAAAACCAGACACTCGGCCGTTCGCTGCACCCTTTGGCTGCATTCGCGGGGCGAGAAAATCGCGGTGAGGCGGAACCGCGTGGCCAAGATGGAGACACGGGGCGAAGTCTAACCTCGGCTGGACGTGTTAGAGAGGCGACTCTGTCTGGAGGAATGCGCTGATGGCGGCCGGAGACCCCGCGTCTGTCTACTACCGCGAGCTTCGGCTCGCGAATGTGAAGGCCTTCATCCCGGGCACGCGTCTGGATCTGTGCATCGACGGCCAACCGGCGCCCTGGACCTTGATCCTTGGCGAGAACGGCCTCGGCAAGACGACCCTCCTGCAGTGTCTCGCACTCCTTCGGCCCACCCTGAACGTCGAGCAGAGCGACCGAACGACCGCGCGCAGTCCGGATCGGGTGGAGCCCGCCCTGCCAGCCTACAGCGACGAACTTCTTGTCGAGCTGGCGCGTGTCGGCGAGGCGACGAAAGTGCAACTCGAGGCCGATTTCGTGATCGGGCGGCCCCTCCGCGCTGAAAAGCCCCCCGGTGGGCGTGCCCAGTCCGTCTCGACCAGCGCCATCTACCAGCTGAAGCAGCGCGAACTCGCGAACTTCGACTTCTCGCAGAAGCAACGGCGAAAATTCGTCCAGCCGCTGCTGGTGGCCTATAGCGCTGCGCGGCACGCGCCCTACGCCCGCGCAGACGTCATCACCGACGCGGATCCGACCGCTTCGCTGTTCAATCCCGAGATCGAACTCGTGGACGCGGTGCAGGTCTTAGAGGACCTTGATCACCTGTCGCTGCGCAAAGACGCGCGCGCTTCGACGCTTTACGGCAGCATCAAGCAGGCCCTGGCACAGATCCTGCCGGAGGTCGAAGAGCCTGATCGCATCCACGTGCATGGACCCGCCCTCCCCGGCCGCACCGGAGCGCCGACCGGGATCTGGATCGAGACCTACTCGGGCGAAGTTCCTTTGGCCTCGCTGAGCGTGGGCTATCAAACCATGTTCGCCTGGACCGTCGATCTAGCGTGGCGAATGGCGGAGCACCATAAGGACTCCCCCGAACCGCTGCGCGAGCCAGCCATTGTGCTGATCGACGAGCTAGACCTCCACCTGCACCCCAAGTGGCAGCGCCGGGTGCGGCGTGACCTATCCGCGGTGTTCCCCCAGGTTCAGTTCATCGTGACCACTCACAGCCCGGTGCTGGCTCAAACCTACCTCGACACCAACATCCAGATCGTCGAGCGCGAGGGCGACCACGCCAAGATCGAGAACGCGCCCAAAGTCGTCCGTAGCTGGCGTCTGGACCAGGTCAGCCAGAGCCTCCTGCACGATCTCGACCCCTACTCGCCGGAGATCGTCGACGCGTTCCGTGTTCGGCGGGAGCTGCTCGGAAAATCCAATCCCACGGCCGCGGAACGCCAGGCGCTAGCGGAGGCTAACGCCGTCGTGGCCGGTATCCCGTCGGAAGAGGATCCGGAAGATCAGGCGGCGATGGACCTGATCCGTGAGGCCGCGCATCTGCTGTTGACCCGCGCGAAATGATCCAACTCACGAAGTCCGCCGCGGCGCCTTCGTCTCTGCGGCGCGGGGTGGCCGCGACGGCCGACAACTGCGACCGCTTCGACGCCGACCCGGGAGCGTACCGTAGCGGAGAGGCGGAGTTCGTCATCACCGGCGGGATTTACGGCACGCAGGTGGTGAAGCGGATCCTGAAGGCCGACCAGCACGACAAGTGCGCCTTTTGCGAAGCGATCTTCGACGCCAATGTCGCGGGCGACGTCGAGCACTACCGTCCCAAGGGCGCGGTCCGCACCGACGCCGGCGTGCTGCGGCCGGGCTACTATTGGCTCGGCTACGTCTGGGCCAACCTCTCGTACGCCTGTCCCGACTGTAATGAGTACCGCAAGAAGGATCGATTTCCGCTTGTCGTCGAGGCCGACCGCGTCCGTGACCACCATGGAAATCTCGCCGATGAGCAGCCCTTGCTCCTCGATCCTTACGGCGCGAAGGATCCCCGCGAGCACATCATTTTCCACGGTGAGGCGCCCATCGGCGTGACCGACGAAGGGGCGGCGACGATCGAGGTGCTGGCGCTCGACCGCACGAAGCTCGCGCGCGACCGCTACCGGCATCTGGGCCACCTTTCAACTCTGCGGGAGAGCGTGCTGCTGCTCGACGGAGATTTGCGACCGGCTGCAATCGACTATGTCGCGCGGGTTCGCGCGCAGCTCGCGGCGGCCGTGCTGCCAGAGGCGAAGTTCAGCGCTGCGGCGGCGGATCATCTGGCGGCGCTTGCAGCGGGGCAGAACTATCTGCCGGTCGACGAGCCGGCCTGAACCCGTACGCAGATCGGTCGCTAGGCGGTGGCCGCCACTGCACGCGCCCAAAGTCGCCGACCATTGGCCGTCAGTCCTTCCGGACAGGCGCCCAGCGCGCGCACCTCGCCCGCGATCTCGCGTCGACGCCGCGCGGCATAGGCGGAAAGCATCGCGGATTGTGGCGCGAGGTCGGCCAAGGCTTGGCTGATGCCGCCGAAGACGTAGAGACCGTGCAGCAGGCCGCCGAAGGGGCGAGGCTGCATCTTCCAAGGCGAATAGCTTTCGCGCTGCGGCTCGGCCACTAGCGGGCCATGGGCCTCGATAAGGGTGAGCTGTAGGTGAAGGGCTTCGTGAAGCACCGACTCCGCGAGACGCGCGACGCCGTCAGCGGCGGACGGCTCAGGGAGCGAAACGAAGATCGAGAACGGCAGGTCGGGATCGCTGTGGCTAATGTCGTAGCCTGGATCGGCCGACAGTATGTGGATTGTCCGCACGAGCGGGATCAGCAGGTCATCAAGCCCTGGAATGCGCGCCAGAAGAGTGGTCGCGGCTTCGAGCGGTGCCTTCGCAGCAGGCGTAGGCTCGATGAAGGGGAGGCCTCCAAAACGCCTTTGGGTCCTGGGGTCCAGACGCTCGATGATGGCGGACACGCCACCTAGCCGAACCGCCGCGACCACCTCGCGGGCCGCAGCTGGATCGGCGGCCAGCCAGCGGGCTGTCCCATAGTCATTTTCTACCCATCGGCGGTCAGCCGCATCGGCGAAGCGTGCGGCAAGCTCTGTCGCGAGGCCCGGGAACCATAGGCGCGCCTCGCTGGCGATCACCGCGGCGATGTGCTCAGGAAGGCTCGGCATAGAAGGAAAAGACGATCGTGAATCGCTCGCCCCCGTGCATGCGGGAGACCGCGTGATGCGAGTCCGGTCCGATCGCAAAGCCAATCCCGGTGCCCGAAACGGGGCGATGAACGGAATAGACGTCGGCCGGGTCGAGACCATTGAACAGCATGAAGAAGCCGCCTTCGTCCTCCGTCAGGCCGCGGTTCAGCTGTACGGTGAGGCGATGGGTCTCTTCGCCCATGAGGTAGTCGTTGTGGATCGCGATGCGCTGCCCCGGCACGAGCTTGTGGGCCACGGCGCTGACGCGACGGGTCAGAGTCGTGTCGAACGTCCGGGCCATCTGCTGGCGCAGATGGTCAAGCGGTACAGGCCCGAACAACCGCGTGATTGCCGGCGGCAGCGGCTCATGGAGCAAACTGAACTCGTACTGCTCGTAGAAGTCGGTTTCCACGAGCCGCCAGGGTGCCTCGACTTCGAACCAGGACAGGAGCGCCGCTTCGGCAGCTGGTTCGATACAGCGATCCAGCACCACGTGCGCGAACGGCTTCGGCTGAAGGTCGGGCCGGCCGATGTCGAACGCCCCGGTCAGAACGGACGTCATCGCCACCTCAACGATTGTGACGGTGGTAGGTGCGGTTGTAGGCGGTGGCGTCGAGCCCTTCGTCACCGGTGTTGCGCACTTCCTCAATCAGGCGAGCCAGGGCGACGCTATCAAGTGGCTGGATGCCGACGGTCTTGGGCGCGAGGGGCGCTTTGAAGGCCTTGGGGTCGAGGTCACTCATGCGGCAGAGCTCTGCAGTTCGGGAAGCGGTAGGCGCGCTACGATACGGCGCATCGCGGCGATAAGGTGTTTCTGGTCGGCGCAGAAGATTGTCGGGTTGGCATATCCCGCGCCCTTGCGCCAGCGGTGCGCGACCATGCCACCGCCGCAGACCCCTAAGTCCGGGCAGGCTCTACAGACGTCCGCGGCGGGACGCTGCTGCGCGTGGTAGACCGCATAGGCTTCGCTCGCGAGGATGTCCGACAGGGCGTGGCTGTGGATGTTCCAATTCGCGGCGAAGCGATCTGCCCCGGCATGCGCGACCTTCAGAGTGTCGTTCTTCTGCACCTCTCCGTCGGGCTCGATCACCAGGATGCCATAGTCGGTGACGCCCACTCCCTCCTTTTGCGAGCGTCCCCCCAGCAACAGCCGCAGCATGTCGTCGAGGAGCCGCAAGCGCGGGGGATCAGGATCGGTGAGGTAGGCCTCGAGCAAGCCGCTGAGCCAGCGGCCATATTCCACCGACTCCGGCGACGCCTTGCCAAACGGCAGCTGGTCCCAGTTGCCGTCACGGACCAGAACGTCGATCCCAGGCGCGCCGTAGGCCTTGAGGTCGGCGTAGACGGCGGCCGGATCAGTCCGAGGATCGATCACCGCCAGCACGCCAGCGAAGAGCGGCAGCGCCTCGCGGCGAGCGCGCAGCCGCGCAATCGCCTCCGTCACCTTGGCATGGCTGCCGCGGCCGCGGTGGTCGACTCGAAACTGATCGTGCGTCGCTGCAGGACCATCGATGCTGATGGAGATCCCCACGTCGTACGCGATCAGAATGTCGAGGATTTCGTCACTGAGCAGGACGCCATTGGTCTGTAGGTGCAGACCGCAGGGGGCCGGCAACTGTTGGCGCAGGGCGCCCAGCAGGCCTGCCAACCGCTTTCGGCCGATCAGCAGCGGCTCGCCCCCATGCAGCACCACGCTGAAGGGGACCCCTTGGGCGCGGTACACCGCCCCCAGCTGCTCGGCGATGCGTTCGCCCGTGGCCTCGGACATCCGCTTGGGTTGGGCGCGCCAGGCGTCGTCACCCATGTTGTACACGTAGCAATAGCTGCAGTTCAGATTGCAGCGGCTCGCGACCTTCAGGAGGACGGTGTCGAGGATGAAGACGCCCCCTGCAGGCACTAGCGGTTGTGCCGATTGTAGGTCCGATTGTAGCGCCCTGGCGGCGTCGGGGCCTCAGGCCCCGAGACCTCGGCCACCAGGCGCGCCAGCGCGACGGGCGAAACCGGCGAAACGGTCTTCGGTTGAGCCACTGGGTTTGCGCGGTGCGGTCGATCCATAGGGTATCCCCTTGTCCTATCCCAGGAGATAGCATGCGGGGACGAAGTTTTCCATTTCGCCCGAAAAATAAACAAAACCAAGTGTAACTTAGTAAAGGAGCGATGCGCATTCGTGGAGATTGTCACGGTGGAGCGCTCTTAGCATGTCGGAGAGTTGTCGATCCAAGTCGATAGGCGAGTACTGATCGCGCAGAGCCCCCTAAGTGGGGATGGGTAGCTAGAAATTGATCGCAAGCCCATGACACCCCCGAGGCTGGCCCACCGCAGAAGCGCAGGCAGGCCGGATGCCTCAGATAAGCCGCCAGCCGCTAAAATGGCGTGCCCGGAGCCTCCTCAGCGTCTACCACCCGCCGGCGCTGCCCCCGTCAGCTGCAGGCCACCCGCGCCAATGAAGCGTCCTGCTGGGAATCCTAGCGCCGGCACGAGGTCATCGCCTAGAAAACCTAACGGCCGGGCCGCAATTCCGAGCCATTCGGCGTAGAAGCACAGGGTTGCAAGCAGGGCTCCGGCGTCTCGCATTACGAGACTCTCTGGGTCGCTGTAGGCGGCATTAGCTTTGGCAAGATCCGTCACGAACCTGACAGTGCAGCCACTCGATCTGCCTAGCAGCACTGCAATATCGGCAGCGTTTCTGGCGTAGACGTCCGTCGAGCTGGATAGGTGCAAGAATGCGTGCCTCCGCCCGTCGTAGAGACGGGGGGTGTCGGGCTCGTCGCGGATACAGACCAGATGGATGGGATGAAGACCTCCGGCCGAAGGCGCTGATCGTCGCTCCACCGTCATGCCCGCCCGCCCCAGGCTGGAACGGCCGGTGGGCTGAACCACGTGCCAGAGCAAGTTGCCGACTTCGGGCCAGGTTATAGGGCCTGCATCTGCGGACCTACGGGCCCGCATGACTTCATCGAAGACGCGAGGCGCCCCTGGCCAAGGCTCGGCGAGCGGTTCGATCTTCTGCCACGTCGGCTCGAACGGCTCCCATGCGCCCGGCGGGGTGCGGGGTCGCGGCTCAGTGAGGATCCCAGCCAAGCGCTTTCCACGTGCTGTAGTGTTTGATGCAGCCGCGACACTGACCGCAGGCGAGATTCCCGGTGTGGCAGGAGTGGGCCCAGCCAAGGATCGACTTTGGCACGGCCGCTGTCTCAACAAGCTCAGGGGCGGAAAGATGGATGGCCGGCGCGGTTACCCGCAAGCCGCCCTCTTGCATCTCCATGAGCGCGGAGATCCGATCCACAAATTCGGGGCGTCCGTCAGCATGAGCGCTATCAGTCCGCAGGGTTCCAATCATCAGCTCGCATTTGCTGGCACGAAGCGCCGCGACGCCGGCGATCGTGAGGATCAGCTGGTTGCGGAACGGCCACCACTCGGAGACCGGCGCCACGCCCAGAGCTGGCGACCCGGCCATGTCACCAGATCCCAGCGCGGAACAGTCCGCCCGGACCAATTCATACGGCAGCCCCATCGCATCGGCTGCGGCCCGACCCGCAGCCTCCTCGGCCCGCGCCGGCGCCTGACCGTAGTCCACGAAAATCAGGAGGCTCGGGCGCTTCCACCAGCCGATGCTGATTGAGTCCATCCCGCCAGAAAAAAGAAGGGCGGTGGTCATTTGGCCGGCAGGCGCCAGACCGCTCGGTAGATCGCCGACGCATAGTCATCGACGATCTCGCACCCAGTGCCTTCCACCATTTTGAGGTCCTCGTCCTTTGTGTTCTGGGCGAGCGCAATTACCGGGATGCCCTTTTTCACTGCGTAACCCACTTCGAAGATCGTCCCAGGGTCGAGGCCGTTCAGGTTCGCGAAAACCACGTCGCATTGCTCCAACCCCTCGATGTCTGCCGGCGCCACCATGTGAGCAGGCCCGGGTCCAACTGCGTGGACTGGAGAGAACACCTCTGCTCCCAAGGTGCGAAGGTCGAAGCGCGCTTCCTCAACGAACCAGCGCTGGCTGATGTCAAAGAACGGGCTCGCCAGATAGATGCGGCCGGCGCCTGGCCTCAGCGGCGTGTTGACGAGATGCTTCAGCTCATCGAGTTGGGGTGCCGGCAGCGTGCGGGTATTGCAGTACCAAGCGGTGGCCCTGGAAGCGCAGTCAGCAGCATTCTCCGGCGCCATGCCGCGACAACCCCAGAGCGCCGCAAACGTCGATGAGAAGACATCCCCTGAACCAATCTTCCAGACGCGCTCGGTCCGATAGAGCGGTACGAGCTCGGCTCCCTTTGATGTGGCCACGAGCGCTCCCGCTGCGCCCAACTTGATCACCACGACTTCAGCGGCTTCGGTGGCGAGGAGCGCCCGCGCAGCCTCCGCGGGGTCGCTGGAGCCGCTGAGGGCCCAAGCCTCGCGCCTATTGAGTACCAAGGCCAAGCGGTTAGCTCGGGACCCGTTCTTTGCAAAGGGTTCGACGTCGAAGGCAGATTGCGGGTCATACACCGCGACATCGGCATCCACGACGGCCGTGCCTTCGAGCATTCCGTAACGCAGGACCACCTGGCCCTGCACATGGATAGGCGCTTCCTGTGCGATGGCGCTCGGCGCGGGCGCAATCCTCGGCGTGGCCAACGGATGGAAGTAGTCAAAGCTGATCGAGTCGGAGCTTGGGTGAGGCTCAAGCTCCGCATTCGCGGCGTCGGCCAGGGACCGGGCCGATGCTTCCATGCCGGCAGCCACGTAGGACACTAGGCGCGGTGGCTCGGCGAGAAGTGGAGCTACGGCGTGAAGCCCGCGCCCGGCCGATCCGTACACTGCATCCCACAAGGGCTGGATGCAGCGCTCGACGTATACGCCTCCGACAATCGTGAGGCGAGACATCAGATCGCCTGGACCCTAACCTCGTAGACCCCGCCCGAAACGCTGAGGATCACGGCTTCGTATTTGTAGCCGCCGGCGATGCACTGGATGATCTCAAGGTAGCCGTTGAAGGTCAGGGAGCCGGCGACCGCCCCAGCGGGCGACTTCACGACCAGGATCGGCGCGGCACCCGTCTTATCGACATCGACCTCAAGCCGATCGCCGACCTTATGCGCAGCGAGCACGGCGGCCTTTGGGCTGTTAATGGGTCCGCGCCGCGGTGCTCGGCAGCTATCCGGCCCTACGTCCGGGCGCGACGGTGTGTCGTCTCTGTCTGGACCGCCGCCTGACATCCAACTTCCCCCCAAGCTAGCAACGGGTGACGGTCATCGAACTTCGGTTCAGGGTCAATCAGAAGCTTCAGCATTGTGCGGTTCAACCTGCGCATGGTCGACCACATCACCTCGTCCACAACGGACGCTCGCGCTTGGCCCCGGCCGCAGAACTCGATGAAGCGGTTTTCGAGATCAAAGTACTTCCGTGCTGGATCAGCCCCCACCGGGAATACACCCATGTGCTCGCAAGCGCGCACGATGTGGACGTCCAGAATGGCGACCTCGTCGCTCGCACGCCGGTTCCGCACGATCCACGAGGCCGTCTTCGGGCCGATGCCAGGAAGAGTGCAGAGGGCATCGCGCAAAGCGAGGTCGTCGAGCCCGTCCTCTGCAATGCTCTGTAGGCCAGCCAGCGATGCAGCAAGATACCGCGAGCGCTGCGCGGCGAAACGATAGCGAACCTTCCGGCCACGCACCTCTAGCGGTTCGGACAGAAGATCGAAGATCTGCTCCGCCGACAAGGTGACGGCTTCCACCTCCGCAAGCGCACGAATCACCCGATCGGATGCGGCCAAGCCAACTTCGGCTGGCGCGCCATGGCCGCCGAGCAGGCAGGTCACGACCTCTTCGACCAGGGTTGCGCAAAGGCGGAAGTCCTTGTCGGGCGCGTCCACAAGCCAAGCCTGGCTGACCCAGAACGCCGGCGTCAGTGCGTACTCAAACGAGCCCCATCTGATGCCTGGCATCAGCCATTCATCGGGGTCTGGCAGCTCAAGGAACCGGTACTGGCCGTCGGAGCCGCCAATAACACGTTGCACCCTGCACGTCCTCATGTATTTCATATGTATTATGCATCTTGGAACCCGCCTGGTCAATGTCTGACGCCACCCTCGTCACCGATGTTCAGCGGAGGATGGCGGAGCTCTCCGTGACCCAGCAGGAGGTTGCTCGCGCATGCGGCATCACCCAGCCGCACCTAAGCAAAATATTGTCATACAAGGTGAATCCCGGTCGAAGAACGCTTAGCGGCCTCTCCGGTTGGCTGTCGTCAGCGTCCATCGCAGCGGCGGATAGCGCCGACTCTCAATTGGCCGCCAGAGTGGCTCGCCTTGAGCAACTAGCTCCACGCAAGCGCATGCAAATTATGCATTTGCTAGACACGATCGAAGGCATCATGCGCAGCTAAGGCCCCTGAGCTTCGTCGAGGCGCGGCCGGGGCGTTATTGATTTTCCCGATCATTCTCGTGACGACAGAATCGGAATCGCTCACACAGCCAATGCCTGAAATACACAAGACTGGGTCCTTGGCGTGCCTGAACCGCTATTAACCGGCACGACAGTCTTCCTCAGCGCCTTCGACTGGGCGTTGGGCCAGGTCGGCAATGCGCTGGCTGGGCGCCTCAGGGCGCGACTGGCGCGGCGCGGCGCCAAGCCGGAACTCGCCGAGATTGCCGTGCGCGCGGTGGACGCGGCGGTGGCGATGGCGCCCGAGATTGGCGACCTCCTGCGCTCAGAGGCTTACACGCGAAACGTCCTTGCGCCGGGCCTCCTCGCCGCGCTCGAGACCCCGACCGAACCGATGAGTCCCGATCCGTTTGCCGCGGCGTTCCTCGATCGCTTCGTCGTGCCCTATCTCGAGCGTCGCACCGTCGACGACATACTGACCGACATCTTCAACCTTCAGCCCGAGCGGCTCCAGAACGCGTTCCAGGCGCTCGTCGCGGCGCTACGTGTCGAGATCTGGCAGTCCGAGCATTGGAAGGACCCGCTCCGCGACGCCGCCATCGAAGAGACGCTGATCAGCGTGCGGTCGCTGCGCGAAGATGTCGCTACGATCCGTGCGCACGTCGAGTCTCTCGCTGGACCTGATCTGGAGGCCCAGTTGGACGCGGCCCGGGCCGACGCTAGGGTCGGATCGACGGCGCTGCGGCTGTGGCCGAAGCGGATCGCGGGTCTCTACCTCGACCGCCCAGAGCTCGGTGCCCTGATGGCGCGCATACGCGAGCACCCCGGCGCCTCGACGCTGGTGATCGGGGGTGCGGGCTCGGGCAAGTCGTCATTGCTGTCGGACCTGACCGAGGGCCTGGAAGACGCGGGCCTCACGGTGTTCGCGATCAAGGCCGATGAGCTGCCGGCGAACGTGCAGAGCCTGGCCGAGGTGTCCCGGGCGCTCGGTCTGACCGGCAACATCGAGGACGAGATCGACACGCTGGCCCGATCAGAGCCCGTCGTGCTGATTATCGACCAGCTCGATGCGGTGAGTGACGTGATGGACCGGACGTCGCAGCGCATGAGGCTCATGCTGCAGCTTGCCACTCACTGGCGGGCTCGCGGCGGCAAGACCGTCGCCCCCGCGGTGCACGTGATCGTCTCGTCCCGCCCCTTCGAGGCGCGGCACGATGCCCGCTTTGCGGTCCTGGGCGCTGAAAGCGTCGAGCTCACCCTGCCGAGTCTCGAACGGGTCGAGGCGTTGCTGGCGGACATCGGGATCGCCGCGGACCGTATCCCGTCAGGTCTTCGTGAAGCGGTGCGACGGCCGTTCATGCTCAAGCTCTTCGTTGACCTGGTGGAACGCCAGGCGGATGTCGGCGGCCTCCTGGAAAGCAATCTTCTCACTGCCTGGTTGACCTCGGCGCAGCTCGGCGGCGCAGACGATCGGCACCAAGTCGTGGAGCTTCTGACCAACCTGGCCACGGAGATGACCAAGACCGAGACGTTGTGGCGGCCCGCCGACCGGTTCGACTTGGTCTTTTCCGAAGCGGTGCGTCGCGCCGAGGCCTGCGAATTGCTGCTCCGGCGCGAGGGCCGCCTGGGCTTCGCGCACCAGTCCTGGATCGACGACTTCCAGGCGCGCCAGTTCGAGACCGGCGAGGCGCTGGCGGACCATGCCTGGGCGGGTCAGGACAGCCTCTTCGGCCGCGCAACCCTCCTTCGCGGGCTGGAGCGGCTGCGCGCTGTCGAGCCCGCCGCCTACGTGGGCGCTGTGGACCGACTACTGGGAGATGCGCGCACGCGCCGGCACCTCCGCTTCCTGGTCGCGGGGTTCATCGCGAGCGCAGCAAAGCCGCTGCCGCAGGAAGTCCGATGGATCGAGCGGCTGCTGCGGGAGGATGCGCGGCTGGCAGTCCACGCTCTTGTCCGGATCAAAGACCGGTGGCGCGGATGGCGCAAAGCCATGCTGCCGCTGATCCCCCTCGCGGCCCGGACGGCGGACGCGGCCTGGATGGCCGCCCAACTGGCGATCGCCGAGGCGGCGACCGATGCCGCCTCCGCGGAACGCCTCCTGACTCAGATCTGGAGTACGCCGGACCAGGACGCCTATGCCTTCGAGCTTTGTTGGCGGGGCGGGCTTTGGTCGCCAACCGTGAAGGCTCGTCTCGAGGCGCTCTTCGGACGCCAGCCGATCGACGGCTACGCGATCGCGAACTATCTGACCGATCTCGCCGCCAACGGAAAGGCGGAGGCCGCCGTCGAACTCCTGGAGGCTTACCTCTCCGGCCAGTCGGTCGAGGAGCGCTTGAAGGCGAAGTTCTACGAGCTCGGAAAGGTCGTGGACGCCGCGCCCCTTGCTTACACGCGTCTCGTCCTTCCGTGGTTCGTCGAAGCGGTGACGCCGGCGAAGGTGGAATCGACGGGTGCGCGGGACGGCTACCTTCGGGCCCGCAACCTCAAGTTCGACTGGCTCGACGATCACGAGCAAGGTGGCCTCTTCGCGGCCCTGCACCGCGCGCTCGCCTTGACCGCCCGGACGCATCCCGACGCCTTCCTCGAGATGATCAGGCCGCTCGACCCGCTCGACGTCGATCAGGTCCAGGCGATGGTGGCCGAGGCCTTCGCGGCGGCCGGCGCACCACTCGCTGATGCCGCCCTCAACTGGCTCTTGGCCGATCCCCGGCGCCTGCAGACCGGCGTGGTCCATCTCGAAGACGAGAACCACGTCGGGCAGATGAGCTACGACTATTCGACCCGGATGCTGTTGTCGGCAATCTCCGGCCACCTCGGCACGGCCGCGCTTGTGCGGCTCCGCGATCACATCGAGGCGTGGGAGCCCTATCGCGAGGAGGTTCGCGCCTCGCTCGTGGCGAAGGACCGCCGACAATGGCGCGAATGGGCGGAGGGCGCGCGCGCCGCGCTGCTGGCGCTTCTCCCGCCGACCGCGCTATCGGCCCGTCGCCGGCGCCAAGTCGAGGAGATCGTTGCGGAGCAGCCCAAGCTGAGGGGTTGTCGGGGCCGACGGATGGCCCAATTCGTCGGGTCGCCGATGTCGAACACCCAGATGGGTCGCGCCACGGACGATCAGATCTTCCAGATGATCGACGCCGTCCACGACCAAGGGGACTACCGGCTATCGGAACGGCGCCGCGGCGGCCTGACGGGCGGGGTAAGCCAGTTATCCGCGGCCTTTGCGGCCTTCGGGAAGGAGCATTCCGCCCGCGCCCTGGCCCTCGTGCGCAGCCGTTTCGTGGCGACCCGGCACGAAACCTGCGCGGGGGCGCTTCTCCGCCAGCTGGGCGGAGACGAAGCTGTCGATGTCGACGAGCTGCTGTCGCTGATCCGCGATCTTGAGGGCCGAGGCTTCGAGAGCGTGGGCTGGCGCCGTGACGCGGCGTGGGCGCTGGGCGAGATCGCCTTTCGCCGCGATGGCTTGCCGGATGAGGATATCGCCCGCCTCGAGCGCTGGCTTGATTGCGACCCGGATCACATCTCGGCGCAGATCGCCCGGCACGATGCGCAGGAGGAGAAGAACCGAGAGCGCGCGCGACAGCAGGACCAACGCCCACCGGTCCATGCGCTCCTGTTCGGTCGCGGCGGTGACAGCCTGGCGATCATGCCGGGCGACAACTTCTCCCTACTGGACGCGATCGGCGCTGGCCTCCTCCGCCGGGAGCCGCCCGCACATGATGCCTGGCTCAACTTCCTCGAGCGGCATGTCGTGCGCGCCGAGGACCCCGCGATCTGGACCACGATCCTCTCGCGCCACGGATGGTCTCTGTGGCACTCGGATCCTACACGGGTCAGCGCCTTCTTCGAGGCGCTTTGGGAGAGACACCCGAGAGCCTTCTCCCAGGACGCTGCGCACTTCCTCTGGGTGCATCGGGGCATCATTCCGCCCAACGTCGTAGCCAGCGCGGTGACCAGCTGGTTCGTGAGTGGCGGTGATGCTGGCAAGCAGCTGGCCGGCGAGTTCGCGGCGGCGGCCGATGTTGTCGACGCAAGCAATGCGACCCTGGCAGGGCTGGCCTTGGCCGCGCGCCGCGGCATCGATCCGGCCGCGCAGAGGGGGGCCGTTTTCGCCGCGGCCGCGGCGTGGCGCGAGGCCGACGAGACCGTGCGCTCGCCCGCCCACGCGATCCTCATCGAACTCGCGCCGACCGCGACCGGCCCGATCGCAGAGGCGCTGTCGACGGCGGTAGACCAGGTGCGGGCGCTCATACCCGACGACCGCACGCGCGAGCTGTTGCTGGCGATCAGCGCCAATGCGGAACTGCTGAAGGCCTCCCTGAACGGCTTCTTCGCGGACGGCTTGCAAAGTCTGCTTCTGACCTACGGCTTTGATGAGGTCGTGTTGAGTGTCGCGGAACGCACGGTCGATCTCTTGATCGGGGACCGACCCCAGCGCGTGGGGCTCATCGACAAGGATTTTGTGGGGATCGCCATCGCCCTCCAGAAGAGCGATGGCCCCCAGCGCGTCCGCGCCATGGACCTCTACGAGCGCCTGTTGGACGTCGGCGCCTATGGTGCCGAGCAGGCCGCTACGGATTCACTCTCTCGCTAACCGAGGGCCGCGACGCTGGTCACAACCCTCATCCCCGATGTCAGATGACGAAGCTGGATGTCGGATCACGGGGGTGAAGCAGGATCACGCGGTCCCAACCCCGGCGATCGATATGGGCCCGCACACGGTCGCGTTCTTCGGTGTTGAGGTCAGGGCCGATATGGTCCGGCAGGACGAGCCACCACTCGGGATGCCGGTCGCGGAACGGCGCGATCTTCGCCGCTTTCTCCGCGATGCAGAGGTTCAGGTTGCGGATGATCTCGGCCGCGACGAAGCCACCTAAGTCGCGATCCGAATATCCCCCGAACATGTAGTGGTGCGTCACGGGGATGGTCGCCGGCGCAATCTCGAGCTCGAAGGTCCGCGTGATCATGCGGGTTACGCCCCGGGGCGATGGCGTCGTCTGAAAGGCCCTCAAGGCCTTTGGCAGCTCACGCTTGATGAGCGCCCAATCCATCGGGCGCCAGAAGTCGAACGAGACCCACCAGCCCGCGCCATCCAGGGCCGGCCCGAAGCCAGGCAATTTCGACTCCGCCCACCGCACGACGGCCGCAGCACCTTGTTCAAGGCCTTCATAGCTGTCGCCGCGAACATGGTTCTGGTTCAGCCGCCGGACCTCGACGGCGATCCGCCCGTCGACCAGAAAGTCGGGCGGTACATTGCCCTGCGGCTCGTAAAGAACCGGACCTAGCGCGAGACTGCGCAAGTAGCGCTCTACGAGGCGTTCAGAACCGTCCATGCATCGCCCAAATTTGCAGCGGCGCACTTTGCCAACTGGTAACGAGCCGAAGCCACGGGGCATTCCCGATAGCTGTAGTGCACGATCCCGAAGCGACATGGCAGTCCAGAACACAGGGACGGCGTGGCCCCTTCCGCGAGGGAACCTTCCACAGGCTCGAATGAGTCAGGGACGACTCCCCTAGGAGTCGCACCCCGCGCCCTAGAGCGGACCTTCCAAACTTCGCCAATGAGTCACATCCCGCCGCGCTGCGCTGAAGCTTGCCTGGCTCCTAGAAGCCGACCTTCCGAACGTCAGCTAAGAGTCAAAGTTTCGCATCGGCGCGACGGACCACTGCTGACCGGCGGGTAAGTTCGCCTAGTCGGACATGTCGGCAACCCGACTGAACAAATGCCCAGTCCGATTGGGCGCTCGCGGGCGGCACAGCGAGGCCTAGGGTCGGTGCTCTTCTTCCGATCTGGCACAGACGTCCTAGTCAGGCTCCAGGGTGGACGACGCCGTGGCGCCGGCCCCTTGCAAGCCAGCGACTTCGAGCAGGTCGTCGATTTGGCGGTCCCAGGTATGCTTCGCGAGGGTCTGCTGCTTCGCTGAGCAGGCATAACGCCAGCACCGCTCAGTATCCCGCGACAATTCCCGCAGCTGATCCATAGCGCCCGCCAGATCGAGCCAAGAAAACAGATCTATGTTTTCTCCAATACGAAACTCTGCGGCATAGTACTGGCTCAAATCTGAGAACACAGCTGCACCGGCGAGGGAAGCCGAGAATGGGCGCTCGTGCGAGCCTGCCCCGAAATTTCCGTTGGTGTTGAGCACGACGCGCGTCTGCCGCATCAATGCTGTCATTTCCGCCATCTCCACAGCACCGTGATAGGTAGCCGTCTTGAATCGATAGAGATGTGGCTCCCAACCAGAGCCACAGATGTGCAAGTCAACGCCGCTCTTGGCCAATGCCATCAGGAACGCATGCCGGCGTCGTTCGCGCACCTCTGTGTCAACCATTGAGGCCAGGGCGAGGCCAGCACGATGTTCTGGCTTTGAAACGTCGACCCCCACGTCGCGCAGCGCCTTCGCGAGCGCCACGTGCGGCGGCATCCACTCTACCGCGAGCGATAGGTCCACCGCGCGGTCCAACACCTTTTGGGTCGGAGCTGGCGCTGTGCTCCACGGCCGTCGCGGTTTGACGAACGAGCCCGACCAGAGCACGCCGATTGGGCGAGCCTTTGCGAACGCCTCAGGATCGGCGTCATCAGGCGCTGACGCGCCCACTGCAGGATGCGGGAAAAAATGAACGTTGGAAAAGCGACCGAAGCCGGCGGCCGCGTTTAGGGCGTCAATCTGGGTCGGGTCGACCACAAGTAGGGGCGTTGTGGAGGGTGTCTCTTGCAGGCGATCCCACGATGCCAGGATGTAGTCGGTATGGCGGACGACGTGGGGGCAGCCAAACAGTTCGGACATCGTGCGGCCATTGGAAGCCCTAAAATTTCCAAGGATATTGAACGAAAGCACCAAGTCGAAGCGGTTAGCTTGGGCCGCCTCTTCGAGCGGGGGTCCGGGCGATTTATCGGCAAGATCGAGAATGATCACCTCGTCGCCGCGACGCCCAAACGCGGCGGCGGCTTCGTCCGCGAACAAGCGCGTGCCGCCATAATGCGACTGGCCCTTGATCACCAAGATCCGCATCGGAACACCTCAATCGAGCAACAAGACGACGCATTTCCGCAGGGAGATCGCAACCATCGAGTTCGAACCGCCCATGTACAGTCATCGCGGCAGGTCACTCAACGTGAGCAACAAGCGCCAGTAATAGAACCACTACTACATGATGAAATCAGAGCTCGAGAGAGATACATTTCCAGAAATCCGGATCTCAGCGTCAACATAAATATCATTTTCCACCCACAGCTCAACAACCGTAACATTGTTTGCCGAATCATATCGAACACCGATATCTCCAGTCCCCCCAGTGGTTCCATCATGATGGAACGCTTGATTTCCACTCAGATTCGCATCGGCATCTATAGTTGATAGGTCGATTTTGTCGCCAGACTGGAAATCTATAATTCGGTCTGGCGCGGCAATCGTCGTTTCATTCAGAGCGTTAAAATCAAATATGTCCGCTCCACCTTTTCCTTCAAGTGTATCGGAACCGACTCCCCCCGTAAGCGTGTCCGCGCCCGCACCACCACTCATAGTATTGTCGAGCCCGTTTCCGACACCATTGGAGGTTGAGCCGCCGATGTAATTCAGCTTCTCTAAATTTGCGCCGAGTGTGTAGCTTGCAGTCGTTGTGTTAACCGTATCGATCCCCTCGCTGGCGTTCTCTGTCACGGCATCGCTCGCGGAGTCGACGTAGTAGGAGTCGTCGCCTTGCCCCCCCGTCATGGTGGTGTTTGCCAACGTCGAACTGGCCAAAGTGTCGTTGTACGCTGAGCCGATGAGTCCATCGATCGAGGTGTAGCTGTCGCCCGCCGCCTCGCCGGTGTTTGTGCCAGGGTTCGCAAGGTCGGCCCGCACCCCGGTGACGGCGTTCTGGTAAGAGGCGGTGTCCGAACCGCCGGCGCCGACCAAGGCGTCCGCTCCTCCGCCACCGATCAGTACGTTGCTGCCCAGCCCGCCCGACAAGGTATTGTTGCCCGAGTCGCCCACCAGGGTGTCGTTCCCATTTCCGCCGGCCAGGTTCTGGATGTTCACGTAAATGTCGCCGGCAGCCTCTCCGATGTTTGCCGAGGGATTGGCCAAGCTCGCAAACACCGAGCCAGTTCCAGGGAAATACGAGGCCGTGTTCGAACCGCCACCGCCATCCAAAGTGTCAGCTCCGGCCCCGCCGATGAGCGTGTCGTTTCCGGCGCCCCCCACGATGGAATTCGCCCCGGCGTCGCCTGTGCCGGTGAAGGCGCCAGCACCGATGTAGATCAGCTTCTCGGTGTTCCCCGAAAGCGTGTAACTCGCAGAGGTCGCATAGACGGTGTCGGTGCCTTCGGTAGGGTTCTCCGTCACCGTGTCGGTGGCGGCGTCGACGTAATAAACGTCGTCGCCCAGACCGCCCTTCATCGACGTGTTAGTTGTCGTCGAGGCGACCAAGGTGTCGTTGTAGGCCGAGCCGATCACCCCGTCGATCGAGGTGTAGCTGTCGCCCGCCGCCTCGCCAGTGTTCGTGCCAGGGTTCGCAAAGTCGACCCTCACCGCCGTGACAGCGTTCTGATAGGAGGCGGTATCGAAGCCGCTCGCACCGACCAGCGCGTCGGCCCCGTCGCCACCGATCAGCAGGTTGGTTCCGATCCCACCTGACAAGGTGTTGTTGCCGGCATCGCCCACCAGGGTGTCGGACCCGTTGCCGGAGACCAGGTTCTGGATGTTCACGTAGACGTCGCCGGCGGCGTCGCCAGTGTTCGCCGCAGGATTGGCGAGGCTCGCGAAGACGGAGCCTGATGAAGTGAAATACGAGGCCGAGTTGGTCCCACCTCCGCCATCCAGTGTGTCGGCCCCAACGCCGCCGATGAGGGTATCGTCGCCGCCACCGCCAGTTAGTGCGTCTGCCCCATCCAGGCCAGACAGCGTGTCGTTTCCGGCGCCCCCGACGATGGAATTCGCTCCAGCGTCGCCGGTGCCGGTGAATGCCCCCGCGCCAGCATAGATCAAGTTCTCGGTATTACCCGATAGGGTGTAGCTGGCAGCCGTTACGTAGACGGTGTCCGTACCTTCACCAGCGTTCTCAGTCACCGTGTCGGTGGCGGCGTCAACGTAGTAGACGTCGTCGCCCAGGCCGCCCTTCATCGATGTGTTCGCCGTCGTCGAGGCGACCAAGGTGTCGTTGTACGCCGAGCCGATTAGTCCATCGATCGAGGTGTAGTTGTCGCCCGCCGCCTCGCCGGTGTTCGTGCCGGGGTTCGCCAGGTCGACCCGCACGCCGGAGACGGCGTTTTGGTAGGAAGCAGTGTCGAATCCGCCGGCGCCAACCAATGCGTCAGCACCTTCGCCACCGATCAGTAGGTTGCTGCCCAACCCGCCTGACAAGGTGTTGTTGCCTGCGTTCCCCACCAGAGTATCGGAGCCGCCGCCAGACGTGAGGTTCTGAATATTTATGTAGACATCGCCGGCCGCATCGCCGGTGTTGGTCGCTGGATTGGCCAAGCTCGCAAGCACCGGAGATGCCGTGTCGAAGTATGACGCTGTGTTTATTCCGGATCCGCCGTCCAGAGTGTCGGCGCCCGCTCCACCCAGAAGGCTGTCGTCGCCACCGCCGCCGTTGAGGAGATCTGCACCACCCAGGCCAGTGAGCGTGTCGCTACCGGCGCCGCCGTTGATCGTATTAGAAGATGCGTTACCCGTTCCATCGAAATTCCCCGACCCGTTAAAGGTGAGGACCTCGATGTTTGCGGCCAGGGTGTAGGTTAGCGTCGGCGTGTAGACAGTGTCGGTCCCTTGGCCGGCATTTTCGGCGCCGGCATCAAGCGCCCAGCTCACATAATACGCGTCGTCTCCAGCTCCTCCCCTCAAGCTTGTGAACCCGGCAGCGCCGACAAAAGTGTCGTTATACGAAGACCCCTGAAACACCTCGATCGAGTTATAGACATCGCCGACGGCTTCACCGGCGTTGTTCGCTGTATTGGAAAGGTCCACTTTCACGCCGACAGTCGCGTAAACGTAAGAGGCCGTGTCAGTCCCCGCGCCCCCAATCAGCGTGTCCGCGCCGACGCCGCCGGCAAGCACATCTGCCGATGTGCCTGCTCCACCATCCAGAATATTGTTCTGCGAGTCCCCGACCAACGTGTCGCTGAAGGTGCCGCCGAGTAGGTTCTGGACGTTGGCGTAGGTGTCCCCGCCCGCCTCGCCCGCGTTCATAGAGGGCACAGCGAGGTTCGCGACGACACCGATCGCGGCGTTCACATAGGAGGCGGTATTGACGCCCCCCTCGCCATTAAGCGCGTCCGCTCCGAGGCCACCGATCAGGGTGTCATCGCCACCCCCACCCATCAAAATGTTATTCTGCGTATCCCCAACCAGTGTGTCAGAGTAGGCGCTGCCTGTAAGGTTCTGGATATTGGTGTAGCTGTCTCCAGCGGCGTCGCCCGTGTTTGCCGCTTGGTTCGCCAGATTCGCCAGAACAGCCGCGGCCGCATTTCCATATGACGCGGTGTTGTTTCCCCCGGCTCCGTCGAGTACGTCGGCGCCGGCGCCGCCCATCAGAATGTTGTTCGCAGCGTCACCAAGAAGCGCATCGTCAAAGGCGCTTCCCGTGAGATTTTGGATATTAACGTAGGTATCTCCACCGGCGTCTCCAGCCGAAAGATGCCCCGTCAGGTCAGCGACGACGAGACTGGCCGCGTTCGAGTAGGAAGCAGTGTTGTTGCCAGCTCCGCCATCAAGGGCATCCGCCCCGGATCCGCCAATGAGTTCGTCGTCTCCTCCACCGCCGTTTAATGTGTTGTTCTGCGTATCGCCGAATAGGACGTCCGCGTAAGCGCTGCCCGTCAGATTCGTAATGTTGGCGTAGGTGTCCCCAGCGGCTTCTCCTGTGTTCACAGCGACGTTCGCGAGGCTCGCGGTCAATCCTGAAGCTGCGCTGGCGTACGACGCGGTATTGACGCCGCCCGCGCCGTCCAGTGCGTCGCCGCCGCCGCCGCCGGTCAGGACATTGTTCTGTCCATCTCCGGTGAGGGTGTCGGCGAAGGCGCTGCCGGCGAGGTTCTGGATGCTGACATAGCTGTCGCCAGCCGCATCGCCAGTGTTCGACCCCGGAGCGCCCAGGCTGGCGGCGAGCCCCGCCGCGGCGTTGGCGTAGGAGGCGGTGTTGACCCCGCCGGCGCCGTCGAGCACGTCCGCCCCAGCGCCGCCGATCAGGACGTCGCTCCCTCCAGCTCCGGTCAAGGTGTTGTCGCTGGCGTTGCCTGTGCCGGTGAAGTCGCCCGATCCGACGAAGGTCAGCGCTTCGACATTCGCCGAGAGCGTGTAGCTGTTGGCGGTGCTCGTAACCGTGTCGACGCCGCCGCCAAGGTCTTCCATCACCACGTCCGAAGCGGAGTCCACGCGATAGAGATCGTCCCCCGCCGCCCCCTTGAAGGTGCTGTCGACGCCGACCGTGCTGACCAGGGTGTCGTTGTAGCTCGAGCCCTCAAACACCTCGATCGAGGTGTAGCTGTCGCCTGTCGCATCGCCGGTGTTGTTGGCCGGCGTCGCAAGATCGATCGTCACGCCCGCCGAGGCCCCAGCGTAAGAGGCGGTGTCCGTACCGCTTCCGCCGTCCAGCGTGTCCGCGCCCGCGCCGCCGATCAGCAGGTCACCGCCGCCGCCGCCGGTCAGGACATTGTTCTGTCCATCTCCGGTGAGGGTGTCGGCGAAGGCGCTGCCGGCGAGGTTCTGGATGCTGACATAGCTGTCGCCAGCCGCATCGCCAGTGTTCGACCCC
>Ga0268264_10000686_pt1 | contig 39386 bp, 32 predicted proteins | sample KBSSwiS32_FD_190357 | JGI IMG/M metagenome (GOLD analysis project Ga0268264, IMG submission 190357) | Switchgrass rhizosphere microbial communities from Kellogg Biological Station, Michigan, USA - KBS Switchgrass S3-2 (SPAdes) (version 2) | ecosystem: Host-associated > Plants > Roots >...
TAATTTCATGCCTCATGGTCGTTGGTGCCGCGGGAGGGAAAGTCAAGGGGATTTCGGAATGTTTTTGAGGGGTAGAGTGGACGTCCCGGCCTTGCCAATAATAATCCTGACAGTGGCATGACGGGCGGCCTATGCTCGAAAGCTACGCGGATGAAATACGCAGCTTCGGAACGCGAACGGTCAGACCGGGAGAAGCGGGAGGATATACCGGGGAAACGTTTGCCGTATCCGGTGCCCTGTAACCAAGTCTTGTCAAGAAATGAAGCCTGGGGTTGCCCCAATTCCCACGTGGCGGGGGAGTTGGTCGCCATGATCCTTTAGAGGCGAACAGAGATGGCGCGGCCGGTATAGCGGACTTCGGTGGTTTTGACCGCGGGTTCAATGCCAATAGCCTGACCAGGCTTCACAAGTATTATACGAAACACGCGTTCCTTGAGCATCCCCGGAAAGCTGCCGTCCACGGCACCGATCGTCAGCGAGCGCGAGCCGTTGTCCCAGGACATCGGGATGACCGAGAATTCGCCCTTCTCGTAACCCCAGCCTTCGCCGGCGTCCTCGTAGAAGCTGAAGGTGCCGTCGGCGCCGGGATAAACACGCAGCTCGATCGGCGCGTCCGGCTTTTCGTTGGCATATTGCACGCGAGGACCGAGCGGCAGAATCGAGCCGGCTTTCACAAGCAGCGGCACGTGCTCCAGCGGCGCGTCGACGGTAATCGTGCGACCACCGGCCTGCGGCTCGCCGGTCCAGAAATCGACCCACGAGGAAGCTTCGGGCAAGTAGACGTCCACGGTTTTCGCCGTATCCTTGATGGGAGCCGAGTTGGGGCCGTATTCCATCGGCTTGAGTACAGGCGCGACCATCAACTCGTCGCCTACGAGGAACTGCGCCTTCAGGTCGTGGGTTCTCGTGTCGTTCGGGAAGTCGAAAGCGACCGGGCACAGAAACGCGGCGTTTTGCTTCGCGACCTGGCCGCCCAGCGAATACAGGTAGGGCAGCAGGCGATAGCGCAGATCGATGGTCGCGATAATGGCGTCATAAAACGGCGTGCCCGGATCGCCGAAGTGCCAAGGCTCGCGTGGCGTATCCGTGCCATGACTGCGAAACATCGGCAGGAACGCGCCGAATTGCAACCAGCGCGTGTAGAGTTCCCGGTAGCCGAGGTCCTCTACGCCCTTGTCATATTGGCCTTGCCAAAACCATTGCTTTCCTCTGCGCACAAAAAACCCCCCAATATCCATGGTGATGTAGGGATTCCCCGCCGCGCTGAAGCTCTGGACGCCGACCACCTGTTTTTCCAAGGTGGACCAGCTCGCCGAAATATCCCCCGTCCATAATACCGCGCCGGTGCGTTGGCTACCCGCGTAGCCGGAGCGCGTGAGATTTAGCACGCGACGGTTCGGGAACGTATTGCGTTGATTTTCGAAAATCCCCGTGGAGTCCTGCAGTGCGTAGGCATTGAGAAATTGCGGATCGATGATTTTTGCCAGCGCCTGAATATTGGCTTCGTCAGCGTTGGCCGGGCGTGATTGACCCCAATCCGCCCCTTCCGGCTCGGTCGAATCGCACCACCATGCGTCCATGCCGTGCTGGCCGAAATTATTCCAAGCCACCGTCTTCCAGTAGAGTTCCCGGGCTTTCGGTTCGAACATATTGACGAAAGTCGTTCCCGCCAGTGTGAAGCCCGCCTCCTTTATTGCCTTTCCGGCCGTCGAGCGATCGCTGGGATTCGGCCAGATCGAGATCATGATATGGGCATTAAGGTCGTGGACGCCTTTGACCATTTTCGCGATGTCCGGATAAAACTTCGGGTCGGGGTCGCCGCCCCACTGCCCGGAAAACCAGTAGTTCCAATCCTGCACGATGATATCGATCGGGATCTTGCGATCACGGAATTCCTTAACCGTCGCAACCACTTCGTCCTGCGACTTGTAGCGCTCCTTGGACTGCACGTAGCCGTAGGCCCAGCGCGGCAACATGACGGCCGCTCCAGTGAGCTGGCGGTAGCCGGCGATCGCGCCATCCATGCCGGGCCCGGCGATGAAGTAATAATCGAGGTCGTCGATCACATCGAACGAGAGTGAACCGCCGTCACTCCCGTCGTTGAAGGTCATCGCCGAGTAGGCGTCGAAGAGCAGGCCGTAGCCGCGTGTGGAAACGAGAGAGGGAATCATCTTGCGCAGGTTGTGCACATAGAGACGCTTGGTGGTGCCGCGCAGATCGAGGTCTGCCGTCTCGTCCTGACCGAGGCCGTAAAGCGCCTCACCCCCGGCGAAGCGAAAAGAAATTTTGCCCTTCCACGCTTCGCGATCCTTGCGCTGGATATACTTCCCGGCCACTTCGCGTTCCCCGTCCACCGTTTTCAATTTCGTGATGGTGGCGGGGTCGGCGACCGACTTAATGACCTCCACTTTTTCCAACGTGCGTGGTTGCGCCGGGTTCTCCGTGAGGAGTGGTTTGCCGTCGACATCGAAATACGAGACCGCCTCTGTGGCGCGATCGACGCGGACGATGAGTTTCGCGGAGCTTAGCTCGATAACGTTGCCAGAAATCTTGACGGTGACCTTGCCGGGTTTTTCTGCGACGGGCACGCGCATCAGGCTGGGCGTTTTCGACCAGTCGGCATTCTTCGTGGCGCGCACCCGAACAATGCGATCCGTGATGAATTCGACCTGCAGGCGACCATCGGTGAGTTTGAATCCGGCACCAGTGGCCAGTTGCTGCACTTGCCCGAGCTTTGCCTGGAGATTCAACGATGTTAACAGAGCGGTAAGAACAAAAATGCAGCGGCGTAGCGATATTTTGGTCATGGCAGGTAAAACAGTCAGCGGGTGTAGGCTCATCCTAACTCTTCCACGGTGTCAATGGCTTTTGACGTCAAATTTGCGGGTGAGTTCTCCTTGCGTCGCCCTGGATTTTTTTGCAATGCCAAAAAGGTGTTCGTGAGTTACACTGTGTAACACACTTCACCCGAAAAGCGGTGGATTTCAGGGAAGTTTGAAGCGTCGGAGCTTTAGCGGAGCGATTTCAATCTTCTCGGTGGGGCTTTTGGTGGCTGCGGGGGCGAATACATTGGCTTTTGGAGCGGAGGGCCTTCCGCCGACCAAAGAGGAAAAGCGCAATGTGTTCGCCGTGGGTGGGTGGATGGACTCCAACACCGAGTGCCAATAAAACCGTGTTTATTGGCACTTTTTAGGGTTTTATTCGTACGAACGAAAAAAGGAGGAACATGGGTGACAGATTGGTGTATAGCGTATCATTTTCAATGCGATGGAATGAACGTTAATTCTCCGTGCAGAACGCAAGGGCGAAAGGTGCTGAATCGTGCAAATTGCAAGAATATCAAGGTGTCTTATTAACGACCAAGTATTGTATCATCTTCATCAGCAATGAGTTAAATGATAAGTATTACGATGGCACATGGTTCGCTCAGAAACTGTCATGAAAGCGTATCTTCAAGGGCCCGCGTGGATGAATTTTAATGCGTAAACGAATCCTTATAGGTCTGTTGCCTTTGATTGTGTTGCTGCTCGCGACCGGTATTTACGCGGTTTCGCTTTTCTCGAAACTCGGTGGCGCGGTGGATATCATCCTTCGTGAAAACTATGCGAGCATTGTCGCGGCGCAGAATATGAAGGAATCGGCGGAGCGCATGGATTCCGCGCTATTTTTTACGCTGGCGGGGGAGGAGGAGCGGGCGCGAAAAATGTACCAGGAGAATCTCCCGGTCTTTGAAGAAAATCTCCACACCGAGAATGGAAACATCACCGTCCCGGGTGAGGACGCACTGGCGATAAAGCTCACAAAGCTCCACGAGCACTACGTGGTGCGCGCGGGCGAATACTTTGCGATGCCGGACCTGAATGCGCGCAGGAAAATGTATTTCGAGGAGATGCTGCCGACGTTCACGGAGATCAAGGATACCGCGGACAAAATCCTGAAACTGAACCAGGACAACATGGTGAAGGCGAACAGCGACGCGCGCTCGTTGAGTTTGCGTTCCACCCGGTACATGATGATTACGATCCTGTGCGGGGCCGGGATCGCGATTTATTTTGCGCTGCGTCTCCAGCATTCGATCCTGCGCCCGATCCAGTCGCTCACGGATTCCGCCAAGGAACTGGGTGAGGGGAATCTCGACCAGGTCGTCCCCGTGCAGTCGCAGGATGAACTTGGGCAGCTTGCCGACACGTTCAACAAGATGGCCACCAAGCTGCGCGCCTACCGGCAGGTCACCAGCGATGAAATCCTGCAGGCCCGCCAGATGACGGAGGTCACCTTTTCGGCTTTTCCCGACCCGATCATCGCGCTGGATGCCACCGGTACGATCAATTTCAAGAATCCATCCGCAGAGCGCCTGATGCTCAAATTGAAAATGGACGATCACCTTCCCGAGCAGATCGACGAGCAGGTGAGGGCTGTGCTGCAGGGCGGCGAGGACTACATTCCGGCGAGCTTTTCGCACGCGATCTGCGTGCGCCCGGACGACAAGGAGACATTTTTTCTCCCGCGCATCATCGGCATCCGCGGGGACAAGGGGACCATTTTCGGCGCTGCCGTGATTTTGCAGAACGTGACCCGGCTGCGATTGCTCGACGAGGTGAAAACGAATCTCGTCTCCACCGTGAGCCATGAATTGAAGACGCCCCTCACCAGCGTGCGCATGGCGCTGCATCTGTTGCTCGAAGAGGCAATCGGCGCGTTGAATCCCAAGCAGACCGAGTTGCTGGTGGCCGCCCGGGACGACTCCGAGCGGCTGCTGACGATGATCAACGACCTGCTCGACCTCGCGCGGCTGGAATCCGGCGCATCGCGGATGATGCTCGAGGCGAAGTCGCCGAAACAGCTCGTGCAGGAGGCGATCAGCGACTCGAAGGATTTTGCGGAGGCACACGGTGTGAAACTTGAGACGGACATCGACGATTCCATCCCGCTGGTGGGTGTCGAGGAACGGCAGATTGCGCACGTATTTTCAAACCTCATCACAAATGCCGCGAAACATACCCCGCGTGGCGAGCAGGTGGTGGTGCAGGCGAGGAAGCACGAGGGCGGCGTGCGCTTCGCGGTGATCGACAAGGGGGCGGGAATCCCGGTGCAATACCAGTCACGGATCTTCGACAAATTTTTCCGTGTGCCGGGTTCCGAACGCACCGGGGCCGGGCTCGGGCTTTCCATTGCCCGGGAGATCGTCCACGCGCATCACGGCAGCCTGGGCGTGAAAAGCAAGCAGGGCGAGGGGAGCGAGTTCTTTTTCATCCTCCCGGAATTTCAAAAGGGAAGCAGCCAATGAGCAACGATTCCGATGTCTCAAGCCGGCCGAGCGCCGATGATTTTCTCAACATCATCCGCAGGCAGCAGCTCGGGAAGTTAAAAATCTACATCGGCGCATGTCCCGGTGTCGGCAAGACGTACCAGATGCTGACCGAGGGCAACCGTCTCAAAACGCGCGGGGTGGATGTCGTCATCGGCTATGTGGAGCCGCACGCGCGGCCGGACACCACGGCGCAGATCAAGGACCTCGAGATCGTGCCGCCGCGCGAGGTGCAGTACCATGGCATCACGCTCAAGGAGATGGACATCGATGCAGTGCTCGCGCGGAAGCCGACGATCGTGCTTGTCGATGAACTTGCCCACACCAACGCGCCGGGCCTCAAAAACCGGAAGCGCTACGAGGATGTGGAGGATCTTCTGCGGGCGGGGATCAACGTGATCAGCACGGTCAATATCCAGCACCTGGAATCCCTTTATAACATCGTTGAAACAATCACGGGTGTGCGCGTGAAGGAGCGCGTACCGGACGAGGTCATTGCAAGCGCCGACCAGGTGGTGAATATCGACCTTCCCGCCGAGGATTTGCAGGAGCGGTTGCAGGCGGGGAAGATATACCCGAAGGAACGCGTGGAAGCCGCACTGGCGAATTTTTTCACGGAAAAAAATCTCACCCGGCTGCGCGAGATGACCCTGAGCGAGACGGCGAATTTCCTCGACCGCCGGCAGCGTGAGAATTCGCAGGAGGTCGCTCCCAGCGGGATCGGCCAGGTCATGGTCGCGATCAGCAGCCGCGGTCCCGATCCCGGGGCATTGCTGCGCAAGACCGCCCGGCTCGCCGCGCAACTCAATGCGACATGGTACGCCGTCTATGTCCGGACGCCGCAGGAGTCACCCACCCAGATCGCGGCGGATGCCCAGCGGCGCGTGAACGAGGTGCTGGAAATCGCGCAGAAAATGGGAGGCACAGTCATCGTGTTGAAGAACCAGGCGGTGGCCGGGGCGCTGGTATCATTCGCGCGTGAATACGGCATCACCCATGTCGTGCTGGGCAGGCCGGGCAAAAGGCCGGTGTGGAAGTTTTACAGGCCGCATCTTCACGACATTCTTATCAGGCAACTCGCGGGCGTGGATGTGGTGATCGTGTAAAAGTCATTTCATAAACAACACTCCTGCCGCGTCATCCCGAAACGTAGTGAGGGATCTCTCAAGCGACGACAGGGGTAATTCGGGAGATTCCTCACTACGTTTCGGAATGACGCGCTTATTTATGAAATAGCTCCTAATCAGTTCACGTAGCTGGCCTCGTTGGAAAACAGCAGCGTCTGCGCGTATGTCTCCCATGGCGTCAGCGGCTTGCGCTCCACGGGGTCACCTGTGTTCTGGATCGCGCGCTGGCCATTCTGGCGGCCTCCCTTTGCCTTTGATCAAGGCCGCGCCTTCTGGTCGGCGAACCGCCGCATGTTCTGGTCGGGCCTCGCGGATGCATCGAGTTTGCCCTGCGCGGCCTGCTCGGCGGCCACAAATTGCAGCCCGAGCTGTACCTCCACTGGTTTCGGGGCGCGCTGGAAGATGATGCGGTAAAGCTGGAGGATGCGCTGGGTGTCGTTGGACGCAGCGCAGAATTCCGGGCGCGCGACGATGTCCCGCGTCGCTCCCACGGACATCGGGCTGTTCATGAGGAAGAGCGCCTGCTGCGGCACGATGGTCGAGCTGCGTTTGCTGTTCGGCATGTCGGGATCGCTGAAATCAAAGAGCGACATCAGCTCTGGCAAATGACCGCGGTCGATGTAACCGTAAACACTGCGGCGGTAGCTGTAGGGCTCATCGGTGAGGTTCACCGGCTGGCCACCGACTGACGGATCGAGCTTGCCGCCGACCGCAAGCAACGTGTCGCGGAGGGATTCAAAGTCGAGGCGGCGGATGTTTGCGCGCCACAGAAGACGGTTCTGGGGATCCGCCAGTTCATAGGCGGGAATTGTCTCGCTGCTCTCCTGGTAAACCTTCGAGAGCATGATGAGGCGGTGCAGTTTTTTCACAGACCAGCCATTTTCGACAAAATAACTGGCGAGGTAATCAAGCAGTTCGGGGTGGCTTGGCGGTTCGCTCTGCGTGCCGAGATTGTCGGGTGTGCGCACGAAACCTTCGCCGAAATGGTACATCCAGACGCGGTTTACCATCACACGCGCGGTGAGCGGGTTGGAGGGGCTGGCAATATCGCGGGCGAGCTCGAGGCGGCCGCTGCCATCCTTGAACGGCTGCGGTTTGCCACCGGGCGACAGAACCTCGAGGAAGCGGCGCGGGACTACTTCCCCCTTTACCTCGGCCTGGCCGCGCATGAACACACGCGAATCCTGGGGTTTCACCGCGTCGGCCACCACCATTGCGCGCGCCGGTGCGCCGGGATGCGTGAGCTCAAGCTCGTTGATTTGCGCAAAATTGAACCGGATTCCGTAGCCGAATTTTTTCGGCAGGTTGCCGGCGACCTGGTGGAGCTTTGCCGTGTTGACCTCGGAAGCCGGCAAAAGAGTGAGCGGCATCTCGATGAGTTCCGACGTCGCGTGATCGAAGCCCTGCACGGCGCTGGTGCCGGTGGTTAACGCGGCGCATGCGTCGATGTAGGGCTTTGTCTGCACCGCTATGCCGGTCAAAAGTTTGTCGTAAATGGCGATGACATCATCCAGCGACGAGGGTGGAGGGGCATCCTTGAATGCCGCGGAGACGAGGGGATTGATTGTCCCCTGGCGATTCATATTCGCAATAACGTTCTTGCTCCGCTCTGCAAAATCCGATTCGTCGAGATCCGCGAAAAGTCTCAACGGTCCCAGGACCGGATCGAATCTCCTGAACCGGGGCTGGAATGACTGCAGGAAATTCTGGTCGAGGTGATCCTTTTTCATCTGCTCCTGAAATGCCTTTATCGAGTCGGCGGATGCGGTCTTTTTACCCCGGCGCTGGGTGAGGGCTTTCAAGTAAGGGCCGGGTTTGCTGTGAAATTCAGCCAGCCATTTTTCCATTGCATCGTAGTAGGTCTTGCGGTCCTCGCCCTCAAGCACGCCGAGCTTTTGCTGGAAATCCGCGAACTGCGCGGGATTTGGCTGGCGGATGATCGGCTTCTCCAGGGGTTCCACCGTGCTCGCAAAGACCCCATGCAGGGCGTAGTAGTCGGTAGTCGGGATGGGATCGAACTTGTGATCGTGGCAGCGCGCGCAGCTTACCGTGACGCCGAGGAATCCTTTTGAAACGACGTCGATGCGGTCGTTGATGACGTCGTTCACATTTTGAAAACGCTGGCCGACCGTGAGGAAGCCGAGCGCGGCGAGTTTGGTTTTGTCCTGCTGCGTCTCGGGAAGCTTGTCGGCGGCGAGCTGCTCGATGACGAACTGGTTGTAGGGCTTGTCCTGGTTGAAGGAATTGATGACGTAGTCGCGGTAAGTCCAGGCGTAGGGGTAGCGGTAATCCAGCTCGCGCTGCGCATTGCCCATGTCGCCCTTGGTGTCGGAGTAACGCGCCGTATCGAGCCAGTGGCGGCCCCAGCGTTCGCCGTAGTGCGGGGAGGCGAGCAGGCGGTCCACCAGCTTCACATAGGCGTTCGGGTCAGGATCCACCACGAATGCCTGCACCTCCTGCGGCGATGGCGGAAGGCCGGTGAGATCGTAATAGGCGCGGCGGATGAGCGTTTCCCGGTTTGCCTGGGGCGACGGGATCATGTTGTTCGCCTCCAGCTTCGCGAGCACGAACTTGTCCACGGGAGTGAAGCACCACCCCTTGTTTTTCACATCGGGTACTGCGGGTTTTTTCACGGGCTGGTAAGCCCAGTGTGCCCGCGCCTGGTCCGTGAGGCCGGTGAGTTTTGCCGCTGCTGCGGCCTTGGTGCGGGGATCGGGCGCGCCCATCTTCACCCAAGCCGTCAATGCCGCGATGTCCTGTTCGCCGAGCTTTTTGTCCTTCGGCGGCATCTGCAAATCCTTGTCCGTATAGTTCACGGCGTGGATCAGCATGCTTTTCGCCGGGTCGCCGGGTGTGATCACCGCGCCGTCCTCGCCCCCGCGCATCCAGCCGTCGCGCGTATCGAGAGTCAGACCGCCTTTCGATTTCCCCTTTTCCACGCTGTGGCACTGGTAACAGTTATCCGTGAGGATCGGGCGGATCTTGCTTTCGAAAAATTCGATCTGCTCTTTCGTCGGCTCGGCGGAGGAGGCGGTGGTGACGAGAAGAAGAAGAAGGAAAAATGACGAATGACGAATGACGAATGACGAAAGAAGCCTGAATGACGAAGCCTGAAGGGGCCGCGCATGGGTCTGGATGATTTTCGTGAACTGGGAGAATTTTTTTGTCATTCGTCATTTCCGCCGTGGGCGGTTGCGTTTACGCAATAACGTCTTTTACAACGTTGCCAAAATTGTCCGTGAGCCTGAAATCCCGGCCATTGTAACGGTAGGTGAGCTTCTTGTGGTCGAAGCCGAGCAGCGCCAGGATGGTCGCGTGGAGGTCGTGTACATGTACCTTGTTTTCCACCGCGCGGTTGCCGAATTCATCGGTGGCGCCGTACACCGTGCCGCCCTTGACGCCGCCGCCGGCCATCCATGTGCTGAAGCCGCGGCCGTTGTGGTCGCGACCGGGGAATTCGTTTCCGTTGCGGTCCTTCACCACGGTACGGCCGAATTCACCGCCCCAGACGATGAGCGTGCTATCGAGCAGCCCGCGCTGTTTCAGGTCGTTGATCAATGCCGCGGCGGGCTGGTCGATCTCACCCGCGCGTTTCGCGAGGTTCTCGTCGAGTTTGTTGTGATGATCCCAGCCGCCCGCGCTCACCTGTACAAAGCGCACGCCGCGCTCCACCAGGCGACGGGCCACGAGCAGCTTCGCGCCCGTCTCGGTATTGCCGTAAAGATCGCGCGTCTGCTGCGTTTCCTTGGTGATGTCGAATGCGTCGGTCGCCTCGGTCTGCATCTTGAACGCCATCTCGAAGGATGCGATGCGCGCCTCGAGTTGCTCGTCCTTCTGAAGCGCCTCCTCGTGCATTTTGTTGAGCGTTTTCACGAGGTCGAGCTGCCGGCGCTGGCGGTCGGGCGGGCTGAACTGGTTGCTGATGTTCAGGATCACGTCCTTGAGATTCATCTTCGAGGAGTAGTTGACATTGCACCCCTCGTACACGCCCGGGAGGAATGAGGCCTGCCGCCATTCCGGATTGCCACCGAGCGAGATGAAGCCGGGCATGTTCTGGTTCTCGGAGCCGAGGCCGTACACCACCCACGAGCCGAGGCTTGGCTTTGGGATTTGCAGCGAGCCCGTGTTCATGAACCGCTGCGCGACCTCATGCGCCGGGATGTCCGTCCACATGGAACGGATGATCGTCATGTCATCTACGCACTGGCCGAGCTTCGGGAAAACCTCGCTGACCTCGATGCCGGATTTGCCGGATTTGTTGAATTTGAACGGCGAGGGATACGCCAGGCCATCGAGGCCGGGGAGCGTCTTGTCCGCATACTGCCACAGCACCGGCTTTGGATCGAAAGTGTCCACATGCGACGGGCCACCTCCCGCGAAGATATGGATCACCGCCTTTGCCTTTGCGGGGAAAGGCGGAGTCTTCGGGCTGAGCAACGATCCCGGCCCGGTTCCGGTCATCGAGGCCTCCGCCTCCTGGTAGGGATTGAGCCCGAAGAGCGAAGCCAGGCTTAATGCTCCGATCCCCATGCCGGTGCGCACCAGAAACTGCCGCCGTGTATAGATGATATCCTCGGGCGTAACGGAGTGCTCGCGGATATATTTATCGGAACAATTGCAGTATTCTTCAGAATCCATGGCTTAGAGGGGTTTAAGGATTAACAACACAAAGGAGCAAAAGTTGTGCAATAAGTGCGCCTTTTATGGAATTTATACACCATTTTGGGTGTTTGTCGCGATGGAATCGAATGTCACAGAGAAGATTCTGCCGCGATATCATCACATCCGATGCCTGATGCAGAATAGTACTCTATCGAGGTTCAAAAATTGGGATTTAGAAAATGAAGTTTGTTTTCGTTTGCTCATTCCTTGAATGATACCAACAACGTGGCATTTTGTTTTCGTTTTCACCTGATCAGAATCGCAAAAAATAATCCTGAAACGATCATGAGCACCCCGCCCGCCCCGCGTCCTCCACTTCCTCCTTTCAGCCTCGATACTGCGAAACAAAAAGTCCGCATGGCCGAGGATGGCTGGAACAGCCGTGATCCCGAAAAGGTCTCCCTCGCTTACACAACGGACAGCGTGTGGCGCAATCGCGCGGAGTTTATCAATGGGCGCGTCGAGATTGTCCAATTCCTCACCCGGAAATGGAACAAGGAGCTGGATTACCGCCTCATCAAGGAACTATGGGCGTTCCGTGAAAACCGGATTGCAGTGCGGTTCGCATACGAATGGCACGACGACAGCGGGCATTGGTTCCGATCCTATGGAAACGAGAATTGGGAATTCGATGAAAACGGCCTGATGCGCCAGCGCTTTGCCAGCATCAACGACCTCCCCATCAGGGAAGAAGACCGTAAATACCTCTGGCCTGCAGGGCGACGGCCGGACGATCACCCGGGGCTTTCCGATCTCGGTTTGTAAGGATCGGGGCGGAGCGTCCTGATTACTCTTTCAGTTGTGCAAAAACACCCAGCGCTGCCTTTTGCGATATTTTTTGGTTTCGAGCGTAAGCGGCTGCCGCGCTTGTCCGCATGGCGCTGAAGCTTCCTCCCGCAGCCCATGTGTCTGCCAGTGCTTCCAAAATGAATGATCCCGGATACATTAATTGGGTCGTCAAAACGACGGGGCGTCCGCCTGCTGCCAGTAAACGCGGCTTGAAATAGCGTTCACTGATGCAGCACAGCGCGATGCAGTCCGGTTTCTTCGTCTGATCCGTCACACGAGCCGGCATCGGAAGCTCGAAGTCCATCAATCCGTCGTGCCCGATGAACACGACCAGATCATAGCCCCCGTGTGTGACCGCGCCCTCGTAGTCCTCGATGCATCTTTTCATGGCTGATCCCCGGTAGGCCCTTGCTATAAGCACCAGATCTCCACCCTGCCGGCGATACGTCCGTCTACTGAGCACAATTTCATCATTGGGCGTCTCATTTTTGTCGACGAGCTTCCATTTCCTGCTCCGGTCGAAGACCCCTTTCAGGCCTTCCTCGTTTCCCCAATACAGGTTGGTTTCCGCATTGTCGCCATTGCCAATGGTGTCCGGGATGAACCCTATTCCAGTGTGTTTTGGATCAGCCAGAGCCACGAATACGCCGATGGTCCTGTCTTTCGCCAACAGGATGCCGGCGTGAAGACATAAAACCAGAATGGGCAAGGCTAACCGAAATTGCATATTTTCTAGTTATGCCTGTATTTGCGATTCAGCGCAATCCGTCCAGGCATCGATTCATGCCTGACTGTATAAATTTCAACCGCAACCGCTATTTCTTTTTGGCCGCCGGTTTGGCCATTTTGAAATGTGCTGGAGGAGGGTTGTCCAGCGCGGAGCCGCTCAAAGGAGGCACCGGGGCGGAAGCCATGGGCTTCGCGGGGTTCGCCTGGATGCGATCCAATGCCTGCTGCCGTTGCGCATCCGCGAGGCGTTGCTGTTCGGCGGCAGCCTGGGCCTTCGCTGCAACCTGTGCCTGCTGCGCGGCAATCTTGTCAGCTTCCTCCTGTGCGAGCTTTGCCGCCAGATCCGCATCCTTGGTGACCTGACTGTCCTTCAATTGCACTTGCACACCATCATCGGTCTTCGCCTTCATACCATCGGCAGTCTTGGCTACGAGATGCAGCTTCGTTCCCCCGTTCAGGCTCAGGATGCCGCTGTCCGTAGTAATGGAAACGCGCGTTTTCAGGTAATAAATGCCGTCATCCGGAGTTTTTGCGTCTTCCGCGAGCAAAGGGAACCGGGCGAGGATTAAAAAAATGAGGGAAACAAACAGGGGGGATATTTTCATGCGGATACTAATAGTTTTATTAAACAAAAAGTCAATAGGCGGATTGATTAAAAATTAAGAATTTTAATTCGCAGCAATTTTTGCTGCCGCACACTGGTATTATTGCTGGATTTCGTCCGCTTTGCCTTCGGTGCCGTCGCTGAATCCACTGCGGATGTATTGCGAATACAGGGCCTTGTAGACCCCATCGTGCTGCAATAATGCGTCATGTGTGCCGCGCTCGACGATCTCCCCGTGCTTCATTACGAGGATCAAATCCGCCTGCCGGATTGTGCTTAACCGGTGGGCGACCACGAAGCTGGTCCTGCCGCGCAACAGCGTGGTAAGCGAGTTTTGGATGCGCAACTCGGTGATTGCATCGATGGAACTGGTGGCCTCGTCGAGGATGAGGATGCGCGGGTCGGCCAGCAAGGCCCGTGTAAAGCAAATGAGTTGCCGCTGCCCCAGCGACAGGCCGATCCCGCCTTCGCCCACGTGGGTGTGGAATCCATTGGGCATCGTCTCGATAAGGTCGAGGTAATCGAGCTTCTGCGCGGCCAGGATCACTTCCTCGTCGGAGGCAGTGGGGCGGGGGAAACGGATATTGTCGAGCACCGTGCCCTCAAACAGAAAGTTCTGCTGGTGCACCACACCCATGTGCCGGTGCAGCGAGTCGGAACTGATATTCAGAATATTGTTCCCGTCGATCAGCAGCTCGCCACTGCCGGGCAGGTAGAATTTTGAAATCAGGTTGATGATCGAACTCTTGCCGCTGCCGGTATGGCCAACCAGCGCGATGGTTTGCCCCGGTTCCGCGACGAAGTTGATATTGCGCAGGATCGTGCGCCCCGGCTCGTAACCGAAAGTGAGATTGCGGAATTCCACGCGCCCCGTGACGCTCTTGAGTTCGATGGCATCAGGCGGGTCCGTCCATTCCGGCTTTGTATCCAGCAACCGGAAGACACGCTCCGCGCCAACCATCGCCGTGAGGGCCTGGGTGTACTGGTTGCCCAGGGCCTTGATGGGATCGAAAAAGAGATTCGCCAGGAAAAGAAACTGGATGATGCTGGCGACCGGCGTCCCTACAGCGGGGTTCAATACACGGTACCCGCCGATGAGGATGAGCAGCGCGATGAAGAACTGGCTGTTAAACTCGAGCAGGGGCAGGAACGCCGCACTGGTTCTCGCCAGGCTCATGTTATAGCGCGAGTGATCCTCCACGAGGTCGCGGAAAAGCCCGGCATTCACCTCCTCGCGCACGAACCCCTGGGTGACGCGGATGCCGCCCACGGATTCCGCGATGGTCGCCGTGATGCGGCTGAAACTCTCCTGTGCCTCCCGCTGCGCGGTGCTGAGGCGGGTGCGGAAGGTGCGGTTCAGAATCCAGATCACCGGCGCCATGGCCATCATGACACAGAAGAGCACGCGATCGGCAAGGAACATGAATATGGCGCTGAAAAACATCTGGCCGGCCTGCACGATGGAGATGAATATCACGTCCTGCACGCCGGAGCGGATGGATTCCAGGTCGGAACTCATGCGGCTGATGATGCGCCCGACTTTCATTTTGTTGAAGAAGCTGACGGTGAGCCGCTGCAAGTGCGCAAACATCACGTCGCGCAGATCGCGGATCACGGACTCGCTCATGGACAAGGCGAGCCTGATCCGGAAATAAAAATTCACCTGGGTAAGAATGATCAATGCGGCGAACGCGGCCACGTCCCAGACAAGGCCGCGCACGTCGTGCCGGCTTACCACGCCATTGATCACCCACGCAATCGATTTGCCGATGAGCGGGAGCTGGATGGACCGTATAAAGACGGTCGCAAAAAGCAGGTTGCGCTGCACCGCGTACGGTTTCGTGTATTTGAAAAGGCGGGCGAGCAGCGAGAAAAGCTGCAGTGGCTTGATCTCCACGTCACGCTCGCTTTCATCGCGGTGTGCGAGCATCCCGACCTGCGCGCGCTTATTCATGGGCGGTCTCCGGCATCGCTTCCGATTTCTCGCGGTCGAGCTGCATCATCGCGACCTGCGCGTAGTAGCCGCCGCGCTGGATCAATTCATCATGCGTGCCCGATTGGACGATCGCGCCGTTTTCCAGCACGATAATGAAATCGGCGCGGCGCAGCATGCTCAGCCGGTGGGTGACGATGAACGTGGTGCGCGAGGCCATCGCCGAGTTCATGGCATCGATGATCTCGCGTTCTGTGCCCTGATCGATGGCCGCCGTCGGGTCGTCCAGCACGAGGATTGCGGGCTCCAGCAGCACGGCACGGGCGATGGCGAGCCGCTGGCGCTGTCCGCCGGAGAGCCCGATGCCGCCCTCGCCGAGCACGGTGTCATAGCCCTTCGGCATTGCAGCTATAAAATCATGCGCCGCTGCGATCCGCGCGGCTTTTTCGATCTGCTGGCGCGATGCCTCGGGATGGCCGAACGCGATGTTGGCCGCCACCGACGTGCTGAATAGAAAGCTCTCCTGAAAGACAAGGCCGACATTGCGGCGCAGATCGTCGAGGTCAAGATCGCGCAGATCGGTACCATCCACCAGAATCCGTCCCTCCGTGGGATCGTAGAACCGGGGGATCAGGCTGAGCAGGGCGCTCTTGCCGGAACCGGTGGGACCGAAGACGGCGACGCACTGGCCGGGTTTCACTTCGAAATTGATCCGATTTAAGACGGGATCATGGCCGTGGTCGAACCAGACATTTTCAAATTCAAGGTGGCCCCGGGATTCCTTCAGGCGCACCGGGTTTGGCGGATCTCCGATTTCCAGCGGTGCATCGAGCACCTCGAACACGCGGCGGGCGCCGGTGAGGCTCTCCTGCATGCTGTTTGCGATCACCGAGATATTCGAAATCTGGCCGGCAAATTGTTGCAGGATGCCGGCGAATACGATGAGCCCGGCGCCGATGGGGACCTTTCCGTGGATTGCGAGATAGCCGCCATAGGCCAGCAGAATAATCAGGTTCATCTGGCTGAAGAAACCAATGGTGGAATTGAAGGCCGCCACCTGCTTGAAAATCCATGTTTTCTGGGCGCGCACGGTCTCATTTGCCTGCCGGAATTTCTCGATCTCGTCATCCTCCCGGGCGAACGCCTTCACCACCTGGATGCCGCGGATGTTTTCCGCGAGGCGCTGGATCATTTCGTCCACGAGATCGCGATTTCTCCGGAAGGCCGGCTGGACCGCATTGGAAAACTTCGTCGCGAGTACGCCAAGCACCGGCGTGGAGATCAGGCAGACGATCGTGAGCCCCACATGGATGTTCAGCATGTAAACGAGATACGCGCCGATCGAGAGCAGCACGATGATGCTCTGGATCAGCACCTGGTCGACGAACATGCGGACGGATTGCACGTCGCCCGTGACGCGATTGATGAGCGTGCTGCTCGCGTTCGCGTCGAAGAAACGGAAACTCATCCGCTGCATTTTGTCGTACACCTCCGCGCGCATCTGCACCACGATCTCGCCCTGGACGAGCTGGTTTTGTGTCACGCGATACCAACTGTCGATCAACCCCCGCAGAGCGGCAACCACCAGCACGGTTCCCGCGAGGACCTCGATGGTGCGCATCGGGGTCCATTCCGGTGGAGACACAAAATGGAACGGCCATTCTGGCGGGGGAGCCTTGGGGTCGATGGCGTGGCGCATCACGTCCACGGCGATGCCTGTGAAACCAAGGCCGATGAGGCCGAAGGCGAGCATCACGGTTTGAAGAACCATGACCTTGATGCACCCCGCCTTGTATCGCCAGCTCAAGGCGAGCAGGCGGCGGATCAACATCCAGTTGGATATTGCCGCGTCAAACGAAAGTGGGTTGGTCATTTCAAAGGGACGGAAAAAGGGACTATAAAAACACACATTGCCCTGGCGTACCCAGCGGAAAAATTTCCTCCCGCACAAATACAAGGTTATCAACCAGCGACCCCGCGCGGGAAGGCAGGGTTTGGCTTGACCTGAAATCGCAGGGGTATAATTTTATTCCACTATCACGCATGAAGTGTGATCAGCATCCCCTAAATATAAAAATGAAAAAAATCACAGTAATCCTTCTGTCCCTCGTTGCATTAGCCACATTCATAACCGCAAATGCCTATGCAGGCGGGAAGCCGACACCGGTGCCTTATGTCCAGTTCCATGTCACCATCAGCAGTGTCAGCGCTGACTCGATCAGCATACAAACTGCCAAGGGTTTGAAGACATACAAAATCACCAAATACACCGCTATCACGTATGAGGGCAAAACGGTGACTCCCGCCGACCTGAAGGCTGGAATGAAGGTAAGTGTGACTCCGGGTTTCGATACCACCACGGCAGGGACAATCACTGCATCCGCCCCTCCGAAGGCTACGCCGACTCCCGCCAAGAAAAAGTAAACGGACCGCGGAATATTTCCCCTGCCCCGGCGCTATGATGCCGGGGTGGGGGAGGCCTGCGCCTCCGCCGGGGTTGGAGATGCGCCTGACTTGCCGGAAGATACCCCGTTGAACTCCTGCTTCAGCCGGTTGTTCATTTCCTGGAGGAGAGGCTTGCGTTTTTCCTCCATCTCCTTTTGCAACTTCTCCTCGATCTTGCGACGTTCCTGCGTGTAGCGCAGGATGTACATCTCGCGCGAATCCTTGTCGAGTTGCAGGCCCGACGCGGCGATGGCTTTGTCGATTTCCTGGAGGATCCGCTGGCGGCGGTTTTCGTCGCGGTTGCGGATTGCATTTCTTTCCTCCGGGGTCATTTCCTGCCAGCGCTGGTAATTTTCCTGGAATTTCTCGCGTTGCTCAGGGGAGAGATGCTCGAAAAACTTGCGCGAATCATCAAACTCGTTCCCCTTTTTCAAAAAGGGCGAGCGGTCCTGAAACATCCTGATATCCTTGTTCTGGTTCGGTGGCGACCGGCGCGGGAGCCGGGGGCCCTGGGACGAAGGCTCGGGAGAGGCAGTGGGCGCTGGCGAAGGAGTGGCATCCTGGGCGGGGGAGGAAATGCTGAGGATGGCGAGCTGGAGCAGCGCAGAAAAGACTATTGAGTGGTATCGTCCAGCCATATCGAATGTTCCTCGTACGCCAGTAACGCGTCGAGATTTTTATTGATCTCGACTTCCTTGCCTGGAGGTGGCTTGGGCGGATTGGTGCCGGCTGTCTCATGCGCGGGAAAGAAGTGTGCCGTAGTCATTGCCAGCAAAACCGCCGCAGTGCCGGAAAGCAAGATGGGGCGCCATTGCGTGCGCAACCATGCCAGAAGCCCCGCCTTTTCAGGACGCGTGGAACGGATCTCGCGCAGCACATTGCCGGCAAAAAACGGGGACACTGAGGGCTTTTTCGCATTGCCCAGCAGTTGCCATAGGTCGTCCTGTTCCTCGGGATTTTTCATCTTCTATAAGTGAAACACAAAAACGGCAACAAAGTTGCAAGTTTTTTCCACCCGCCACACGGACAAATGCCCGTGCGGGCCTTACACCTCGGTCGCCTCGAGGAATCCCTCGAGCTGGCGGATACGGGTCGGGTGGCGCATTTTGCGCAACGCCTTCGCCTCGATCTGCCGGATGCGCTCGCGGGTGACCTTGAACTGGCGGCCCACTTCCTCGAGCGTGCGGCTGTAGCCGTCCACGAGGCCGAAACGCTGTTCGAGCACCTGACGCTCACGCTCGGTGAGGGTCTCGAGCACGTCCTTGATCTTCTCCTTAAGGAGCACGATCGCGGTCATGTCGCTGGGGTTTTCAGCGCCCTTGTCCTCGATGAAATCGCCGAAGGTCGTGTCGTCGCTGTCGCCCACCTGCGCCTGGAGCGAGATCGGCTGCTGCGCCATCTTCAACACGGCGCGCACACGGTCAACAGGGAGCTGGATTTCCTCCGCCACTTCCTCGGGGGAAGGTTCGCGGCCATACTCCTGCACAAGCTGCTTCTGCACGCGCATGAGCTTGTTGATCGTCTCGATCATGTGCACCGGGATACGGATGGTGCGCGCCTGGTCGGCGATGGAACGGGTGATCGCCTGGCGGATCCACCATGTCGCATACGTGGAAAACTTGTAGCCGCGGCGGTATTCGAATTTCTCGACCGCCTTCATCAGGCCCATGTTGCCTTCCTGGATCAGGTCGAGGAACGAGAGGCCGCGGTTCGTGTATTTCTTAGCGATGGAAATAACGAGACGCAGGTTGGCCTCGACCATCTCGGTCTTGGCCTTGAGCGATTTGCGCAGCCATTTCTTCAGCTCGTGATACTCGGCGGTGAATTCCTCGGCGCTCAGCCACGTGCGCAACTGCACGTCGGAAAGCTTGCCGGAATAATCGGTCTTCGATTCGCCTTCCGGATGCTTCGGGGCGTGACCGTGTCCGTGGCCATGGGCTGCGCCTTTGGCCGGCTTCTTGTGTTTTTCCAGCTCGGCCTGTAAATGGGTGATGAGGCGGAAATTTTCGTCCGCGAGATGCACGAATTCCTCGGTGACCTTCTGCTTGAAATAGAACTTTGGATACAGCTTCTGGAGATGGTCGTGCGCTTTCTTGAATTCCGTGTGCGCCTTGGTCGCGGGATTTTTTGAACCGCTGCTGATGAGGTGCTTGTATGCCTTGGAAACTTCCTTCGCGGATTTCTCGAGATTTTCGCAAAGGCGGGGAAGCTGCTTCATGTAGCGCTCGCGGCTCTCGATCTTCTTGTCGAGGATCACGCGGTCAAAACGTTCGCGGCCTTCCTGCAATTTCAGGGCGAGATCGAGATAGGCGCGGGCGATGAAACCGAAACGGTTGATGTGCTTTTGCACCATCATCTCCGCGTCCTCGATGCGCTTGGAAATCTCCACTTCCTGTTCGCGCGTGAGCAGCGGCACCTGGCCCATCTGCTTGAGATACATGCGCACGGGGTCGTCGAGGATGTCGAGTTTGGACTCGGGCTTTTCCTCCTCCTCCTCGTCGGCGTCCTTCTTGCCGTCCTTGTAACGGTCCACCTCGGAGGCGTCGATGATGTCGAACTCCATGCCGCGGAGGCGGGTGATGATGGCCTCCATCTCCTCGGGATCGTTCACGCTCTCGGGGAGCGCTTCGTTCAGGTCGTCGAAAGTGAGGTAGCCCTGTTCCTTGGCGAGCTTGATGAGTTCGCGCAGTTTCTCGGCGATCTCAGGCTGGTCCAGGCCGCGCGGTCCCGCGACAGCCGGTTGCGGTTTTTCCGCAGTAAGGGGATGACGCCCGTTTTTAGGAGCGGCGGCGTGATGCCCGTTCGTCGAGGCGGTTTTGCCGGACTTCGTGGGCTTTTCGGCCTTCGGTTCGGGGCGCGTGTGTTTTGCTGCCGGCGCGGCTTTTACAGCCTTGGGCTTGTGCGCAGACTTCGCCGCTTTTTTATGGACGACTGGCTTGGGAGCGGTTTTCTTGATTTTTTTGGCGAGAGGTTTCCTGACTTTGGCTTCCGCGGGTTTCTTGTGCTTGGCTGGGGTTTTCGATGTGGCGGACGCTTTTTTATGTGATTTGGACATACTCAACCGGGATTTTTTTAGGGACTTTCTTTCCCTCCTAACCATTAATTTTATTAGAAGAAAAAGGCCGCGCAATATCCGTTAGTTGCTTTTGAAGGTCAAGGACTTCTTTTTGCAGATTGATAATTTCTTCAAAAGGGAGATTTGGTGTCCGCATACGGGCCTGGGCGGCGGTCACCCGGCTGGTAAGCTGGCGGCGTTCCAGGGATACCCATGCATCCTGCGCGGTTTTAAGCGGATGCCACAGGATTCCGGCAGCAGTCTCAGGGCGGGATGCCACAGCGTCGTTACGGGAGGCCTGGCTGATTGGCATGATGCCCTTTTCCAGAATGCGCCGGATCGTGGTGTCCTCCGCAGGAGGCAGGGTCGTGAGCCATGAATTGATGGTGGCGTTGTCGTCGGGATCGATATCCTGCTCGAGAGCGGCCTGCAAGAGATCGGCGTTGGGTTCGTTGGCCAGCACGCGTTTCCAGTCGCGCTCCTTGAGCCACGCCCGGGCTTCGGAATTCGTAAGGGCCACGTGGATCAGGTTCGTGATCATGGGATCAGTCTGTGTGAGGTCGGTGCCGCCCTGGACAACCGTTTCCTCTTTTGCGCCCGGCTGTTTCAGCAGCTTTACAAATTCCGCGCCGGAAATCTCGATGCGGGTGCTGACCTTGTTGCTCACAGCCTCGCGCAGCGCGGAGTCCGTGATGAGGCTCGCCCACACCGCCATCTTGCGGGCAAATTGCGTCTTGCCCCGCGCTGTGGAGAAATCGGGGGTCGCCACAAACTTGTCGATGTGGAAATCAAAGAAATCCTTTGCCTTCGCGATCTGTGCGGCGAAAGCCTCCGCCCCCTCCTGGCGGATCAACGAATCCGGATCGTGTCCTGCCGGCATCTCCGCCACGCACACGGGCAGATTTTCCGCGAGTAGCACGGGCAGCGATTTCTCGGCGGCCTTCTGCCCGGCATTGTCGGAATCGAAGCAGAGCACCACTTCCTCGACATGGCGCTTGAGGAGGCGCGCCTGCTTTGGCGTGAATGCTGTGCCCTGCGGCGCGATCACATTCTGCACACCGGCCTCGAAGGCGGAGATCAGGTCGAGCTGGCCTTCGCACACGATTGCGGAGCCCTTGTTGATGAGCGCCCGCTTTGACTTGTGCAGGCCGAAGAGCACATTGCCCTTCGTAAAAAGGACAGTCTCGGGCGAGTTCACATACTTCGCGGTCTTGGCATCGGGCTGCAATACGCGCCCGCTGAAGGCGATTACCTCACCCTGCTCGTTGCAGATCGGGAACATCACGCGGTCGCGGAAACGGTCGTAAAAATCGCCGTCAGGGTTGTTCTCGTCCCTGACCGCGACGAGACCGCTCTGCCGGATCTCCTCCCGCTTGAAATCCTGCGACAATGCCCATTGCGTGAATGCATCCCACGAGTCGGGCGCGTAGCCGATTTTCCACGACTTCGCGATCTCGCTGTTCATGCCGCGCCCCCGCAGGTAATCCCGCGCTCCCTTGGCTCCCGCGCTTTTCAAAAGATTGTGATGAAACCACTCCGCCACCTGCTGGTGCAAATCCAGAAGCCGCCGCTTGAGCCGCGAGCGCTGGTCCTCCTCCGCGCTGAACTCCGCTTCCACAATCTGGATGCCCGCGCGCTCGGCGAGTTTCCTTGCGGCCGATGGGAAATCGATATTTTCATAGGCCATCACGAACTTGAAAACGCCGCCGCTCGCGCCACATCCGAAGCAGTGATACGACTGCCGAGCCGGGTTTACATTGAACGAAGGCGTCTTCTCCTGGTGAAACGGGCAGAGTGCCTGGAAATTCGTCCCCGCGCGCTTGAGCGGAAAATAACCGCCGATAATCTCGACGATATCATTCGCTGCCGCGATCTGCTCTATGGTTTCTTCGGGGATTCTGGCCATTTAACGGGTATGACGCATAGCTAAGACCGTTGGGAGGTCATGCGCAAGAAATCGCTCAAAATTCACGCTGCATTTCAACATTGTGCGACGCGCCTGCTTCCGACAGCACGCTGGAGAATAACGTGAAGCCTGTCACCTGCCACAAGTCGAACTCCATATCCGCATGGCGGCGCAGGAAGGGGAGGATCGCGGCTCGCGATACATTTTTTGCGCGGCCAATGGTGATGTGCGGGTGAAAGGGTTTCAGGTCCGGCTCCAGTCCGGCGCGGAGCACCGCATCCTGGATGTGCTTGTGCAGGGCGAACAGGTGCGGGTGGCCTTTGCCGACGCCCGCCCAGATGACGGTCGGGCGGTCTCCTCCGAAGGCGCCGACACCATGGATTGGAAGGAAGAATGGCGGGACGTGGACCTTTTCGAGGTTGGCTTTCAAACGCTGTCCGGCTTCCGGATCGACATCGCCTATGAAACTCATGGTCAGGTGGAGTTGCCCGACAGGCAGCCATCTTACGCCTTTGATTTCCGGGTCGAGGGCGGCGAGCATTTCCCGGCTGCTGCGGGGTAATTCCAGCCCGATGAAAAGACGCTTCGACATGCGTCAGCCTTTCAAGCGGTCTTGATGTCCCGCAACAATGCGTTGAGGGCTTCGAGCATCGCCGCGTCTTGTGCCGGGCCGGTCTGGCGCCTGAATAACCGAATGCCGGTGGACGCATCCGATTTCTTCCAGTGCGTGATGCCGCGATCATCCACGGTGACAGCGACCTCTTCCAATGACCATGGCCCGGATGCATCGGGACTGTGGCTCCCGTGTGCCGGCACGAAACGCCAGCCATGGTCCGTGTGGACGAGGGCGCGCCCGGCAGCGATGACCAGCGAAGCCGTGGACCAGATATTGCGGGTCTGTGAAAGGATGTGCTGCCACGCTTGTTCATCCGCTCCGTCCTGAAGCGCGTGGATAATATCCCCGCGTGTGCTGTGTGAAAATGCGTAGCAGAACCACGCCTGCAACTGCGGCTGCAGGTCGCGGAACAATGCGGCCTGCGGGGCTTTCCAGTAGATGTTGCGGGGATCCGTCTCGAACGGGCCTGTTTCATTTGCGCAGGGATACCAGTCAATGGGCAACCCGCTGCGCAACAGGCACGCATAAGCCGCGGCGTCCAGCTCTACGTTCCATTCCAGATAGTCGCCCGAGGAGCCGGCATTGAGCAGCACCCGGTCCACTTTTTGCCGGAGCAGTTCCGGGTCGCGGTTGAACGCGGCGGCCAATATCCGCAACGAACTCACGACCGAGATGCAGACCTTTTCTTTGCTTTCCCGCAGGGTGCGAAGCAGCAGTTCGATGCCTCCCTGTTCATTCAGAGGACGGTCTGTCGCGGTGTCCGCAGGATCGCTTAACGCATCCATCGGCCCGGCGGCAACCGGCACTGCGCGCCCTGTGAGATGGTTGAGTTGCGCCACCGGAATAAATCCCGGATCAAGCGTGTGACCGTCGTTGTTCAACTCGCCGCGCAAGGCACGGCGGGTCTGGTCCAGGATGATCGCCTTCAAATCCAACTCCGGAAGGCCGAAGACGGTTGCCAGGTCCACGTGGTCGTCCGGATCCTGCGGCGGATGATAAAGGTCCGTGATGTGAATGAGGGGGACGCTTTTCATCGGGATTAAATTCTTCGCCGGTGCCTGATCAGTCCCACCACGCAACCGATACCGGACCGCTGTATTTCTGTGCGATGGGAGCTGGAATCCCGAACTGCTCGCCGGACTCGACTTCATCCGGCTGGAGCGGTTTCAGGATTTCGCGCAATTCGGCCATCGGAATCGCGCCGGTGATAAAAAGGGTGTCCGTGAACGGCCAGCTACCGTTTCCCGGATCAAGCTCGGCGATCTGGGCATAGATGGATTGGACATCCGGGCGGTGAAGCAGCCCGGTCAATACTTCATGGAAGAGACCCACACCGGGATGTTCCATGAGGTTGCAGCCGATGGAACCGGCATCGTCGTTGCCATCGAGGAATTGATCAATCGGGACAAGATGCGGTTCCGGCTGCGCCGCCAGTTCCGCCTTTAGCGCGTTGCATTTGGTGTCATCCATAATTCTTGTGGCTTCGGGAGCATAGGCATGAATTACCTGCCTGTGTCGAGGCATCACTCCGGAACCAGAAAGACGTTTTTCGATCTTCGAGGGAAACTGAAAATCCGCCAAACCACTGGCGGACAAAGAGAGACAAGCCGGGAGCTTACTTCTTCTTTGCCGGGGCGGACGACACAGCCGGCTTTTTCTGGTTGCTGGCTTTCTTCGCGCTCTGCTGCGCTTTTTTCTTCTGGTTGTTTTTTGGATTTGAATCGCCCATGGGCCAGTAGTCAGCGATTGCCGGGGCAGAAGCAAGATGAAACGGCGGGAAGGCCGTGTTTAAATTCAGAACCTAATACTGGCTGCCGTCGCCGCAGCAGACGTGGAATGGAAGGCCGCTGCCGCAATAGCAGGGGCGGGTGGTCGCCTTGTCGGGCTTCAACTCAGCTTGCTTGGCCAGGAAGTCGGCTATCGGCAGCCAGTCAGAGGCATCCTCGTCGTAATAGCAATCGGTGGTGAGGAGCGTGCCGTCCTCAATCCGTTTCTTCACCTGGATGACGGAAAATTCGCCGATGACCTGGTTTCCCCGGGAGATTCTCATAGTGGCAGACCGTTCGCGATCGCAGTATCTTTTTTCGCTGGCAATGAGATCGTGGTTTCCATTCGGGTGGAGAGTTCTATTTTCAGTATCGAATGTAAACTGGAAATCGCGCTGGTGCCATGGGTGTTTCCGCCAGAGGCGGTCTTGACGGCTTGATACGAGGCAAATATTGCTGGGAATCTGTTGTAGAGAAACATTAACTTATTTTAAAATGAAATGGATTGTCGGATTGTTGGTGTGCGCGGCCGCGGTTTGGTTTGTATGGACGCAGCATCCTGAAATATTGCCTCCTGCCCTGGTGTCGGAGATCCAGGCACACATTCCCGGGAATTCGACCACGGAAACTTCAAAACCCGTGCTGCTCTCCACTCCCGTGCCCCAAGGAATGACGGAGGTCCGGGACATCCGTCAGCAGCAACCTGCAACTGAGAAGCTTCAACCCATGGCGGAAGGGACGTATTGCATGCTGGAACGCATTTCGATTACCACGGATTCGGGCGTCATCGGAATCCCGCCGGGAACAATGGTCCGCCGGTTGAAAGGTCATGGCTCCGCCATCGATGTTACGGACGGGACAAATCTATTTTCCGTGAAGCTTTCACAAGTAACAACCGACCCCGAAACAGCCGGGCGTCTCGCTCAGGCGGAAAAACAAAAGAGCGCGTCCCTAGCCGCCTGGCAGCAGGCCCAGATGCAGTCCGCGCAGGCCGGGAAGGATGCCCACGAAGTAGCGCTGGCCAAAATCATGGCGGCGCGCGCAATGCAGGATCGCTATAGCGCATCGACGCTATGGCGAACGGAATATCTCGGGGCTTTGGAGGAGGCCAGGGTGCAGCACAAAAAGCTGCTCATCGATTTTACGGGGAGCGACTGGTGCAAATGGTGCATGAAGATGGAACAGGATACATTGAGCAAACCGGAGTTTATCAATTACGCCGCGAAAAATCTCGTGTTGCTCCGCTTGGATTATCCGAACCATCTTATTCAACCCGAAGACATTAAACGACAGAACAAGGAACTGGCCACGCAGTTCCATCCAAATGGTTACCCGACATTTGTGCTGCTGGACGGGAGTGGCAAAGAACTCGGGCGCATGTCCGGGTATTATGAGGGTGGACCCGCTGTATTTACTTCGATGCTGGACAGATTCAAATAGCGTTGCTGATTTCCGTGAGCAGGGTATCGGTTTGTGTTTGCGGGAGTGAATCGTGCACCAGGATCATTCCTCCGGGGACATCGCCCAGAATTTCTTGAAGGCGGCACTCCAGTCGCGGGTTTCCACGGCGCGGCGGGCGTTCATGCGCATGATTCCGCGCAGCTTGTCTTCGTTGACGAGGCGCAGGGTGGCGGCGGTGAAATCCTCCACGTCGAGGCTTTTTGTGATGAAGCCGGTGATCCCTTCCTGGATCAGTTCCCTCGGGCCGCCGGTGTCGGAGACGACCGCGGGGAGCCCGGAGGCCTGGGCTTCGAGGATGACGTTACCAAAGGTGTCGGTGGTGCTCGGGAAGAGAAAAATGTCCGATGAAGCGTATGCTTTCGCCAGGTCGAGGCCGGTGAGGTAGCCGGTGCAATGCGCCTCGGGGATGCTGGCTTTCATCTCCTTCAAGTACGGGCCGTCGCCGACGAGCAGCAGGTGGAGGTTCTTATTCCCCTTGCGCAGTTTTTTGAAGGATGCGGTGATGATGTCGAGATCCTTCTCCTTGGAAATGCGCCCGACATAAAGGAGCACGATTGCTTCCTCCGGGATGCCGAATTGTTTCAGGAATGCGCGGTCGCGACGCCCGGGAGTGAAGAGCGCTGTGTCGAGGCCGCGCGGGAGGATTTCGATTTTTTCCGGCAGGATGCCGCGGTCGATCCAGCAGCGGCGGTAGTGCTCGGAGTTCACGTAGAGGAGGTCGAGCTGGGAGTAGAACCAGTGCATGTAATCCCACGTGAGCGTCTCGAGGAAGCCGTCGTCCGTGAGAATGCGGATGTACTGCGGAAAGTCCGTATGATAGATGCCGCTGGTGCGGAGGTTGAGCATCTTCGCGGCGATGAGCGCGGTGATGCCGATGGGGCCGGGGGTGCTGATGATGACCTCGGTGAATTTTTCGCGCTGGATGTAGTCGAGCATCTCCAGGATTGGCGGAAAGCTGAGCTTCTGGAGTTCGTACTCCGGCAGCTCGAATTCGCCGATCGGCTGGAAATTTTTGATCGGGATGTCGGTGATCTGGATCGTGGTGCGCGAGGTCACGACGATGAGATCCTCGCCGGCGGTGACTCCCGCCATGGTCATGCGGCGGATGGTGGTCGCCACGCCGTTCACATCCTCCAGCGTGTCGGTGAACCATGCGCGCTTGCGGTTCCGGAGATCGGGCGGGATTTCGCCGTTCACGTCCTTGCACACGTCGCGCAGCCATTTCCGCGAGGGGGCCTGGCTCCTGAACGAATAAATATAGGGGCTGAGGAGCAGCAGGATCGGGATGAGCGTGCTGACATCCTGGATGCTCTCGATGATGTTTCCGGAGGAGATTTCCTTTACGAATTTTGTGAAATAGCGGAACGCGAGCTGGTTCGTAAAGAAATTCGCCATGATGAATGCACGGCGTTCCGGTTCCTCGATGCCCCCGGTTTCCTTCGCCAGCATGCCCTTGATATCGGTCTCCTTGAAATAGGAGGACATCTGCTTCCAGAGCGAAACGTTGGCCGGTTTTGCCAGTTCGAAAATCTTCCCCGAGGCGATGCCCTGCGCAAGAAAACCCATCTTTTCCACGAAGGAAAATTCCGTGGGATCCTTGCCCTCCATGAAGCGGGAGAAAACCTTTTCGAGCAGGCCGTAGCTCTGCTTGTTCCCGCGCAGGAACTTGTCGCGGACGAACGAGAAGATCGTGTTGTAGAGGCCATGCGAAAGGGCGAGGGGAGTGCCGCCCTCGCCATGCATGGCGCAGTCGCCGCGCTTGATTTTTTCGAGGAATTCCTGCGCATTTTTACAACGGCCTGTCTCGGTGTACGCAAAGGCCGGGAAGATGCCGCCGTGGTCGTCCGAGCCGGCGACGAGGATTTTTTTCCACGGTTCGGGATGGACGGGGGTGATGTCGTGGCGGTTGGCAAACTCGGAGATTTTCTCCGCAGTGAGGCCCCGGAGGACGAACTGCGCAATCCTGCTGAACAACGCGTCGCGCAGGCCGTTGATGCCCTCGAATGTCATGAACAGCAGCGTCAGTTTTTCAAAATGGGCGAGGGTCAGTTTTTCGTCGACGCGGTAGAACGGGTGCGCGACGGCGTGCGCAAGGCCGTGCTGCACGAGATATTTTTGCAGGTCGTAAATATTGTCGCGCAACGCCTGTATCTCCCGGTGCCGGGCCTCGGTGATGTCCCAGACGAGCAGATGCACCTGGCAGCGGTCCTCGGGGAAATAGGCGGAGACTTCCTCGCTGATGAATGCGCCCGGCTTGTGCGCGATCTCAAGGCAGCCCTCGATGCGGTTGTGGTCGGTGATTGTGAAAAAATCCATGCCGCGCGCGCGCAGCGTTTCGTAGAGGGCGAGCGGTTCCGAGTAGCTGTCCGGGAAGCCGAGCCTGCGGGCGATCCATTCCGCCGAGCGGTCGCTGTATCGGGAGTGGAGATGGAGGTCAGCTTTGGACATGGTCGTGTGGCGTCGCGGAATGAAATTCGGGATGGGTGGAGATCCACTGCCAATAGGTCATCGGCTCACGGTCTTCAAGTGCGAGTGGAATATATTTGGTGATCTGCCGCCAGATATTTTTGTAATCGAGGTCGGGCGGGTGGATGCCGATCCGCAGGAGCGGGTTCGTTTTCAGGCGCCGGTAGAGCGAGGCATTCCACGCAAGGCTCAGCGCCCGCCGCCATGCAGTGCGCGGACTGTAGACCATCGACATTGAATCATGCCGGACGCCGGTGGTGAGGTTCAGGACGTTTTTCAGGCGCGTGGTGTATTTGAAGCCCGCCTTGCGCACGGCTGTCTCTCCCGCTTCGCTCAGCAACCATGCGGGGGCGATGAATCCCGGCGGATGGAAATCCAGCCGGGCAAATTCTGCGCGCGCCTTTGCCAGGAGCGCGGCTGCGTGTTCCTCCTCGATATCGTAAAATTCGCCCTCGTCCGCCGTGTAGGCGCGGGTCATCAGTTTCTGCCAGGTGCTTTCCGCCTTCCGGCGCTCGCGGCTGTGGTAGTAGCCGTGGATCACGATTTCATGTCCTGCGCGCCCGAGCGCTACAAGCCAGTCGCAGAAATTTTTGTCGTCGAGGAAATGTCCCTTCCGGTGATGGTCGGGCACGACGAGGAGTGAACATTGTTTAATGCCCAGTTTTTCCAGGTCCGCGAGGATTGTTTGGGTCGCCCGCTGCGTGAGCGGTGAAACATCATGAATAGACACGACCAGCGCGCGGGATGGGGAAGGGGATTGCATGGTCTTATGCGCGGCGTTTGAAGAAGTGGAGCGCGATCACAATCGCGGTGAGGATCAACGACGCATAGATAAACCATTCGCCGTGTCTCGCGTAGAAGGTGAGCGGGCCGTTCGTGGGCACAGCCACTTCCCCGAACAAAACACCCTGCCCGAATGGAGGCTGCGAATGATATACCCGTCCTGAGCTATCAACGAGACAGGTCACGCCCGTGTTTGCGCAGCGGATGAGAGGCCTGCGCATCTCGATCGCGCGGAAAATCGAAATGGCCAGGTGCTGCTCCGCGGCCGCCGATTTCAGGAACCAGCCGTCGTTGGTAATATTCACCAGCACCTGCGCGCCATTGAGCACGAAGCGCCGCGTCAGGTCGCCAAGCGTATCTTCAAAACAAATCAGCGCCGCGAGCTTGACCGGCGGGTTTTGCATTTGCAGCACGTTGTAGTCGGTGCCGGGCCGGAAATCACCGGGGACGAGATCGCCCGCGAGCCTCGCGAAAAGCGGGAATTCGTGCCGCAGCGGGATGTATTCGCCGAACGGGACGAGGTGCATCTTGCGGTGGGACTGCGACTCCTCGCCACGCTTTGTGAGCAGCACCGCGATGTTGTAATCCCCCTGCAGGGTGAAATCCAAGGTGCCAAGCATGAAGTTGAAATCGCCCCGCGCGGCGAGATCCCTGACGAAATTGAAATTCGTCTGGTCGGCGAACATTCCGCGCGGTGTCGCGGCCTCGGGCCAGAGGAGCAACTGCGGCTTTTTTGCTATCGCGATTTCCGTGAGCATTTCATACCGGTTGAAAATCTTCTCCTCGAATGCCGCGTTGAACTTTTCAGTCTCGGGAATGTCCGCCTGCACCGCCGCCACGCTCAGGGGGGTGGATGGCTCGTGATGCAGGAGCGCCTTTACCCCGTATGCGAATGCGAGGCCCACCAGCGCGACGGTGAGCGTGAAGTCGTAGTGGGGGCGCAGCCTCCCTTTGCGGATTTCCTGCGCGAAGCGGCGGACTGTCACCACTGCGATCACATTGGACATCATGAGCATGAACGAAATCCCCGCGGCGCCGGTGATGTCCACGATCTGGATCAGGGCGATGTTTGCGTGCAGTGCAACGCCCAGGTTATTCCAGCCGAAACCGCTGAACACGGTGCCGCGCAGCCACTCCTGCACTACCCAGCCGGCGGAGCAGATGACGGCGAGACGGAGGTTGTGGCGCGAGCTCAGGAACTTTGCCGGGTCGGTGCCGGCGCGCAACGCCACGCAGCCGGCGAACCATCCCCAGAGCGCGAAGTAGAGCGCGAGATAGCACATCAACCCGAACCATGCCAGAAAACCGAGGAAGCGCGGCTCCATGAGCCCGGTGACCGTGGTGAGCCAGTAAAATACCGTGCAGAAAAATGTAACTCCGGCGCAAAAACCGAGCCCAGCTTTTTTGATTGAAGCGCGGAAGCCCCTGGAGGAATCAGGCGCAAACCAGAGCGCCCAGAGCAATGGGGTAAGCGCGAGCCAGCAGAGCCAGCCCTGGTTCCAGCCGGGATAGCAGAGGGCAAGCAGGAAACCGCTCGATGCAGCGGCGGCCCATGGAAATAATATCCGCAACCGGGCGAGGCCGGTCATTCGCGTCGCACGCGGCGGCTTTTCTGCGGCTTGCGGGCACGGGGATTGATCGCATCCTTGAGCTCCCGTGAATAACCGGAATTCACATGGAAATTTGCGATCTCGATATCCTTGAGGTCGTGGAGCGACCGTTTGTCGGACATCACGTAGCCGAGCATGATCAGGCCGCGGATCGTGTCCATGATCTCAGCTTCCTCCAGCCCGTGGATACGCTCCAGCAATGTTTCGCCGGAAATAGAGGTGCCTCCCAGGCCCATGGCCTTGAGGACTGTCACTTCGCCGCCATCTAGATGAATTTCACCCATATAAACAAAAAAAGAATGAACGTTTGTGTGGCTGTTTAAACGGCCAGCCGTTGTTCGACATCACGCTGCAACCAGCTCCAGAGTTGGTCAAGCGAACTTTGCACTTGTTTCTTAATGTCGCCCAATTCCTTGCTGGAAAACATCTTGCCTGCTTCCGGGTCACGATGGGCAAACATGTAGAACTTGATCTTCGGTTCCGTGCCCGAGGGGCGCACGGCTACGCGGCGGCCATCGGCGAGTTCCAGCATCAGCATTTTTTCGGAGGGGATTTTGTCGCCCTCGACGTCGTGGAAGGTCTGGGTGGCGAAGTTTTTGATGCCGAGCACGCCAACGCCTTCCACATCCTTCGGTGGCACGGCTGAGTAGGAATCAACGAGCTTGCCGATCTTCGCCGCGCCCTCCGCGCCTTCAAAGGTAAGCGATCCGTTTTTCTCCAGGTAGAAACCGAACTCGGAATAAATTTCGTCGAGCAGGCCGTCGAGCGTCAGCCCGCGCGATTTCGCATAGGCGGCGACCTCGGCGAACATTACGGTCGCGCCATTGCCATCCTTGTCGCGCACGAAATCCGCGCCGCTGTAGCCGTAGCTCTCCTCGCCGCCGAAGACGTAATAACTGGAGCCGCCCAGCCGCAGCGAGCGCGTCTCGGATTCGGTGAGGTTGCGGTAATCCTTTTTGATTTCCGCGGGCAGCGCGTTTTCGTATTTGCCGAGTTTCTCGCCGATATATTTGAAACCGGTGAGCGTCTCGACGCAGCGCAGGCCGTATTTTGTCGCAATCGCCTTTTGCAGGTCCGTGGTCACGAAGGTCTTGATGATCACGCCCCGCGCGGCGTTGCCCTGGGTCAGCACTTCCTGGTCGAACAATATCTTCGTGCGGTAATAGGCCATGAGCGAGCCGATCTGGTTGCCAGTGAAAAGCTGCATCTCGCCCGCGGCATTCCTTGCAGCCACGCCCATGCGGTCGCAGTCGGGATCGGTTGCGATCACGAGGTCGGCCTGCTCGCGGTCCGCCTTTTCGATCGCCATCTTCAGCGCCTCGGCGTTCTCGGGGTTCGGCGATTTCACCGTGGGGAAGCGCCCGTCCTTCACGTCCTGTTCCGGGACGGTGCTGAATGTGAAGCCGAGCTTTTTCAACATCGGCCGGACGATTTCGCCGCCGGTGCCATGGATGGAGGTGAAGATGATGTGCAGCCCCTTTTGGGCTACAATTTGCGGCTGAAGCACCAGCGTTTGCAGACGGTCCATGTAGGCCTCGTCGATGTCGTTGCCGAGCACCTGGAGCCTGCCCTGTTCCGCAGCCGCGACCGGCTTGTAAACATCCGACTCCATGGCGTTCACCTTCGTGATGATGCCGCTCGCGTGCGGTTCCACCACCTGCGCGCCGTCGGAGAAGTAAACCTTGTAGCCGTTGTCATGCGGCGGGTTGTGGCTGGCGGTGATCACGATGCCCGCGCTTGCCCCGATGTGGCGCACGGCGAAGGAGAGCTCCGGCGTCGAGCGTGGCGCTTCGAAGAGCGCGGCGTCACAGCCGTTTTCCACGGCTACCTTCGCGGTGAGCTCGGCGAAGTCGCGGGAAAAATGCCGAGTGTCGTGCGCGATGGCGATCTTCGGCCTGCCCGGCAGGTTGTTTTTCGCAAACCACTCCTTCAAATAAGCCACCAGCCCCTGCGTCGCGCGGCTGATGTTGTAGTAGTTCATCGAGTTCGTGCCCACGCACGGGTATTGCGGGCGGCCCAGCTTGTCCGGCTCGCCTTTTTCGGCGTCGGGCACGACCTTCCCGATGGTGCGCCCGCGCAGACCGCCGGTGCCGAAGGCCAGCGTGCGGAAAAAGCGGTCGTTCAATTCTTCCCACGCGCCCGCCTGCACGAGCTGCTCCACGCTCTGCGCGTAGATGGGGGAACTGCTGTGCGCCAGCAGTTGGAGGATGTTCTTTGCGCTGCTTTCCAGCAGTTTGCCGGATTGCACCGCCCCTTCGAGTTGCACTTTTAGATCGCTCATTCGGGTTGCGATCTTAAAAATGACGCGTCAGGATTGCAAACTTATGTTGGAAAAGATCACCCGCGCCCTGAAAGCCCGTGAAGCCATCCGCAGCCCGGATACGGACGCCCTGCGCATTTTCGACGGCGGCGTGGATGGCGTGGACGACCTTGCCATTGACGATTTCGCCGGCCACTGGCTCGTGGAGACACGTGGAAATCATTTCCCTGCCTGGCTGAAGGACGCGTCGCAGCCCCGGTCGATCTACTGGAAAAAACTCGGTGAAAAGGAATCGCCGGTGTGGGTCACCGGTGAGAAGCTGGAAAAGCCATTCGCCGTGCGTGAAAACGGCATCCAGTACTGGATCGATTTCAGCGCAGGCTACTCTCAGGGCATCTTCCTCGACCAGCGGGACAACCGCCTCGCGCTCCGCGCCATGGCCGCCGGCAAAACGGTGCTGAACTGCTTCGCCTACACCTGCGCATTCGGCGTGAGCGCCGCGCTCGGCGGGGGAACCACCGTGAATCTCGACCTTTCCAAGCGGTATCTGGAATGGGGAAAGCGCAATTATGAACTTAACGGCATCGAAACCAGCGACAAATCCCGGCACGATTTCATCTTCGGCGACGTCGCCGATTGGCTGCGGCGCTTTGCAAAAAAAGGGAGGAAATTCGATATCCTCCTCCTCGACCCCCCGACATTTTCCCGCAACGAAAAGGGAGCCATCTTCACCATCGAGACAGGCTTCGGCCCGCTTGTCCACGCAGCCACGGCCCTCCTGAATCCGGGCGGCACGCTCTTCTGCTCCACCAACCAGCGAACCATCAGCGCCGCGGAATTCCGCCGCCTCATCACCGACGGCCTCGACGATCTTCCGAATTGGGAACTGCGTTTTTCACCCATGCCCCCGGATTTTCGGGGGGAGGATTACTTGAAGACGTGGTGGCTGCAAAAGTTTACTTGATCGTTGTAAACCTGATTTTTGTTCCATCCGGTGCGTCTTTGATCTGAAAGAAAACCTGCCCGCTGATTGCGAAGTGAACCGCGACGTCACACGGTTTGATATTGTCCGCTTCGTATTTGCCTCCCAATCCGGGTGGCAGGGTGAAGCTGTAGCATTCGGTGGGTGAAAGAACTACACCCCGGCTTTTCAATGAGGAAATGAGTTCCGGAAGAAACCAATGATCCACATTTTTTGGGTCGTCAGCCATTTGAAAGAAAGCCTCTTTTGTTTCGGCAATTTTGGTTAATTTGCCAGTTCCGGTATCTAGCCAGTGAACGGAGTCATCCGGAAGATGACAAAATATGTCTCCAAATTTTGTCAGCAACCAGACATCAAATTCCTTTGGCAATATCCAATACCAGTCTTCTAGAATTTTAGCCCAATTATATGGTGCGGTATCGATGGTGATGTCTTTAATGTTCATGTTTTGGCGTCAATTTTCTCATTTTTTAGCTACCCTCTTCCGCTTCTTGGGCTTCGGTTCCACGCCGATCCTTTCATCCCCGCGCCGGACGCATTCCACCACGGCGGTGGCTACTTTTTCAAATGCCGGGTTGTTCTGCGAAATGTAGAGCCATTTGCCCAGCACCGGGTGGGATTTTAATTGCTTCCACGATGCCATGAGCGAGGGGTGGTGTTCGCGACTGGTGACGATCAGGAGGCCGTTCCATGGTTCATCGCCATCGGTGATCGCAAGGGTGAGCTTCCCGTTCAAGTATGCAGCTTCACTTCCGAACATCTTCCTGCGCAGGTAGCCCGGATGATCCTCCAGAGGTTCCAGCAGCCATTCCAGCGGGTGCTGCTTTTTGGCTTTGAATGCAATGTCTTTCACCGGATGGGGATTGTGGAAGACGTTTTCCTTCGCTTGACGAAGCGTACCAGAAACGTTGCCGGGAAAAGAAGTACACAAAACCAGAAAATGCCTGCCACGAGAAATTCCACCCAAGTCCAGTCGTGATTTTCCAGAACTGCATAGTAGCTGATGAATGGCACGAAGAGGAAAAATGTAAAAAATGTCAGCATGAAGAATTCGACCAACGCAAAGGCGATAAATCTAAGAATGAATAAGTTGGTGTCCCATCGCATCTCCGTTCGTGCCAAAAACGGCAGTCCTGCAAATCCCAGCCACGGGAATAAAAATAGAAAATGCATGATGCCGTAGTGGATGATTAAAAATGCGAATAATATCGGGAGTGGTCTGCCTCCGAGCAGGTGATGTGCATGAAACTTTGCTTGCCAGAATGCCACATGAAAAAAACTACCTATAAAAAGAACGAACAACAGGGAGGCTATGTAGCTGACTGTCTGGAGGAATTTAGTCATAGGGGGACTTTTCGATTGGGCTGGTGCATTGTCGTGGAATTATTGCAGAAAACAAGCCATTCACGGCTGCTCAATGCACCGGATTCCCTACGCGTCAGTCATGTCTATGAAGCGCTGTTTAAATCATCGCATCTTGTGTACAGGAAGCATTTGTGAGATGACTTGTACGAAGTAACACCCCCTTACCATGGATCGGTACATGTACAAGCAATGGCCTGCGTTCGGAACCCGATAAATTTCCCACATGATCAGCCGGCGACATTTTTGCAAAACTATGGGAATCACTGCTCTGGCTGCCGCGACCACGTCCGCCGTAGGGGCGGCGATGCCCTCCCGTCCGAACATCCTCCTCTTGCTTTCCGACCAGCACCGGCACGATTGGACCTCGCTCAATCCGGAACTCGCGGGAAAGATTGAGACGCCGAACCTCGAATGGCTTGCGCAGCACGGTGTACGGTTTACGAACGCTCTTTGCGCATCGCCCATTTGCGGCCCCTCGCGGGCGTGCCTGGCCTCCGGCGTCCAATACAATGCCTGCGGAATGAAGATCCACGAGCGCAACTGGCCCGTGGATCGCCTCGATTCCCACTATAGGCATATGCGGGACGAGGGTGGATATCACGTGGCCGGCTGCGGCAAGTTCGATCTTCGCAAGGCAACAAATGATGCGGGCGTCCAGGGGATTGCGCACACGGCGGAATGGGGTTTTGCCGACGCGGTCAATACCGGGGGCAAGTGGGACGCTTATAACCTGCATAGCAAAGGCCAGCCGGCATCGGACCCCTATTACCTGGCGTTGGAAAAAAGCAGTTTTACGCGGGGCTACGGCGACCTGAAAAAACTCCATATCGATGATTATGCCGCGCGCCACGGAGGGGAGCGGTCTTACACCCACACGGCGCCGACAGGACTTCCAGACGAGTTGTATATCGACAATTGGGTTGCGGACACGGGCGTTTCACTCCTCGACAGGGCTCCCCGGGGAAAACCTTGGTATGTGGTGGTCAACTTCTCCGGGCCGCATGAACCTCTTGATATCACCGAAACGATGAGCCGCAGGGCGGCAAGCCGTCCACCGCTGCCCCAGCCCTATGGCTATACGGGTTCCATACCCGCGGCATCGCATGAGGCCATTCGCCGCAACTATGCGGCCATGATTGAGAACATTGACTCGCGGATCGGCACATTCATCGACTTGCTGCGGCGCAGGGGGGAACTCGAAAACACACTGATCATATACGCGTCGGATCATGGCGAAATGCTTGGCGACCGCAACCGCTGGGCGAAATCCGTGCCGTTCCACCAATCCGTCGGAATCCCGCTCATCGTGGCGGGGCCCGGCGTAAAATCGGGGATCACAAATGCATCGCCGGTGAGTTTGATTGATATCGGCGCCACGGCCCTTGATTATGCGGGAGTGCGATCGCACCTGCCCTCGGCCCTGTCTCTGCGTCCGATTCTCGAAAAGGGGGTTCCGAAAATCCGCGACCATGTCGTTTCCGGCCTGGCCGGCTGGCGGCTGATCGACGATGGGCGTTACAAGCTCGTCTGCGGTCACGACATTCACTCGACGACCGGCCACGGGAGTAACGTATCCGCTCCTGCCCTTCTTTTTGACCGCTCGGCCGATCCGAACGAGACCCGGGACATTTCCGCAACAAATCCTGAGCAGGTCGCGAAAATGTCGGCGCTTCTTGACCGGGAACTACCTGCCGCCCCTGTGGTTCCCGCCTGAGAGACAAGTGCATTGGCGCTTGACTTTCCCTTCCGCTGCTCCAACGACCGGACGTATGACCAAATTCACATACGCCACACCATGCATTCCATACGTTCCGGCGGCCGTCAAGGAAGCCGTCCTGGGCCTGCTGGAAATCTTGGGTTTATCGAGGAGATCGATTGGTCATTTATCCGCCATCCAGACACAAAAATTCGTAAAAGTAGCTAAAAACAACCCCATGCCCATGCCGGAAACAGCACAACTCACTCGCTGCCTGAGACATCCGCAGGCGCACCATTCCTTCAACCAATGTCAAAAACAGCACAAAAAAGGTAAAAAGCACCCCGAAACATGCAAAAAAGGGTAGGAATTCGCGCGAAAATATCGCCGAAACCCCCTCGGCCAATGCATCACTGAGAAAACACAAAACTGAGCAAACACCTCCCTATTGCCAGAGTGACAACCACCCGGATTTCCGCGTCTTATCCCTTGTCAATCCGCCCAATCTCGTCGATTCTTTCCCTCCCAATTTATGTCGGATAAACGCAAACGCATCGTATTGAAATTCGGCTCTGGCATCCTTGCAAAAGAGGACGGCAGCGCCCTGGAGACGGCGCAGTTCGTTCGCTTCGCTTCGGAAGTGTCGGCGCTGGTGAAGGCCGGGCACGAGTGTATCATCGTGTCGAGCGGCGCGGTGGCTGCGGGCTTGAGGTCGCTTGATCTCACGGAACGCCCGGATGATCTGCCCACGCGGCAGGCTTGCGCTGCGGTGGGGCAGTCGAAGCTCATGGAGCTTTATGCGAAGTCCTTTGCGAAGCACAAAATCACGGTCGCGCAGTTGCTGCTCACGCATGATGACCTCGACAGCAAGCTGCGCTATCGCAACGCGAAGAATACGCTGAACCGCATTCTCGACAGCCGGAACGTGGTCCCGATCATCAATGAAAACGACTCGGTGGCGGTGGAGGAGTTGCGCTTTGGCGACAATGACCGGCTTTCGGCGGAGGTCGCGGTGCTGGCGAATGCGGACCAGCTGATCCTGCTCACGAGCGTGGATGGTTTGCTTGACAAAAAAGGAAAGCTTGTGCCGAAGGTGGACGATGTGCGGAAGGTGGAGTCGCTTGCCCGCGTGGAGAAAGGGAAATTCTCCGTGGGTGGCATGGTGACGAAGCTCCAGGCGGTGAAAATGGCCGTGGACGCGGGCGTGCAGGCGGCGATCGCCAATGGCCGCACGCCGGGGCGGATCTCCGCGCTGGTGGAGGGGAAACCGGCGGGGACTATTTTTACGGCCAGCCCTGTTATAAAATTGTAGTTACATTATAATGTGCAGACCGGCATCCGTTTAGTAGAAGCGTGGGCGTCCTGAAAAGGCCTCCGCAAGGTTGTCGTAAATTTTTACGATAAACGACCAATGAGTCTTCAAGATCAAATCCTGGAATACGGCAAACGCGCCCGTGCGGCGGCGCGTGCCCTGGCGAGGCTGACCACCGAACAAAAGAACACCGCCCTGAATGCCATGGCCCGCCAGATCGTGACCGATAGCAAGGCGATCCTGGCCGCGAATGAGAAGGACACGGGCAAGGCGCAGGCAGACGGTCTTGCGGCCGCCATGATCGACCGGTTGACGCTCAACCCGAAGCGGATTAATACGATGGCCGATGGCATCCGCCAGGTGGCGACGCTGCCCGATCCCGTGGGCGAGGTGATCAAGGAATGGACGCGCCCGAATGGCATCAGGATTTCGAAGGTGCGCGTGCCGATCGGCGTGGTGGGCATCATTTACGAGTCGCGTCCGAATGTGACGAGCGACGCGGCGGTGCTTT
>Ga0268264_10000687_pt1 | contig 39363 bp, 32 predicted proteins | sample KBSSwiS32_FD_190357 | JGI IMG/M metagenome (GOLD analysis project Ga0268264, IMG submission 190357) | Switchgrass rhizosphere microbial communities from Kellogg Biological Station, Michigan, USA - KBS Switchgrass S3-2 (SPAdes) (version 2) | ecosystem: Host-associated > Plants > Roots >...
AGCCGGCGCCGCGCATGGTGTGGATCATCGGCTCGCGGCCGGCGTCGATCTTCTTGCGGAGGTAGGAGATGTAGAGCTCGACGACGTTGGCCTGGCCGCCGAAGTCGTAGTTCCACACCCGGTCGAGGATCTGGGCCTTGCTGAGCACCCGCTTCGGGTTGCGCATCAGGAAGCGGAGCAGCTCGAACTCGGTCGCGGTCAGCGCGATCTGCTCGCCCCCGCGCGAGACCTCGTGGCTGTCCTCGTCGAGCTCGAGGTCGCCGACGACGAGCACCGAGCTGGTCGCGGCGCGCTTGGCACCCGAGCGGCGCATCAGGCCGCGCAGCCGCGCCACGAGCTCCTCGAGCGAGAACGGCTTGGTGACGTAGTCGTCACCCCCGGCGGTCAGCCCGGCCACCCGGTCCTCGACAGCGTCGCGCGCGGTGAGGAAGACGACCGGTACGTCGGGCAGCGAGGTGCGCATCCGGCGCAGCACCTCGAGGCCGTCGATGTCGGGCAGCATCATGTCGAGCACGACGGCGTCGGGCACCAGCTCGCGGGCGGCGTTCACCGCGGCGGTCCCGGTGTGCGCCATCTGCACCTGCCAGCCCTCGTAGCGCAGCGCCATCGAGATCAGCTCGGCGATGTTGACCTCGTCGTCGACGACGAGGACCCGCAGCGCGGAGCCGTCGGCGCGGGTCAGGTCGGCAGCGGGAGCGGTGCTCATGGCAACAGCCTGCATTCGTCGTCTGTGGGTTTGCTGTGAGGAACCTACTCGCCGGCTGGGGTTGTTCAGATGCCGCGCACAGGCTCCGCACAGGTGGTCGCGCCACGCTGCTGGGATGAGCGATACCCAGCCCACCGCGGCCGCGCCGGAGCCGCACCAGCAGCCCGACGTCGAGCCGGTGGCCGCAGCCGAGCACCCCGCACCGGCGGCACCGTTGCCACCGGCGGCGCCGCTCGCGCCGCCCGTGACGGAGCGGACCCGGCTGCGCGACCTCGTCTTCGGACTCAGGTCGCTGGTCGCGGTCGCCGTGGCCGGAGTGGTCGTCGGCGGGGTGGGTGGCTACGCCCTCTCGGCGGCGACCGACGACGACAGCGGCCGGATGGGCCGCTTCGGCCCGGGGCCGGGGTTCCGCGGCGGGCTCGACGGAGGCCCTCCGGGCGGCTTCCAGGGCGGCTTCCAGGGCGGACCCGGACAGCAGCTCCCCGGCCAGGGGCCGGGTCAGCTGCCGGGTCAGGGGCCCGGTCAGCTGCCGCCCCAGCAGGTGCCGCCGTCGGCATCCGCCACCCCGTCGCCGAGCCAGAGCTCGTAGCAGTTCCCGTTCCGAGCCAACCGATCCGGGTTCAGCCTCGTCAGAGGGGGTAGAACTGGCTTCGGTCACGGAAACGGAGCGGCATTGGTTGGCGGGACTCGGGACGACGGCTTCACGGCGTACGTCGCCGGTCGCCGCGCGCACCTCTACCGCACGGCTTACCTGCTGTGCGGTGATGCGCACCGCGCCGAGGACATCGTGCAGAACGCGCTGGCCAAGCTCTACGTCGCGTGGCCGCGGGCCTCGCGGGCCGACTCGGTGGAGGCCTACGTCCGCAGGGTGATCATCAACAGCCACCTCGACGAGACCCGGCGGCCGTGGCGCCGCGAGGCGCCGACCGAGGACGACCGGCTCGACCGGGCCGCCCCAGCGGGGGTCACGCCGGAGGACGCCGACGCGCTGTGGACCGCGCTGCGCCAGCTCGGTCCGAAACAGCGCCGGGTGGTCGTGCTGCGGCACTACTGGGGCCTCTCCGTCGAGGAGACCGCCGCCGACCTGGGCGTCAGCCCGGGCACGGTGAAGAGCCAGACCTCGGCGGCGCTGGAGAAGCTGCGGGCGGCGCTCCTGCCCGAGCCCGAGCCGGTGGCCCAGCGAGGGGGGCAGCGATGAGCGACCCCGCCGACCGCTTCCTCGAGGAACGGCTGCACGCGCTGGCCCGCGGGGTGCCGGTGCCCGTCGTCCCCACCGACGCCGACGTACGACGGGGCCGCCGCAGGCTGCTCCGCCTGCGCGTGGGCATGGCTGGTGCGACCACGGTGACCTTGGCGGTCGTGCTCGGCGTCACCGGGCTGACCGCAGGCGACCCGAAGGCCACCGAGCCTCCGGTGGTCACCCCGCCCTCGCGCACGACGCTGCCGGCGACGCCGAACAGCGCGCGGACCGACGGCGGCGGCAACGGCGGAGCCGACCCGGTCGGCCGGGACACGGGGCAGGACAGCGACGGCAGCACCCAGCTGAGCGACCCCGGGACCGTCGGCGGCGGCACTCAGTCGGTCGCCGACGACGCCGCCAAGGATGCCCCGACCGGCCCCACGACCACCAACGCGAGCGCCGGCGCCGGGCACCAGCCCTGGGCTCCGCCCGCCGGCGAGCCCGGCAGGCCGCCGACCGCCACGGCGAGCGGCTCCGCGACGGACCCGGCCACCGCGACCGAAGCGCCGACGACGCCGGCCGGGGCCCCCACCGAGACGGCCACCGCATCACCCACCGAGACACCGACCGAGACACCGACGGTGCCGCCGACCCAGACCGGCGAGGTGCGGGTCCCGAGGGTGCTGGCCTACTACAACCAGGTGCTTGCCGACCGGGTCGACCCGGGCCGCGACCACCTGCAGGCCTACGCGCGCCGGCTCGACCCGAAGGTCGCCACGACCGCCGCCGGCCGGGTCTTCGCGCTCGGCGCCACCTACCGCTGGCTCGACGGCCGGTCGTCCGACGCGCTCGGGGTCACCGTCTCCAGCGGTTGGGACCAGGTCGCGTGGGAGTGCGGTGCGACGAACACCGAGTGGCGGTGCCACGACGCCGGGGCCGGGACGACCGCCGAGGTCGCGACCCACGACGACGTGCGCCAGGTCGCGGTGGAGCACGCCGACGGCCAGGTCGTCGTCGTGACCGCCGACCTCTCGATCGCCGTCTCCGAAGACGACCTGGTCGCCGCCGCCACCGACGACCGGCTGATCCTGCCGGGCGAGGCCCCGGTGTCGCCGCCGGTCATCGACGCCGACGCGTTCGCCGCGGCCGGCCTCGCCGCGCTGGTGCACCCGGGCGAGTCGTTCGAGCAGACCTCGGTCGACCGGAGTCCGCGGGTGCGCGGCAGCTGGGGCGTCGACGGGACGGAGGGCGGCACACTCTCGTGGGTGATGGCGCCGGTCTACAGCGGCGCGGGCTGGGAGTGCGCCACCTCGTTCCGCAGCTGCGCCGACGTGGTCGTCGACGACGCGGGCACCACGGTGCACGTCGCCGCGGTCAAGGCCAGGGCGGGTGGCGGCTGGGTGGTGGAGTACGACGGACCGTCCTACGCCGTGCGCGTCTACGCCTCGGACCGCAGCTATCCGAGGAAGCGCGCGTTCGCCTTCGTCACCCAGGAGTCCTGGCAGCCGGTCCGGTGACCGCACCCGGGAACCGGAGCGTGACCTCGGTGCCCCGGCCCGGCTTGCTCGTCGCGGTGGCGCTGCCGCCGTGCGCCTCGACGAGCTGACGCACGACCGCCAGCCCGAGGCCGCTCCCGCCGGTCGCCCGGCTGCGGGACGGGTCCACCCGGCGGAACCGATCGAAGACGTGGGGCAGCTCCTCGGCGGGGATCCCCTCCCCGTCGTCGGAGACCGCGATGGCGTCGGCGGCCCCGCGCAACACGACCCGGCCACCGCCCGGGGTGTGCCTGATGGCGTTGGCGACCAGGTTGGCGACCGCCTGGCGCAGCCGGACCGGGTCGGCCACCACGATCGCCCCGGCCGCGGACTCGACGTCCAGCGCGACGCCGGCCTCGCGCGCGCTCGGCCGGAACGAGGAGGCGACCTGCTCCAGGAAGGACCCGAGCTCCACGGTCTCGCGCTCGAGCCGCAGCTCGCCCGCGTCGCCGAGCGAGAGGTCGTGCAGGTCGTCGACCAGCCGCTGCAGGTGCAGGCTCTCCTCGAGCAGACTGTCCATCAGCTCGTCGTCGGGCTCGGCCACGCCGTCGCGGGCCGCCTCGACCCAGCCGCGGACGTTGGCCAGCGGGGTCCGCAGCTCGTGGGAGACGTCGCTGACGAGCTGCCGGCGGGCCTCCTCGAGCTGCTGGCGTCGGTCGGCCATCTGGTTGAACGCCCGGGCCAGCTGCCCGACCTCGTCGCGCCGCCGGGCCGGGACCCGGGCGTCGAGGTCACCGTCGCCGGCCCGCAGCGCGGCGGTGGCCATCCGTCGCAGCGGGACGGCGATGGTGGTCGCGAGCAGCGCGCAGAGCAGCAGCGTCAGCACCAGGACCGCCCCGGCCAGCAACAGGATCCGCCGCTGGCTGTGTCCGGACAGGTCCCAGAAGACCCGTGCCGTCGAGCCCTGGCCGGTGACCTGCAGCAGGGCGGGCGGGGCGACGTCGGCCGACAGCACCGTGCGCAGCGCGTCGTCGAGGCAACCCGAGACGACCCGGCGGTGGTCGTTGTAGGGCACCGCCACCTCCAAGTCGTCGAGGAGCTGGGAGGTGGGGGGCAGCCCCGCTGCGGTGAGGCACGCGTCGACCCGCGCCTGCAGATCGGCGTACGCCGACCGGGCGCCGTCGCCCTCGAACGGCCCCTCGATGCGCGGGTCGAGGGCCAGCGTGGGGCCCACGACTCCCTGACGGCACTCGTTGGGCACGACCGGGCCGGTGCAGTCCTCGTCGACGGGCTCCGGCTCCCTGGCGGTGCTGCCCGTGGCCGGGCTCTGGGCCGGGTCCTGCGAGGTGCGCATCAGGACGGTGTCGACGTCGAGCGGGTCCAGGTGGGCGCGGGCCCGCGCGGGGTCGAGGTGGGCCGGCCCGTCCGGGGACGAGCTGACCAGCACGGCGCCGTCAACGTCGGTCACACTGATGGTGCCGCCGTGCTCGCGGGCCAGCCGGTCGACCAGGTCGCCGGCCCCGGCCCACGACCGGTGCGTCGCCGCATAGCCCAGCAGCGCGTCGTAGGACGCCGCGTCGGCGTGCAGGGTCTCCTGCTGCTGGTCGTGCACCGCGACGGTGGTGGCGCGGACCGTCGCCCAGGTGGCGGCCGCGACCGCGACCACCGCGATGAGGGCGCCGAGAGCGAAGACCCGGACCACCAGGCTGCGGTGCCACGGCACCCGGGCGACCTCCGCGCGGCTCACCGTGGCTCCCTCACTTCGGCTGCGCCATCGCGTAACCCACGCCGTAGACGGTCCGCACCAGCGCCGGGTCGAGCTTCTTGCGGAGGTTGGCGACGTGCACGTCGACCGTGCGCCGCGAGACGTGCTCCTCGGTGCCGTGCACGTGCCGCAGCAGCTGGTCCCGGGTGAAGACCCGGCCGGGCTCGGAGGCGAGCAGCTCGAGGAGCGCGAACTCGCCGGGGGTGCACTCCACCGGCTCAGCGCGGTAGCTGACCTCGCGCGTCGAGGGCGACAAGGTGAGCTCACCGACGCTGATCGGAGGCCGGGCCGCCTCGGTGGTGGCCGGGCCGCTGCGGCGCAGCAGAGCGCGGCCGCGGGCCATCAGCTCGCGGGGGCTGTAGGGCTTGGTGAGGTAGTCGTCGGCGCCGAGGTCGAGCCCGCGCAGCAGGTCGTCCTCGCCGGCCCGCGCGGTGAGCATCAGGATGGGCAGGGAGGCGGACTCGGGCGCGGCACGCAGCACCCGGCAGACGTCGTGCCCGTCGAGCGCCGGCATCATCACGTCGAGGATGAGCAGGTCCGGGACGGTGGTGCGCACCGCCTCGAGGGCCGAGCCGCCGTCGCCCACGACCGTCACCGAGTGGCCCTCGGCGACGGCGTAGCGACGGATCAGCTCGGCCTGTTTGGGGTCGTCGTCCGCGACCAGGATCCGTGCCACCCCGCGAGTCTGCCAGCGCTCCGTCGCTGCCTGGCTCAGTCGCTGCCGAACGTGCCGATCAGGCAGTCGTCCTCGATCGCGCCGTTGTCGTCGGGCACGTCGTAGCCGGCGCGGTAGGTCCAGTCGAGGTTGTCGTCGTTGAGCAGCCGCACCCACTCGCCGTGCTCCTGCAGGCACGCGACGTAGGTCTGCGCCTGGGCGCCGAACGTCGGATTGGTGGCGGCCTCGAGCGCGGGCGGGTACGCCGGGTCGACGTCGGCGCACGCCGCGCGAGCGTCGTCCGGCGGCGGCCACGCGAGCGTCACCCCGTAGGTCGCGGACATGTTCTCGGCCGGCACCGGGCGAGCCTCGGCGTTCGGGTCGATCGTCGGTGCCCCGTGCTCGATCAGGCAGTCGGTGTAGGCCTGCAGGAGCCTGGTGCGGCGCTCGCTGCCGTTGCTGGTGATGTCGCGCACGTGCAGCACCGGAGGGCCGGACTGCTCGGCCGAGGACGCCGGCGCGGCGGCCGTCGGCGTCGCGGTCTCCGGCGTCAGCGCGGAGGCGACGGTCGGCGCCAGTACCAGGGCCAGCGCGGGGGCAAGGGGAGCGGCGGTCAGGGCGAGGAGTCGTGTCGTCTTCATGACCAGGACTGTGCCGGGCGAATGTCAGGAGACTGTCAGGACGATGTTCGCTCCCGGTCAGCCCTTCAGGTTCTGCAGGGCCTCGATAGCCAGATCCTGAACCGCCAGGGCTGCGAAGACCATCGCCGAGCCCAGCGGGGCGCCCGGGCCGGGGTAGACCGGGCCGAACACGGACGCCGCGGTGTTGCCGGCCGCGTAGAGACCGGGGATCGGGCTGCGGTCCTCGCGCAGCACCCGACCCGCGGCGTCGGTGACCAGGCCGCCCTTGGTGCCGAGGTCGGAGAGGACGAAGCGGGCGGCGTAGAAGGGCGGGGCGTCGAGCGGGGTCAGCGCCTTGTTGGGTCCGAGGCCGGTGGCGAAGAACGTGTCGTACTCGTCCTCACCCCGACCGAACTCCTCGTCCACGCCGGCCTCGGCGTAGCCGTTGAACCGCTCGACGGTCTCGGCCAGCGCGTCCGGCGGCAGCCCGCCGGCCGCGGCCAGTTCGGCGAGGGTGTCGGCCCGCACCCAGGTCCCGGCCTCGAGATGTGCGGCTGGGTCGCCCTCGGGCATCGCGATCGCCGGGAGACGGCCGTCCTCGTGGGAGTCGAAGACGAACCAGGACGGGATCCGCTCCGGCGAGGCAGCCATCTCGCGGCCGAACCGGTCGTAGGGCAGGCACTCGTTGGCGTAGCGGCGTCCGCTCTGGTCGACCATCAGCCCGCCGCGGAAGCCGAGCGTGAACGACCCGCCGCCGTCGGGCTGCTCGAGCCCGGGGCAGAACCAGCCCAACGGCGAGAAGTCGGTGGCCGCCCCGATGGCCACTGCGGCCTCGATCGGCTCGCCGGTGTTGGTGCCGCGGGGCGCCATCGTCCACGCCGTCTCACCGGGTACACCGTGCGAGGTGCGCATCGCCTGGTTGCCCTCGAATCCGCCGGCGGCCAGCAGCACGCCGCGGCGGCCGCGGATCTCGACCGGTCCCTCGGGTGACATCGCGGCCACCCCGGTGACCCGGCCGTCCGGGTCCGTCATCAGGCCGGTCACCGGCAGGTTGGTGCGGATCGTCCCGCCCTCGCGGACCAGGATCGTCGCGAGCCGGGCGATCAGCGCCTGTCCGCCGCTGAGGGTGTTGCGGCCCCCCTCGCCGGCCCGGTCCCGCTCGACGGGCGGGCGGAGCAGCTCGGCGACCTGCTGCGGGAGCTCGGCCCGCTTGATGTTGGTCGGCTGGATGGACCGGCCGAACGGCACCCGGCCGGGCGCGTCGTAGTACTCCGAGAACGGCAGCCACTCGAAGTCCAGGTCTGGATCGGCCTCCAGCTCGGCGACGAGCCGAGGGGCGGTGGCCAGGAAGGCCTCGACCTTGTCGTGGTCGGGGTCCTCGAGGATCGCGTCGAGGTAGGTGCGGGCACCCTCGGTCGAGTCCGGGATGCCGGCGCGCTGCTGCACCTGGCTGCCGGGCAGCCAGCAGGCGCCTCCGGAGTAGGCCGACGTGCCGCCGATCCGGTCGGTCTTCTCCACCACGCAGACCGAGAGCCCCGCCTTGGCCGCCAGCGCGGCGCCGGTCAGGGCGCCACCGCCCGAGCCCACCACCACGAGGTCGTAGTCGTCCATCGGGCGATCGTCGCAACTAGAACGTGTTCTAGGCAAGCGCACGGGGGCTCCGCCCCCGTGGATCCCCCGTGGACCTCGTTGGTCAGATCCGGGCGAGGGCCTCCCGCATCGGGTCGAGGCCGAGCGAGCCGAGGTCGAGCGCGGCCCGGTGGAACTCCTTGAGGTCGAAGGCCGAGCCCTGCCGGGCCTTGACCTCCTCGCGGGCCTGCAGCCAGATCCGCTCGCCGACCTTGTAGGACGGCGCCTGCGCGGGCCAGCCGAGATAGCGGTTGACCTCGAAGACGATGGTGGCGTCGTCGGACCGGACGTGCTGGCGCATGAACTCCAGGCCGAGCTCGCCGGTCCAGCGCTCGCCGGGATGGAAGCCGAACGGGTTGTCGCGCGGGATCTCCAGCTCGAGGTGCATGCCGATGTCGACGACGACCCGGGCGGCGCGGAAGCCCTGGCCGTCGAGCATGCCGAGCTTGGTGGCTGGGTCCTCCAGGTAGCCGAGCTCGTCCATCAGCCGCTCGGCGTAGAGCGCCCAGCCCTCGCCGTGACCGGAGACCCAGCACAGGCTGCGCTGCCACCGGTTGAGCACGTCGCTGCGGTAGGCCGCCTGCGCGCACTGGAGGTGATGGCCGGGGACGCCCTCGTGGTAGACGGTGGAGACCTCACGCCAGGGGTGGAAGGTCGTCACGCCGTCGGGGATCGACCACCACATCCGGCCGGGCCGGGTGAAGTCCTCCGACGGCGGCGTGTAGTAGATCCCGCCGTCCTGGGTGGGCGCGATCCGGCACTCGATGCGCCGGATCGGCTCCGGGATGTCGAAGTGGGTGTCCGCCATCTCGGCGAGGGTGCGGTCGGCGAGGTCCTGCATCCACTCGCGGAACCGTTCCTTGCCCTCGATCGCCCGAGCCGGGTCGCTCTCGATGTGGGCGACGGCGTCCTTGATCGAGGCCCCGTCACCGGCGAGCTGGGCCGAGATGGCGAGCATCTCGGTCTCGATGCGGTGCAGCTCCTCCCAGCCCCAGGCGTAGGTCTCGTCGAGGTCGATCTCGGTGCCGAGGAAGTAGCGGGAGTCGCGGGTGTACTGCTCACGGCCGACCGCCTCCTTGTCGCGACCGACCGGCGCGAGGTCCTGTTCGAGGAACGTCGCGAACTCGGCGTACGCCGTGCTGGCCAGCACGGCGTTGCGGGCCAGGTCGGAGCCGAGCGAGGCGGGCACCTCGCCCGCCTGGGCGACCAGCTGGGCGAAGATGTCGCCCGCGCTGCCGGACCGGCCGGTCCAGCTGTTGATCTGCTTGGCGGCCTCCAGCATCTGCCGCCGCGCGCTCACGTGCCCGTGACCGGCCTCCTCGAGGAGGGTCGCGCGGTAGTCGGCGAGCGCCTGCGGGACCGCCCCCAGCCGCGCGCTGATCGCCGACCAGTCCTCCTCGGTCTCGGTGGCCATCAGGTCGAAGGCGCCCCGGATCTCGTGCGCCGCGCTCTCGACGACGCTGATCCGCGACTGTGCAGTGTGGGCGTCGTCCTGGGCCAGCCCGACGTCGGCACGCTCGAGGAACGAGCTCCGCGCGGCGCGCTCGCGGTCGTCGGACGGCGTGGCCGAGGCCATCGCCGCCCGCGCGCGGCGCAGCAGCTCGGTGCGCGCGGCGTAGCCGTCGGGGGTGTAGTCGGGCAGCTCGGCCTCGTGGCCAGCAATGCCGGCGAAGGTCGCCAGGACGGGGTCGGCCGCGGCCACGTCGGCGACGTACTGCTCGGCGATCGCATCGGCCTCGCGGGCCGCGGGCTGCTGGTCCTGGGTCATGCTCGCGAACCTACAGATAGCTACGGACGAACCACGCCACGACCCAGACGGCGCCGGCGGCCCAGAGGCCGGCCGAGAGCAGCCGCCAGCGGCCACCGACGGACCAGGCGATCATCGCGAGCCCGAAGAGCAGCGAGAGGGGAAAGCCGAGCCGCCACGGCACCCCGAGGTACGACACCACGAACAGCCAGCCGAACAGGGTCACGACACCGAGCACCGCGGCCGCGAGGAGCAGCAGCTTGAGCGGCCCCAGGACGCCGTCGACCCCCTTGACCTCGCCCATCTCGTCGCTCACTCGCCGCTCACCGCAATCGCCTCGCTCCCTGCACCACCCGCACTGGACAATGGACGGGTCATGACCGAGAGCCCGCTGCGGATCAGCTATCCCGAGGAGCTCCCGGTCAGCGAACGCCGGGCGGACATCGCCGCCGCCATCCGCGACCACCAGGTCGTGATCGTGGCGGGCGAGACGGGTTCGGGCAAGACCACGCAGCTGCCGAAGATCCTGCTCGAGCTCGGCCGGGGCCGCGGCCAGGGTCGGGGCGGGATGATCGGCCACACCCAGCCGCGCCGGATCGCGGCGCGCTCGGTCGCCGAGCGGATCGCCGAGGAGCTCGGCACCGAGCTCGGCGCTCCCGACGGGATCGTGGGCTACCAGGTCCGCTTCACCGACCGGACCTCGCGCAACACCCGGGTGAAGCTGATGACCGACGGCATCCTGCTCGCCGAGCTGCAGCGCGACCGGCAGCTGCGCCGCTACGACACGATCATCATCGACGAGGCGCACGAGCGCTCGCTCAACATCGACTTCCTGCTCGGCTACCTGAAGCGGCTGCTGCCGCGGCGCCCGGACCTCAAGGTCGTCATCACCAGCGCGACGATCGACGTGGACCGGTTCGCCGCTCACTTCGACGCGCCGGTCGTCGAGGTGTCGGGACGGACCTACCCGGTCGAGATCCGCTACCGGCCGCTGATGGAGCTCCCCGAGGCCGATGACGAGGGCGAACCGATCGTCCGGGACCAGACCGAGGCGATCGTCGAGGCGTGCCGGGAGCTGAGGGCGGAGGGACCCGGTGACGTCCTGGTCTTCCTGCCCGGCGAGCGGGAGATCCGTGACACGGCCGACGCTCTCGCGGAGGCGATCGCCGACGCGCGCGACCAGCGGACCGAGGTCGTTCCGCTCTACTCGCGGCTCTCGGCCGCCGAGCAGCACCGGGTCTTCGCCCCCCACACGGGACGCCGGATCGTGCTCGCCACCAACGTCGCCGAGACCTCGCTGACAGTGCCCGGCATCCGCTACGTCGTCGACACCGGGGTCGCGCGGATCTCCCGCTACTCGGTGCGCACCAAGGTGCAGCGGCTGCCGATCGAGCCGATCAGCCAGGCCTCGGCCAACCAGCGCTCCGGCCGCTGCGGCCGGCTCGGCCCGGGCATCGCGATCCGGCTCTACTCCGAGGAGGACTTCGAGGGCCGGCCGGAGTACACCGACCCGGAGATCCTGCGCACCAACCTGGCCAGCGTCATCCTGCAGATGACCTCGCTGGGTCTCGGCGAGATGGCGAGGTTCCCGTTCGTCGAGCCGCCGGACCGGCGCAACGTGAGCGCCGGCGTACAGCTGCTCGAGGAGCTGGGGGCCCTGGAGGGCTCCGCGAACGGCGGCAGGCTGACCAAGATCGGCCGGCGGCTGGCCCGGCTGCCGATCGACCCGCGGCTCGCGCGGATGGTGCTCGAGGCCGAGCGCCGCGGCTGCGTCCGCGAGGTGATCGTGATCGCGGCCGCGCTCTCGCTCCAGGACCCGCGCGAGCGGCCTGCTGAGCTGCAGGCCCAGGCGGACCAGCAGCACGCTCGCTTCAAGGCCGAAGGCAGCGACTTCCTGACCTGGCTCAACCTCTGGCGCTACCTCAAGGAGCAGCAGCGCGAGCTGTCGTCCTCGGCGTTCCGGCGGATGTGCAAGCGCGAGTTCCTCAACTGGCTGCGGGTGCGCGAATGGCAGGACTTCGAGTCGCAGCTGCGCCAGGTCTGCAAGGAGATGGAGATCCGCGTGGGCCGGCCGGCCGACGTACCTGATGCCGACGGCATCCACCAGTCCCTGCTCGCCGGGCTGCTCAGCCACATCGGGGCGCTGGAGGAGCGGGAGAAGGAGAAGGTCGGTGGACGGCGTCCGATGCGGGAGTATCTCGGCGCCCGCGGCGCCCGGTTCGCGATCTTCCCGGGCAGCGGGCTGGCCCGGAAGAACCCGCAGTTCCTGATGGCCGGCGAGCTCGTCGAGACCTCCCGCCTGTGGGCGCGGCAGAACGCCGCCGTCAAGCCGGAGTGGGCCGAGGAGCTCGGCGCCCACCTGGTCAAGCGCACCTACTCCGAGCCGCACTGGTCGAAAAAACGCGCCGCCGTCATGGCGAACGAGCGAGTGACGCTCTACGGCGTACCGCTCGTCGCCGACCGCCTGGTGCCCTACGGCAAGGTCGACGTCGCGCTCGCCCGCGAGCTGTTCATCCGGCACGCCCTCGTCTACGGCGAGTGGCACAGCCGGCACGGGTTCCTCGACACCAACCGGCGGCTGCTCGAGGAGGCCGAGGAGCTCGAGCACCGCGCCCGGCGTCGCGACATCGTCGTCGACGAGCACACCCTGTTCGACTTCTACGACGCCCGGGTGGGACCCGATGTCGTGAGCGGCGCGCACTTCGACCAGTGGTGGAAGCAGGAGCGGCGGCGCCGGCCCGACCTGCTCACCTTCGACCCGGCGATGCTCACCCACGAGACCGCCGAGCAGGTCAGCGCCGCGGACTACCCCGAGCTGTGGGGCACCGGGGAGGAGGGGCTGACCTTCCCGATCAGCTACCACTTCGAGCCGGGCGCGGCCGACGACGGCCTGACGATCGACGTGCCGGTGGCGACGCTCAACCGGGTCGAGGCCGACGACTTCTCCTGGAACGTCCCGGGGCTGCGCGAGGAGCTCGTGACCTCGCTGATCCGCGCGCTGCCCAAGAGCCTTCGGGTCTCGTTCGTGCCCGCGCCCAACAAGGCCAAGGAGTTCCTCGCGGCGGTGCCCGCGGGCGAGGAGCCGCTGCTGGACGCGCTCGAGCGCTGGATGCGGTCGACCACAGGCGTCGTGGTCCCTCGCGAGGCGTGGGACTGGTCCAAGGTGCCCGCTCACCTCCAGCCGACCTACCGCGTGGTCGACGACGGCGGGGCCGAGCAGGCACGGGGCAAGGACCTCGACGCGCTCAAGGCGCCGCTGCGCCCGCAGTTCGAGCGAGCCATGGCGGAGGTGGCCAACGACACCGGCCTGGCGCGCACCGGCGAGACCTCCTGGGTCTTCGGCACCATCGAGGAGTCCGCGACGCTGACCCGCGCCGGGCACCGGGTCACGGTGTTCCCGGCGCTCCTCGACGAGGGCGCTACCGTCGGGGTCGGGCTCTGCGGGTCGACCGACGAGGCCCAGGCCCGGCACCGGCTCGGCGTACGCCGGCTGCTGCTGCTCGCCCTGGACCTGCCCTCGGACGCCGAGCTGACCGACAGGCTCTCGACGGCGCAGCGGCTGGGCCTGGTCGGCACGCCGTACGGCGCGGTGGCCGCGCTGCTGGCCGACGTGCGGGCCGCGGTGGCGCAGGGGCTGGTCGACGCCGTACCTCCGGTGCGCTCGCAGGATGCCTACGACGCGCTGCTCGCTACCGCCGGGGCCGCCGCCCCGGAGGGGGTGCGCGCGCTGCTGGCCGACCTGCTCCGGGTGCTGGACGCGTGGCGTGGGGCCGACAAGGCGCTCAGCGGCCGCGCCGAGATGGCGCTGCTGCCGGCGCTCGCCGACCTGAAGGCGCAGCTCGACGGGCTGGTGCACGCAGGCTTCGTGGCCGAGGCGGGCCCGGACCAGCTGCGTCGCTACCCGACCTATCTGCGGGCGGCGATCATGCGGCGCGACGCTCTCGACCAGGGGGGTGCCGCGGTCAACCAGGACCGGGCGCTGATGGACCGGATTGCGCCGCTCCAGGAGGCCTACCGGCACCAGGTGGCCGCGCTGCCCGAGGGCCGACCGCCGGGCGAGCGGCTGCGCCGGGTGCGGTGGATGCTCGAGGAGCTGCGGGTCTCGCTGTGGGCGCAGCGGCTCGGGACGGCGTACCCGGTGAGCGAGGAGCGGATCCGAAAGGCTCTGAACGAGCCGTGAGGTTCGAGGAGGTCAACCGGCGCCGGCTCTTCCGGCACGGTCTCTCCCGCCCCCTCGGGTCGCTCACCGAGGCGGCGGCGGCGATGGCGGGCGTGCACGCCCAGGTGATGTCGGCCGCCGAGGTCTCGCTGGGGCTGCGCGTGAGCTCCGCGACGCGCGCGGACGTGGCGGCGGCGCTGTGGGAGGAGCGGTCGCTGGTCAAGACCTTGGGGCCGCGCGGGACGGTCCACCTGCTCCCCGCCGCCGACCTGCCGTGGTGGCTCGCCGCACTCGGCACGGTGCCGAAGGCCGGTGGGCATCCCGAAGGGGTCCGGCTCTCGACCGACGAGACCGACGCGGTGGTGGCCGCTCTCGACCAGGCACTGCGTGCGGGGGAGCGGACCACCGAGGAGCTCGACGCCGAGGTGGCCGAGGCGTGCGGTGCGTGGGCGGCCGAGGAGTCGATGGCGGCGTTCGGCGGCTTCTGGCCTCGGTGGCGGCAGGCGTTGGGCGCAGCGGCCGCGCGCGGAGTGCTCTGCTTCGGCCCCCTGCGCGGGCGCAGGGTGACCTACGCCTCTCCCACGCGCTGGCTGCCCGACCTGGTGCTCCCGGACCCCGCAGCGGCCCAGCTCGACCTGCTGCGCGCCTACCTCGCGGCGTACGGCCCTGCGACGCCGGCGCACCTGTCGCGGTGGCTGGCGACCTCACCGACCTGGACCGCCGAGCTGTTCGGGCGCGCCGACCTCGAGCAGGTGGAGCTGGAGGGGGAGGCCGCCTGGGTCTGGCGGGGCGACACGTCGTTCGAGGCTCCCGAGCCCCCGGCGGTGCGGTTGCTGCCGTACTTCGACGCGTTCCAGGTGGGCTCCCAGCCCCGCGCGCTGCTGTTCCCGGGCCGGGCGGCGGAGCGGGCGCTCGCGAGGACGCAGGCCGGCAACTTCCCGGTGCTGCTGCTCGACGGCGTGGTCGGTGGGGTCTGGCACCAGAAGCGGTCGGGCAGCCGGCTGGCGGTCACCGTCGAGCCGCTGAGCCGGCTCACTCGCACGCAGCTCGCGGCGCTCGAGGAAGACGTCGCCCGGGTCGGCGCGATCGTCGGCGCGAGACCCGAGATCACGATCGGGCCGGTGAGCGTGGGTCCCCACGCGTAGCGTTTGCCGCGTGTCCGACCGTCAGCACCACCGTCCGATGAAGCCCGGCGCGGAGTTCTTCGCCGACATCGTCGGAGGAGAGGATCCGGCCCGGGTCAGCGAGGCGGCCGACCGGGCGGCGAACCTCCTGGTCCGCGGCGCCCGGAGCACCGACGACCCCGAGGTGGCCGAGCGGGTCCTGCACCTGGCAGAGAGCGAGGGCATCGAGGCCATTGCCGAGGTCTGGGCCGGCTCCCCGGCCGACTCGCTGGCCGGCTGCCTGTGGCGGCTGTTCGTGCTCCGCTCCTGGGTCTACGCCGACCCGGTGGGCGTGGCCAGGCAGTACGACGCGGGCCGGCGTACGGCCCAGGTCGCGCGCGTCGTCGCCGGGGTCGCCGACCCGCCGGGCCCCGACGAGCTGAAGCGGATGGTCGACGAGGTACTGCGCGGCATCGCCGGCAGCGACTTCGCCGACGTGCTCTTCCGCGCCGCGGCGTTCGCTCGCGTGGTCGCCACCGGCCGCGCCGCCCTCGACGACGCCAGCGAGCCCCACTCGATCGAGGGGGTGGCCCGGATGCTGGCGTTGGCCGAGCAGCTCGAGGCCGCCGCTCATGAGGAGCTGGCGCACGGGTTGGCTTGAGAGTTGAGGGCTTCGCGAGTTTCGTCGGCCGACCGACGAAACCCGTGCCGGGCGGCCTGGTCGCACACGCGGCTCCGCGTGTGTCTGCGTAGCGAGCGCGCGCTGGCTGAGTGCCAGGTCCCGACTTCTCAGGCACAGCCGCCCTCGGTCGCTTCGCTCCCCGGTCGGTTCTGCCTGAGAAGTCGAGGACGCCACGCGCGGTCTCGTGCCTCGCCTCGCGTCTTGGAAGTTCTTACATGCCGGACCGGGAGCGCCTCACGGCGCGTGGCCGCTCGGAGCGGCTGATTTTGGGACCCGGGGCTGCCGCGGCCCGGCATGCACGGACAGTGTAACGACCCCAGGGGGCCCGCCATTCCAGGTTCTCCTCAGAAATCCCCTCTAGGTTGCTCCGCGTGACCTCCTACGAGCCCGAGGCCGACGGCCAGCCCGACCCCGGCGAGGTGGTGTGGGGCTGGGTGCCCTTCGAGGAGGACCCGTCGCAGGGCAAGGACCGGCCGGTGCTGCTGATCGGCCGCAAGGAGGTCGACGGGGTCGACTACTGGGCCGGGCTGATGCTGACCAGCAAGGACCACGACCGGGACGCCGCGGACGAGGCGCGGCACGGTCGGCACTGGATGGACATCGGGGCGGGCGCCTGGGATCTGGAGCACCGGCCGAGCGAGGTGCGGCTCGACCGCCTGATCATCCTGCGCGATGACGCGATCCGCCGCGAGGGTGCCGCGGTGAGCCGAGAGGTCTTCGACAAGGTCGTGGCGCAGGCGAAGAGGTTCCACGCCGTCCGCTGACCCCAGATACCGGACGGCGGCGGAGGGTGCCAGTCGGTAGGGTGACGCGGGCCGGAGGCTCGGGACCTTGGCGGAGAGGAGCGCTGGTGCGACGCAGGTGGATCGTGGTCCCGCTCGCACTGCTGCTCGGTGCCGCCGTCGCCGGCTGCACCGACGATGGCGACCCCACTCCGCCGCGGCCGTCGTCGACGGCCGCCGTGCCGCGCGCCAACCTGACCCTCGGGGTCTGGGGCAGCAAGCAGGAGACCGACGCCTATCGAGGGGTGGTCGACACCTACAACGCCTACCACCGCGACCAGGCGCGGGTGAAGGTGAAGACCTACGGCACCCACGGCGACCTGACCGCGGCCCTCGACAGCGGCGACGTACCCGACGTGTTCCTGATCAGCCGTGGTGACCTCGCCGACATCACCGACCGCAAGCTCAACCAGCCGCTGGGCGACCTGCTCGACGACCGCGACGTCGACTTCGGCGACGGCTACTCCCGGCCCGCGCTGGAGGCGTTCGCCGGCGACCGGCAGCTGCAGTGCATGCCCTACGGCATCTCGCCGATGGTCATCTACTACAACCCCAAGCTCGTCGACTTCCAGGCGATGGCCGACCGGGGCCTGGACGTGCCGACCATCGACTACGAGGACCTGACCAAGAAGCCGTCGTGGAGCTTCGACCAGTTCCAGACCGCTGCCGAGTACGCCAGCCGGCCGCGCAAGGGCATCGCCGGCTTCTACATCGCGCCGACCCTGCGCGGCCTGGAGCCGTTCATCTACTCCGCCGGCGGCCAGGTCTACGACGACGAGGACGCACCGACCTCGCTCGCGTTCTCCTCCGGGGACACGAAGGCCGCGCTGGAGCAGGTGCTGCCCCTGCTGCGCGACCCCAAGCTGACCCTCTCGGCCGATCAGCTGTCCGAGAAGACGCCCCTGGAATGGTTCCGGGAGGGCCGGCTCGGCATGATCGCCGGCTTCCGAGACCTGGTGCCCGAGCTCCGGCCCACCGGCACCCTCGACTTCGACGTGATGCCGATGCCGGTGGTCGACAGCGCCGCGACCGTCGGTGACCTGACCGGGGTGTGCATCGCCCGACAGACCAAGAACGTCTCGGCTGCCGCGGACTTCCTGGTCGACTTCATCTCGACCGAGTCGGTCAGCGCCGTGGCGGCCGCCGGCTACCTGGTGCCGGCCAACACCGACGTCGCGTTCTCCGACGCGTTCCTCCAGGTGGGACGCGCGCCGGTGCACTCGGGCGTCTACAACAACAGCATCAAGAGCATGCGGATCCCACCGCTGGTCAGCGACTTCGCCAAGCTGGAGGACGCCGTCGCCGAGCCGATCGAGGAGCTGATGACGGTCGAGGTGCCGGACCTCGACGCCATCACCGAGCAGATCGACCTGGCCTCGCAGGCGGTGCTGGCGCCGCTCGACGACAGCGCGTCCGCGAGCCCCGACGGCTGACCGGTCAGGAGGTCTCGGGCGGCTCGTCGGCGTCCAGGATCGCCTGGGTGATGAGCGGCCCGGTCAGCTCCACCTGCCAGGGACGCGCGCCGAGGTCGCGCAGCGCGGCGTCCACGGCGACCGCAAGCTCCGCGGCGTCGCGGGTGGCCGGCGGCGACCACAGCACCCGGCGCAGGTAGTCGGGGGTCAGCATGTTCTCGACCGGGAGGCTGTGCCGCTCGGCGGCCTCGCCGAGGGCGGTGCGTGCCAGCGCGAGCCGGCGGGCCGCGACCGGGTCGCGGTCGGCCCAGGCGCGGGGGAGCGGGGGCCCCTCGGTGCGCGGTGCGCGCACCGGCAGGTCGGCCTCCTCGAGGGCGGCGGCCTCGCGCAGGGCGGCCACCCATCTCGAGGCGTAGCGCTCCGCACCCCGGCCGTGGAACCCCTTGACGGCGAGCAACGCGTCGCGGTCGCTGGGCAGCGCCTGGGCGGCCGCGACGATGGCGGAGTCGGGAATGATCCGGCCGGGGGTGACGTCGCGCTGCTCGGCCAGCTGGTTGCGGGTCTCCCAGAGCGCCTTGACGGCAGCCAGGCCGCGCCGGGTGCGGACCCGGTGCATCCCAGACGTACGCCGCCAGGCGTCCACGCGCGCGGCGAACTCGAAGGACAGCAGCGCCTCGAACTCCTGCCGGGCCCACTCGTCCTTGCTGGCCTCGACCAGCTGCGCGGCCAGCGCGTCGCGGAGCTCCACGAGCACCTCGACGTCGAGCGCGGCGTACTCGAGCCAGGGCTCGGGCAGCGGCCGGCGGGACCAGTCGACCGCCGAGTGCTCCTTCTTCATCCGCTTCCCGACGACCGTCTCGACCAGCGTGGCCAGGCCGACGCGGGGATAGCCGAGCAGCCGCCCGGCCAGCTCGGTGTCGAAGAGCGAGCCCGGCCGCAGCCCGACCTCGGCCAGGCAGGGCAGGTCCTGGGTCGCGGCGTGCAGGATCCACTCGGTGCCCTCGAGCGCCTCGGCGAGCGGCGCGAGCGTCTCGAGCGGGATCGGGTCGACCAACCAGGTGCCGGAGCCCTCCCGGCGGAGCTGGATCAGGTAGGCGCGGCTTGAGTAGCGGTAGCCCGAGGCGCGTTCGGCGTCGATCGCCACCGGACCGCTTCCGGCACCGATGGCCGCGCACGCCTCGGCCAGCCCGGCGGGGCTGTCGGTGAGCGGGGGCAGGCCGTCGCGGAGGACGAGCAGCGGGCGTTGCGGCTCCTCCTGCGCTTCTGGGGCCTGCTCCTCCGGCTCCGTGGTCGGCTCCTGCTCAACCATCACGTCCCCGAGCCGCGCTGTCCCCGGCGGCTCGGGATGACGGCCACGCCGTCGGGCACCGGCGGCAGCCCGACCGCCGTGCACAGCAGCTCCCCCCAGGCCTCGACGTGCGGTCCGAGGTCGAGCTCGGGGCCGAGATCGGCCCCGACGGGCGCGATCGGCGTCCACGAGGCCCGGATCTCCAGCTGGGCCGCGGCGCTCTCGTCGGCCATCCCGCCGAAGCTCTCGGTGGCGACCCGGGTGACCGTCCCGGACGCCATCTGGAACGCCGCGCCGTGGGCGTCGAGGGCATCGGTCAGCCACGCCCAGCCGACCCCCGCCAGCATCGGGTCGGTGATCAGCTCGACGTCGATCTCCGCCCTGGCGTAGGCGACGCAGCGGAACTCGCCGTCCCACGCGTCGTTGCCCAGCGGGTCGTGCAGCAGGATGATCCGCCCCGTGCCGACCTCCTCGCCGTCGACGGTGACGTCCGCCGAGAGCGCCGCCGCGAACGGGGCGATGCGCTGCGGCGCGGGCATCTCCTCGCAGTGGATCTCGGGTCGTAGTCTGGCCGCGCGCATGGTCGCGACGGCCGCCACGAACGCCGGCGGCTCGTCAGCAGCGCCCGCGCCGGGGCGCGTCTCCTGACGCACGACCATGCGCACACAGTAGGTCGGCGCGCGGATTCTCGATGTGCGAACACGCCGGGTCGCCTGTCAGGCTGTGGGCGTGACCGATTCCGTCAAACCGCTCCTGACGAGTGCTTTCCTGCTCGCGGCGCGGGGTGAGCCGGTCCCGCACACCCCGGTGTGGTTCATGCGGCAGGCCGGCCGGTCGCTGCCTGAGTACCGCTCGCTGCGCGAGGGCACGGGGATGCTCGAGTCGTGCATGGACGCCGACCTGGTCACCGAGATCACCCTCCAGCCGGTGCGGCGCTACGGCGTGGACGCGGCGATTTTCTTCTCCGACATCGTGCTCCCGCTGAAGGCGGTCGGGGTCGACCTCGACATCAAGCCGGGCGTCGGCCCGGTCGTGGCGACGCCCGTGCGGACGCTCGCCGACGTCGAGGCCATCCCCGACCTGACGCCCGAGCACGTCCCCTACATCACCCGCGCGGTCCGGCAGCTGGTCGCCGAGCTCGGCGGGACGCCGCTCATCGGCTTCGCCGGTGCGCCGTTCACCGTGGCGTCCTACCTCGTCGAGGGCGGGCCGTCGCGTGAGCACGCGCTCACCAAGTCGATGATGTTCGGGGCCCCCGAGGTCTGGGACGCGCTGATGCGCAAGATCGCGGGCATCGCGGCGACCTACCTCGAGGTCCAGGTCGCCGCGGGTGCCTCCGCCGTCCAGCTGTTCGACTCCTGGGCCGGCGCGCTGGCGCCCGGCGACTACGCGGCGTACGTCATGCCGCACTCGCGCGAGGTGCTGGCCCGCGCCGGTGCCCTCGGTGTGCCGCGGATCCACTTCGGCGTCGGCACGTCCAACCTGCTCGGGCTGATGGGCGAGGCCGGCGCCGACGTCGTCGGCGTCGACTGGCGTACGCCGCTGGCCACCGCGATCACCCAGGTCGGCGACCGCGCCGTCCAGGGCAACCTCGACCCGACGCTGGTCTTCGCGCCCACCGAGGTGATGACGGCCCGCGCGGCCGAGATCATCGAGGCGGGCCGGGCGGCCCGCGGCCACGTCTTCAACCTCGGCCACGGGGTGCTCCCGAGCACCGACCCCGACCAGCTCAAGCGGCTGACCGAGTTCGTGCAGAGCTACCCCGTCTGATCCAGACCCTTCCGCGACGCACGCTCGGACCGCTTGCGGGTGGTCACCGTGTGCTGGACCGGCTCGGGCGCCGGCGGAGGCGTTGGCTCGACGGCTGTCACGGGTGCAGCCTTGCCCTCCGGGACGACGGTCGCGGCCTTCTTCGCGACGCGCTTGCGGGTCGCGGTCTTCTTGGCGGCGGGCGCCTTGGCCGCGACCTTGGCGGCGGTCCTCGAGCTGGGCCTCGAGCTGGTCTTCGACGTGGTCTTGGAGGTGGTCTTCTGGGCCGGGCGGTCGACGAGCCGCACCCGGACCGACCCGCCGTCGGGCTGCTGGACCTCCAGGTAGTCCTGGCTGCGCACCAGGTCGACGAGCTTCGAGGCGCCGTAGTCCTTGACCGAGAACGACGGCTCGACCCGCGTCACGTGGTTGGCGACCGAGGACAGCGAGGCCCACCCGTCGTCGTGGGCGGTGCCGTTGACCGCCCGCTCGAGGAGCCGGCGCAGGTCCGGGATCCGGCGCGGCTCGACGTCCTCGACGACCACCGCCTCCTCGGTCGTCGCGACGTCGTGGAGGTCTTCGAGGAAGATGAAGCGGTCGACCGCCTGGCGCAGCGACTGCGGTGTCTTGCGCAGCCCCATGCCGTAGACCGTGCGCCCGGAGCCGCGCAGCCGGATCGCCAGGGAGGTGAAGTCGCTGTCGCTGGAGACGAGCGCGAAGGCGTCGACGTTGCCGGAGTAGAGCAGGTCCATCGCGTCGATGATCAGCGCCGAGTCGGTGGAGTTCTTGCCGGTGGTGTTGGCGATCTGCAGCATCGGCTGGATGGCGTACTTCGGCAGCTCGCCCCGCCAGCTCGTCAGATGCTTGTCGGTCCAGTCGCCGTAGGCCCGCTTGACCGTCGGTACGCCGTACTTCGCGACCTCCTCGAGCAGCGCCTCCGCATGCTTGGGGGAGGTGTTGTCGGCGTCGATGAGGACGGCGATCCGGACGTTCTCGGGGGCGGGCACCTTGGCAGGCTAGTCCGCCCCGTGGGCCGCGGCTGCTTCGAGCGTCGCGGCGACGGCGAGCAGCCGGGGCTCGCTGTCGGCGGGGCCGGCCAGCTGGACGGCGAGCGGGAGCCCGTCCGCGCTGCCCATCGCAACGACCAGGGCGGGCGTGCCGGCGAGGTTCCACGCCTGGCAGTAGGGGTGCGACCGCGCGCCCATCAGGTAGGTGCGCAGGTAGCCGACGCCGTCGTAGGCCCCGGCTCGGATCGGCCCGCGGGCCACGGCGGGGGTCACGAGCACGTCGACGCCGCTGAACCACTCGGCGACGGCGGCGCGCCACGAGGTGGCCTCGGCCTCCTTCAGACCGCGGCGCAGGACCCTGCGGCCCTTACCGACCATCGTCGCCGTCCGGGCCTCGAGCTCGCCGGTGCCGAGCCCGAGCCGGTCGGCCTCCTCGGCGATCCCCGCCCACCAGCGGCGCTGCCAGCGGTTGAGCAGGGTGGCGGGGTAGGGCGGGGACTCGTCGCGGACCTCGTGGCCGAGCCCGCGCAGCAGCTGCGCCGCGCGGGCCACGGCGGCGCGCTGGTGCGCGTCCGGTCGGCCGATCGGTGAGGGACTCCTCAGCGAGACCGCGATCCGGAGCGGGTCGCGGCGCGTGCTGGACTGCGGTTTCCCGGTCAGCACCTCGAGGGCGGCCCGGGCGTCGCCGACGGTGCGCGCCATCGGCCCGGCGACGGTGAGCCCGCACCAGTGCTCGGCGAGACCGCCGGGGAGCGGCACGGCCCCGGCCGTCGGCTTCACGCCGACGACGCCGGTGTAGGCCGCGGGGATGCGAAGGGAGCCGCCGCCGTCCGTCCCGAGCGCCAGCGCGGCCATCCCGGTGGCCACGGCGACCGCTGAGCCGCCACTGGACCCGCCCGGGTCGAGGGCGGTGTCGTGCGGGTTGCGGGTCGGGCCGAACCGCTCCGAGGAGGTGAACCCCCACGCCGCCAGCTCCGGCATCAGGGTGCGGCCGACCACCACGCAGCCGGCCGCGCGCATCCGGCGGACCAGCTCGTCGTCGGGCCGCATGTTCGCCTTGATGGCCAGCGGCACGCCGGCCAGCGGGAGGGCCGCGAGGTCCGCCCGTCCGTCGAGGGCGGCCGCCTCGAGCATCGCCTGCTCGGCGTAGACCTCCTCGAACGCGTGCAGCTCCGGGTCGCGACGAGCGATCACGTCGAGGTGGCTGCGCACCACGTCCGCGACGGCGACGCGGCCGGTGCGGACCAGCTCGGCCAGCTCGGTGGCGCCCAGACCGGTGAAGGTGTCGGTGTCCATGCGCACCAGCATCGGCGCCGCACGGGGAGGCCGCCATCGGGCGATCTCCCGATGCGCACCGGTCAGCCGGTGAGCCACCCGCGTCGTTCCGCGACCACCACCGCGGCGGTCCGGGTCGAGACGTCGAGCTTGGCGTAGGTGTGCTCGAGATGGGTGTTGACCGTCTTGGCGGAGATACCGAGACGCCGCGCCGCGGCCGCGTTGGTCAGCCCGGTCGCGACCTCGCGCAGCACCTCGACCTCGCGGGCGGTGAGCGGGTTAGCGCTCGCCGGAGGGGACGGTACGACGGCCGGACGCGCCGGGTCGGCGGCCTGCAGTACCGCTCGCGCCACGTGGGCGGGGAACCGGCCCTCGGCGACGTCGCTCTCGAGGAGCCTGCGGGCCTCCTCGGGAGGGACCGCGGGCCGGTGCGGGCGCGCCGAGCATGCGGTCACGTAGCGGTCCGCGGCGCCCAGCAGTGCGGCCTCATCGCCGAGCTCACCGTCGCGCAGGCCGCGGTGGTAGCCGCTGCCATCGGCGCGCTCGTGGTGGGCGCCCGCGAGCTGGGCGAGCTCGTGCAGCGCGGGCACCCGGGAGAGCAGCCGCTGCGAGAAGTACGGGTGCAGTCGCACCTGTTCGCGCTCCGCGTCGCCGAGCCTGCTCGGGCTGCTCCAGACGCCGCTGGAGATCGCCACCCGTCCGACGTCCTGCACCAGCGCGGCCCTGCGGACCCGTCGTACCGCGGCGGGCTCGAGTCCCCGTGCAGCCGCGGCGTCGGCCGCGAGAGCCGCCACCCTCGAGCTGTGGCCGTGGAAGCACGGCGCCTTCAGGTCACCGATCAGCCCGAAGAGCTCCAGGACCGCGTCCAGCTGGTCCTCCTCCACGAGCCGGTGTGGTTGCGGCTCGGCGGCCAGCACGGCGACCAGGTCGGCCGCCTCCCCGAGGCCGAGCAGCTCGCCGGCGTGCTCCTCGAAGAGAGCGACCAGCTCGGGGTCCAGCTGACGTCCGGACCGGCGACCCAGCTCGGCGCACGTCTGCGCCGGCGTGCGCTCGGAGCCGAGCAGCTCGGCGAGGTGGGCGACCTGCCAGAGCCGGGCGGCTCTGGTGAGCTCCGCACCGCCCGAGCGCCCCGGGTTGCCCTTGCCGTCCCACCGCTCGAACACCTGGCCCAGGGCGAGACCGACCTCCGGTCCGAGCCCGAGCTCCCCAGCGAGGTGGCCCGGCACCTCGCAGCTGACCACCTCGTGCTCGCGGACCACGGCGGGTGCCCGGGCCAAGAACGTCAGCAGCCGGTCGGGACGGGCGCCGACGGCCCCGACGGCGCCCCGCACCACCTGGCGCAGGTCGCGAGCGTCCGCGGCCGCGAACGCCGCGCTGACCGCCAGCTCGTCGCCGAGGGCCGCGGCCATGTCGGCCGCGGTCGCCGTACACCCGACGAACCGCAGCAGGCCCACCCAGTAGGCGGCCCCTCGGTCGGCCGGGCTGTCGCCCGCCAGCTCCGCGAGCCGGACCGCCATCACGCTCGCGCGGAACCCCTGGCCCTCGCCGAGCCCGCGGGCCAGGTCGCTGACCACGGCGAGCCCGCCGACCAGCTCCGCCAGCCGCACCGGCACCGCCCTGTCCACGGCGCCAGTCTGGGGGCGGTCAGGCGGGCGCGCCAGGTGTGGGGCGGCGACGCAGCCGTCGGTAGAGCGGCCAGCCGGGGACGGCCAGCAGTAGGGCCAGCACCAGCCACGGCAGGAGGGCCCCGGCGACGGTCGCGGCGGCGACCAAGAAGGTCTGCAGCGCTCCCCACCCGCCGGCGAGCCCGGAGACGAACCCTGCTCCGTCGTGGTGGGTCCTGGGCTTCGCCGCGGCCTTCGGCGTCCGCTCGACGGCCACCGTGATCGTGGACATCGAGGTCTGGTCGGCCAGGTAGCGCTGCTGCGCCTGGAGCGAGGCGAGGTCGGCCTGGCGGCGGGACAGCTCGCTCTCGATGCTGACGATGTCCTTGATGGACGTGGCGTGGTCGAAGAGGACCTGGATCCGGTCGATGCTGCGCTGCTGGGCCTCGACCCGCACGTTGGTGTCGAGGACCTGGGTCGTGACGTCCTCGGTCTGCCGCTTCGACGCGATGAGCGTGGCGACCTGCTCCAGCCCGGCCATCGCGTCGTCGAAGTCGGCGGTCGGGATCCGGAGCACCATCCGGGAGCGCAGCGCCGCGCCGTCCTTGTCGGTCTCGGTGTCGTCCTCGGAGATCGTGCCGCGGTAGCTGTCCACGACCTTGCGGACGTCGAAGATCGCCTGGCCGACGTCGTCTGAGCGCAGCTGGATGCTGCCGGTCGAGATGACCTGCTGCTGCTCGACACCGGGGTTGCCGCTGTCGCCACCGGCCGCCTGCTCCCCGTCGTTCACCGAGACCACGTCGGCCGCACCGCCGCCCGACTGCGGCTTGTCGGGGGCCGAGGCGGGCGCCGCCCTCGAGCCGCTGGCGGCGGTCGAGTCGCCGGCGCCTCCGGCGTCGCCTGAGGACGAGCAGCCGCTCAGGACGACCAGGATCACCCCGGCTCCGGCCGCCATCGACATGCGCATCACGCTGGTCCGTCGAGTCGCCATCATGGCGACTCGGACGTAGCTCCCGGGTGGGCGGTTCCGTCCGTGGCCGAACCGTGACCAGGGTGGCCCGCGACCGGCCACGACGCCGTGGTCTGGGAAGGTGGGACCGTGCGTGTGATCGTCGTCGGTGGTGGGCTGGCGGGGCTCACGGCCGGTTACCTGCTGGCCGGCGAGGGCCACGAGGCCACGGTGCTCGAGGGTGCGGCCGAGCCCGGCGGCAAGCTGCGCCGCACCGAGGTCGGCGGCGTGGTCGTCGACGTCGGGGCGGAGGCCATGCTCAACACGCGGCCGGAGGGCGTGCGGCTGGCCGAGGAGCTTGGGCTGGGCGTGGTCCATCCGGCCGTGCAGTCCTCCCGGATCTGGACCCGCGGTGCTCTGCGCCCGCTGCCCCGCTCGGTGATGGGGGTCCCGCTCGACCTGGAGGAGCTGCGCGCCTCCGGGGTGCTCTCGGACGAAGGGCTCGCGCGGGCCCGGGCCGAGCGGCCCGGGGTGCCCGTCGACGACGACGTCTCGGTCGGCGAGCTGGTGGCCAGCCGGCTGGGCAACGAGGTGGTCGACCGGCTCGTGGAGCCCCTGCTGGGCGGGGTCTACGCCGGCCACGCGCGCCGGCTCTCGGCCCGGGCCACCACCCCCCAGCTGTTCGCCATCGCCCAGCGGGGCCGCCTGCTCGACGCCCAGCTCCCGCCGCCCAGCGACCGGCCAGTCTTCGCAGGGCTCCCGGGCGGCATGGCGAGGCTCACCGAGGAGCTGGCGGGCCGGGTGACGGTGCGGACCGGCACGCCGGTCCGCGAGCTGCTGCGCACCGCGGAGGGCTTCACGGTCGTCGCCGGCCCCACCACCGTCCCCGAGCGGGTCGAGGCCGACGCGGTGGTGCTGGCCACGCCTGCCGCACCGACGGCACGGCTCCTGGCCGACATCGCGCCCGCCGCCGCGGCCGAGCTCGCCGAGATCGAGTACGCCTCCGTGGTGGTCGTGACGCTGGCCTTCCGGGTCGACGACGTCCGCGGGCTCGACGACTCCTCGGGCTTCCTGGTGCCGCCGATCGACGGGCGCGCGGTCAAGGCATCGACCTTCTCCTTCGCCAAGTGGGCGTGGGTGCGTGAGGCCGGCGCCGAGCGCGGCCTGGTGCACCTGCGGACCTCGCTCGGCCGACGCGGCGAGGAGACCACCCTGCGCCGCACCGACGACGACCTGGTCTCGGCCTCGCTCTCGGACCTGGCCGAAGCCGCGGGAGTCACGGCGGCGCCGGTCGCGGCCCACGTGCAGCGGTGGGGCGGTGGGCTGCCGCAGTACGCCGTCGGCCACCTCGACCGGGTCGCGCGCATCCGGTCCGCGGTCGGCGAGGTGCCCCGGCTAGCGGTCTGCGGTGCCGCCTACGACGGCGTGGGGATCCCCGCGGTGATCGGCTCGGCGCGGGCAGCGGTCGCCGCGCTCTGACAGGAGCGGCCAGCGGCGGGTCAGCGCGGGCGCAGCGCCACGCAGCACTCGCCCGGTCGGGGCGCCAGCTCGGCGGCGACCCGGTCCTCGGCATCCAGCCCCTCCACGACGCCGGACAGGTAGGCCCGGTTGAGGCCGCACACCAGCGCCGGCGCGAGGCCGGCCACCGGGTGGAACGGGCAGTTGCGCAGCCGCACCGAGCCCTCCTCGCGGAACGGCTCGAACCCCTCACGCGTCAGGAGCTCCTCGCTCGCTGCGAGGGCCCGCTCGGTGCCGACCCGGCCCCCACGCAGCCGGCTCCGTTCGGCCGCGCCGAGCGCCGTGCCGCGCCGGTGGGCGACCCGGAGGGCGGCGTCCTCGGCGCGCTCGTCGCTGCGCTCGGTGGTGACCGCCTCGACGAGGATCGAGGCGAGCAGCTCCGGGCTGCGCTCGGGCATCCGTACCGAGATGTCCTCCTGGACCGGCTCGTAGCGTCGGGGCGCCCGGCCGACCCGCCGGCCCGTTGCCGGCCCGAAGCCGGACTGCAGCACACCCACGTCAACGAGCTTGTCGAGGTGGAAGGCCGCGAGCTTGCGGGAGATGCCGACCGCCGCCGCGGCCTGTTCGCGGGTCACCGGCTCGCCAGCGGCGCGCACGTGCTCGTAGAGCGCGCGGCGTACGTCGTCGTCGAGCGCTGCGATCGCGGCGACGGCGGCTCGGTCCATGTCTCCATTTAACCAACGATGGCTGGTTGATGAGAATCCCCGTGCAGGTATTGACTCTCAGAAGAAATAAAACCAATCTAGATTAGTGAAAACCTGCGAGGACGACCGATGACCCTCAGCGCCGCGCTCCGCGTGGTCCCGCCCGCTGCCGCCGTGGACCTGCTGGCCGCCGAGCGCGCTGCCGCCGACCTGCTGCACGCCTTGGGCGTCGCGACCGACACCGAGAGCCTGCGTGGCACCCCGGGCCGGATGGCCCGTGCCTACGCCGAGCTGTTCACCGCGCCCGAGTTCGACCTGACGACGTTCCCCAACGACGAGGGCTACGACGAGCTCGTGCTGGCCCGCTCGATCCCGCTGCGCGCGGTCTGCGAGCACCACCTGCTGCCGTTCATCGGTGTGGCGCACGTGGGCTACCTGCCCGGCGACCGGATCCTCGGTCTCTCCAAGCTGGCCCGGGTGGTCGGGCACTTCGCCGCCCGGCCGCAGGTGCAGGAGCGGCTGACCACCCAGGTGGCGGGCTGGCTGGAGGAGCAGCTCGCGCCGCGCGGGGTCGGCGTCGTCATCGAGGCCGAGCACACCTGCATGACGCTGCGCGGCGTACAGGCCCGGGGGACGAGCACGGTGACCTCGACGCTGCGTGGCGTACTGCGGGACGATCCAAGGTCACGACAGGAGTTCTTCGCACTCACCTTGACGGAGGCACGACATGGCTGAACACGCACCCGACAGCGTCGTCATCGTGGGCGGCGGCCTGGCCGGCGCCAAGGCAGCGGAGGCGCTTCGCGACCAGGGCTACGGTGGACCGGTCACCATCCTCGCCGCGGAGGACGAGCTGCCCTACGAGCGGCCGCCCCTGTCGAAGGGCTACCTGGCCGGCAAGGACGAGTTCGACAAGGCGCTCGTGCACCCCGAGTCCTGGTACGCCGAGCACGACGTCGAGCTCCGCCGGGCCACCGAGGTCACCGCGATCGACCGGGCGGTCCACGAGGTCGAGCTGGCAGACGGCAGCCGCGTGCCCTACGGCGTCCTGATCCTCGCGACCGGCGCCGAGCCGCGCGCCCTGCCCCTTCCCGGGGCGGACACCGCGCTGACCCTGCGCACGCACGCCGACTCCGACCGGATCCGGGCGACCTTCGGCGAGGGCCGGCGGCTGGTCGTGGTCGGGGCCGGCTGGATCGGGCTGGAGGTGGCCGCAGCCGCCCGTGGGGCCGGCACCGACATCGTGGTCCTCGAGGCCGGCGAGCAGCCGCTGCTCGCTGTGCTCGGACCCGAGATGGGCGAGGTCTTCGCGACCCTGCACCGCGACCACGGCGTCGACCTGCGGCTCGGCGCCAAGCTCGCCGAGATCACCGGCTCCGGCGTACGCCTCGATGACGGCGAGGAGATCCCCGCCGACGCCGTGGTGGTCGGCGTCGGGGTGCGCCCACGCACCGAGCTCGCCGAGGCGGCGGGGCTGGAGGTCGACAACGGGGTGCTGGTGGACGGGTCGCTGCGCACCAGCGACCCCGACATCTTCGCGGTCGGCGACATCGCCAACCACGACCATCCGGTGCTCGGCCACCGGGTCCGGGTCGAGCACTGGGCCAACGCGCTCAACCAGCCCGCCACCGCGGTCGCGGCGCTGCTCGGCGGGGAGGCGGCCTACGACCGGCTGCCCTACTTCTTCAGCGACCAGTACGACCTCGGCATGGAGTACGTCGGGCACGCGACCCGCGACGAGACCGCCCGGGTCGTGGTGCGGGGCGACGTCGGCAAGCGTGAGTTCGTGGCCTTTTGGCTCGACGCGGGTGACCGGATCCTGGCGGCGATGAACGTCAACGTCTGGGACGTGCCCGACCAGGTGCGGCCGCTGATCCTCGCCCGGACCGCGGTCGACCCCGACAAGCTGGCCGACCCCGACACGGCGTACTCCGACGTGGCTCGATAGAGGGGCCGACAGCGGGGCCGAGAACTGCCCCGTTGTCCCTGCTCCCCGGGACACCGCGCCCGGCACCGTGAGGTCATCGCACACCAACGACCTGAAGGGGACACCTCGCGATGACCACCGTCACCACCCAGAACCCGGTGCGCACCGACCTCGACACCATCCGGGGCGACGTGGACCACCGTTCCGCTGGCTCGCGCCTGTGGGCCGTCGCCGGCATCGGTGCTGCGGTCACCGGGGCCGCCACCATCGTCACCAGCACGGCCGCCGGCTTCGTCTACGAGGACCGGTTCGACCACGGCTCGGTCACCGGCATGGCCGACGCGCTCGGCGACAAGACCGCCGTGCTCTTCGCCTTCCACTCCATCACCGCGCTGAGCGCCGCGCTCATGCTGGTCTTCGCCGCCGGGCTGTCGCGGCGGCTCCGGAGCACGACCGGGGAGAGCCTGGCGCCGCTCGTCGCACTGGTGGCGCTCGCCGGCAATGCGGTGGTCTCCGTTCTGGGCTCGGGCCTCGACACCGAGTTCATGATGCCGGCGGGCCAGGGCGCCACCATCGACGACGGGTCGGCCGCGTGGTACGGGCACTGGATCGGCACCATCCCGTGGCTGTGGACCCTGGCCGGGGTCGCCGGCCTCGCCGTCTTCGCGGCCGGCCGGTCCGGCGCCGTGCCGCGCTGGCTGGGCATCGTCGGGCTGGTGCTCGGCGGCCTCACCGTGCTGGTCGGCGTCTCGCCGCTGGAGTACTTGTCCGGGGCCACCGGCGTGCTCTGGCTGCTGGTCACCGCGGTCGGCTTCACCGTCGGGGACCGCTCCTTCCGGCAGGCCTCGTTCGCCGGCCGATGACGCACACCACCGACGACACGGCCGGCCGGACCCACGACGGGTCCGGCCGGCCGGTCGGCGTCGCGCAGAATGTGCCGGTGCGCGCGCCCTGGACCCACCACCGTGGTGCGCTGCTGGCGCTGCCCGGGCTGTGTGTGGTCGTGGTCGCCCTCTCGGTCTGGTTGGACCTGGTCTCGCCGGCAGGCGGGCCCGGCGCGGAGCTGGCCCTCGGCTACGGCAGTCCGTACGCCGGGATCGGGGTCGTCTTCGGAGCGAGCGCGGCCGTGGTGCTGCTCCGCGGGGCCCGTCCTTCCTTCGGCTGGGCGCTGGCCTGGATCGGCCTGTTCTGGGGCCTGGACGGGCTGGCGCAGTCCTACATCAGGGCCGGCGTCCGCGTGCACGAGGCCTGGCCGGGGGTAAACGCCGCGCTCTGGTTCTTCAATCGGTTCGGCGCGTTCCTTCCGCTCACCATCGCGATCCTGCTGCTGATCTTCCCAACGGGGCGGTTCCTCCCGGGCCGGTGGGGCCGGGCCGGCCAGCTGGCGACGGTCTCGATGGTGATCGCCGCGGCCCTGGTCGTGATCGCCCCGGGGCCTCGCGGCCCTTCGGGAGTGGCCCTGCCGCCGGGGGTCGACCTGGACATGGGGTCGGTCCCCCTGCCGTCCGCCTTCACCGACGTGGCGCAGCCGGCCACCGCCGTGGCGGCGTTGCTGGGCCTGCTCGTCTCCGTCGCCACGGTGGTGGTCCGCTACCGCGCCTCCACCGGGGTCGAGCGGGACCGGATGCGGTGGCTGCTGTGGTCGGCCCTCGCGATGGCGCTGGTCATCTCCCTCGCGGCGTTCTCCGAGGTCACCGAGGTCCGCGACTCGGCGATCCTGGTGGCGGCCTCGCTGCCTCCCGTGGCCCTGGCGATCGCCATCGTGAAGCCCACCCTGGTCTCGGTCCAGGACCTGCTCAACGAGACGGTCGTCTTCGCGCTGCTGTCGGTCGCCCTGGTAGCGATGGACCTCGCTGTGGTGGCCGGCCTCAACCTGATGCTCGGCAGCAACCTCGACCAGCGGCAGGTGGTGCTGACCGTGCTGCTGATCACCGCGGCGCTGTACGCGCCACTGCGCCAGCGCCTCTCCGCGCTGGTGCGCCGCCTGGTGTTCGGCGACCGGGACCGGCCCTACGACGTGGTCGCCGGGCTGGCCACCTCTCTCGAGCACGCCGCGGAGGGCCCCGAGCAGTTGGCCGCCGTCGCGGACGCAGTCGCCTCGGCGTTCGGCGTCCGCTACGTCCGGGTCGAGGTGGACAGGCCCTCGGGGGAGCGGCTGACCGTGACCCACGGAACGGCCCCCCCGCGGGTGCGCACGCTGCCGATCAGCTATCGGGGCCAGGCGGTGGGCCGCGTGGTGCTGTCCGCCCGCGGCCTGCGCAGCCGGCTGTCGCGGCGCGACGAGGAGCTGCTCACCGACCTGGTCCGGCAGGCCGCCACCGCCGCGCGCACCAGCCAGCTGACCGACGAGCTCCAGGACAGCCGCGAGCGCCTGGTCGTGGCCCGGGAGGAGGAGCGCCGCCGGATCCGCCGCGACCTGCACGACGGGCTCGGCCCCTCCCTCAGCGGCGTCGTCTACCAGCTCGAGTCGGCGCGGCTTCTCGTCGACAAGGACCCGGACGCCGCCAAGCGCACCATCGAGCGGCTCAGTGGCCACGTGCAGGACGTGGTCGCCGACGTACGCCGTCTGGTCCACGACCTGCGCCCGCCCGCCCTCGACGACCGCGGCCTGGTGGGGGCGCTGAGCCAGCAGGCCGAGCAGATCACCTCCAGCGGCGGCCCCACCGTCCGGGTCGAGGCGAGCGTCCTCGACCAGCTGCCCGCCGCGGTCGAGGTGGCGGCCTACCGCATCGTCGGCGAGGCACTCACGAACGTGACCCGGCACGCACACGCGACGAGCGCGACCCTGCGGCTGGTCAGTGACGGCGACCAGCTGCTGGTCGAGGTCACCGACGACGGCACCGGCATCTCGCCCGAGGCGCAGGCAGGTGTGGGTCTGGTCTCGCTGCGCGAGCGGGCCGCCGAGCTCGGCGGCCGCTGCGAGGTCCTCTGTCCGGCCGGCGGCGGGACCGTGGTCCGCGCCCGGCTCCCGCTCGTCCCGCACACCCAGGTCACCGAAGGGAACCCCTCATGAGCTCCGAGTCGACACCGCGTCCAGCCACCGCTCCGATCCGCGTCGTCGTGGTGGACGACCACCAGATCGTGCGCGACGGGCTGGTCGCGCTGCTCGGCGCGCTCGAGGGGATGGAGGTCGTCGGCTCGGCCGCCGACGGCAAGGACGCGGTCCACGTCGTGGCCGAGAGCCAGCCCGACGTGGTGATCATGGACATCCAGATGCCTGGCCTCGACGGCATCGAGGCGACCAGGTTCATCACCGGGCGGCAGCCCGCGCCGCGGGTCGTGATGCTGACGATGAACGAGGACGACGAGACCGTGCTCAGCGCGATCCGGGCCGGCGCCTCCGGCTACCTGCTCAAGGGCTCGTCGGCCGACGAGGTCCACAACGCCGTCCGGGCCGCCGCCGCGGGCGGGATGGTCTTCGGGGCCACCCTGGCCCACCGCGTGGCGACGTACTTCGCGGGTGCGCGGCCCGGCGCGCAGGCCGACGACCCCTTCCCGGACCTGACCGACCGGGAGCGGTCCGTGCTCGAGATGCTGGCCGCGGGCCGGACCAACGACCAGATCGCCCGCGAGCTGTTCGTCTCGGGCAAGACGGTCCGCAACACGGTCTCCTCGATCTACGGCAAGCTGCACGCCGCCGGTCGCGGCGAGGCCATCGTCAAGGCCCGCGAAGCGGGCTACGGCAGAGACCGCTGACCGGCGATTCGTCTGCTTCGTCACACCACAGACGCCAGGTCGGTGCGCAGACGAATCGGCGCGGCACAATGGCGGCATGGCCGAGGAGCAGACGAACGCAGCCCGGATCCGGGAGATCAACGACTCGATCCGGTTCGCGATGTGGTCGGTGTTCCGGCTCGCTGAGCCCCTCGGCGACGACGACCGGGTGGCGGAGGGCGCGGAGGTCGAGAAGCTCTTCGCCGAGCTCGCCGAGAGCGGAGTGGTGGTCCGGGGCGTCTACGACGTCAGCGGGCTGCGGGCCGACGCCGACGTGATGGTGTGGTGGCACGCGGCCGACTCCGAGGCGCTGCAGGCGGCCTACCACCGCCTCCGGCGGACCGCGTTCGGCCGGCGGCTCGCGCCGGTGTGGTCGCAGCTGGCGCTGCACCGGCCCGCGGAGTTCAACCGCAGCCACGTGCCCGCCTTCCTCGCGGAGGAGGAGCCCAAGCGGCACGTGTGCGTCTACCCGTTCGTGCGCTCCCACGAGTGGTACCTGCTCGAGGACGCCGAGCGGCGCCGGCTGCTGGCCGAGCACGGCCAGATGGCGCGCGACTTCCCCGACGTACGCGCCAACACGGTGGCCAGCTTCGCGCTCGGCGACTACGAGTGGATCCTCGCCTTCGAGGCCGACGACCTCTACCGGATCGTCGACCTGATGCGGCACCTGCGCGGCTCCGAGACCCGGCTCTACGTGCGCGAGGAGATCCCGTTCTACACCGGGGCGCTGACCCCGGTCGCCGAGCTGTTGGACCGCCTTCCGTAGGACGCTTTTGCAACACGTCCGACGGTCACGGAACCCTTCCACTCCAGGGCGCGTCACAGCGGGGTGCGGACCCCTCCGTCGCTGCTCGCCGCCTTGGCCGCCCTCGTCCTGGCCGGGTCGTCGTGCGGGACGGAGGGGTCCGGCACGGGCTCGCCAGCGCCGGGCCACCCGGGCAGCGCGGCCGCACGACCCGCGCACGTCCCGGCCGCGCCCGGCGAGGTGACCACCCGCTATCCGGTGACGGTCCTCGACGACGGCGACGGCGCCGAGCTCTGCGTGGGCGGTGTTGCCGACTCGCTGCCCCCGCAGTGCGGCGGGCCGAGGCTGGTCGGCTGGGACTGGGCCGACCACGCCGGCGACTTCGAGACCCGCAGCGGGGTCCGGTGGGGCGACTTCCTGGTCACCGGCACCTTCGACGGCACCTCGCTCACCCCCACCGAGGTGGTTCCGGGCGACCAGGTCGACCCGCCGGCGCCCCAGGACGACCAGGACCGGTTCGCGACGCCCTGCCCCGAGCCCGAGGGAGGCTGGCGGGTGCTCGACCCGGGCAAGACGACGCAGGCCACCCAGGACCGCACCTTCGAGGCGGCGCAGCGGCTCGAGGGCTACGCCTACTCCTGGGTCGACCAGTCGATCAACCCGGTCTGGGACGACTGGCAGGACGGGACCGCCACGGACTCCGAGACCGAGCAGTCACTCAACGATCCCACCCTCCTGATCATCAACGTGAAGGTGACCGGTGACCCCGTCGCCGCCGAGCGGACGCTGCGCGAGACCTGGGGCGGCTCCCTGTGTGTCACGCAGGCCCAGCACACGCAGAAGGAGCTGATGGCGATCGCCGACGACCTCTTCGACCTGCCCGGCTCGCTCGGCGGCGGCCCCGAGGACGACTGGGTCGACTTCGAGGTGCTCTACGACGACGGCTCGTACCAGGCCTGGGCGGACGCGACGTACGGCGCGGGCACCGTCGTCGTCACCTCGGCACTGGTGGAGGCCGGTGACTAGCCGGTGATGAGGACGCGTCCGCGTCGTCGGCCGGCTCCAGGGTCAGGCTGATCGAGTTGATGCAGTAGCGGTCGCCGGTGGGGGTCCCGTAGCCGTCGGGGAAGACGTGGCCGAGGTGCGAGCCGCAGTTGGCGCAGCGGACCTCGACCCGCTTCATCCCGAGGGTGCTGTCCTCGATGTACTCGATCGTGTCGCTGATGGGCTGGTAGAACGACGGCCAGCCGCAGCCGGAGTGGAACTTGGTGTCGGACTCGAACAGCTTGGCGTGGCACGCCTTGCAGGAGTAGACGCCCTTGGTCTCGGTGTCGGTGTAGGCACCGGTGAAGGCACGCTCGGTGCCCGCCCGGCGGAGCACCTGGTACTCCTCCGCGGTGAGCTGCTCGCGCCACTCCTCATCGGTCTTCGCCACGTTGTACGCCATGCGGTCAAGTCTCCCCACCCGGCCAAGCGTTACGACGTAGGGTCCGTTCACGCCGAAGGGCTGCCGGGATTCGCCCGAGGTGGCACCCTTATGACGAGAGCTGGGGGCGTGATGACCGTATCGACGACGACGTCGCGGCCGCGAAATCTGCCGGTCGACCTGACCAGCTTCGTCGGCCGCGAGCGCGAGGTGGCGGCGGTCAAGCGGTTGTTGGCGGCGTCCCGGCTGCTCACGCTCACCGGGCCGGGCGGGGTCGGCAAGACCCGGCTGGCGCTGCGTACGGCCGGAGAGATCCACCGCAGCTTTCGTGACGGGGTCTGGTTCGTGGAGCTCGCGGGCGTCCCCGACGCCGACCTGGTCCCGCCAGCGGTGGCGGCCACCATGGGGATCCAGGGTCCGGCCGAGAACCAGCCCCTGGACAGCATCGTCGACTTCCTGCGTGGACGTCACGTCCTGCTGGTGCTGGACAACTGCGAGCACCTGATCGATGCCTGCGCGCGGCTGGCCGACGCGCTGCTGAGGTCGTGTCCAGAGCTCCACATCCTCGCGACCAGCCGCCAGCCGATGCACGTCTCCGGCGAGCACATCCTGGCGGTGCCGCCCCTGCCTGCGCCGCCCGCCGACGCGAAGGGGTCACCGAGCAGCCTGCTCCAGCAGCATGCCGCGCTCCGGCTGTTCGTGGACCGGGCCGGGTCGGTGCAGCCGGAGTTCGCGATCGACGAGAGCAACCAGCTCGCCGTGTCGGAGATCTGCCGGCGTTTGGACGGCATCCCGCTGGCCATCGAGCTCGCCGCCCGCCGACTGCGGGCCCTGTCCGTCAACCAGCTCCACGCCCGGCTCGACGACCGCTACGAGCTGTTGACGGGCGGGAACCCGGCAGCGCTTCCTCGCCAGCAGACCCTACGGGCGCTCATCGAGTGGAGCTTCGACCTGTGCTCTGCGGCTCAGCAGCTGCTCTGGGCCCGGCTCTCGGTGTTCGGCGAGGGCTTCGACCTCGACGCGGCGGAGACGGTGTGCTCCGACGATGCGCTGCCCGCCGATGAGGTGTTCGAGGTGCTGGCCGGGCTGGTCGACAAGTCCATCGTCACGGCCAAGCCACAGGGCGAGCAGATGCGCTACCACCAGGCGGAGACGCTGCGGGAGTTCGGGCGGGAACGGCTCTCCGACGCCGCCGAGAGCGCGCTGCGCCGTAGGCATCGTGACTGGTGCCGTGGACTGGTCAACCAGGCCGCGGCGGGCTGGTTCACCGCGGACCAGGTCGGCCTGTTCACCAGGCTGCGACGCGAGCACGTGAACCTGCGCGCCGCGCTCGGGTTCTGCCTGAGCGAGCCCGGCGAGGTCGGCGTCGGTCTCGAGATGGCCAGCCAGCTGCGGTTCTACTGGCTGATGAGCGGCACGATGAGGGAGGGACGGCACTGGCTCGACAGCTTCCTCGCCCGCTATGACGCGCGAGACCTGGTGCTGGTGGAGGCGCTGCGCGTCAACGGTCACCTCGCCACGCTCCTCAACGCCAACGACGCGGCGCAGCTCCTGCTGGAGAAGGCGCGCGGGGTCGCCGAGGAGCTGGCCGACCCGTCCGCCATCGCGGGCGTGACCCAGAGCCTCGGGCTCGCTGCGCTGTTCCGAGGCGACGCCGACCTCGGGGCCGCACAGCTCGGCGAGGCACTGCAGCAGCACCAGGCCCTCGGGGACCTGGCTGCTACGGCGTACGGCCAGGTCCAGCTCGCCCTGGCGAAGGTGTTGCTGGGCGATCACGACGGGGCTCTGGAGCTGATCGAGGACTCGTTGCAGATCTGCGAGCCCAGCGGTGAGCACTGGACGACCTCTCTGGCGCTGTTCGCGCTGGCGGTCGAGGCCTGCCGGCGAGGAGACCAGGAGCGGTCCACGCAGGCTGCGCTCAAGAGCATCAGGCTGCGGCGCCCGCTGCAGGACCGCCGCAACATCGGGCTCAACTTCGAGGCGCTGGCCTGGGCCGCAGCCGCCAGCGGCGACGGCGTACGCGCGGCCCGCCTCTTCGGGGCCGCCCAGGCGGTCCAGCAGTCCATCGGCACGTCGTTGACGGCTCTCGGTCACCTCGCCGCGCTGCACGCGGTCTATGAGCCGGTGGCCCGCGAGGCGCTGGGCGAGGAGGCGTTCGAGAGCGAGCTCGAGGCCGGCCTGCGCATGGACTTCGACGAGGCGGTCGACTACGCACTCGGGGAGGAGAGCGCACCGGCGGAGCCCCAGGCGGAGGCGTCGGAGGACCCGGCGGCGACCGCCGGCCTGACCAGACGAGAGCGCGAGGTGGCCGAGCTCGTCGGGCAGGGCATGAGCAACAAGGAGATCGCGGCGGCGTTGGTGGTCTCGAAGCGGACCGCGGAGAGCCACGTCGAGCACATCTTGATGAAGCTGGGCTTCACCTCCCGAGCCCAGATCTCGGCCTGGCTCGCGGAGCACCGCACGTCCACCTCCGACTAGCTGCAACTGGCTGGCCTCGTGGCCCGGACGGTTGACGAATTCGGAGAACAAGTGTTCACTGAATTGGATGTCGGCCACCGTGTCTTGGGAACGGGTGCGGCGGGCAGGGTCCAAGCTGACCACGCCCCTGCTGCCTGACGACTACCTACGCCTGCTGAACCCGCTGTGGAGCTCTCGCGAGCTGCGCGGCCGGGTCGAGAAGGTGGTGCCGGAGACCGACGACGCCGCGACGCTGGTGATCCGGCCGGGCTGGGGCTGGCGCTACGACCACCGTCCGGGGCAGTACGTCGGCATCGGCGTCCAGGTCGACGGGAAGTTCCAGTGGCGCTCGTACTCGGTGAGCTCCGCCCCGAAGCGGACCGGCCGCACCATCGCGATCACGGTGCGCGCGATGCCCGAGGGGTTCATCTCCTCCCACCTGGTCAACGGGCTCGAGCCCGGCACGATCGTGCGGCTGGCTCTGCCCGAGGGCGACTTCGTGCTGCCCGACCCGCCGCCGGAGAAGCTGCTGTTCCTCGTCGGCGGGAGTGGGGTGACGCCGGTGATCGCGATGCTGCGCACCCTGGACCGGCGCTCGCAAGAGAACGGCAGAGCGCTGCCGGACGTCGTCGTGCACTACTCCTCGCCGACCGAGGAGCGGATGCTGTTCCGCGAGGAGGTGGGGCGGCTCGAGGAGAAGCACGAGCGGCTGCGGGTGCACCGGCTCTACACCGACACCGACGGGATGCTCGAGCTGGCCGAGCTCGACGAGCTCTGCCCGGACTGGCGCGAGCGCGAGACCTACGCCTGCGGCCCGGGGTCGATGCTCGACGCGATCACCGAGCACTTCGAGTCCGCCGGGCTGGAGGAGCGGCTGCACCTCGAGCGGTTCTCCCTCGACCTGGGTGGCGACGGCGAAGCCCAGCATGAATGCCAGGCTCAACCCCGCGCGTTTGCCCTCCAGCGCCACCAGGGTCAGCAGGTGATCGCCGAACTGGCGCACCGAAGCGATCAGAGCCGAAACCGTTCCCTGCGTGCGCTCCGCTTCGGGCGTTGCTGGCGGCGACATATCTGCTGTGCGACGGTCCATCGCATTCGGGCCTTTAATATTTCGCGCATGTTCGATCTCGTCGCGGCGCCGCGCT
>Ga0268264_10000688_pt1 | contig 39305 bp, 22 predicted proteins | sample KBSSwiS32_FD_190357 | JGI IMG/M metagenome (GOLD analysis project Ga0268264, IMG submission 190357) | Switchgrass rhizosphere microbial communities from Kellogg Biological Station, Michigan, USA - KBS Switchgrass S3-2 (SPAdes) (version 2) | ecosystem: Host-associated > Plants > Roots >...
TTAAATGTACGTCTCCGTTCCTTGCAAGGCTAAGGCAACTTTCGCCTTTTGATTCCTTTCGTTTTACCAATTCTTTCCGGCAAGCAACTCAATGAATTAGACCTACTTGGCAGAAGAGGTCTTTTGGTGAAACAGTCAGGACCGATCCAGGAATGAAAAACCCCCTCCAAGTATGAGACTTGGAGGGGGTTACCACACCTGTTGCGCACCAATCAGATCCCCACCCGACGTTTGCGCAACCTTTGGATGCCGATGAGCATTCCAAATCCTCCCAAAATCATGCCCCATGTGCTTGGCTCAGGGATTACCGCAAACTCATTCGTTCCATTCTGGAACCCGCCGGACCCATCGCTGATACCTGTGTGGTCGAGTACGGCCCATGCAACGCCGTTGTAGTAACCGTATGCTCCCAACTGCTGGCCCAACGAACCGGGGCTGCTCGCGAGATAGTCGGCATACGATTCGTTCAATGCGTTCGTCCCGAATGGTGTCGGCGCGTTGCCGTTCACTCCTCCGGTGTCGTTCCCCATTATTGCGTTCACGAACTGGCTGCCGTTGTTCCACGCAATGTATTCCACCCCGGTGGCGCTCGTGTCATACGTGAGTTGCAGCACGTAGATGTCTGTTAGGGACACCTGCCCGTTTGCGGGGTTCGTGCCGTTCAACCCGGCCAATGTCAGGATGTCGCTTGTGCGGTTCGCATTTGTCACCCCGTTGGCTGCCGTTGTGTCGAGGCTCATCTTCACGGTGTTCCTCGCGCTTGCCACTCCGTTGATCAATGTCGCCGTGGTCGGGATTCCCGCGTTGCCGGTGCTTGTATGTGCTCCTGCCACCGTGCCGCTGATTGCAAGGCCGTACCCGCTGCTGGTTCCGTCGTGGGCTGATGTGCCGCTGCTGGCCGCTGTGGTTCCATAGGACTGGCCGGAGAGTACGTCCGCGCTCGATACATTCGTACGGCTGGTGCTGGTGTTGCCCGCTACGGTTGCCGTGAGGCTGGTCGTGGCCGAGTTCAGCACGTCGTTGGCGCTTGCTCCGCTGATTGTCTGGTCGTTCTGCGCGCTGACCACCAGTTTGCCCTGGTAGCTGCCGTTCAGCTTGCCCGTGGGCGTGAAGCTTGCCGCCACTGCGCTGCCGCTGGAAGCAATCGTTCCGCTCAATGCCGTGCTCCAGCCTGCCTGGGTCTGTGCCGCCACCAATGTCGCGCTGGTGATGATTGCGTCCGAGCGCAGGCCGCCGGCTGTTGCTGCTGCGTTGCTTACGCGCCAGGTCTGCCCGTTGCCGGTGCCGCTGAAGCTCAGGCTCGCGGGGTCATATACCGAGACGCTCACGGTTCCCGCAGAGCCGGTCAATGTGGCTGCGCCTCCGAGTGTGCTGTTGTTCGCGGAAGATACTCCCGCGGTCACTGTCACTACTCCGCTGCTTCCGCTGCTGACGTATTTCTGGTTTCCGGCGTTTGATCCGCTGGTCTGGATTGCCAGCGATCCGCTGGTGGTGGTACCGCTCACTGAGCCGGGGCCGCCTGTCACGGTTGATCCCAGTCCGGTGTAGCTCAGGCCGTCCTGGCCGGTGGTGCCGGTGTTTGTGATCGTGGTGGTGATTGCTGTCGAGCCGTCCGTGAGCATCTTTGAGGTGCCGGCAGATACTGACAGCGTGTAATTGGTCGGGGTCGTGCTGCCGGATGCGGCTATTGTCAGAGTCACGTAGTTGTTCGTGCCGCTGGTCGCTGTTCCGAATGTGTAGGTGAAGCCGCCGTTCGGGTTGAGCACCGACAGGTTGCTCACGCCTCCCACGAGGCTTCCATACTGGAAGAGGTCATACGTTCCCGCCGTGGCAAACTGCGTTGTGCCGCTTTCCTGGTAGAGATTGATTCCGGCCGTGCCGCTGTTGAGTGTCAATGCGCCGGTCACGACCGTGAAGTCGTTCGCCGTGCCGTTGAACTCGTAGTCGAGGATCGAGCCGCCGCTCAATGTCAGCGAGCCCACCGTCAATGTGCCCACGCTGTTGCCGGGGGCGAGATGACCGGCTGAACCGCTCGCACTCGTGCCGCTGATCGTTACCGCTCCGCCGATATTCCCCACAGTGCTGCTGGATGCGTAAACCTGGCTTGTCGCACTGCCGATAAGGCTCTGGAGCACTCCTCCGGTCGCGGTGCCGCTGCCGCCACCCAGAGTCGGGTTCAGCGATGCCGTGGTTGCGTTGCCCACCGTCACCGCCGTGTTGCCAAGCGAACCATTGACTTTCAATGTTCCGTTCAGGACCGAGGTTGCACCGGTGTAGCTGTTTGAACCGGACAACGTCAGCGCGCCCGAACCCGATTTGGTTACCACGCCCGTGCCGCTGATCGCGCCGCCATAGCTTTGAGTGAGGAAGGTGTTATAGGCCAGGGTTGCATTGTTAACGATACTTGCCCCCGCGATCGACCCATCGTGGCCGGTGGTTCCATCGCCGAGTTGCAGGACACCATTGAGGATCGTGGTGCTGCCGGTATAGGTGTTCGATCCGGTGAGAACCATGGGGCCACCCCCACCCTTGACGAGCGACAGCGCCGCACTGCTTGTGCCATCCATGATCTTGCCTGCGAAGGTGTTGTTGTAGCCGTTGATCACAGTCAGCGTGGCCGCTGTGCCGGAATTGAGGTTTTGGACGACCGCGTTCGTGGAGGAGGAGTTGAGACCGCCGACCGTGACGCTGTTGCCGTTCAGCATCAGCACTGCCGAGGTGCCCGAGCCGAAGGAAACCGTGGTGGTGCCAACCGAGCTAAAGGCGTTGCCGGTCAATTTCAGGATACCGGAGTTGATGGACACATTGCCCCCGACCGTACCCGAAATGGCCAGCGTGCCGGTGCCATTGACACCGCTGTCGTTCAGGATCAGGCCGCTGCCTGTCGCGGTCGCAGTCAAGGTAAGGGTCACACCATCGGCGATGTCGATCGTGCCGCCGCTGCCGGAGCCAAACGCGAAAACCTTACCGGTCGAGATGTTGTTAGTGACCTGCAAGGTGCCGCCATTGAACGTCACTCCCGACGTTCCAAGCTCGTTAATGTTGTCGATGCTCAGGACGCCGCCATTAAGAAAGGTTGTGCCGCTGTAGCTGTTATTCGTATTGGTCAGAATGACTTTTCCGGGTCCGTCTATGGTGAGCACTTGCGCTCCCGAACCGCTTGCGATGAGGGACGCGATCGTCAATGCGCCCGAGCCAAACTGGTGAATCATGAGATCGGAGGTGGCGGACGAGAGGCTGTTGAGAGTGCCCCCTGTGATGGTATAATCATTGCTCCCGGTGAAGAGCAGACCGCCCGTGGCGAGGGAGAGCGTTGTCGCACCGGTTTGCGTCAACGACTGGCCGGTGCCCGAAGTGGCGATGCTCAAGGTGTTGACAGTCTCGGTGCCTACGCCCGAAGTGCCGCCTGTCAAAGCGTAGTTGGTGGTGCTTACCGCGCCGGTGGCCACGAAAGCCGTGCCGCCGGTGTATGCCCCGATGGTGGTGCCGGTGACCGCGGCGAAACCTGTCGTCGCGCCAGCCGGGCTATAGGTGATGCGCGCGTCAATGATGCCCGAGGTGGCATTGGTTGAAGTGGTCGTGACGACCGCGGAGCCGTTGCCAAGGTTGGTCGTCGCAATGTTCAATGAGGAGCCGTTGGTAGCGCCATTGAAGAGCAACTGGCCAAGATCGAGCTTCGTCGTGGTAGCGCCCGAACTGTTGTTGTTATCGACCACGATTTTTCCGCCGCCAGCCGCGAGGCTTGAAGGACCGCTGGCATTTGAGAAATTTCCGAAGTTCTGGGTGAACGAGGAGTTGGACCCGCCGAGGATATAAAGTGTTCCGCCGCCGCCAAATGAAAGTCTCCTGCCGGACGCCAGCGAGCCTCCCGCCGGTGAATCGACCATGAAAACGCCGCCGAGGAATCCGTATGTGACGCCGCTGGAGTTGTTGGTTGTTTGCGCCGCCGTAATCCGTAACGTGCCCTGGCCATTTTTTATCAGCGTCGTCGCAGTGGCGGAGTTAAAGGACATGTTGTCATTTACGTTCAGGTTGAACGTGTTGGAGGGGTCCACGATCGTAAAGTTAAGGGTTGCGTTGAGGCCGACGGACCATGTGACAGCGTGGCTTCCAAAACTCGTGAATTCATTGCCCAGAATGGCAAACGTAGTGCCATCCTTGATCGTTAATGGCGTCGATGTGCCACCGAGGTTCCGATCTGCGGTTATCGTAAGGCTGCCGCCGGTACCCATGGTTACGCCACCGAAACTATTATTTCCGGTCAATATAGTGGTGCCGCCCGTAGTCGTCACAGCCCCTGTGCCAATGATATTGCCGGCGATGTTCATGGTACCGCCTGAGACAGACGCGCCCGAGTTCAGCGTGATGTTGTGGTTTAGGATGAAGTTGTTCCCAGTTTTCAATGTGGAGCCGGCCCCCAGTGAAATCACGTTGGCGGCGTTGCCGACGCTTCCATCGCCCCCGATCTGGAGAGTCGTCCCTGCGGCGGCTGTAACCGGCCCGGTGAACGTATTGGCCACCCCCGTCAGATTGAGAATGGAAGTGGCACTGTTCTGGTTAATGCCCGTCACGTTCGTCCCAATGACTGAGCTTATCGTCGTCGTTCCAGCGCCAGCACCGGAATTGGTGATCGTGCCCTGGTTGTTGACGGTCCCGGTGGAGAGTGTGATGCCGCCAGCGCCATTGGCATTGAGAACCAGGTTGGCCGAGCCTGTGCTGGCGATACCGCCCGAAGCGGTGAACAAACCGGCACCGGGCACATTCGTGAGCGTCAGGTTGCTGCCCGAAGTGGTGATGACACCGGATATGTTCAAAATGCCGGCCCCGGACGCGGTGATCGCCCCCCCCGAGGTGGTCACCGGGGCGCTGATCCCGCCAGTGATGCCGCTATTCACGGTGATAAAGCCTTCGGCCGAACCGAAAGCGAGCGTGCCAGTGGACGTGGAAGGCTTGATAGTACCGGAGTTGACGAATAAAATGGCGCCGCTGGTATCGGTGAGCGTGAAGCCGTCGTTGATCGTCAGAGCTGAGGCGCTCGTGAACGCCATGACCAGGGAGTTAATGGAAGTGTTGGCGGCGTTCGTAGTCGACGCCGTGATGCGCGTGTTGTTCCCGGACGTGATGGCATTGTTGGTATATTCATCGGTCAGGTTCAGCGGGCGCAGGCCGGTGGTTGCGTTGTAAGTGAGGAAGGAGTTGGCCACGCCGGTGGCGGTGCCATGCAAGCCGGTGGCGGTGCCGGATTCACCGACCAGGAACGGAACGATCTGCGTGTTCTTGGCCGCGCCCGCGCCGTTCCCATCGGTGCCGTCGCCAGTGGAAAGCGCCGCAGTGGTGCCCACCAGCGCCGGTGTGCCGGTGAAGAAGAGTCGTCCCACGGTAACTCCGCTGGTGGTCGAGTCCTGGCCGAGATTGGTGCCACTGATGAGGGAGTTTGCCGCCTGCCCTGCGCTATGCGTAAAGGTGCTCATGGTCAGCGTTCCGGAATTGACCCTCACCTGGCCGGTGAAATTGTTGGTTCCGGTAAGGGACTGCGACCCCGTGCCGGTCTTGAAGATCGACAAATTGCCGGGAACCGTCGGAGTGATGTTGCCGGTGAAAGCATAGGCGCCCGTGCCGCCCAAAGTAAGGGTCGTTGCGACCGTACCGCTCAGGGTGCCGCCGGTGCCCGAAAAATTGTTGAGTCCGCCAATGGTCGAGCTGGCGGCGTTGAGGTTCATCGTCCCGCCCGAACCAATCGCCGCGACGATACCCGCGTTGTTCAGGGCATTTGTGCCCCCGATATTCAAATTGCCTGCCGATACGGTGACGGCCCCGGCAAACCCGGTGTTGCTGCCGGTGAGTGTCATTCCCGATGTAGCGCTGTTCTCCGTGATGCCGGTGACATTGCTGCCGATGTTGCTGGCGATCGAGGTCGTGTTGCCATTGCTGCCGCTATTGGTGAGCGTGCCGGTCATGTTGATCGTCCCGGTATTGAAGATCATGGAATTCTGCCCCGACTGGCGGATAAATACGTTGCCTGTCCCGGAAATGTTGCCGGTGACATTCATGTTGTTGGATCCTCCGTTGTAAGAGGGGGAAAAAGTCAGGTCACTGTTGTTGAGCGTGATCGGGCCTGCGACGAGTATATTGACGGTTGAGATGGTATTGCCGATCGAGAGGGTGCCGGTGGAATTGGTCGCAGTTACGATGGCATTCGTAATACTGGCCCCCGTGTTATATAATAACGTAGCGTTGGCGGCGCTGTTATCCGTACCGAGAGTAATGGTGCCGGCGCCAAATGGACTGCTGCCCGTGCCGCTCACGGTGCCCTGCCTGACAAACAGATTGGCAAAGGTATTGGTGCCGCCCAGGGTCAGGGGTGAGTTCGAGCTGTTCTCAATCACGCTGGTGACGTTGGACCCGATGTTCCCGCTGATCAGGGTGGTGCCGGTCCCGGTTCCGGAGTTGGTGATCGAGCCGCTGTTGTTGACGCTTCCGGAAAGCGTGATGACCGAAACCGAATTCCCCTGGAGGATGAGATTGCGCGTGCCACCCGTGCTGGTGATGCTGCCCGAGATCGTCAGGCCGCCCGCGGCATTGGTCGCGTTGTCCACGACCGTCAGATTATCATTGAGGACGAGGGGAACGGAAATTGTGTCCGTCTTGGAGTTGGCCGAGGCTACTTTCTGGATCAGCGCTCCGCCGCCGCCGTTGCTGTCAAAAGTGAGCGTCGCACCGGTGGTGGATGAAATGACGTAGTTGCCGTAGGTCGAAGTTGTATCGCTGATGAGCATCGTGCCGATTGTCCGGTTGCTATCGACCATGACCGTCACCACCGCATTGCTGGCAAGGTTGGACTGGGACAAATCGGCGGTTGCACCGGCGCCATCAGGGATCGCGCTGCCCACCCAATCGGTCCCTGTGCTCCACAAATAGGTGCCAGTAGCGGTAATCGTGGTATTCCAAGTGCCGCTGGTCTGCGCCACTGCGGGACTATTCAAAACGAAAGCCCATGCACCAATGGAGATGGATACAAGAAGCAGCCGTATTTTGATTGTGTTGCGAGTGCCGGGATGGCGTGAGGTGAAGCTCATGGGGAATTAAGAGATTTTTACGGACTCTGGGGGATTCACATTGCAATAACTTACCAGCCAAACCGCATGGAAAACGACTACGGGTACGTCTCACGCCGTCGATGTAACTCAGACGGATAGCGGTTCATCGGTGATAAAATTACGCCAAATTAAGTTCTCGGTCAATAAATTATTTTCACTGTGGGACATTTATTTGATTTTTACTCATTACCGGGTTTTAAAAACACCCTTGATCCTTATGAGGTAGCTCCGTGAATACCTTCCAAAAATGCAATTTTACAGCATGGTGCCATTGAGGTTCTAGGAACAAGGTTTTCGCTATGGAATACCACCATCTTATTTACGGTGCGCAAGGAGCCGATGCTATTTTTATCTCATCGGGAAAAATAAACCGGCGAAATTGCGATCCGCATGATTAGTTCCACAATGAAATCTATGTACCATGAGCGCGCTCAAAAAAACTGTTGAGCTAATTTCGGTTGCCGCTTTTTTGCGCTTTACCGGAGTGACATCTTCATCCTTTGGAAAAGCGCGCCCGGGTCGTCCTTATTTCCTATGGAAACCATTCCAACAATGCTTGCGCGACGAGCTCATGCCCTCCGCGATTCGGGTGATTCCCTTGCGCCATGATCGACGGCAGCAGGCCGCCACCCTGACTGAAACGCTGAAATGCGGCAAAACTATCCACAAGACCGGTGCCGTATTCCGCCACGAGGCCGCGCGCCTGTTCCGCGTGCAGATTGATCGGATCGGAAGGATCATCGGAATTCGCGCCGAGATCGGCCGTGGGCGTCAGCAACAGCACCTTCACCTGCGCGGCAAGGGCGGCTTCCCCCTGGAGCTTCGCATGCCTTAAACCTGATTCCTCCATTCTGGCCTTGACATTCATTCCCGCGGCACCAACGACCGTGGGGCATGAAAAGATATTTCAAAAGTCATACCGGTGTGCCCCACTGGCATCGAAATCGACATCTGATCCATTGCATCACGCGATCCACCGCGCCGACTTTGAATTTTGCGATGACCCCGCCCGCCGGAATCACTATAAACCGAGCGCAGCGAGGTGAAGCCGTGGGCGGAGGTGGGCGGCTTAAATCCGGTAAAGTATGCCAAAACAACCCCATTCCCAGAGTAACTGTTGCAATTAAACAGCCCCGAAAAATGCAAAAACATCCCCAAAAGAGCCTGAATAAGCCCCGAAAAAGCGCGAATTGGAATACTAAAGACAATCCATTTTTAGTGCCACGATGAAACTCTTTATTGACATATGATTCATTTAATTACGACAGTTGCCGAAGCAACTTGGATCAGTCGTGGCTCGTAGCCAAATGACTGTGCCAATTTACACCCTTCCCGAACCACCTCTTATGAATTTCCTCCAACTCCGTTTTCCCCCGGCATTCCGGCTCACCTGTTTCGCAACGGCCCTCGGCATTTTCCTTTCCGGCAGCGCCATTGCGGCTCCGGCAGTCTCCTTGATGACGCCGGACAACCCCACCCTCGGCTGGAAATCCGACAACGGCGCGGAATTTCCCGGCGCAAAGGTGAATCTCGCCATCGATCCCGGGGCGAAGCGCGAAGGACGGGAGACGTTGAAGTTGACCGGCGATTTTACGAACGGCGGAAACTACGTCCAGATGTCCAGGAACATCGAGGCGGTCGATATCCGCGAGCTTTCGATGTGGTTGAAAAGTCCCGACATGGGTACCATCAACGTAAGGCTGGTCGATTCGAGCGGCCAGTGTCACCAGATCGTTTTCAAGATCAAGCGGGATGCCGACTGGCAAAAGCTCGTGCTGCCGATCGACCAGTTTTTTGCCAAGATGGAAGTCGAGGGAGCCACGCCGGTCGCGAAGTATGAATACTGGGGCGGCGCGAAGGACGGCAAGTGGCACGGCCCCGCAAAATCGATCAACCTGCTGCTCGGGAAAAACGAGGACAAAAAGCTCATCGACCTGTGGGTCAACGATGTCGCCGTCACACCGAAGCCGGCCAGTGCGGGCAAAATCGCGACGACCGTGCCGATCGCCGAGATCATCGAGGGCGAAACGGACTGGACCTTTGACAACGGCCAGGAATTCAAGGGGGCCACAGGCAGCTTGAAGGGCGTGAAGGACCAGCCTGCGCCGGGACAGTCGTGCATGGAACTCACCGGGGATTTCAGCAAAGGGGGAAACTACGTGCAATGCATGAAGGACCTGCCTGCGACCGATCTCGGCGGGGAGGTAGCCCGGATTCGCATGAAGGTGAAGTCGGATAATGTCAGCACGCTCAGCGTGCGTCTCATCGACAGCACGAACCAATGCCACCAGGCGCGGGTGCCGGTCACCGCGGATGGACAATGGCACGAAATGGTCCTCCAGCCGGAAAAGATAGCCGGCGGTGAACATTGGGGCGGAGCCAACGACGGGAAATGGCACGGGCCGGCAACAAAGGTGGCGCTGATCATCGGCGCCAGCGACGACCGCAGCACACCGAAGGTGGTTGATTTTGCGGACGTGCAGGCGGATGTCATGATCGAGGCCTTTGTTCAGGCATCATCATTCAAGAGCGATTTCGAAGGCATCGACAAGCTTCCCGCGGACTGGATCACGAAAGGAAATATCTCGATCGATGCAAAGGAAGCTTTCAAGGGCACGCATTCGCTGTTGTTTGACCGCCCGCCCGAGCTGGCGGACGTGCCGAGTTCGGCAGTGAGCCCAGCTTTCAAAGTAACCGCGGGCACATGGGACATCGCGCTCGCGTGCAAGAGCGATTTGAAATCGCCGGACGCGTCGTTCAACGGCGTCGTGACACTGGAGCCGCTGGATGCCGCGGGCAAAGTGATCGCCCCCGTCACACTGGCGGACATTTTCGGCAAGCACAACTGGCAGCCGGTCACGAAGCGCGTGGAAATGCCGCAGGGCGCGGTCTCCGCACAGTTCCGGGTCGTGGTGAACAAAGCCGTGGGGCAATTCCGCGTGGATGAAATATCGGCCTCGTTCATCGCGGCCGCCGCGCGCAAGGACAACCGCATCGAGCGCCTCGTGCTCACCACCGCCGCGCTCGGAAACCTGCTTTATCCGGAAGACAAGCGCATCGTAAACACGACCGTCGAGGCCACGAAACCGCTGGAGGAAAGCCAGCTCGCCGTATCGTGGCATCTCCGCGACTACTGGGGCGCGGAACTAACAAAGCCCGCAACCATATCGCTCGCGCGCAAGCCCGGAAAAAACAAAGCGGGCCGTTATGTTTATGAAGGCTCGATCGATCTCGACGGCATACCGCTCGAGGTGGGCCGCTACTACGAAATCCACGCGGAAATCCCAAGGAAAAATGAAGAGCCGTACCGGGACCGCGCAATGTTCGCCATCGTCCCGGAAGCGCTCACCAACAGCTACAAGCCCGAGGAAATACCATTCACCGGTCGCGACTGGGACAACCGGATCACCGAGCATTTTTACCTCACGCACCGCATGGGCATCCGCATCGCCGGGGCCTGGGGCGGATGGTCGGCGGAACCTCCTTACAAACCCAATGCGTCCGGAATCGAACTCTGCGAGAAGCTGGGCATGGGCATGCTCATCGGGGCGCCAAGCTTCGCGATCGAACATCGCGCCAATGGCTGGGAAAAATATGATGAGAAGGCCCTGCGCGAAGGCGCGAAAAACCTCGTGACCGAATTCGGAAAGCGGGTGCACCCGCTGATCATCGACCTCGGCAACGAACCGCACGAGTCAGGCCCGGGACTCCAGGACCAGTTCAATGCCTATCGCTACATTTACGAAGGGGCAAAGGCCGCGGACCCGGACGTGATCGTACTCGCGACATCGGTCCCGGCCACGGATGCATATTTTGAGGGGGGCTATGGAAAATCGTGCGACGTTTACGACTTCCACGTGTATGAGGCTCCGGAAAATGTGAAGGGAGCCCTCGATCACTACAAGGAAATGTCGAAAAAATACGGCGTTCAAAAACCGATCTGGTCCACGGAAATCGGTCTGAATTGCCAGGGCATGGCGCGGCACGTGGTCGCGATCGATATGATGAAAAAATTCGCGATCTTCTTCGCGAATGGCGGAACGAACCTATCGTGGTTCGATTTGTTTTATCCCGACTCCGGCAGCACGCGCGTCGGCAGTTCCACCGAGGCGTTCGACGTATTCGAGGGCCGGTATTCTCGTTACAGCCCGAAACTCACGGCGATCGTTTACTACGATCTCGTGAATGCCATCGCGATCAAGAAATTCGTCTCGGAAAAACAATACGGCGCGGACGTGCACGCCTATCTCTTCCGCGACCGCGACAACCGCGATCTCCAGATCCTGTGGAAAGACAAAGGCCGCCAGGATACCTTCCTCCCGCTGCCGGGCGCAAAGGAGGTGGAAGTGGTGAGACTCGACGGCAGCCGCAACAGGTTGAACGCGGATGGAAAAGGAATCACTCTCACCCTCGACGAAGACCCCGTGATGCTGCTTTACACGGGCACGAAACCGCTCGCGGATGAACTCCAGCCGCCGGCCGCGAAATTCACTTCGACGCCTTCCGGGTTCGTGCGCGGCGCGGCCACCGATATCGCGCTGGCTCTCGACGGCATCGACGCCGCAGGCGTGGAGTTGACCGCGCCTCCATTCTGGGACGTGAAAAAGACCGCTGCCACGGTGGACAACAAGCCTGCTGTTCGTTTTACAATCACGTCACCCGCGTCCTCGGCGATCCGCGAAGCCGACCTCACGGTCTCGCTCAAGGATGCGAAGGGATCGCAGACCGGCGTCCTCTTTTTGCGGCCTCCGGTGACCGGTCAATTCTCGGTGAAAGTGCTGCCGGAACCAAAGGGCCCAGCGGTCAAACTCGCGATCAAGAACAACGGCACCACGAACCAGGATCTGGACTACGAGGTCTCGCTCCTGAACCAGATACCGCTGGCCAACGGCAGGTATGAACTTCAAAAACCCGTGTCGCCGGAAGCATATTTTACCGGCTCGCCAAAAGGCACCCTGACAGTGACTGCGGGCCAGACCGCGGAACTGAATATTCCGCTGGCTGGAGTCGATCCGCTGAACGTTTACAAAGTCCGGACCATGGTCAGCGACCAGACAGGCCGCAGCGTCGCGAAAGACCGCTATGTGGGCGGCTTTATGGCCGTGCCCAAGGCGGGCGGCGGGATCAAGCCAGACGGCATGCTCGATGAACCGGACTGGCAGCGGGCGCCAGTCGCAAAATTCGACCAGCAACGCCAGGTCTTCGATATCGACAAAAAAGGAGAACCGTGGAAAGGGCCCGCGGATCTGTCGGCAACGCTTCAATATCTTTGGGACGACAAATATTTGTATGTCGGCGTGAAAGTGACGGACGATAAAGCGGGCGCCCTGGTGGAGGACGGGCAAATATGGCAGCAGGATGGCTTGCAATTCCTCATCGATCCGAGCCGCGCGGGGGATGAGAGTCTCGGGAAGTACGATTACGCCGTGGCTGTCGGGAAAAAAGGTCCTCAGGCGTGGTGCTATCTCAGTGCGGATTCAGCAGCTTCCACCGGCGAGGTGAAAGATTTCACCATCGGCAACAAACGCGGCGAAGGTGGCTCGATCACTTACGAAATTGCCATTCCATGGTCGCGGCTCGCCCCCTTCAAGCCGGGCACCGGCAACAACCTCGGCTTCACGATCATCCTCAATGAGGATGACGGCAACGGACGACACAGTTTCATGACGTGGTTCGGCAACGCGCACACGAAGGACGTGACCACCGTGGGTGACCTGATTCTCACCAAATAACGGATAAATTCATGCCACACGAATTTCCCCTATGGCCCTCCACTCCCCCGCATGCGCTGGGGAATGACGCGGAGCGCGACATCCCGACACTCACCTCCTACCTGCCGGAAAAAAAATCCACGAACATGGCGGCGGTCGTGCTGTGCCCCGGCGGCGGATATTGGGAATTGATGGATTACGAGGGCCGGGACTTCGCGCTCTGGCTGAACGAGCGCGGCATCGCCGCCTTCGTGTTGAAATACCGACTTGCCTGCAATGGCTACCATCACCCGGCGATCACGGAGGATGGAATGCGCGCCGTGCGCCATGTGCGGGCCCACTCCGCGGAATGGAACATCGATCCCGCGCGCATCGGCATCATGGGTTCCTCGGCCGGCGGACATCTCGCGTCCATCGCCATGGTCCACGGCGATGCCGGCAATCCGCAATCCGAAGATCCCGTCGAGCGGGCAGGTTCACGTCCCGATTTCGGCATCCTGTGCTACTCGGTAATCAGCATGGAACTCCAGCCGATGAAAAATCTGACCGGCGAGGCGCCTTCGCCGGATCTTGTGCACCACCTCTGCATGGAACTGCACGTCACTGCGCAGACACCTCCCTGCTTCATCTGGCACACGCAGGACGACAAAGTCGTCAAGGCAGAGCATGCGTTGAGATTCGCGCGCGCACTCCAGGCTCACGGTGTCAGTTTCGCGCTGCACATTTACGAATCCGGAAAGCACGGCATGGGACTCGGTGTCTATGGCTACAATCCCGGAGACTCAAAAGAATTGCATCCGTGGACCCTGGAACTCTCCCGCTGGCTGGTTAACAAAGGCCTGACACTATGATGTGACCCGGAACAGAATGCATCCACCCATGGAAACATCCCCCATTCGTGTTACCGCTCATCCAGATGCAAATGAGCAGCTTCTCTATTTCACATCCACCAGCCTCTTGGAGGATGACCGGCATCTCATTTTCATCAGCGACCGCACGGGGTGTCCCAATATTTTTGTACGCGATCTCGAGAGTGGCGATGAACGCCAGCTTACACACAGCGCCGAGGGCTGGCTGAAATCGTACGTCTATTTCGACGGCATACCGTACAAAGGCCTTGGGAAGGCGAGCATCAGTGTTCACGCGGCGAGCGGGACGGTTTATTTCATCCAGGGCCGGCAGATTCGCTCGGTCGACATCCATGGCCGCGAACGATTGCTCAATGAATACCCCGCCGGGCAGATGACCGCCTTCACCCACGTGTCGGCGGACGGCACGCGCCTCTGCGTGCCCACCACGGACGCGCGCGCGCTCGACGATGAAAAACCGCTGCCCGCAAACAAACCCGATTACGACATCGATGACCGTGTCCAGGCCGAGGGGCTCAGCTCCTACCTGCGCGTTTACGATACCGCGACCGGCGACGAGGTCCAGACCGTGCCGGTACCCAGGGCGTGGATCACGCATGTGCAGTTCTCACCGGCGAATCCTGATCTCATCCTTTACAATCATGAATGGGCAACAGCCGACTGGGGCATACGCCGCATGTGGCTCTGGGATGGCTCGCGGCATCTGCAACTACGCCAGGAAAGCGGAGCGGGAATATCGCCGGTACGTTCACGCCACGACTGGACGTGCCACGAAATGTGGGAGCGCGACGGCTCGGCGATCATCTACCACGGCAGTTACTACAAGGAGACACCGTCGCTGGGCGGTTGCGCCTACATCGGGCGCGTGCTGCCCGACGGCTCCGGTTGCATCGAGATCGCCCTGCCTGCGGGGTGGAAACGCTACGGGCATTTCACCGTGGGCAACCCCGGCACGCTGGTGAGCGACGGCTACTACGAAATGCCGGGCGACAAGCCGCCGGGCTGGGGCGGCGCGTGGGTCTGCCTGCTGAAGGTGGACTGGGAAACCAAGCGGATCGAGTGGGTGCCTCTCTGCCAGAGCGGGTCGAGCTGGGATTGCCAGTGCTCGCACCCGCATCCGATCCTAAACCATGCCGCGAATGCGGTCTATTTTACGTCGGACAAGGATGGACGGCGGGCTGTTTACAAAGTCGCACTGTAGGATTTTTCGACCCGGCGAAAGATGCCCTCCGGGGCGCTACGCCTTGCGCGATCCGTGGCGCGGCTTTGCGTTGGCAGGCTGGGTCGATTCGTAAATCATCAGGGGCAACTCGGCGGGCTGCATCAGCAGCGGCCCCCTCCAGCTTTGCTCCTTCTGCGACATCCAGTCCAGGCAGTACGAAATAAACGGCGTGGGATCGGAAACCTCCAGCGATGTAAGACGCGGATTCAACATGGATCCCAACCCCTCACTGTTCGCCGTGCAAAGGGCAATATCCCGCCCCGGTACTAGGCCATGGTCGAGCACGGCCCGCATTGCGCCAAGCGCGGCCGGCGCGGTGATGAAAAACCACGCAGTCTCCTCCCTCACCGGTTCACGGAGAATTTCATCCATGAGCTTGTAGGCCTGGAGCATCGGATCGCCATGGGCCGGAACGTGGTCATTTACCAGCCGCCCGGAAAAACCGTGGATGGCCATCCAGAAACGCCACTGGTCGATCCTCTCCCGCACCTCGGAATTGTCCGGCTGCGTGTTGAAGCAGCCGATGCGCGTGTGGCCGAGGGATTCCAGGTGGTCCAGCAACCGCTGGATGAACACCGGCGGGAATATCCGGATCGAGGGAACCCCGTAGTTGCTGAAATCATGATCCACCACCACGAGCCGGTTCTTGGATTCGCGGAGAAGCGTGGCGATTGCATCCGGAAGCTTTTCAGGAACAGGATTCAAAAACACCCCGTCGAAACCCGCGATGGCATCCACCAGGATCGGGTCGTCCCAATGCATGTATAGAAGCGGGCGCACACTGCACGGGCGGTTGATCGTCGCCTTTTCCATGGCCGTCCTCCAGACCTCCAGGGCATGCGATGCAAGCGTGGGCATGAGGAAACCGAAATTGAAGTGCTTCTTGGTCTCCTGCTCGGCTTGCGTGACTTTCACCCTGCGGTGGTTGTGCCGGCTAAGCAACCCTTCGTCCTCGAGAAGCTTGAGCCCCCGGCGCACGGTCATGTAGTTGACGCCAAACTCCACCGCGAGGCGGCGTTCCGATGGGATCGGCCTGATCGCGTAGCTGCCTTGGAGAATGCGTTTACGGAGCGTCTCCGCGACTTTTTTGTAACCTGGGAAAAACGTGGATTTAGCCACGGCCCCTTTATCTTACAAAAAGGCTGTGGTTTGCAATCTGTAAAAAAATCGGGTTAATCCCGGGATGAAGGAAAATCGGCGCGGGGTGATTTTCCAAGACACGGATCAATGCGCGTGGCATTTCACACAACTCTATGGTTTTCGCCAAACCCTGCCATCCTGCGGGGGTAGCCCGGCAGCCAGCAATTCGGGTGCGGTTGCCAGGGGCGAGCGGCTATTTCAGAGGCTGGGAAGCCGCGATATAATGCTCAAGCTGTTTTTGAATCATATGCGGCGGCGTTAGGGTGCCAGCGGGTGGATCGTGAAAAGTAAAGACACCAAGTTTTCTCCCATCGTACATGGCCACGGGAAAAAGTGTTTCCTTTGCGATCCATGCTTCACAGTAAAGCGGTTTCGTAAAATGTTTTACTCCGTTAGGAGTGGAAAGCGTGTGGTCCACCATGATTGTATTTTGGTAGTGCAAACACTTTTTGCCATTATACAAAACTTCGTCTTTCAGCAATTTATCCGAAAGCCACGAGAAAGCGGCGGCATCGAAGCCAATCGCATATTCCCCATCGAGCCCGATGTCTTCTCCGGTCATAAAAGCCGGGCGGCCGGTCACTGTCTCTGTAACGATCACTACCCCAAGTTTGTCATAGCCCCAGCGCTCGGTTATTTTCCCGGTTGCCCATGTAATCACGTTGCGGCACACATCACCCACTCGGGTTATATCGATTTTTTTAATGTCGGGCGGTGTCTCCGGCGGCTTGGCAGGATCAATCCTGTTGTATGGCACTATATCCACCGTCCATGCGGCGGGAGCCGGGGGAAACTGAACGAGGCCATCCGCACGCACGGCGAGTATCGGGCAGGCTGCGGCGAAAGCCATGAGAAAAATACGAAACTTATTCATAAACAGGTTCGAGTTGCTGGTCTACCACCTTGCCCGTAAACCGGTCGATCGCAATATGCAACCAGTAGCGCCGTTCGCCCTGCACCACAAAATTTGTTGTCAGGTTTGTGGCATTCTGCGGAAAGTTCCCGGTCTGGGCAATGACATCGATCATCAGGTTCCATGTGCGCGTATTCGTCACGTCGGCAAGCGCACGAACCGGTGCTTCGAGATAAGCCTTGTCCGCCTGGTCGCCCAATTTATTTGTAGACGCAGAAAAACCATTGCGGATGACTGACGTGGTGCCGGAACTCACAGGCAGGCTGGTTCCGCTCGTTACAGCCATTACAACACCCAGTTTGTTTACGAGATCAGCCCGGCTGCCGATCTGATTTACCTCCAGGCAACCAGCGATCGAGGCTGCAATATTACTGCCCGTGGTGGTAATCTCGGCGTTAAGATTATACGTCGGATCGGCCTCCTGCTTCCCGGCGCCGGATAGAATTGCCTGCAATACGGGTGCCGGTGCGTTGTTCGGATTGATCTGCCCAGCGACCACAGAAGGCTGGTCTGTGACGCTGAAAATATCGAGCAGGGCGGAATCCGCGCTATACGAAGTAAAAAAATCGAGATTCTTAAAAGGCAGATCACGGTACGCATGCCCGAGTTCTCCCACGGATCGAAACGGACGGTTCAAGACGATAGGTCGCCTGCCCATGGTGTGAGCGGCATTCGCACCCGTACCTGTGGTAACGCTGTATCCGTTTAATACTTGGGATAGCCCATCCTTGGTGGTACCGTTGGTGAAAAGACAATCATTCCCCGGGCGCACGATACCATCCGGATCAGCATAATAAGCTTCATTGGCTCCCAGCGGGGTGTTCTGTGCCCACGCGCCTATATAGGATGAGATTGCCCAATAATAACCCTGAGTAGGAGGACTCGGCCAATTGGGTACTCCGTTCGTGCAACCACCGTTGTTATCGTTATAATAAAAACCACCGGTGACAGGCCACGGAAGATCGGCTTCCCCTGGAGAGCCGGGAGCACTTGCATTCTGCCAAGTCTGATTAATCACGTGAAAACCGGGAGCATGGCTTGAATCAATAGTGGTCGCCGAAAAACGGTCCGTCCGCGGATCGACACGCATAATAGGGGTTGTGCTCGTGGCCGACGAACCCCACACCTTATCTGTAGGAGCACCTGTGCCGGCAACGCTCCATGAATGACTGAATACATCCAACCAGCGGCTTAAGTAATTATAGGGCAAATACTTGCCGCTAGCAGTGTCATAATATTTAAGGCAAAAAGTAACACCCTTTTGGTTATTTAACGGTGGAGCGGGAGCCGCCGGAATAATTTTCACATCCACGAAACCTCCCGCCGAAACATCCTTCACCCATGTGGAATTGTGATCAGGAGCTGTTGACAACGCCGTGATTTGATAGGGGCTGAACCCAGTATGAATGGCCAGGAATGGGTTATACGACGGGTTACTGTCATAAGGATTTGTCGGACCGCCTGCGCCGGAAGGCGCAACATTAATGGACGCCATGTCAATACTTGTGCCAGGAGCTTGGTTTGTATCTATATTAGCGAGAGTTAGAATTCCCGGATTGGCGAAAACGGAAGTGCCCGTGATACTGACCGGATCTTTGAAATAGAGGGTGGATTCCTCCTGGTACCCCCCGTCAGCTCTTGGAGAATCGTAACTCCATGGGTCACTAAGTTTTTCATACCGCACAATGCCACTACTGCTGCCGATTCTTAACTGGACAGTTCCATAGGCCTGCACCATGAAGGACGAAGGCCGGTTCGTCATCACAATGGGCGTCTGAAACGGAGTCCAAAGCTCCGGCTGATACCATGAGTTATATCCATAGTATGTGGGATCCTGTCGATACCATGTGATGGGGCGCATCTCGTAAAGATAGGGCAGATTTTCTACACCATAGAATACATTCAACGGTCCGTTCTCAGGGACGGTGATGTTATCAAAATTATTACCCTGAAAAAAGATTGCCGTGGGGTAACTATCGCTGTCGTATTGATCAATGATATTGGCTCCGATCTGAATGATTTGAGCGTCAGGCTTATTGCTTATAACGTCGAACGACATTCCGCCGCATCCTTGCGCAACCCCATGGTTGGATACAGTCACATTCGTGGGCCCCGGGTCCCTGCCCAGCGATCCATTCAGGATTCCCGCCTTGAGCAACTCAAAAAAGTCCGGTTCTCGCCCCAGCGCCGCAACCTGGTTGAGCGTGAGGATTTGGTTGCCAGTCGTAGTTCCACCGCCGGTTTGCGCAACGATTTGATTTGAGATAGTCCCATGGATATACATCCAGCAGGGATTTCCGTATGCATCCTGGCCCCATTGCAGGCCGAAACAATCCTTCACAGCCTGTGTCATCCCGGATGCGGGTCCGGTATGCGTCAACCAGCCGATCCGGGCCAGTGAAAATCGATGCTGGAGATAGGGGTCGCCGATCTGCACCTTGTAGCTGGTGGTAGTACCGTCGTCATTATAGTGGACAATAGTAACCCCGGCAGTCGGGAAGCGCACATTGGCAAGGTCGCGGTTTATGGAACCGGCAGTTTCGGCGTTCGTTTTGTACGCGTAAATATTCAGGCCGCCATTGCTGCCGGTCGCCGCAGGATAGGGCGCCGGGTTTGTCATGTTACCCGCGTCGGATGTCGGGGACCATGAGGGGCCTGTCACCGCCCGGCTGAATGTACCCATGTACTGGAGCGCGTTTTGCAATGCCGCCAGCGATGTTCCCGGCGTGGTGGTGATGCTGCTCCTCGTCATGAGGTTGATCAACTGCTGCCGGCTGAGAAATGCCTGATCCGTCTGGTTGTTGTAAGCCGTGCCGCTCACCTGGAGCAACCCGTTCGTGTTCGAAGTGACGACGCTGTAATATTTCGCCTGGGTCCCAGTCCCGCTTGTGGGCAGGGTGGTAAACGCAGGAAATGCCCCGATATCCACACCCGCGCTGTTCAGGGTGGCATAATTGCGCCAGCCGACGATGCTGTTCACATTGGTGGTCGAGAGGGTCGGCAATCCCGAGCCGGAAGAGAGGACTGCGAGATTTGCAAAAGCCAGTGCTCCCTTGCCTCCGTACAAGGCCTGTTGCGCAGTGCCTGAAACATACGGTGCAGTGCCACTGTTGATACAGGGATAACCCGCGGCATTCATATCGAGCAGCGCCCCTTCATCGTAGATTGCGTAGGCGTAACGGCCAATGACCGAATTTGTGGGCGAAGTGAGTGGCGGCACAGCGGGGCCACCGGTGCCGGTGACATACACCCAGCTCGGTGGCGTGAAGCCCGTGCTGCCGGAGCTGACGGGGGTCGGATCGAGCGCGGTGCTGCTGCCGGTCTGGCGCGGAAGCAGGTAATGCTGATTCCAGCGGGCGGGGCTGACGTTTCGTCCATTTGCCGAAACGGCGGCGCTGGAGGCGTTTAAAGAAGCGGTATGGTCAATGCCCGGTGATGGAATGGCCGAGCCCGAGCTCGTCCTGAGCAGGGTGGGAAGCGGATAGGTCCCCGATCCCATGAACATGGGAATGGCTCCGGTATATGACACCAGGGGAGGTGTCCCATTGCGCACGGGGGAAATCTCTGTGTTCAAATAGAGGGTGGTATTCCCGCTCACGGATGCGGTGCCGCTTTGCAAGAGCTCCTGTTTCAAGTCACTGGTGATGATGTCGAGCGCGCTCTTGGCCATGGCATCCGCGCTCGACTGGTTGAAGCTGCTGTTGGAAAGCTGGCGGTCGGTCATCGTGCGTGAAAAATACGCGACGATCAGTCCCGTGAGCAGCACCACGAACGCCAGCACGATCACAAGGGCAACGCCTCGTTCGTACCGTCGTGGAGTATGGATAATGGAATTCATAGTCTCAACCCGGAATCAGGGGGCGGTGCTTTGGGAGAGGTAAAAGTAACGCTTGTAAACCCGGATGGAGGAAGCGGCTATCCTCGGGATTCCATTCGTCGGGTCGTTGATTGCGGACATCCATTGGGCTTCAAGTCCGCCCGGCAGCGTCAAGTCAATGCCGTTACTAGAAAATTTATTTACGTAATTACCCTGAGAGTCCGTTTGCGGAAAGTCGGCCATCATGGCTGCTAGCGATGTAAGCTGGCTGTTACTGACAAGTACCCTGCTTTTCGGGTTGATCACGGCGATGATCACCCCGATCGCGGCGACATCCCGCAGACCGCTCACGGAAGTGTGATCCGTGACGCCGGTGATACCCTTGATGCGTCTGTCCCATGGCGTATCGCTGAGCATGACGTACTTTGGCGTTCCATCGGCAAGCGTCTGGCCTCGGATGAGATAGAAGTATTCAAACCGGAAGACATCCGGCCCTATGGGCTCGTAGTTTTTGTCCTCATAGCCCGCATCCCCGGGGGCCGCCGTGGAAGCCGCCGGCCAGTTCTTCGTGATCACATTAGGCGTCGAGGTAGTGGAACTTCCCGAAAAAACGAGCGGCATCGCGGTGCCGCTCGAAATGGACCCGGACACCATGCCGTTCCAGAAAACCCCGAAACCGTATCTCTGGAGCTGGTTGAAACAGGCGCTCCCGTTCTTTGCATTCACGCGGTAACCTACCACGGAAACGGGACTCGGGACACCTGCCGTGGTCCCCGACATATAGTAACCCGGCACCTGGCTGTAGAACGCCATCTGGTCGTTCCCGGATTGGGTGGTGACCGGGTCCGGGTCCTTGAGGTAATAGTCCACGTCTGCCCGCTTGACGATTTGCGCGAAATCGATCGCAATGCGGTCAAACACCGCCCGGGCCTGGGAATCGGAATCCATGTGGTTGTTACCCATGGAGGTGATGGTGGTGGCGCTGTTAAAAAGCTGGCTGATCAGGATCATGATGAGTGCCAGCACGCCCATCGACACCAGCATCTCCACCAGCGTGAACGCGCGCCGGCAACGCCGGGACGGAAAATAGTGCGGAATGACAGCCCTCGCGGCGGGCTGGTGATCTTCACGCCCCGGTTTTGCCACTGCGGCATTCTGACTGCGCGGGGGGAGATTCATAACTCAGTTTCTATCCATTGCGACAAACGTCTGCACCTTGCCGTTGGGTTGCGCCACTGCGGGATCGACCGCAGCCGGCCAGCTCACCTGCAAATTCACCAAAGTGGCCGCCCTCGATGTTCCGGTCTGAACGCCATTGGCGAGAAACGTAACGGTGAGCAGGTAGCGGGATTTGTCCAGCGTGGAAACCTGGCCGTCCCCCGTGAAATAAAGCCTGGATGAACCGGATGTGGTTGGATTGGGTGGGATGACGATTAAAAAATTCTGCGTTGTCCCGCTGAGTGCCGCCGTGGCACGGAGATCGGCGACCACGGAGGAAAGGATTCCATTTGCCGCGGTCTGCTCCACCGCCTGCTGGTTGCTCCTCATTCCAATGGGCAGCAACCCGAAGAGCGCGAGCAGGCAGAATGAAATCACGCCCAGGGAGAGGGTAACCTCCACGAGTGAAAACGCACCGGTTGTATGTCTGGAAATTTTCATCGTCTGTAAATTGCCACGTTTCCCCCGACGCCGGTGACCTGCACCGCCGAAACATTCCTGCTGATGTTGTCCACGACATTGCCGTGGGTTGATTGCAATCCCACTTCGATGATGGGAGTGAGGGGCTGGACAACATTGTTTACGATCACGGCGGCTTCTCCCCTGGGATTGAATTGGATCGTCTTTTTAAACTTGTATTGCGCCGTGCCACCGGGCGGATATTGGAACAGGTTCAAAGCCAGGGAAGCATCGGAAGGGATATCCCCGATCTGCGCATTTGTCCCGCCCACGGCAGGACGCGCGTCGAAACTCGTGCCAGTACCACTGCCAACCGGAAAGACGGGATCGTTGGCAACGGCGGTCTTGAGATGCATGTTACTGATTTTCACCAGCTTGTCCAACTGTGTCAGCCCGGAAGTCATGGTGGTGACGCTGTTCGGGGTGTAAACCATGGTGCCATCCGCGGATGCAACGGTGGATATGACGATCTTCCCTATGCCAGATGTTCCGGAGACATTGATATTTTCCTCAAAAAAACCCACCCATACATAGGTATCATTTGCCGTCGCATAGGAGCGCGCAGTCTGGAGCACGCCGGAGACATCGTAGCCAGCCTTCGTAACATCTCCGCCGCGATTGATGGTGTTAAATGCAGGGATGACGAGGGCTATGAGCACACCGATGATCGCCATCACAACAAGCAATTCCACCAGAGTAAATCCTGTTTTACGGGTGGCGTTTATGGTTTCGGATCTGGGGGTGGGCGACGTCATTCTAAACTGGAGGATTATCGAATCATGGTTAGATTTTTGACAATAATGGTGTCACTATGAATTATTAATTTAATAAAAATGGCAAATTGCTACTAAAAATTCTAATATTGTGATTACTTTGTCAAGCGTTTTAACTCGTTAGCAAGAAGACCAGAACCACTATGTTTGAAACCAAGAGACCCGCGCCCGCCGACCGTTGCTTTACGAGCCCTGCGATTGAACAATGTATTGAGAAGACCGTTTCGAAAATTCGCGACCCGGAGATTGCGTGGCTCTTTTCCAATTGTTTTCCCAATACGCTGGATACCACGATCACCCATGCGAAACGCGGGGGAAAGCCCGACACAATCATCATCACCGGCGACATCCCCGCGATGTGGCTCCGGGATTCCACCGCGCAGGTATGGCCGTATCTTCCCCTCGCAAAACATGATCCCAAACTGCGCCAACTGCTCGCCGGAGTGGTCCGCCGGCAGGCCGCATGTGTGTTGATCGACCCCTATGCAAACGCCTTTTGCCGCACGATCAAACAGCGCACCGAGTGGAAGAAGGACAACACCGAGATGAAACCGGGCGTCTTCGAGCGAAAGTATGAGCTCGACAGCCTCTGCGCCGTGCTGCGGCTTTCCACCGGCTACCATGATGCCACGGGCGACACGGGATGCTTCGATGCGCAGTGGGAGCAGGCGATCGACACCATCCTGGAAACGATCCGCCGGGAGCAGGAGATGCCCGCAGAGGGGGAGAAGCCGCATTATAGTTTCATGCGCACCACCCCGCTGGCACATGACACGCTTTCGCTGGGTGGAAAAGGCCATCCCGGACGGACGTGCGGGCTGAGCCGCAGCCCCTTCCGCCCCTCGGACGACTCGACGATCCTGCCATTCCTGATCCCCTCGAACGCGATGGCCGTCGCCTGCCTGAAGGGGGTGGCACGTCTCTGCGACATTCTTCCTGGCAATGAAGCGCGCGCGCAATCTGCACGGGCGCTGGCGGAAACGATCGATGCCGCGATCCGGCAGACCGGCATTATTTCCCATCCCGTGCTCGGCAAAGTCTTCGCATATGAAGTTGACGGCTTCGGCTCGTATTACTTCATGGACGACGCAAACGTGCCAAGCCTTCTCAGCCTCCCCTACCTCGGCTACTGCGCGGCGGACGATCCGGTATATCTCAACACGCGCAAGGGGGTGCTCGGCCATCATAATCCTTATTATTCCGAAGGCAAAGCCGGGGCTGGAATCGGGGGACCCCACGTAGGCGGCGGCTTTATATGGCCAATATCCATCATGATGCGCGCAATGACCAGCGATAACGAAACGGAAATCACCGACTGCCTCTCAATGCTGAAGCAGACGCACGCCGGCACAGGATTCATGCATGAAACGTTCTGGAAGGATGACGCCGCACGGTTCACGCGCTCATGGTTTGCATGGGCAAACTCCCTCTTTGGCGAACTGATTCTTCACCTGGAAAACAAATATCCCGGGCTGCTGTCGCGCGTTTGATCCGCTGAAAAAAACAGCGACCACTGTTTTACAAACGATAAACGAACAATCGCACTGATTTTATCGGAGCCCTGCAATTGCCCCCGGCGGATGTCCGGGCCAGGAAAGGTCTTTTCAAGCAAATGAAAAGAATTTCGAATCATGCGCTTCCGTGGCCCTGTTTTCCGGAGGAAAGCCATAAGGAGACTCTATTCTCCAAGTTGTTTCAGAATCTGGACACCTTTTGAACAGATCATTTTGAGACACCGATCGTATCGCAAGTTGCTCATCATAAGAATGTAACAATACACGTCATCAGATTTTATTTTCATGAAACCAAAATTCGAGTTGCGTTTTATCAACTATTTGTTTAGTTATGAAACACTTTTTGAATAAACGTGAGTTTGTGGCTAAATTCCCTTTGAGTGCCATACCGTCGTGTTTTTTCAGAAATGCTTTCCATGAAAAATTTAAAATCGCCGCCTTCTTACGTTTTCCATCTTCTCCCTAACGCACACCTGGATCCCGTATGGTTGTGGGATTGGCAGGAGGGCCTCAATGAGGGCGTGACCACCGTTCGCACCGTGCTCGACCTGATGGATGAATTTCCAAAACTGACGTTCATCCGCGGAGAATCCTCGATCTACGAGCATATCGAAAAAACCGACTCCGCCACTTTCGAGCGCGTGGGACGCATGATCGAATCCGGCCGCTGGGACGTGGTGGGAGGAACATACAACCAGCCCGATACCAATCTGGCCGCCACGGAAACCCTCTGCCGCCAGTACGAACGCGGACTCGCTTATTTTGATTCACGCTTTAAAAAAACGCCGCGCGTGAGCTGGCAGGCCGATTCCTTCGGACATACCCCTGGGCTGCCGAATATCATGCGTTCATTCGGGATGACAGGCTTTGCCTTCACCCGGCCGGCGCGCGGCCAGTTCCCGATGCCCGAGCCTGCTTTCTGGTGGGAATGCGACCACAGCAGCCGCGTTCTTTGCTACCGGCAGCATTATGTCGCCTATTGCAGCGAACGCGGCAACATCGGCACCATTCTTGATCACACCCTCAAGGAAGCTTCGGATCTGCCTCTCGTAAATGTCGGGGTTCTCATGGGCCTGGGCAACCACGGAGGCGGACCTTCCCGCCGTCACATCGCCGATGCGGAAGCATGGGGCGCGGCGCATCCCAATGTGGAAATCCGTTACTCGACACTCCACGGCTTTTTTGCAGACCTCGAAAATGAAATCCGCACGCGGAAGGAAATACACGTCCCGCGCCTGCGCGGTGATATGGGATTCTGCCTGCGGGGTTGCTACTCCTCGGTGATGAAGTTCAAATCGGTTTACCGGCGCGCCGAGGCGTTGCTTGCAAGCGCAGAAGCAACACAGGCGATGATTGCCACTTCCCTCGACAAGCCACACCAGTCGCTGGGCGAAGCGTGGGACGGCATCCTTTTTAATTCCTTCCACGATATCCTCCCGGGATCGAGCATCGAGCGCGCATTCGACGAGCAACTTGCCCTGGCGGGTCTCTCCGCGCATCAGGCCCGCAAAGCACGATTCGACGCACTCAACCAGCTCGCTCTTCAGGTGGACACCTCCGTGCCTCCCGCGACAGAACCCGATCGTCCCACGGACGTGCCGCTTCTCGTCTGGAATCCGCTCCCGAGGGAATTCCGCGGCTGGGTGGAAATGGAAGCCCCTTTGGATTACCGCCCGCTCAAAGGCTATACGACAGCCCTGAATACCCTTCCCTTGTCCCTTACCGGACCAAACGGGGAAAAAACGGCCTTCCAGGAAATCGCCACCGAGCACGGCAGCATGCGTGATGCGGCATGGCGCAAGCGCCTGGCGGTCCATACGAGCATCCCGCCGCTCGGGTGGAAAGTTTTCCGTCTCGGATACCGGGACAAGGCCCAGAAAATTGCGAAGCCGGGCAAGGACGCCTGTGTCGTCACGCGCGGGAAAAACCCGTCGATCCGCAACCGCGATTGGAAATTGCAGGTCACGCCCGCCGGTCTCATGAAAATCGGTTATGCCGGCAGGAATTTCCTCGGCGGCCCCGGCACCATGAAATTGCAGGTCGTGGAGGATATCTGGGGATCATGGGGCGGCATGGAAGAGGAGAAAAAATCCATCCAGTTGGAGAAGGTCATCGAATCCTGGGCGATCCGCGATCACGAGATTCTGGAAGAGGGCCCCGGACGCGCTTCACTCTGGACACGCTGGAAAGGCCGCAACTCCTGGCTGGAATTGACTTACCAGATTGGCCGCGACGCGCGGGAAGTGCGGGTAAAAGGCCGCCTCCTGTGGAATGAGCGCAGCGCCCGCTTGAAACTCGTGCTTCCCTCCACCGGCCCATTGACCATGCAGGTTCCCGGCTCGGAGGCCGCCCGAAATCAATCGGGGCATCTCCCCTGCGGCCGCTGGTTCCGCCGCGGAATCGGAGAAACATCCATCGGCTTCATCAGCGACGTGCTCAGCGATGTGGACACGACCGCCACCGAGATCAATGTCACGCTCGCCCGGGCCACGCGTTACGCGAACGACGTGCCTACGCCGGCCGATGTTGAAAAATGGCTGTCCGCGACCGACTGCGGCGAATTGAAATTTGAGTTCTGGCTCGCGCCGGGCAGTGCAAATCTCACCCATCTCGCGCAGGAATTGATCGAGCCACCCGTGGTCGTCAGCACTTCCGCGCATCCCGGCACCCTGCCGGACACCGGTTCGCTGGCGCGGCTTGAGCCTGATCACCTCGCGCTCCTGGCCGCCCGGGTCGGTGAGGATGGAAACCTGGTTGTCCGGGTTCAAAACCTTTCCAAAAAGGCCACGAATGCGCGCCTGATCTTTGGCGACAGATCGTTTCCGCTGGGAATCCTGTATGCTTTTGAAATCAAGACCGTGAGGGTGGAAACCGCAGCCGGGAAGAAACACATCAACGGAAATTCAAACGGAAGGTTTGAAAAAAAGCCGGCGCTCGTTGCATCGCCAAGAAAATCCCGCACCGGCGCCATCTTTCAAACGGCGTGAAATCCCAGGCGTCAGAATTGGTCTTGTGCGGAATTCCGTTTGGGACTCCGGCGGAAAAAGAGGTATTGCGGCGGGTAAAGGATCTCGGTTTCACCTCCGTGCAGATTTACACGTTCTGGCGGGACTTCGAACCGAATAAACAGGGGCAGTTTGAATGGGAGGCGCTCGATCGCCAGGTTGAACTGATCCGGGAAGCGGGGATGAAATATGTCCCCTTCCTGTTAATGGGGCCGAAGTACGGCGCGCCTGACTGGTGGCTGGCCGATCCGCGCCACGCCGGTCTGCGATGCCTGGAGCACGGAAAAGATTCACCCATTGAATCGGTCTGGAGTCCTGCTTTTCGAACCGAAATCACAAGAGTGCTGGAAGGCTTTGCGCGCCACTATCTTCCGATGGATATCCTGGAATCGATCCAGCCGGGTATCTGCGGCGACTATGGTGAGGCAATTTTTCCGGTGCTAGGCAACTGGCCGGGAGACTATCACACGCATCGCGGGTATTGGTGCGGGGGCGATGACGCCATCCTCTCGTTCCGACAATATCTCAGCGGGAAATACGGCACCGCGGAAAATCTCAACCGCGCATGGCGCTCCCGGTTTTCATCGTTCGAGGAAGTGCGCCCGTTTCTAAAACAGCGGGCGCCGTCGCGGACGGCGTTTTTTGACCTTGTCGCATGGTATCAGGATTCCATGACCCGATTCGCGGAATTCTGGATGTCGGAATGCCGGCGCATTTTCCCTTCCCTGCCCGTTTATCTTTGCACGGGTGGCGCGGATGACGAGGCTCACCTGGGGACGTTATTCGCCGCACAGGCCAGGGCGGCAGCGCGGCATGGCGCGGGCATCCGCCTGACCAATGAAGTCAATAAATTCTACGAGAACTTCCGTCTTACATCGCACACCCACGCCGCATGCAGTTTCTATGGAGCGTACCTTGGCCTGGAGCCTGTCGGGCCACTGACAGAACTCGGGGTAAGGAGCCGCATGTTTGGTTCCGCCGCATTCGGCAACCGGCAGATGTTTCATTACTACAACAACGTGTTTGACAAGGAAAACCACGCATTGCCATCTGCCGCTGTTGTCCGGGAACACGCCCCACTGCTGCAAGAGGCGAAGGTGGAACAGGGCATCGCATTTTTCTGGCCCGTGGATCAGGGCCTGCTCGAAGGGGCAATTCCAGCGGAGGCCCGGGACGCGCTGCTTCACATCCGGAGGCACTATCCGGTGAGCCCGGTGAGCGACGAAATGATTCTGGATGGCGCGCTCGACCAATATGGGTGCCTGATCATGATGGGAACCACGACAACACGCGCGGAGGTACTCCACCACATCACGCAATGGGTCCGCGAAAAAGGCGGGCGACTTTTGTCATCGGGACTTTGCTGCGATCTGGAGCTGGAGGCGGTCGGGGAATTCGACGCACTCTTCGGCATCGAGAAGGATTCCGAGGATGCGTGGGGGCATTCCAACGCAGACGTGCAGGCGTCTCCGGATTTTGCGAAACTGGGCAATATCCCCTCCTTTCACACCGAGCACGGCTGGCTCCGCCTTGCCGAAGGTACCGAAAAAATCGCTACCGCAAAGGAACGCCCGCAACAAAGCGGCACACACGCGCACGCGATCAGCCCGCTTTTCCGCCGCACATATCCCAATGACGGACAGGCGGTGTTTTACTGTGGCCCGGTGACATTCAAGATAGATCCGCAAAACTGCTTCTCCGATCCCGGTGTGCTTCTGGCGTTGCTGGATGACATGTGCGCAATGAGCGGCGTGCTGCCGCTGGGAACGCAGGAAGACGAAATTGCGCGCGCGCGGGTTGGCGACAATCTGCTGATCCTGCGGGAGGATACGATCGAAACACGGCCCGCCGGACAGAACAACGCTGTGGGGAAAGAGCCGTCACAAAGCACGCAAGCCGCCGTTGTTTCACACGCGTGAAACAGTAAAATACGATTACTCACCGGGACGCATGCCCTATCCCTTGCTTGTACTTGCCTAAACAAAAACGCGGGTTCATCATGCGCGACTCCCTGTGAATCCGACTGAAACGAAACCCAAAAACGTCATCTGGATTTTCGGCGACCAGCATCGCAGCCAGGCGCTAGGTATCCATGGCGACCCGAATCTTTCCACCCCGAACATCGATAACCTTGCCCGGACGGGCACGGATTTTCAAAACGCACTCACTGGCTCACCACTCTGCTGCCCGTGCCGCGGCTCCCTGCTGACCGGTCTATACCCCCATAAATGCGTACCCGGCCACGAACACCGCATGCCGGATTCCTGCAAGACCGTAGCACATACGTTCCACGACAACGGCTATGAAACCGCATGGTTCGGCAAATGGCACCTGGATGGTTTCAAGGAAGCCAACGGGCGCGCGGCATTTCACACCATCCCCCCCGAACGTCGCGGCGGCTTCGATACCTGGATCGGATACGAAAACAACAACAGCCAGTACGATTGCTGGGTACACGGCCACAAGAATGGCGGCGGGGAAATCGGGATGTACCGGCTTCCGGGCTACGAAACCGATTCTCTCACCGATCTGCTCATCGATTTTCTCAAGAACCGGAAGCTGAATGCTGACGGAACAGACACCCAACCATTCTTCGCATCGCTGTCCGTGCAGCCTCCGCACGATCCTTATGTCGCCCCAGCGATCCATGCCGGGTCACGAAACCCCGCAACAATCGAATTGCGCCCGAATGTCCCGGCAATCCCATCCGTTGTGGAGCGCGCCACGAACGACCTGACGGGCTACTATGCCATGATCGAGAATCTCGACTGGAACGTGGGCCGCGTCACGCAGGCCCTTCGCGAAACCGGTCTCGATGAATCCACCTATATCGTCTTTTTTTCCGATCATGGGGACATGCATGGCTGCCACGGCCAGTTCCGGAAGACCAATCCTTTTGAAGAGTCGATCCGTGTTCCCTTCATCATCAGCGGAGGCATCCCGAATTACGGACGCCGTTTGCCCGACACCCCGGCGCTGATCAATCACGTGGATGTCGCTCCCACCACCCTTGGACTTTGCGGCATTGATACCCCTCCGTGGATGCAAGGGAAGGATCTCTCCGGATTTTACCGAAGGGACAGGCCAAAACCAGAGCTCCCGGATTCCGCCTACCTGCAACTCGTCATCCCCACCCGCCACCACGACTCTGTGGACCGCCCGTGGCGGGGTATTGTGACAGACGATGGATGGAAATTCGTCTGCCTGGAAGGGCAGCCATGGCTTTTATTCAACCTGAACGAAGATCCCTACGAACTCGTAAATCACGCCTTTAATTCCAGATACAAAGAAAAGCGGCAGGCATTGCTCGAACGGCTGAGCAAATGGATCGACGACACCGGCGACTCCTTCAATCTTCCGCAGCTTTAATTTTCACCCCCTTACAGACCGAAACAATCGATGATCAAAATTATCGCCGGACCGGCGAAGTGCCAGGTTCTTCAACGCCTCGGCTCGCGCGGCGCAAACCTCTCACTCACTCTCTCCTCCAGCGAAAGCGCCCCATTATTCGCTACAATCTCGGATTCCAAGGGCCGCGCCATGAAGGGGTGGAACAAACGCCGCATCGGCGCGCTTGCAGAAGGCAGGCAACAAACGATCACGCTGAAACATATTCCCTCCGGGGGCCCGTACCGGTTGACGCTTGCGGCGGGAAAATCCAGCGCCGCCATTAGACAGCTCTTCGTGGGCGATGTATGGCTGCTCGCAGGGCAGAGCAACATGGAAGGCTGCGGTAAGATGACGGGTGCCGCCAAAACGCATCCGTTGATCCGTGCATTCTCCATGCGACGCGAGTGGCGGCTGGCAAAGGACCCGTTGCATATCTGCCCGGAGTCGCCTGATGCCTGCCACAGCCAGGGACAGCAGTTGTCGGTGCGGGAGGCCGAAAGTCGCCGCCGCCAGAATCCGAAAGGCGTGGGCCCCGGGTCTTTTTCGCGCACAACATGCTTGAAAAATCCGGCGTGCCGCAGGGGCTCATCTGCACGGCACACGGCGGAACCAGCATGACCCAGTGGGATCCCAAGCGCAAATCCCTGGGCGGTGAATCCCTTTACGCGTCGATGCTGATGTCGCTTCGCGCCACCGGTCAACCCGTGGCTGGCATCCTCTGGTACCAGGGCGAGAGCGATGCGAACGATGCAGCCGTGAACCTTTACACCGGGAGGATGAAAGAACTTGTCGCCGCCACGCGGCGCGACTTCAAGCAGCCTGCCCTACCTTGGATCGTGGTGCAGATCGGCCGCCTGTTTGGCACCGTAAATAATCCGCCTGCCGCTTGGAATTCCATCCAGGAACAGCAACGCCGCCTGCCCCGCTTCATCCGCAATCTCGATGTAGTGGCGGCAATCGACCTTACCCTCGACGACCACATTCATATCGGTTCCGCAGCATTTCCGACGCTGGCCAGGCGCATGGCGGGCGTTGCGGACCGCCTCGTTTACAAGAACTCCCGAGCCTTACCGGCGCCGCAACCCAGCCGCATCCTCGCAGGCTCGCAAACCATCACTGTCCACTTTTCCGGCGTGCACGGCGGGTTGCAGGCTGCCGGGGAGCCCCACGGATTCGCTCTTGTCGACGAAACCGGCAACGCGATCCCCGACATCTTCAAGACGACGCTTGAGGGGGATAAAGCCATCCTGCATCTGAGCCAGCCGACCGTGCCGGGAACCCGGCTCTCCTACGGCCACGGTCTGATGCCCGTGTGCAACATCACCGACAAACGGGGCCAGGCCCTGCCCGTGTTCGGGCCGTTGCCGATCCATTCCAAAACAGCATGGCTGCCGTTCATCACCACGTGGAATGTTTCACCGGTCATTTCATCACCGGAGCGCAAACTCGCGGCACTGGAAATCAGGAACCTGGACCACGCAAACAGTGAAACAAGAACCTACCCTCCGGCAGGATTCATCAACGAGCGCGAGCGCTGGCAGAACCATTCCGGCCACTGCTATTTCTCCTCGAAGGTGGAACTCCCCGAGGCCATGGACCTGGACGTCCTCATGGGTTACGACGGCCCGTTCCGGTTGTGGATCGATGGCAAGCCGTTCTTCACCGACTTGAAGGGGATCAATCCCTGCATCCAGGACGAAAGCTCAAAAAAGATAAAGCTCGCAAAAGGCGCGCGCACGTTCCATGTCGCCATGGATCTCAATGGCGGGCTCGCGTGGGGATTTTTCCTCCGGTTCAAGCGCCGCGACATCACCCGCGCGGAATTGACTTCCGGCAACTACGCAAAACCAGTTTACAGCGTCTAGACCCGCGCCTTCGGCGCATGCACAGCCCAGCCCGCCAAAAACTGTTGCCACGAAAGAAAACTCCATTTAATGTCCCACCCGGTTTGAGGCGCATCATGCGCCCCGGACAAATCCGCGCGCGATTAGCTCAGTGGTAGAGCGCTTGCTTCACACGCAAGAAGTCGCAGGTTCGAACCCTGCATCGCGCACCATTCATTTTGAGGAGCCGGAACCTGCTTCTTCAACCGCTGGCAAGTTATCGGAATCTGTTACGCTGGATTCAAAACCGGACCAGGTATTCGAGGAGCGCCATATGGATATATTACCAGTTGAAAGATTGAGCGCTTTCGATCCATCGGACGAAGCTTTCCCACAGTCGAATGTATTTTTGTAAAACACAACGTTGTTGAATTTTGTGTTCACGGGATTGTCGAACCAGGCGGTGGCTTTGCCTACCCGGATGGCGATGGGCATGCCGGCGATGGTGTTGTATTCGAATACATCCTGATCCAGGTCACCGCCTGAATATCCACGCTGTTCGGCCCCGAAGAAGATGCCTTGGGAGACGATATTTTTCATTGTATTTCCCCGGTATGTGTTGCCCAGATGCCCCAATGTGCCGGTTGAGGATTTTGTCAGATCATTCGTGATGATGCGCAGGCCGTTGAATGCGCCGTCCAGGGAATTGCGGGTGATGAGGTTGAAGAATGTCGCGCTTGGAGTGGGAGTGGCGGGGTTTGGAACCTGGGAATATTCATCGGCCAGCCCGCCGCGCATGTTGGTGACCTCGTTGCCGGCAAAGATCACGACGGAGACATTTCCGTACATGGACATGGCCACTGAGGCGGTTTCGTATTTTGCGTAATCTCGTTTCCCGTCGAGCCTGTTGTGATAGATGACTGTGCGCGTCTGCGCCGGGCCGACGCCGATGATGCTGGTTTTGCCGGGAAGCACCGACCATGGCGGCGTTACGGTGATTGTGTTGCCTTCCGCTGCGGTGACCCGGCGGAACTGTCCCGTCCCGGGGCCGCTTAAAACCACGGCATCCTCTGATATTTCCGCCGGTGGTTTTTTTGAAAAAACAGCCGTTGTCGATGTCACTGCAACCGGGCTGGCCGCGAAGGTCGAAGTCCCAACCTCAAAGAGGATTTGCTCCCCCTGGTTGGAGTCCCCTATATTCACGGGAGGCGCCATGTTTACCGTGGTATTGTCGCCGATATAGAAATTGCGGTTGGAATCCGGATGCGATTGCGTAACGAGGAACCGTCCCGACCCGACTCCGCCCAGGGTTGCCGCCGCAGGGTCGTAATCCTGCGCCCTGTTGCCGGAGATCTCCACCTCGCTGCCTCCCCATGAAATGATTGCGGCATTCGCAAAATCAGTCAGCCGGAAATTGTTGTTCCGCATGATGACCTGTTTTGAATCGGAGAGGAAAACCTGGTCGCCGATAAATTCGCTGTCCGCGATTGTCAGGTAGTTGTTTGAACCGATATTGAATCCACCGACAGTTCCTTTCCAGTTGAAGCGGGTATCAATCAAGCTGACGTAGTTATGATGCCTGAAGATGAAGAGCGATTTTTTGCCCAGATTTCCGTTGCCATCGAAGGTCAGCTTTTTGAACCCGACGTGATGGACCTCGTTTGAATCGGAAAAAATCATCGCCCAGTCCGGCGGTTGCGCGGACGCGAAACCGGGGCCTGCCTTGATCGTGGTCGTCTCGCGATCTTCTCCCAGCCACGAGACGTTGTCCTTTAATTCAATCGTGCTGTTAACGATATACGTTCCTGCTGGAAAATAGAGAGTGGCGGGCGCTGCTTTTTCGGCGGCATCCAGTGCTTTTTGGATCGCCGATGTGTCATCGGCGGCGCCATCGCCATGCGCGCCATGTTCTTTTACGTTGAAGAGATGCGAGCTTTGCCCGGCCCATGGGGATTGCGCGAGCACTTCAAATGCGAGCGGGCCGCTCCAGCCGAATTCTCCGCCATGGCCGTTGTGAGTCCAAATTTCATACTTGCCTGGGGCGAGGCGCGGAACCACGAAAGTCACCCGATAGGGATTGACGGATGCAGGCGGCACCCATTGGCCCGCTGAGTTACCACCGGCGGGTTTGATATAAATCCAGGATGCGACATTTGCGTTCCCATGCGAGAGGTTGCGTCCGTAAATGGAAACGGTTGCGCCTTCAAGTTCCTTGTCAGGGCCGATCCACCATGCATCGGTGCGGTTGACCGCGACGGGCCTGCCGCAAGTCTTGCCAGCCATCGGCCAGATGAGGTAGGTGGACCATGCGGGGAGTTGCTCCGGCAGGACGACGGATGCCGCGACTGAATCGGTTACATGAGGAGCACGGATGACGTCCACCCCATTGCCGGCCTTGGTCTGCCCGTAGAAACGAAAGCGCGTTGAGGAGGAGAACCCAGATCCGGCAACGGTCACGATCTCACCCGGGTTTGCCGAACGTGTGAACTCCGCGATAGCGGGGCCGGCGGCACCTCCGGGAGATGGAGCGGTGAAAATATCCATTTCCGCGGGCAATGAGGGGGTGGGTTCCGGAAAAGGGTATCCGGCGCCATTTGCGACAGAAATCAACAATGTTATACATGCCAGACAAAGGATTACTCCGAAATGTGGAATTTCGGGGCCTCGCAAATCCGGAGGAAAGGGGTTGTTTTGGCATACTTTGCGGAAATTTGCCGTGAGGATGGTGGGCGGGAACTTGTGCGGGGCCACCATGCAATTCAAGGTTTTTGGGGCAAAGTTCACGGTTTTACAGAGTAAATTCACGGTTCAAAGCTCAAGGTTTCTACAGGAACAGGTTCAAGGTTCACGAAGTTCATGCTTTCCAAGACCGGGTGCGGAGTGGGGTTGTTTTTGCCTTTTTGGGTGGGGTTTTGCGTGGGAATGGCAAGGTTCCCCTGACAGGCCCGGGAGATTGCGCCCCTTCGACGGGCTCAGGACCTTACGGAAACGCATGGTGTTTTCAAGGGATGTGATACCCATGCGCGGGTACGCTTGAGGCCGTGGCGGGGAATGTCAAGAAGGAAGATGGGACATATACGACATATGGGACGAATGGGACATATGTGCAGTCGGACCGGACAGTTGAGGCAAGGCTTTCCGGATGTTCTTAACTCACCGGGCATTCGGGCAGCGACGCTTCGTGCTGATACTCCGGATCGGCGTATTGCTTTTTCAGGATTCCGATGATTTCTTTCCACGTGGCGACCAGCCCTTGCGGGCAGGGAGGGAGGTCGTGTTTGATCAACCGGTGCAGCCTGCCGAGGTTGTAGCACGGCACGGCGGCGTACATGTGATGCTCGGTGTGGTAGTTCATGTGCCAGTAGAGGAATTCCACAAAAGGATTCAGCGTGAATGTACGGCAGCAGAGCCGGAAATCCGCCACATCATCCTGCAGGCCGATGTGCTGCGTGTTGTTGCACAGGAAAAACAACCAGCCGCCGTAGCATGGGGTGAGCGTAACGAGCACGGGCAACAGCCACAGTTTGAAATAGAGCGAAATGATGAGGACTAATCCGTGCCCGATGAGCAATGTACGCGCCCAGTAAACCGGTCGGTTTCTGTCCGGGTTTGACTCGGGAAAAAGGGTCATCTCCCATTCGCCTTGGAATTTTCCGCGAGCGATCCGGATTGCGCCCTTAACTGTCCCATAAATCGCCTTCGGATTTATAAAAGTCTGCAGGAAGAAATGCCGGACCATCAACTTCGTTGGCAGGACGACCTCGAGATCATCCGGCGGATGCAGCGTGTACCGGTGGTGCCGGATGTGGCTGGCCTCGAACGCCTCAAAATTGATCCAGCCGAGGAAGGAGAGAACACGGTCGAACAAGGCGTTCAGGGCCTTCGTCTTGAAAACCGTCCCGTGACCCAGCTCGTGTACACCATTGATCATGAACGCGGAAAACGTGCCGTGCAGGAATACGATCGCCACGGTCGCCATGACCGGCCAGTGATGCGCCGAGTAAAATGCCGATGTGCCCGTGGCTGCCAGCAACCCGAGATAGCCGAGCGTCTGGAAAGCCCCGCGCAAATCGCTGCGCTGGTGCAGTTCCTTCAAGGTCTTCGGATCAATGGGGGTCCTGTACCAGGCGATCGCTTTTGGTTTCCTGCTGTTCGCTTCGGTACATGCCTGGGGATTAACGGTGTTACTGTTGCTCATGGGACTTATAAAATGCGCTTCTGATATTCCACCCTAACAATTTCCAGGAAGATTGCTTTCAAGCCCATATCGCAATACGATTTCAAACATGGCCGGACACTACGACCGCCTCACCCTTTACCCCGGGCAGCTTGGTATTCCGGAAGTTGCGATGCTGGGTTGCTACAATTACGCGCGCGCCCGCGACAGACTGATTCCGCACACGCATCCGGGCTGCCTGGAGATCTGCTACCTGGCCAAGGGCACGCAGCTTTACAGCGTTGGGAACCGTGAATACGTGCTCACCGGCGGCGACATATTCGTCACGTTTCCCGGAGAAAGGCACAGCACAGGCGAGTCACCCGAGGAAAAAGGGCATCTTTACTGGGTGATCATTAAAATCCCAAGCAAGGCGGGTCCGTTCCTGAATTGTTCGCGAAAGGATGCATCGATCCTCGCGCAGCAGTTGCTCTCGATGCCGCGCCGGCATTTCGCCGGCGAACCGGAGTTGAAGACGATCCTCGACAATATCATAGCCACGCACAAGGGCGGGAGGAATCCGCTCAAACACGTGATGATTCAAAACAAATTCGTCGAATTCCTCTTGCGCGTCATCGCCTGCTCGCACCGCCAGTTTAACCCGGGAATATCGCCTGCAATCAGCGCGCTCCTGCGGCAGATCGAGAGCAATCCGCAGGAGACGTTTCCGGTAGGCGAACTCGCGAGCCGCGCGGGCCTCTCGGTCCCGCGGTTCAAGACACGGTTTAAGAGCGAGGTCGGCATTCCTCCCGCCGAATATGTGATGCGTTGCAAGATCGACGCGGCGAAGAAATTACTCTCCCAACCCGGCGCCAATGTCACCGCAATTTCCTACGAGTTGAATTTCTCCTCGTCGCAATATTTCGCCACGGTGGTCCGCCGTTACCTGGGATGCACCCCACGCGACCTTGTGCGGAAGGCTTCCCAGGCGAAAGCGGGCGAAAAACGAATCCCCGCGGCATCCAGATCGTAATAAAGCTTGGTATCCAGCGATGAAGCGTGTCTATTACCGCGCTATGGGACACTGCAAAGGTAAAGACAACGTCAAGAAACGCGCCTCGCGCCGCAAGAAGACCGAGCGCCTAGCGCTCGCAAAGAGCAAGGCCGCGGTCGCCGCCAAATAGCGCGCCAGTTTCCCGACAATACTCTCTGTAACACCGGACTTTGACACGGTGGCCGGGAGAGGTGTGCCATCGTGACAAGCCTCACACGAGCTTGCGTCCCGCGATGCGTTCCAGCACTCGCACGGAGGCAGTCTCGGGATTTTTCATGCTGGTAACCGGCAACAGGTAGCTCTGCTCAAATTGATGCTGGCCCTTCAACGCGGCGTGCGACACCTGGTCGGTAAATGCCATCCATGTGCTGCCAGGGGGAAATTCCTGCCGGGTTTGCGGCACGGTTTCCTGGTAGTTCGTGTCCTCCTTCATGAGGTCGTGCAGTTGCAGCATGAAATGGTCGTATTCGCTGCGGCGCGCGCGGGTGATGCGAAGCAGGTGCATGATCACGCTGCTGCCCGGTTTCGGACGGGTCATCTTCGGGAAGAAACGCTTTGCGAGATCCTCAAACGGCTCGCCGACACGCCAGACACGGGCATGCTCGGGGTTCACGTTGTTGAAAATGCGGATGATGCGTTTCCCCTGCGTGGGTGACGTGGGAAAGGAATCGACGTGCAGCCGCGTGTCGTCCTTGCGCCATGAGGATTGCCGGCCGGCAACCTCGACCGGGCGGAAGCTGGTGCGGGCCTGAATCAGCCCCTGCGTGTAGCCCGGCAGCAGCGCATTGAGGAAACGCTTTGTCTGCGCGGCGTAACGCGAGATCATCCCCTTCAGCAGTTCGGCTTCCCCGCCTGTGCATACCGTCCCACCGAGTCTGTCACTGGCAGGGTTGTAGCTCACATTTTTCGACTTGTCGATCACGCGGGGATTCCGGAGCGCCGCCTCGGCGTCACTGAGTCCGAATGACAGCTTCGGAAAAAACAGCACGGAGCCGCTTTCCAATGCCTCGGTTGCGGCATTTTGCACATCGGTCGCAAACGGAGCGTTCCAGTCTCTGTGGTCGATTTCGTAAATAGGTTTCATGCGGGTTTGAAGGGCGCAATGCTAAGGGGGATCGTTCTTCAGGACAAGGTGAATTCCAGT